>Ga0136633_1000996_pt1 | contig 21168 bp, 25 predicted proteins | sample AntDrymeUQ832206_2_FD_105494 | JGI IMG/M metagenome (GOLD analysis project Ga0136633, IMG submission 105494) | Polar desert sand microbial communities from Dry Valleys, Antarctica - metaG UQ83 (22.06) | ecosystem: Environmental > Terrestrial > Soil > Desert | place: Antarctica: Dry Valley...
CGGCCCCCGACTTCACCCTGCCCGATGCGGACGACAACCCAGTGTCCTTACGCGACTTCCGCGGCCAGTCGGTCGTCCTCTACGTCTACCCCGCCGCCATGACCCCGGGCTGCACGAAGCAGGCCTGCGACTTCCGGGACAACCTGCAGCGCTTCGTCGACGCTGGCTTCGCTGTCGTTGGGTTGTCTCCTGACCCGCCCACCAAGCTCGCTGCGTTTCGGAAGGCCGAGGGGCTCACGTTCCCGCTGCTGTCGGATCCGTCGCGCGAGGTGCTCACGGCCTACGGCGCGTTCGGCGAGAAGCAGCTGTACGGCAAGACGGTCGTCGGGGTCATCCGGTCAACCTTCCTGCTGGATGAAGCAGGGGTGGTCACGCATGCGTCGTACGGCGTGAAGGCGACCGGCCACGTCGCCAAGCTCCTGAAGGACCACTCGCTCTAGGCTGCTGCTGGGGTCGTAGCCCAATTGGCAGGAGGCCGGCGCTTTAGGTGCGTCACAGTGCGAGTTCGAATCTCGTCGACCCCACTCTCCGCGAACAGCGTCAAGGCCCGCATCACCGCTGGGACCGTGTCCGCGATCCCGGACATGTGTCCAGGATCGCGGACATGCCTCGAGCGGGATGCCCCGACCTCACCGAGTGCGTCAGGGGGCGCCAAGAGCCTCGGCGAAGAGGGGGGCCAGGGCGCGGAAGGCCTGGCCGCGGTGGCTGATCGCGTCCTTGTCCTCCGGGGACAGCTCGGCGGAGGTGACGTCGTAGCCGGACGGCACGAACACTGGGTCGTAGCCGAAGCCGCCCGTCCCCCTCGGCTCGCGGATGACGCAGCCGCGCAGCTCGCCCTCGACCACATGCGTGCGTCCGTCGGGCAGCGCATAGGCGGCGGCGCACACGAAGGACGCTCCACGCACGCCATCGGGCACGTCCGAGAGCTGGCCCAGCAGCAGGTCGAGGTTGGCAGCATCGTCGCCGTGCCGTCCGGCCCAGCGGGCCGAGAATATGCCGGGCATCCCGCGCATCACCATCACGGTCAGTCCACTGTCATCAGCCAGCGCCGGCAACCCAGTCTGCTGCATCCCCTCGACAGCCTTGGCCACCGCGTTCTCCGCAAAGGACGTCCCCGTCTCAGGCCCGGGCTGGTAGGAGGCAGCGACGAGCTCTACGGCGTACGGCGAAAGGATTCGCTGGATCTCGGCGACCTTGCCCTGGTTCTTGGTCGCGAGCACGGCTCTCATGGCAGCGGCTGGGCCAGGACCGCGAGCTGCAGGTCGGTCAGGGAGCGGCAGCCGGCGAGGGCGAAGTCGAGCAGCTCGTCCAGCTCCTTGCGGGAGAAGGGCGCGCCCTCGGCGGTGCCCTGCACCTCGATGATGTCGCCGTCACCGGTGGCAACGACGTTGAGGTCGGTGCCGGCGCGGACGTCCTCGGTGTAGGCCAGATCGAGCAGCGGCCCACCGTCCACGACGCCGACGGAGATGGCCGCCACAGAGCGAACGAGCGCCTGCTGGCGGTCGAGGTGGGCGCAGGCGTCAGCAAGCGCGACATACGCACCGGTGATGGCGGCGGTGCGGGTGCCGCCGTCAGCCTGCAGGACATCGCAGTCGACGGCCAGGGTGTTCTCGCCGAGCAGCGACAGGTCGACAGCGGCTCGCAGCGACCGACCGACCAGGCGGCTGATCTCGTGGGTGCGACCACCTAGCCGGCCCTTGACCGATTCGCGGTCAGAGCGGGTGTGTGTGGCGCGCGGGAGCATCGCGTATTCAGCGGTGATCCAGCCCAGACCGGAGCCCTTGCGCCAGCGCGGTACGCCCTGGGTGGCAGAGACGGCGACGAGCACCCGGGTCTTGCCGAACTCGACGAGGCAGGAGCCCTCGGCATGGTCGAGCCAGCCCCTGGTCATCGTCACCTGTCGGAGCTGGTCTGCGTTACGGCCGTCCTCACGCGTCATGGGCAGAACCCTAGACGGTGTACGTGGCCCCAGCTGTCACGAACTCGACCGGGCCGTCATAGGACTCCTTGGCCTCGGCGAGCATGACGGCAGCATCGTGGAATGGCATCAGGTGGGTGAGCAGCAACCGCTTCGCCCCGGCGTCGGTGGCGTGCTGACCGGCCTCGCGCCCGGTCAGGTGGATGCCTGGCGGCGGTGTCGGCTCCGACGGCCAGGATGCCTCGCACAGCAGCACGTCCGCGTCGCGCGCGAGCTCGACCAACGTCGCGGAGTTGCCCGTGTCGGCTGAGTAGGTCAGCACCTTGCCGCCTGCTTCGATCCGCAGGCCGTGGCACTCGATGGGATGCACCATCAGCCCGACGGTGATGGTGAAGGGCCCGAGCTCGAAGGTGCCCACCCCCCGCTCCTGGAAGTCGTAGACGTCGAGCAGACCATCGATCGGGGCCTCCTCGAAGCTGCTGCAGATCCGGGCGCAGCTGCCCTCCGGGCCATAAACGGGAAGCTTCGGCGGCAGACCGTCCGGGTGGAAGCGGCGCGCATAGGAGTAGGCGACCAGATCGATGCAGTGGTCGGCGTGCAGGTGGGTGATGTAGACGGCGTCGATATCCAAGACGTCGCAGTGCTTCTGCAGATTGCCCAGCGCCCCGGCGCCGAGGTCGACCACCAACCGGTAGCCGTCGTGCTCGACCAAGTAGCCCGAGCACGGCGAATCAGGGCCAGGGAACGTCCCCGCACACCCCAGGACTGTCAGCTGCACGGGGCCAGCCTAAGCCCACAGCTGGCCCTCGAGTGCAGCCTCGGCCTCCTCGAGCGTTCCGGCGTAGGCGCCGGTGGAGAGGTACTTCCAGCCGCCGTCGCAGACGACGAAGGCGATGTCGGCGCGTTCGCCTGCTTTGACAGCCTTCATCGCCTCGCCGAGGGCCGCGTGCAGGATGGCACCGGTGGAGATCCCGGCAAAGATCCCTTCCTCCTCGACCAACTGGCGAGTACGGCGGAGTGCCTCGCGCGGTCCGACGGAGAAGCGCGAGGTGAGGATCGTGGCGTCGTACAGCTCGGGCACGAACCCCTCGTCGATGTTGCGCAGCCCGTAGACCAGTTCGCCGTAGCGCGGTTCGGCGGCGATGATCCTGACCCCTGGCTTGTGCTCGCGCAGGTAGCGGCCGGTGCCCATCAGCGTGCCGGTGGTCCCGAGGCCGGCGACGAAATGCGTGATGGTCGGCAGGTCCTCGAGGAGCTCGGGCCCGGTGGTCTCGTAGTGCGCGAGGGCATTGGCCGGGTTGCCGTACTGGTAGAGCATCACCCAGTCCGGGTTCTCCGCGGCGAGCTGCCGGGCGACGGCCACGGCCTGGTTCGAGCCGCCCGCGGCTGGACTGGCCACGATCTCGGCGCCGTACATCGTGAGGAGCTGGCGCCGTTCGACGCTGGTGTTCTCCGGCATCACGCAGACCAGCCGGTAGCCGCGCAGCCGGCAGACCATGGCAAGACTGATCCCGGTGTTACCGCTGGTTGGTTCGAGGACCGTCACCCCTGGGCGGAGCAGGCCATCCTTCTCGGCTTGCGCGACCATGTAGAGAGCCGCGCGGTCCTTGACCGAACCGGTCGGGTTGTCGGTCTCGAGCTTGGCCCAGAGCCGCACGTCGGAGCTCGGCGACAGCCTCGGGAGCCCGACGAGCGGGGTGCGCCCGACGGACTCGATGAGGCTGTCGTACCGGGTCATGTGTGGAGCATCACCCGCCGGCGACCGCCGGCAGGACCGTGACGCTGTCGCCGTCCTTGAGGGGCGCCTCGAGCGAGCCGAGAAAGCGGACGTCCTCGTCGTTGACGTAGACGTTGACGAAGCGGTGCAGCGCGCCCTCGCTGGTGATGAGGCGGCCCTTGATGCCCGCGTGCCGGCTGTCCAGGTCGTCGATGAGGCCCTGGAGGGTGTCGCCCTTGGCCTCGACGGCCTTCTCCCCGCCGGTGTAGTTGCGCAAGATGGTCGGGATCCGGACCTCGATAGACATGCTTCTCCAGTGCTCGTTTGGCTGCTCTCACAGTCAACACGACCGGGCCGCCGCGGATTCCTCAGGTGATCCGGAGATCCTCCTCGAGGACCTCGCCGTCGGTGATGACGAAGGAGCGCACCTCGTCCTCAGCTACGCGGGTGGAGACGAGCAGCCAGTGCTGGAACTCAGTCGTGCGCGACCACAGCACGTCCGTCCGCGACGGATAGGCCTCGGTGGCCGTGTGCGAGTGGTAGACGACCAGTTGGTCCTCGTCGGCGTCGTCGATGTCGCGGTAGACCTGCAGCCACTGCTGGCTGTCGAAGGTGAAGCCGGTCGGCGAGCGGTCGGCGTTGTCCATTTCGAACAGCCTGGTGGCCTGGCCGTCCTTGCCGGCGATGACCCCGCAGCACTCGTCCGGGTGGTCCCGGCGGGCATGGGCGATGACCTGGTCGACCATCGCCTTGGGTAACTCCAGCACGAGGTGAAGCCTAGTGAGCAGGACGTGGGTCGACGCAGGACAGCAGCGACTCCTGCAGCCAGCCGAGCCACCCGTAGACCTGCAGCGTCGGGCTGTCGTCAGCGTCGAGGTCGGTGTCCTCCGTCACATCGAGCGCGGTGCCCAGGGCCAGGCGCATGTCGTTGAGCGACGCCAGCCACACGTCGACCAGATCACGGTCCAGGTCGAACGTGCCGCCGCCCTCGGGCAGGGAGGCCAGCAGCGCCTTCGCGTTGGCCCGCTTGGCCTGCCGCAGGTCGCTGTCGGTGTAGCGCCGGAACTCCTTCGTCGCCTCGGGATCGCCTCTGTAGGCGTCAGGGAGCAGCCGGGCCAGCACCTCGTTGTCAGGTGGGTGCACCTCACCCGGTGGCATCCCGACCATTTCCGCCAGGGGGTCGTCGGAGACCTCGGGGGCGTCGATCAGGTCGAGCAGCTCCGTCGCCAGCTTCGACAGAAGGGCGACCTCGAACTCGTCAGGGTTGGCGCGCACCTGCTTGCGGTGCCTGGTGAACCGCATCAGTCCTGCTGCAAGGTGGCCCACAGGCCCTTGGCGTGGCAGCGCGCGACGTCGGCCTCCATCTGCTCACGGGTGCCGTCGCTGACGACCGCCCGCCCCTCGTGGTGCACCTGCAGCATCAGCTCGGTCGCCTTGTCCATGCTGTAGCCGAACAGCTCGATCAGCACATGCGTCACATAGCTCATCAGGTTGATCGGGTCGTTCCACACGATCGTCACCCACGGCCGGTCGACGATCTCCTCGGTGCCGGTCTCCTCGATCTGGGCCGGCGCCGTCATGCCAGCTCCCGCTTCAGGACCTTGCCGGTGGCGTTGCGTGGCAGCTCGGCCACAAACCTGAACTCCCGGGGTACGGCGAAGCGCGCCACCCTGTCTCTCACCAGTGCTTGCAGCTCCTCCTCGGTTGCCTCACCGACCACATGGGCGATCAGCCGGACGCCGTACGACGGGTCGTCGGCAGAGGTCACCGCGACCTCCAGCACGCCATCGTGGCTGAGCAGCGCGTCCTCCACCTGCCCCGGATAGACGTTCTCGCCGCCGATCACGACCATGTCGTCGTCGCGGCCCAGGATCTTCAGCCGCCCCTTGCTGTCGAGGACGCCGACGTCACCCGTGGCGACCAGGCCGTCCAGCCTCGCCTTGTCCGACCCGTCGGTGTAGCCCTCGAAGGACATCGGTCCTCCGACGTACACGAATCCGGGCGTCCCCTGGGGCACGGGCTGGCCTTGCTCATTCACGATCCGGAGTGTCACGCCGTGCGGCGGGCGGCCGGCCGTGTGCGGATCGGCGGCGAGGTCATCAGGGGTGGCGATGGCGGCATAGGCAGCCTCGGTCGACCCGTAGAGGTTGTAGAGGACCGGGCCGAGCCGCTCGAGCGTTCGGGTCGCGAGCTCGCCCGGCAGCGCACTGCCGCTGGACGCGACCACCCGCAACGAGCTGGTGTCCCGAGGCTCAGCGTGCAGGAGCTTGTCGAGCATGACCGGGACGACGATCAACGCGGTCGCCTGATGCTGCTCCACAGCCTCAAGAACTCGCGACGGGTCGAACTTCTTGTGCAGCACCACGGTCGAGCCGAGCACCATCCCGAGGGCCAGATGGGCGAGTCCCCAGGCATGGAAGATGGGCGCCGCGATGACGGTTGTCTCGCCAGATCGCAGGGGGATGACCGACAGGGCCGCGACCACGTCGTCGATGGATGCCCCACTGCGAGCCGAGCCCTTAGGGGCGCCGGTCGTGCCGCTGGTGAGGATCACCGTGCGCGGCGGGTGGTCGGTCTTGGGCGGTGGCTTCGCGGTGCTGGTCTGCGCCAGCTCGGCCAGCTCCTCGGTGGTGACCAGCAGGCAGTCGGTCGCCTCCGCGAGCAGGCCAGCGAACTCCTCGTCGTGCACGACAGCGATCGCCTGCTCGCGGTCGAGGACACCCTTGAGCTGAGCGCTGGCGAAACCAGTGTTGAGGTAGAGCACATCCGCGCCGCACTTGCACAGCGCGACGGAGCCTTCGACGAACCCGCGCCCATTGCGGGCGAGCAGTCCCACTGCCGAGCCCTCGTGGATGCCCCGCGCCCGCAGCTCACCTGCCAGCCGGTCGGTCCGCTCGTCGATCTCGCGGAACGTCAGGGATCCTTGGTCGTCAATGATGGCGACCCGGTCAGGGTGGCGGGCAGCGCCCACCGCATAGCCCGTCGCTGGCGTCAGGCCCCAACGCGCCAGCGCGAGCCCCATGCCGAGCAGCCGGTCAGGGCGCGTGGGACGCAGCAGGCCAGCCCGAGCCAGGACTCGGGCTGCGGTGAGATCCATGAGGGAAGGCTCCCACGCGACGACCCGCATCCGGCGCGGAGTGCTGATCGATCGGCTAGCGGCGCGTCACGCACCCTGGCCGAGGTTGCGCATGAGCCCGCCGTCCATGACATAGCTGGCGCCCGTCACGTAGTCGGCATCAGGCGAGGCCAGGAACAGTGCCAGCTTGGCGATCTCCTCGGGCTGCGCGGCGCGCTTCCAAGGGATGCTCTGGACACGAGATCGGCTTCTACAGCCCCCCCACACGCTGGCCCGGCAGGTCCGCGGCGTGACCGGTCGGGTCGCGATGCGCATGACCTTTGCGCCGCGCATGGAGTACGGCCGGACCCAGCCGCACCTGAGTCTCCGCGAGGGCGGCGCAGAGGCCAGGGGTGGCCCGGTCCGGCTGGTCCTGGCCGCCGACTGCCCCTTGACCTGTGAGGTCGACAAGGTGACCGCAGCGTTGGAGTCGTGGGCGACGAGCTGATCCAGATCATGTACGGCGTCGAAGGCGAGCGCCTCCCGCAGGTCTCCGGGTTCGGCGGTCGCTGGCTGTTTCATGATCGTCGCCTACCCCCGCCGCGTTCCGCCACGCCCAATATCACGGGTTCGTCACGAAGTTGTCGGTCGAGCTTCGGTCACCGTGCCTCTCGCCGCTGCAGGTCGCGAGTTCCACGTAGGGTGCGCCGCAGCCAGCTAAGTCCACGTGGGCATGAACCTCCATGGCTGCTGGCGCGAACGCCTACTCGGGATGACGGGAGGTAGTGGTTCACGTGAGCAAGGTCACGAGGAGTTTCTGCCTGCTCGTCCTCGTCATCCTGGCCATCGGCGGATCGGCGTCGCCGGCACACGCCCATCCCCTCGGCAACGCGACCGTCAACCACTACGACGGACTGGTCCTGACCCGCGACGCCGTCATCGACAACGCGGTCTCCGACATCGCGGAGATCCCCACCTTCCAGCGGCGTTCCACGGTCGATTCCGATCGTGACGGCACGATCTCCCCAGCAGAGGCCAGCAAGTACGCCGAGCGGCGCTGCGCGGACATGGCCAAGACGCTGGAGCTCACCGTCAACGGGCGCAAGAGCGATTTCGTCGTCGAGCGCAGCGGCTACCAGGAGCAGCCCGGGTCCGCAGGCCTCCCCGTCAGCCGGCTGGAGTGCCGGCTGTCTGCCAAGGCCGACCTGTCGGCCGCGGCGGCGGTGAAGTTCCGCAACGACTGGGACGACGACGGCATCGGCTGGCACGAGATCACGGCGGTCGCGGAAGATCTCGCACTGGTGAACTCCCCGCTGCCCGCGGAGTCCATCAGCGACGAGCTGCGTCAATACCCCAGCGACCTGCTCGCCTCACCGCTGGCCGTGCGCGAAGGCACGATGCAAACCAGGCCTGAGGGCGACTCCACCTACTCCAGGGTCGACGACCTGCCGGTCGCGGGATTCGCGGCCCGCAAGCTGAACGCGCTGTCGCGGGAGTTCAACGAGACGGTCGGCCAGCGTGATCTGACCATCGGGGTGGGGCTGCTGGGCCTGCTCCTGTCGATCTCGCTGGGCGCTGGGCACGCGATGCTCCCCGGGCACGGCAAGACGATCATGGCGGCCTACCTGGTCGGCCGGCGCGGGAGCCTGCGGGACGTCCTCGCCGTCGGGGTGACCGTGACGATCACGCACACGGCTGGGGTGCTGCTGCTAGGCGTGGCCATCACGACGACGGCTGCCTTCGCCCCCGCCAGCGCCGAGCGATATCTCGGTATCGTGTCCGGCCTCATCGTGGCGGGCGTCGGCCTCGCGCTACTGGTGGAGGCCGTCCGCCGACGCTCCTCTGGCCGGCTGCTCGGACACGGTCACCACCACGGTCACAGTCACGACCACGACCACGGTCACGAGCACGTTCACGAGGACGGGCACGAGCACGGGGATGACCACGACCACAGCTCAGCGGTGCAGCCGCACAGCCACGGTCCGAGCGACCGGGCGTTCTCCCGCCGAGGACTGATCGGGCTCGGGGTCGCCGGCGGCCTCGTTCCCAGTCCGTCCGCACTGCTGGTTCTGCTCGCCGCGGCCGCCCTTGGGCGCACTGCGTTCGGAGTCTTGCTCGTTCTGGGCTATGGGCTCGGCATGGCGGGTGCGCTCAGCGTTGCCGGGCTCCTGCTGGTGAAGCTGCGTGGCCGGCTCGAGCGGCTCGCGGACAACCCGAGACTGGCCAAGGCACAACGGCTGGTTGCCGTGCTCCCCGTCCTTACCGCGCTTCTCGTCCTGCTCGTCGGCACCCTCCTCACGGTGCGCGCTGTGGGAGGCGCGGTATGACGAAAATTCGCACAGGTCTCGCTGCCGGCGGAACTGTTCTGGCCTTGGCGGTAGGCGTCACGGTTGCTGGAGCGGTCACTGGTCCGCCACGCGGCAACCAGGACCCGGTGACCACTCGAGGACCCGACCAGGACCCCTTGCTCAGGGGGATCGCTATCGCGCAGGAGAGCTTGCGCAAGAACCCTGCCAACTACAAGCTCTGGGCCGAGCTGGCTCTGGGCTACGTGCGCCAGGCGACGTCCACCAATGACCCGAGCTTCTACGCCAAGGCCGAGGGCGCAGCCCAGCGATCACTGGAGCTCGACACAAAGAACAACTTCCTCGGGTACGCAGCGCTCGCCGCGGTGCGCAACGGCCGGCACGACTTTCGCGGCGCCCTTCGCGCGGCCGACTCTGGCCTGAAGATCGCATCGTTCAACGCGACCTTGTACGGCGCACGAGGTGACGCTCTCACCCAGCTCGGTCGCTACGCCGAGGCGACTGCCGCCATCGAGCGGATGAACCAGCTCCAGCCCGGACTGCCCGCCTTCACCCGCGCCTCCTACGTGCTGGAGCTTCGCGGGGATGTCGCCGGCGCACGGGCAGCGCTGGAGCGCTCGCTCGAGCTGGCCGCATCGCCAGCCGACAAGGCGTTCGTGCAGCAGTTCCTCGGCGAGCTCGCCATCCGCTATGGCGGCGGCGCCCAGAAGGCGCTGGAGCACTATGACGCGGGCCTCAAGGCCCAACCCGGCTATCCGCCCCTGCTAGCCGCTCGCGGGAAGGCCAACGCTGCGCTGGGACGGATCGAGGCGGCCAAGGCTGACTACACGCGGGCCGGCGCGGCACTGCCGACACCAGGACTGGTGCTCGAGTACGCCAACTTCCTCGAGTCGCTGCGTGACCCCGCTGCGGCCGCGCAGTACGAGCTGTTCGGGGTCCAGGCGAAGCTGTACGAGGCTGCGGGTGTCGCGCTCGAGGTCGAAGGGACGTTGTTCGAGGCCGAACGCGGTGACCCGAAGAAGGCTCTCGAGCTAGCGGCTGAGGGTTGGCGCATTCGGCCGTTCGTCGAGATGGCCGACGCCTACGCGTGGGCGTTCTACGCGAACCGGCGGTATGCCGAAGCTCTGGTCTGGTCGAAGCGGGCGTTCGTGAGCGGGTGGCGGCCCGCCCTCGCGCTGTACCACCGAGGCATGATCCAGAACGCTCTGGGCGACAAGCGGGCTGCTCGAGCCGATCTCAGCGCTGCTCTCAAACAGGATCCGATGTTCGACGCGCTGGGCGCACAACGGGCCGCTCAGGTGCTGCAGACGCTCTGACCTTCTTGGCCGGCGCGGCCTTCCTGGGCGCCGTGGCCTTCCTGGGCGCCGTGGCCTTCTTGAGCGGCGCCGGCACGGCGAGCACGATCGTGTTGTCGAGGTAAAGACCTGCGCCCTTATTGAACCGTCCGCCGCAGGTGACCAGCCGCAGGCCGGCCTTGCCATCGCCCCGGTAGACCAGGGCGGTGGGGAACTCGCGCTTCGGCACGCTAAACACTGACGTCACGACGAAGTCCTGGCTGCTGCGGTCCGCGCGCTGCATGGTGATGACATCGCCCTTGCGCAGCTGCTTCAGGCGTACAAACACACCCGGCCCGTCGTCCGAGTCGACATGACCGATGACCACCGTGGGGCCGGCGTCACCGGGATGCGCGCTGCCGACGTACCAGCCGGCCTGCATCTCATCCTCGGGAACCTGCACGGTCCCGTCCCGGTTCTTGCGCAGCTGGGTGAGAGTGGACCGCACCCCGATCCGCGGCACCAGGACTCCGGTCGGTGCGGCATGGGTGACAGCGGCGCGCCGGAGCGGGACAGAGGGACCGGCGCCACGCTCGGCCGCCAGGTCTGCCGCGGCCTCGCGCTGGCGCACCTCAATGGTGACTGCGGAAACAGAGCCGATCAGGGTCAGCGCGACAAGCTGCGCGACCACCGCGCCCCACTTACGCCACCACCCCCTTGGCGCGAGCGCCAAGGGGGTGGTGGGGAACTGCTGGGGGTTGCTGCCCCGCTCCGGGAGGTCTTGCTTAGCTGACCTCCCGGGTCGGGGTGTGTGCATCGAGCTGGATCAGACCGTGCTGGACCGGCGACGCAGGAGGAGTCCTGCACCAACGAGCCCGAGCGCCACCAGTCCGAGGGTGATCGGCAGCACAGGACTCGAGTCGGAGTCCGACTCGCCGCCCTTGCCGGCCGACACGCCACCCGACGGGGAGCTGTTGCCCGAACCGCTCGAGTCTGACGAGGTGCCACGAGGGGTCGTCACCGAGCCGGAGTGCGGCAGTGCCAGGTACGGGAAGGTGGCACCGAAGGCGACATCGTTCTCGTTGACGCCGTCGCCGGTCGCGAGGGCCTGGACGATCTTGCCGGTCCGCACAGCACCCACGAGGGCCTGCAGTTCGATGTCGACGACGTCATCGATCAGCCGGCGCCCGTTCGGGAACCCTGCGGTGTCCTTGGCGAGCACAGACAGGCGGTTCGGGTTAGCTGCCGGCGCGATCTTGGTGTTCAGCCGGAGCTGCTCCGAAGGAGTCACCTTCGGCGGCTGGTTCAGACCCTTGATGCCGGTCAGGAAAGCAGCCACCAGGTCCTCGCGGGGCGCCTTGGGTGCCGGCACCTTGTAGATCGCTTCGAGCAGCTTGGGCACCTCCGGATCCGCGACCTTGGCGACTGCCGCGGCAACCGTCCGGTCTTGGTTGGGCTCGAGGGCGTTGAACGCGTCCTTGAGGGCGACCGGAAGGACGACCTCGTTGACCAGGGGCGCCCCGAGTCGGCTGACCTGCACGAACGAACCGGTGGGGGTGGCCTTACCGGCGGAAAGGGTCATCGTCTTCTGGTCCGTGGTCGACCAGATACCGACGATCCCGCTTCCGTCGCCGCCCGCGGTGAGGATCTTGGTGGGCACCTGGAGCGCGACGCTGTTCACGTTGTAGCCGGTCAGCGAGGCGTTGCCAGACTCCTTCAGGTCCGCGCCGTACAGGAGGTCGAACACGCGGAGGTCGAGGAAGAACGGGTCGTCGGCCTGACCAACGAAGCTGGTGCCGCCGTCCGAGGTCCTGGTGATCGCCTCGTCCCTCAGTGCCCGGTAGTCGGGCATGGACGCCTTGCCGACGTTGCTGGGAGCGGCCTTGCCGTCTCTGACCAACGTGGTGCTCCGGCCGTTCGCGGTGATCTTCTCCAGATCGTAGGTCTGCTTGAACAGCAGGGTCGCGTCGTTGAAGGACTTCACGGGCCCGTTGTTGTACAGGAACGTCTTGTCGGCGCGCTTGTCGACGTTCTTGAACGTCCACCGGTAGGTGATGTCAGGCTTGGCGTCGCCGTCGCTGTCGATCTTGATGTTGTACCGATAGCCCTCAGCTCCCCACGGGAAGAAGTTCGGGCCACCCGCCGGGTCCTGGAACGGGATCCAGTTCGCGATCAGCGTCGTCGTGTCCGGCTTGTCCGGGCTGACGAACGCGTAGGTGTCGGTGTTGTCAACCAGCGGGTTCGCCGCGGTGAGCGGCGCTTCCCGGTGGCTGGAGGCCGAGGAGAAGTTCGGCCCGAAGCCGACCGCTCCCAGAGAGAGCACGACCCCGGAGGCGAGCATGGCAGTACCCGCTTTGCGGGTGACCTTTCTTGCGTTACTCATAGTGCTCCTTGAAGGCAGGTGGTAGGAACCATCACCCCCAGGTTCGGCTCACCTACCGCTGCGGATTGGCTGTTGCGCCCCTAAACATAAGAAAGACCTGCAGGGTTTCGAGGATTCCGATCAGGGGTACGGGTGCCGCCCCTCAGCGTGCTCAGCGCCTACGTTTGTCCCTCCAGGTAACGCCGGGCTAGCTGAGCGGGTCTTATGGGTGTGCACGTCAACGAAGCACTCGTAGCCGCCAGAGGTGGCGACACGGGCAGCCGTGAGCGGCTCGTCGAGCTCACCCGCCCCCAGGCACTTGCGTGGGCTCGTGGGCTCGTGTCCGACCCAGCCACGGCCGAGGACGTCGCGCAGGAGGCCCTGCTCGAGGTGTGGACCAGCCTCGAGAGCCTTCGCGAGCCAGCGGCCTACCTCGCGTGGGTGAAGCTGCTGGTGCGCAAGCACGCCGATCGCCACCGCCGCCGGCTGCATCCAGTGCTGGCCCTCGATCTGCTGGTGGACGTGAGGGACGCGGGCCCCGGACCGGCCGAGCAGACCATCGACAACGACCGCGACCAGCTGGTACGACGGATGCTCGCGCTCGCCCCCGACAGCGACCGGCGACTGCTCGACCTGAGGTATGTCGAGGGCTGGTCGGACGCCGACCTCGCCGAGCTCCTCGAGATCACACCCGGCGCCGTGCGCAAGCGCCTCTTCGACGCCCGCCGGCGGCTCAAGCCCGCGATGGCCACCACCCTCGACCTTCCGCTCGAACCTAGGAGAACCGCTATGACGCAACGCTTTGGCCTGGTCACCGACGTGTCCGCCGGCACGCTGATCGCGAGGGAGGCGGTCGTCGACGAGACACCGCTGAACACCGGCCTCCGGGTGTTCGACGCGCTCCTGCCCTGGCCACGGGCCGGCCTGATCGACCTGCGCGGCCCGGTCAACACCGGTGGGTTGGTGCTGCTCGGCGAGGTGCTGTCCGGCCTGCACCGGCAGACACCGGCCGCCCTTGTTGGCGTCGCCGGCAGGGAAGCCGCAACCGACGGGTCGAGCGCCCGGCTCTGGAAGATCGTCGAAGACCCGGCCGGGCAACCCGAGCGGTCCCGCATCTTCCGTGGCCAGCCGGAGGCGGCCCTTGAGGCAGGTGCCGAACTCGCTGGCGAACTGGCCCGGGAAGGCTTGACCGTGCTGCTGGTCGTCGACCGGGTGGTGGCGGAAGCAGTCGGGCTCGACGTGCTGGCGCAGCTTCCGCTGGGCCTGGCCCACGGATCGGTGACCGTCATCCGCTGCGCCTACTGGGCCCGCAACGGCGAACCGGTCGGGCCCTGGCCGGCCGCGCACACCAGCATCGAGCTGAGTGTCGAGCAGGCGGTGCGGGGCTGCTACCCGGCCGTCGACCTGCTCGAGTCGCACTCCACTCTGGCTGACCCCGTCCTCGCCGAGACGGCCCGCGAGCAGGTGAGACGCGGTCGCGAGCTCGAGCGCTGGGTCGCCCAGCCGCTCGTGTCAGCTGAGGAGTTCACCGGCATCCCCGGCAAGCGCTTCACGACCCACGAGGCGATCACCCAGTTGCAGGCAGTCCTTGCCTGAACAGTCTTGCCTGAAGGCTCAGGCGGCGAGGATGTCGATGACACCTTCCAGGCCGACAAGATCCTTCGGGTTGCGCGTCACGAGTCGCGCGCCGTGCGCGTGCGCCGTGGCGGCGATCAGCAGATCCATGGCACGCGGACGAGGAGATCTCCCTGAGGTCCTCAGCAGTGCCGCCAACATGCCGTAGCTCCGCGCCACGCGGTCGTCGACCACCAACGCCTGAAACGTGCGCTCGACCGTGGTCAGCTTGTGCAGCCGCACGGCACGAGCCTCAGGGGTCGGCGCCCACAGCACGCCGAAGTGGAGCTCGCCCAAGGTGACGGCGCTGATCGCCAGCTCACCGTCGAGGGCCGGTTCAGGTCCGATCAGGACACTTGTGTCCAGAACGCTGCGGGTCACGTCGACCAGGGGTCTCGAGGATCATCATCGAAGTACCGGCGATCGTGTTCCCACGTCTCATCGGCCGGGTAGCGCCAGAGTTCGGCAAGCGCAGACGCGTTGACCCACTGAGGCTTGCCCACGGGTCCGAGCTCTGCGACCGGCCGGCCGCTGACGGTGACAACGAAGGTCTCGCCCTGCTCGGCTCGACGAACCAGCTCACTGGCGTTCTGCCGCAACTCTCGAAGTCCCATGCTCTCCACCGTGCCACGGTAGCACTTGTGCTACATCGAGCATCCACAGTCGGCTTAGTTGGCTCGCCATCGCTGTGAGGCATGGCGCTCGCGCACAAGCTGAGGACCATGGTGTGCACCTGCTTTCGCTACCCGTAGCGACTGGAGGGCAGCCCACCAGCATGCCCCGCTAGAGCGGCGCAGGCAACTGTGCTGACGCGCACTGCTTGAATGCCACCGTGAGTCTGCGTGAGCTCGTCGTTCTCGGAACCGCCTCGCAAGCTCCGACGCGACGCCGGAACCAGAACGGCTATCTGCTGCGGTGGGACGACGAAGGCCTGCTGTTCGATCCAGGTGAGGGAACCCAACGGCAGCTGATTCACGCCGGCGTTCCCGTCTCAGGCGTCACCCGGCTGTGCCTGACGCACTTCCACGGCGATCACAGCCTCGGTGTGCCGGGCATCCTGCAACGACGATCACTCGACAACGTCCCCCAGCCCCTGCACGCCTACTACCCAGCGTCCGGCCGCAAGTTCTTCCACCGACTGCGGTACGCCACCGCCTACGCCGAACGCTCTGAGGTGATTGAGCACCCGGTCGAGCAGGACGGCACAGTTCTGGCGACGCCGGGGTTCCGACTCATTGCTCGCCGCCTGGACCACCGGGTGGAAACCTACGGCTGGCGGTTAGAGGAACATGCCGGTATCCGGATGCTGCCGGAACAACTGGCCGCACGAGGCGTCCACGGTTCCGCGGTCGCGCAGCTTCAGCGGGACGGCAGCGTCCAGATCGGTGAGGACGTCGTTCGGCTCGAGGAGGTCAGCGAGCCGCGTTCTGGCCAGGTGTTCGCGTTCGTCATGGACACCCGCATGTGCCAGGCAGCGCGGGAACTGGCACAGGACGCGGATCTACTGGTGTGCGAGGCGACCTTCCTGCACCGCGATGCTGACCTCGCCGAGCGGTACGCGCACCTCACAGCGTGCTCCGCGGCCGAAATGGCCCGGGATGCTGGTGTGCGCAAGTTGGTGCTGACGCACCTGTCGCAGCGCTACCCGACCCCGCTGGAACACCAAGCCGAAGCAGCGGCTGTCTTCCGCGACGTCGTCGTGGCTGAAGACCTCAACCGGATTGCGATACCGCCCCGGTAGGCCAAGGTTGGTCTCGTCATAGGACGCCGGGATTGGAAGACCAAGCACTCGCCGCTCGATGTCACGAGAGCGGGACACCGCGCTGGTTTCGATGGTGCTGCCGCTCTCGACGTGCGCGAGCAGCGATTCTCGCAGAGTCTCGAGCAGCCTAGCGCGGGCGAGGACCCCGAGGGCGTCTACGTGAACCACGTCGGGACGCCGGCGAGAATTAGCCGTGAACGTCAAAGGGTCCGCGCAAGCACGTCCGATGCGGCTACGCAGGGTCACCCCTGCTGCTTGTCCAGGCTGGTAATCCTCGCAGGTCACAGTGCCCTGGCTGAACATGCCGGTCAGGCAAGCGCGAGAGAAGCGCGGATCGCGACGTACATGGCCACAACCACGAGCAGCATGGCGAAGAAGACGGTCAGGGTGCCGGGGCTGACACGGTCGCCCATCCTCTTGCCGGCCAAGGAGCCAGCGACGGCCGCAACCGTGAACGGCGCGATGACCTCCCAGACGAAACTGCCCTGACCGGCTCGCGCGGCCAGGGCCACCGCCGAGTTGAGGCTGATGACCAGCAGGGACGTGCCCACGGCCGTGGGCATGGGAAGTCGGAGAAGCACTACGAGCACCGGGACGACCACGAAGCCGCCACCGACGCCGAGGAACCCGGTCAAAAAGCCGATGCCCAGGCCGGCTGCCGCGAGGCGCGACGCGTGGCCGATGCGGGCACGCGCCCCCAGCGCCACGGCCGGAGCCCTCTGCTCGGTCGCAGCGCTCGAGCCGGTGCGGCCCCGTGCGACCGCACGTGCCCGCGCGAGCATGCCCACGGCGGCCAGGAGCATCAACGTCGCGAAGGCCAGCAGCAGGACGTTCGGGTCGATGGTCTGGTTCAGCGCCGTGCCGAGAAAAGAGGCAGGCACACCGACTAGCGCGAGCAGGCCGGCAGCGCCCCAACGGGTGTGGTGCGACCGGGCGTGGCTCACGCTGGCCGCCGCAGCCGTCACACCGACGATCACCAGGCTGGCGGTCGTCGCCTCCTGAGCAGACAGGCCGAGGAGGTAAACGAGCGCCGGGACCGTCAAGATCGATCCACCGCCACCGAGCGCACCCAAGGCGAGGCCGATGAGCAGGCCGAGCGCGAGTGCGGCCAGGATCACGAGGGTGCGTCGCTCACGCGATCTCGCCGGGGCTGCCGTCAAGGGTGACCAACGGAAGGCCGACCGCTGCCCAGGCGGTCATGCCACCGGCCATGTTCGCGACCTCGACACCGGCTTGCGCCAGCTGATCGGCGGCCATGGCGGAGCGGTTGCCCGAGCGGCAGACCGCCACCACAGGCCGGCCTTTAGGCAAGTCCGCGACAGCCAGCGCAGCGAGGGGGATGTGCACCGCCCCCGGTGCGTGACCAGCTGCCCACTCGTCGTCCTCCCGGACGTCGACCAGCAGCACCTGCCCAGCTGCGGAGGCGTCGGCGGCCTGTCGCACGGTGATCTCCGGACGGGGTGACGTCATGAGGAAGTCCTGGTAGAAGGGGTGGACGTGCGTCCGGTTCGGTCGTCGGCCGACAGCTGGACGCTGCGGCCGTCGTACTGCGCGGTGACCGCGAAGCGGTCGCCCCGGACGACGGTTTGCCGGTACTCCAGCGGCCGGCCGTGCAAGCATCCGGTGCGCTCTACTGCCAGCAGCGCGACCCCGGACGGGACGCGCAGCAGCGCGCGCTCCCCCCGGAGGGGCATGGCGGCGCGGACCTGCTCGCGGCCCCCGGTGAGGCGCAAGCCGCAGTGCGTCAGCAACTCGGCGTACAAAGCGGTGTGCGTGAAGTCGACGGTCAACAGCGGTCCGGCGATGGTGGCCGGGAGCCACACCCGGTCGAGAGCGAGCGGCTCCTCGCCTGCCAGGCGCAGGCGTTCGAGGTAGACCAACGGCGCTGACTCCTCAAGCATCATGCGCGTGGCGATGACTCCGTCGCGCCGAACATCCAGAGCACGCACGATCGAGCGCTGCTCGAGGCCAGCGGCTTCGACGGCGGCGAACAGCGAGCTCAGTGCCCCGAGTTGCTGCTCCACTTCGACCGGCGCCAGGCGCGGCTTGCGACCGCGAGCGGCGGTGACCGTGCCCTCAGCGCGGAGGTGTCTCAGGGCCTCTCGCACGGTGTGCCGACTGACGCCGTACTCGACCGTCAGGGCGAGTTCGCCGGGGAACGCCTCGGCAAACTCCCCGACCGCGAGCCGGGAGCGAAGGTCGGCAAGCAACTGCGCCCACAGCGGCGAGCCCGGCAGCCTGCTCAGTCGACGCTGCCCTTGCCTCATTGTGGTCACCGAGCTAATGTACGGACATTCAGCCGTGAGGACAAGCCCGAGGAGACAATGATGCGCGTAGACATCCTGGAGACCCCCGACCTCGGTGACCGGAGCTACGTCGTCTCGGACGGCAGCGTGGCGCTCGTCGTCGATCCGCAGCGCGACCTTGATCGAGTCGAGACCCTCATCGCCGACCTCGGCGTTGAGGTGCGCATGGTGGTGGAGACTCACCTGCACAACGACTACGTGACCGGCGGTCACGCCCTCGCGCGCCGCACAGGCGCGACCTACGTCGTCGCCGGTCGGGACGAGGTCGCCTTCGAGCGGTGCGCTGCGCATGACGGCGACGAGTTGACGGTCGGGCAGATGACTGTCCGCGTCCTGGAGACGCCCGGTCACACCGACACCCATCTCTCGTACGTCGTCACCGACCACTCCGGCGACCCTCCGGCGGTGTTCAGCGGCGGCTCCCTGCTCTACGGCAGCGTCGGTCGGACCGATTTGCTGGGCGGCGACCGCACCGATGACCTGACGCGCAAGCAGTTCCGCTCGGCACGCAAGCTCGCCAAGGCGCTACCCGATGACGCAGGGCTTTACCCGACGCACGGCTTCGGGTCGTTTTGCTCGTCCGGCGGTGCAAGCGGGGGCAGCGACAGCACCATCGGGCAGGAGAAGACTCGCAACGACGCGCTGACCGAAGACGACGAGCAGGCCTTCGTGGACAAGCTCGTGGCGGGCTTGACCGGCTACCCGGCGTACTACGCACACATGTCACCGCTGAACGCGCAAGGTCCAGACGCACCTGACCTGACGCCAGCGCGCACTGTCGATCCCGAAGAGCTCGCGGCCCGCATCCGCACCGGCGAATGGGTGGTGGACCTGCGCGATCGGGCAGCGTACGCCGGTCGCCACTTGGCCGGGACGGTCTCGATCGGCGTCGGTAAGCAGTTCTCCACCTACGCCGGCTGGGTCATCCCATGGGGAGCGCCGATCACCGTCATCGGAGAGAGCGCGGAACAGGTCGCCGAGGCGCAGCGGCAGCTCGTGCGCATCGGCATCGACCGGCTGGCGGGCAGCGCGACCGGCGACCTGGCCAGCCTGGCACCGGACGTCCCCGTGCGGTCGTACCAGCAGGCGACCTTCGCCGACATCACAGCCGAAGCGCGGATCTTGGACGTGCGTCGCGACGACGAGGTCACGGGGGGGCGCATTCGTGGCGCCAAGCACATCCCCCTGCACAGCCTGGTCGACCGGCTCCACGAGGTGCCGCACGGGAAGGTATGGGTGCACTGCGCCAGTGGCTTCCGGGCCAGCATCGCCGCAAGCATCCTGGACCGCGCCGGACACGAGGTGGTGCACATCGATGACGAGTTCGACAATGCCAAGAAGGCAGGACTCCAGGTGGCCCGGCCGTGACCGCCGTGGTTGAGCTGGACGAGCCCACACGTGCCGTGGCGCCCAGGCGGGACGAGCAGCAGGAGGACCACAGGGAAACGCTTCCCTGGCGCGGCATCACCGCCTTGGCCAGTAGCGCCGGTTTCGCGGTGTGGACGAGCCTGACCTGCTTCGTCTGCTGAGCGGCCCGATCAGGCGAGTGAGAGGAAGAGCTTCTCGAGCTTGGCTGTGTCGACTTCGGCGGACTCAGCGTTGTCCGGGCTCAGGCACTGCCGCAGGCCACTGGCGACGATGCTGAACCCAGCCTTGTCCAGCGCCCGCGAGACGGCTGCCAGCTGGGTCACCACATCCTCGCAGTCCCGACCGGCTTCGAGCATGCGGATCACGCCGGCGATCTGTCCCTCGGCGCGACGGAGCCGGTTGACCGCCAGCTTGATGGCGTCGTCCTCGAGCTGCATGGTTCCTCCTGGTGGCTGCGCCGCGTCACGGCGGCTTGTTGTCAACGTCGGCGCGGGTGCGCACCTTCCCTCAGATCAGTCGCGTCCAGAAACGGTCTCGCCGCCGGACTCGATCCACGCCTTCGTCCCACCCACGACAGAGCGCACGTCGTGCCCGGCCCCGCTCAACAGGTCAGCGGCCTGAGAGCTTCGACCACCACTACCGCACACCAGGTAGACCGGCTGATCATTCGGAACCTCCTGCGTGCGGGCAGGAAGCTGGCTCAAGGGCAGCGAGCGCGCACCGGCCACGTGCCCGTTGGCGTACTCGTCGGGTTCGCGCACGTCGATGACAACCGCACCAGCAGCGCGGGCCTCTTTGAGCTGATCGATCGTGGCCTCGTTGGCCATAGCGTTTCCTCTTCTCGATGATGAAAGGTACCCCACGGGGTATCTTACGAAATCAGATTCCCCGCGTCACGTTGGCGGGGTGCTCCACAGCCGTGATCTTGAGCGACTCGAGGTCGACATAGTCATCGAGCTCGAGCGTCGTGGCGAGCAGCCCGTCGATGTCGGAGTACGTCTGCTGCAAATCGGCATTCATGGACGCCACCTCAGCTAACCCCTCGGCGCTCTGCACCGGTGCCAACGGGCTCCGGATCCGCGGACGAGGCGCCGACCATCAGGTAGACGTGAAGCGCCCCAGGTAGCTGGTCCCGCCGCAGCAACCACACCGAGCAGCCGGCGCTCGCCGCCAACAGGCCAGTGCCTGCGGCCTCGAGTCAAGGCGTAAGCGGCGACCCTCCCGGCGGGGCGCCGCCAGCCAAGCTCTAGCTGGCTCCCGCTCCTCCTTTAACCTGGCGCGCATCCGAGGCGAACGCATGCCGAGAAACGGTCCCGATAAGGCCACGGCCGCGAATGGCGCGCACGCAAGGCTTCGGGTGTCGTCCATCCGAACGCGCTGACGCCTCCCCAGCGCAGACGAGTGCCCCTGATCCGCGAAAGCGGGCAGGGGCACTCGTCTGACAGGACTTTCGTGAGCATCCACGGCGTACAACCGTGAACACCCC
>Ga0136633_1000998_pt1 | contig 21144 bp, 18 predicted proteins | sample AntDrymeUQ832206_2_FD_105494 | JGI IMG/M metagenome (GOLD analysis project Ga0136633, IMG submission 105494) | Polar desert sand microbial communities from Dry Valleys, Antarctica - metaG UQ83 (22.06) | ecosystem: Environmental > Terrestrial > Soil > Desert | place: Antarctica: Dry Valley...
CGCGATCGCCGGACGAGCGATCGGCGTCAGGCGATCGGACGGCACGGTCCGCCGGGCACCCCCCCAACCGCGTTCTCGCTGACGAGTTCGGAGCGGGGTCAGCTCGGTAGCTCGGCGCGGATCGGATCAGCGGCCCGCGGTGCGCCGGACCAACCCGACCACGTAGGCCAGGAAGCCGATCACCAGCAGGTACAGCAACCCGCCGACCAGCCACTTGACCGACGAAGAGGGCTTGCGGGGCACCACGTAGGCGAAGCGCCGGGGCTCCGCGACGGTGTCGGCGCCCGCCCCTTCGACCGGCAGCCAGGCTTCGATCACCTGCCCGTCAGGCCGGCGCAGGTCGAGATAGACGAACCAGCGCCCGGCCGTGCCGAGCCGGACCTGTCCGCTGAACGTCCCGGGCCGTGGCTGTCGCAGCGACGCACGCCTGGTCACCCCCGCTCGCCGCGCGATGATCCCTACCGGTTCGAGGGTGACGTCGGTCGACCTCGCGGTGACCCGTGCCAGACCGCCCGCCGTCTCGATGCGCAGGTCGATGCTCCCGGCGTCGGCTCCCTGCCCGGGGTCGTGGGCGGGCGCGCTGGCCGGCAACAGCAGGACCAGGAGGAGCGCGGTCGGCAGCAGCGAGCCACCAGGCGGGCCGATACGCCGGCCCGACACGGTCCCGAGCGTGATCGCGAACGCCGCCCACGCCAGCGGGAGCCCGATCAGCACATCGGAGAGGTCGAGCCGCAGGCCGTGGCCGACGTGGCTCATCGGCGCGTAGACGGCGAGCAGCGTCACCGCGAGCACGGCGCTGCGCGGTAGGAGCTTCATCGCCGATCGGCCCGTGAGATCGAAGGCCGCCGCCGGGATCACCAGAAGCGGAACTCGCGGTGCGTCGAAGCCGCCGGCCACGAGTAGGGCCGCGGATGCCGCGATGAACAGCAGGTGCCAGAGGGAAGCGCGGACGGCCGGGGCCGATCGGCTGCTCAACCGAGCGACCATGGAGAACACGAGGCCCGCAGCCAGGGCCAGGACCGGCAGGTACCAGACCGAGGCGAACTGGGGGACGTCGGTCTCGTACTCGATGACCACAAACGCAAAGGCCGCGAGCAGCAGCCCTCCGACCGGGCCCTGCGCGTGCTGGGCCCAGGCCTGCGGCGAGCGGGCGAGATCGACCAGCACCGCAACCGCCAGGCTGCCGGTGCCGACGATGCCGAGCACGTGCGGTGGTGACCAAATCACGGCGTCGCGTCCGAACGCCGTGTGCCAGAGGTTGTCGACGGGCGCCGAGGCCAGGGTCACGGCGACGCTCGCCGCCGCCAGCGCGATCACGGGGGTCCGGAGGGCGGTGCGCAGTCCGACCGCGCGGGCGGCCAGCACGAGCCACAGCGAGATGCCCGTCCCGACCAGCGAGATCCCTCCGTAGATGGCAATGTGCGGGGCGATGAAGAAGCTGTCGCGACCCCGCTCTGTGTGCCAGGCGTCGTCCCAGAGCCCGCCGCCGAGAGCGAGGGCGGCGCCGAGGCCGAAGATCGGAACCAGCCAACCGGGAAGGGCGACACCGCGTTCTCGGATCATTCCCGCCATGTTACATGCATGTTGCAATAACGCAACTAGTATGTTTCAGCGATGACACCGAGCTCCCCGAGACCCGAGCTGCTCGACGCCTTCCGGGTCGTCCTGCGCTCCCACGGCTGGGGAGGGGCGACCATGGAGCGGATCGCCACCGAGGCCGGCGTCTCCCGGGTGACGCTGCATCGGCAGGGCGTCACCAAGGATCGGCTCTTCGCAGACCTGGTCGTGGCGGCCACCGAGCGTTATCGCGCGGCCGTGTGGCCGGCCCTGACCGGCGAGGGTCCCGGGGCACAGCGGCTGGAGCAGGCCCTCACGGCGCTGTGCTCGGTCGCCGACGAAGAGCTCGAGCTGCTGGTGGCCCTCCGCGCGCAGAGCGACGCCGTGTTTCACGAGCCCGGAGAGGACGAGCAGCTGACCCGCTCGGTCTTCACCGAGCCGCTCGAGCGGATCCTGCGCGACGGCACGGCCGACGGCACGGTCCGGCCGGGCGATGCGGTCGAACGGGCCACTGTGCTGTTCAACCTCGTGGGCTGGACCTACGTTCACCTGCGCACCGACCACCGGTGGTCGGCCGAGCGCGCGCGGCGCGTCACGCTCGATCTGGCACTGCGGGGAGTGCTGACCGGCTGAGCGTCGCCCGGTGGCTGCCGTCGCTTCGCCGTGTGACGGGGCGCGAGCGCTCTAGGTCTTCGGGCCGCTCCTGCTCCTCGGCTTGCCCTTGCCCTTGCCCTTGGTCGGCTTGGCCCCGTCGTCGGTGACCGGCACGACGCCGAGCCCCTGACGCGCGGCGCGCTGCACCTCTGCCGGGCCGGCCGTGGCCGGCCACCGGGTTCCGCCTTCGCCTGTGTAGCGCAGGATGTCGAGCCCGTGCTCCATGTCGGACGCGTAGAGGTAGCCGTTATGGGGCTTGTTGGACCAGTACTCGGCCCCGCCGTCGGCCAGGAACCAGCCGAGCATCTTGGCGTTCGCGGGATCCTCGAAGTCGAGGACAAAGGCGCCCGTCCGGTAGTAGGCCTGGGTCAGGCGGTTTTCGTCCGGGGCCTGCCAGAAGACGTGCGCCACACAGGCGCCCGTGTTGACGTTGTTCGGTGCGTTCCACGTGCCGAGGTGGATGGCCCCGCCGTTGGCGAACGTGCCGTCCGGGGCGGCCTGGAAGAACTGGATCGAGCCGGAGTCCACGGACGCCGCGCCCGTGCCGACCTTGCCGCAGACGGACACGCTCTCGTCGAGCTGACCGCCAAGGGCGCCCTCGTCGTCGACGACGATGACCGTGCGATCGTGGTTGGGCTGGACGTCGTGCGAGATCGTGTACTCCGACGTGGTGGACTGCAGCCAGTTCGGCTCGAGGGGGTCGGTCACGTCGATGACGTCGCTCTTGTGGACCGACGCGGCGTACATCAGCGCCTTGCCGTCCGGGCGATGATCGATGTAGGAGTCGTGCGCGAGCCCGTAGTCCGAGCCCGGCGTCGAGATGATGCCCTTCTTGACCGGGTTGGCCGGGTTGGAGATGTCGAACACCGTGATGTGGCCGTTACCCGGCTGCGGGTAGAAGGCGGCCGCCTGCGGGTTCGTGTAGAGCATCGTGCCGTCGAGCGTCGACGTGTGGACGTAGTCCATCGTCGCGTCGTCGACGATCTTGCCCACCAGGGTGGGGTTGGACTTGTCGCTGATGTCGATCAGCACGACCCAGGGCACCGTGCCCTCGGCGCACCGCGAGCAGTGGGCATTGGTCAGCACGGCGAGGTTGCCGTCCGCCGAGAGGTCGACGTCGCCGAAGCCGGCGTCGCTGATGCCGGCGTCGCTGCCCATCCAGCGGCTCTGGACGAAGGCACGGGTCGGGTCCGCAATGTTGACGATGACCAGACCCCCGCCCGGGCCGCTCTCGGCCTGGTCGACCGATACGAACGCCCAGTCGCCGGCCATCTCGACCTCGTTGGCCCCGGCGATCGGAACCCGGCCGATGCCCTCGATGTCCTTGCCCGTGCCGCTGAGCGGAACGGCCTCCTGCGCCTGGGCCATCGGGGCCAGGCAGGCGGAAGCGAGCAGAGCAGCGATCAGCGGACGGGTGGTCATGGCGTCCCTAACGCCGTGGTGGCCGGGAACTTGCGACGGCTTGCTGCCGGGCGGTGACAGATGGCGCATTGGAGTTCTTAGCCTCCGACCCGGTGCTTCCGCGCTCTGCTCCTCGGGTTCGTCGTCGTGGTGAGTCGTCTGGCCGGTCTCCGGGGACGTGTGGTGAAGCGCCTGGCCTGGCTCATGCTCGTGGCGGTGGTCGCCGATAGGAATCCCGAGCGGACGGTCCGAGAAGGCCCACCGTCGGCTCGGGGTCCGGCTCGCCCGGGCGCACGGTGTGTTCTAGGGTCAGCCGCATGCGGGTCGGCGTGGTCATCCCCGTGCGCGGGCCGGCGCCGTATCTCGACGAGGCGGTGGCCAGCGTCCTGGGAGAGCGCCCGAGCCAGGTGGTGGTGGTCGACGACGGGTCCGTGCCGCCGGTGCGGCCCGAGCGCGACGAGGTCCAGGTGCTGCGCGGCTCCGCACCCGGCGGGCCGGCGGCGGCGCGCAACGCCGGTGTTGCCAGCCTGGGTCCCGGCATCGATCTGGTGGCGTTCTGCGACGCCGACGACGCCTGGACGCCGGGCAGCCTCGAACGCCGGGTGCGCGTGCTGCGCGACGAGCCGGCGTGCTCGCTGGTGTTCGGCCGCGCTCGGGTCGTCGACGCCGACGGCGGCGAGACCGGCGAGCTGTGGCCGCTACCCGCCGATCCCGAGGTCACCGATGTCGCCGCGATCTACGCGGCCAACCCGATCCTGACCTCGAGCGTGGTTATGCGCCGCAGCGCGTTCGTGGGCTTCGACGAGAGCCACGCGCAGGCCGAGGACTGGGAGCTGTGGCTGCGCCTGCTGGCGGCCGGGCACCGTCTGCGTGCCGTCCCCGAGGCGGAGGTGCTCTACCGCCGCCACCCTGGCGGCGTCACCGCCGACGTCCTGACGCTGGCGCGCGACCAGCGCCGGCTTCACGAGGCCTACGCGGGCGCCGTGCCCGGCGTGCTGAGCCGCGCCGCGCTTGCGCGCGACCGCGCCGCCGAGGCGGAGGGTCTGCTCCGGGCGCGGCGCTTCGCCGAGGCGCGCTCGCTGATGGGTCCTGGAGCCCGCCGGGCGCTGGCCGCGATCCCGCTGGTGCGCAACGTCCTGGGACGGCGCGACCCCTACCGGCGCTGACGGCTCCCGGGCTGCAGCAGGCGGTGGTTGGGTAGGCACCGGCCGACCTCGAAGGCGAGCACCGCCGGGCCGTCGAGCAGCCCCACGAGGGCCTCGTCGCGATCGCCGGCGGCCAGGCTCCGCGCGCCGGCCGCCGCGCGTCGCGCCCCCCACCGGACGACCCCGGGCAGGCTGCGGGCCGGGAGCACGCCCGGGTGCTCCCGTCCGAGCCACGCGGCCCCGGCGCCATGACGCGCGCGCTGGGCGAGCATCCGCGGAACGGTCTGGCGGTTGTGATGCACGACGGCGGCCAGCGGCCGTGACTCGAGCTGCCAGCCCATGCGGGCCAGCCGCAGGCACAGGTCGGCGTCGCCGCCCGACCGGACGCGATCGGCGAAGCCGCCGGCCGCCGCGAACGCGTCGCGGCGCACCGCGCAGTTGGCGGTCTGGGCGAACGCGGCGCCCTCGTGGCTGAGGGTGTGCTCCTGGCTCATCGACGCCTTCAGCCAGGCGTACCGCTGGGCGAGCGTGCCGGTTCCCGGCTCGGGCGCCTCGTCGCGTACGGCGCCCGCGAGCACCGCGGCGCGCTCGCTCGGGGCGGGTTCGAACAGGCGATCGAGCAGGTCGGTCGCCGGGGTCACGTCGGCGTCGACGAACAGCAGCCATGGGGCGTTGCCAGCCCGGGCGCCGACGTTGCGCGCGTGGTAGGAGCCGCGGAAGTCTCCGGCGTCGACAACGCGGACATCGCCGCGCTGGCAGTCGCGCGCAGCGGGGCGGTTGTCGGCTATGACCAGGGTGTCGCCGGGACCTCGGCGCAACGCCGACAGCCACTCAACCAGGACCTCGAGCCGCTCGTCCGATCCGGCGAACGGGACGACGACGTCCACGGCGGGACGGTCTGGATCCAGCGAGCCGGGCTTCACCCGGGCGAGATTAGGCGCTGACGGCCGGCGGCCGCCAGCGCCCGTGACGCAGGGTCAGGCGGAGCGGGCGTGGTTGTCGCCGGCCACCTGGCGGTAGCCGAGCAACACGATGACGCTGCCCACGATGGCGCCGAGCAGACCGCCGAGGTCGAACATGTCGTCGTCCCCGATGCCGAGCAGCTTGGTAAAGAGGAAGTAGCCGATCAGCGCGCCGACCAGGCCGATGGCGATGGTGACGAAGAAGCCGCCCGGGTCCCGCCCGGGGACAAGCAGCTTCGCGATGAATCCGGCGACGAGGCCGAGGATGATTGCTCCGATCATGGCCCCTACCTACCCACGGTTGGCGTAAGCAGAAACCCTGGCCGGTCCCCTAGGCTCGAACGCGATGGTCGGACCCGTCCAGTACGCCCGGTGCGGCGAGGCCACGCTCGCCTACCGGACCGTCGGGAGCGGCGAGGTCGACCTGGTCTTCGTTCCCGGGATGCTCTCTCACGTCGAGATCGTCTTCGACGAGCCCGGCATGGCCCGCTTCTTCGGGCGGCTGGGGGAGTTCGCTCGCGTCATCGTCTTCGACCGGCGTGGCACCGGCATGAGCGATCAGCTCCCCGACGGGTTCACACTCGAACAGGACGCGCAGGACGTCGCGGCGGTGATGGATGCCGCCGGCAGCGAGCGAGCGGCTGTCCTGGGCTACACGGGTGGCGGCGCGCTGGCCGCGCAGTTCGCCGCCATGTACCCGGAGCGCTGCCACGCGCTGCTCTTCTACGCCCCGATCATCCGCACGATGGCCGATGAGGGCTATGAGTGGGCATCCCAGCCGAAGGACCGGGTCGAGCGCTTCGCCGCCCAGTCCAGCGCGTGGGGAACGGGCTCGATCCTCGAGCTCGTGGCTGAAAGCCGCGCGGACGACGAACGCCTGCGCAGTTGGCTCGGCCGCCTGGAACGCGGCTCGCTGAGCCCCGGCACCCTGCGGCGGATGGTCAGCTACCAGGAGACGGTGGACGCACGCGGCGTGCTCGGAGACATCAACGTGCCGACCCTTGCCGTGCACCGCACCGACGACCCGCTGATCGACGTGCGACATTCGCGCTACGTGGCCGAGCACGTGCCCGGCGCCAAGCTCGTCGAGCTGCCCGGACGCGACCATCTGCCGTCGGGCGGCGACAGCGAAGCCCTGCTCGGGGAGGTCGAGGAGTTCCTAACCGGCGGGCGCAGCGGCGGGGTCCAGCGGGCGATGCTCACCGTGCTGTTCACCGACATCGTCGACTCGACCGGGCATGCGGCGCGTCTCGGCGACGGCCACTGGCGTGACCTGCTGGCCACCCAGGAGCGGGATGTGCGCGAGGTCGTCGAGCGCTTCGGCGGCTCGGTGGTCAAGACCATCGGCGACGCGTTCCTGATCATCTTTGAGGGACCGCCCTCGAGCGCGCTGCGGTGTGCGCGGGCCATCGTCGACACGGTTCGCACCATCGGCCTAGAGCTTCATGTCGGCCTGCACACCGGCGAGTGCGAGATCATCGGCGACGACGTGGGCGGCATGGCCGTGCACATCGCCTCCCGGGTTGCCCACCTCGCCGCTCCGGGCGAGATCGTCGCCTCGGGCACGGCTTACGGGACCGTCGTCGGCTCCGGGCTGAGCTTCACGTTCAAGGGCAACCACGAGCTCAAGGGCGTGCCCGGCGTCTGGCCGATCTTCTCGCTCGACGGCTAATCCGAACGAGCGACCCGCGGCGGTCGGTGTCGCCGCGGGGTCCCTGCGTTCGGACCGTGCCTACGCCGACGCGGCGCCGCCGCTCGTGATGTGGTCGACAACTCGCTCGAACTCCGCTGTGGGGGAGAAGTCGACGTACTCGCTGTCCTCGAGCGCCTCGGGCGCGTGCCCCGGCGCCCAGTAGAAGGCCTCGCCGGCGGCGAAGTCCATGTGCCCGTCTGTGGTGTGCATGCGCACGCGCCCCTTGAGCATGTAGCCCCAGTGCGGACACGGGCACAGGTCGTCGGGCAGTCCCTTGGTCGCCGGCCTCAGGTCCGCGCCCGCAGGCAGCCGGACGAAGCCGACAGACAGCCCTTCGTGGTCCTGGAGCCTGACCTCGACCTCGCCGTCAGCGATGACTACTGGGACGTCCTCACGCGGAATGGAGCGCATCGCGCACCTCCTGTTGTTCGTTGGTTTGGCCGCTGGAGCGGCCCTTGCGTTCTGTGAGCAGCGATGCGATCTCGGCGGCAGCGCGAGAGGCGCCATCACGGTCGATCGGCGCGTAGTGGGTGTCCGACCCCAGCCGCTCGAGCATGAGCGAGGCGAGCGCCTCGGGCTGGGTGTGCTCGTAGGCCGTCGGCGGCGGAGCGCCGAGGCGGCGCAGCCGATGGGCGACATGCAGTTGCTGCTCGCAGTGGTCGCGTAGCGGCACGTGGATGAACGGGCGCTGCGCGGCGACGAGCTCCATCGTGGTGGCGAGACCGCCCTGCGCGATCGCCAGGTCGCAGCCGGCCAGCCGTGCGGGGAGGTCGTCTACGTGACGGGCCACCGTCACGCCGTCGCCGTCGAGTCCGGTGGGGTCGATCCGCGGGCCGCAGGCGACGAGCAGCTGGGCGTCGGGCGCATCGCGGCGTAGCAGGGCGAAGGCGTCGACCACGCGGCGCAGCAGCGCTGCGCCGCTTCCTGTCCCGCCCACTGCCGCGACGACCTGGGGTGGTCCGTCTCCGGGCGCCGGCGGCGCCGCGAGGTTGCGCGGCAGGACGTAACCCGGGAAGGAGAAGCGGTCGGCCACCCAACCGGGCATCTGCGGAAGCCCGGGGCCAAAGGCGCGGTCGATCACGTCCTCGGGATCGCCCAGGAACAGGGCCGCGTCGCGCACCCACGGGTGGCGCTCCACCTGCTCGATCATCTCCGCGTTGTGGCTGGCGACGAGCGGCGCCTCGGCATTGTCCATCGGCAGCCAGCCGACGAAGTCGGTCAGGAAGGCGTAGGGCGCGCGCTTGAGCTCGGGGTTCTCGTGCAGGAAGTGATCGACCTCCCACGCCTCGTCGCCGATCCACAGGTCGTAGCGCGTCTCGCGCACGACGTCGGCGAACACCATGAAGTTCGCCACGAGGATCTCGTCCATGTCGCGCCATGCGCGAAAGACGGGGAGGCTGTGCTCGCCCGCGAAGGACTCGATGTGATCGACCTCGCCGGCGAGCTGGTCCGATGCCGGGTGCACGTTCTCGCCGGCCGCCTCCAGCACTGCTCGTGACGGTGGCTGGGCGAGCCAGGTGATCTCGAGGTCCGGGCACAGCTCGCGCAGCGCGTCGGCGATCGCCAGCCCGCGGTGGACGTGGCCAAGGCCGATCGGGCTCGAGACGAACAGTGCCTGGCGGGCCTGCCGCGCCGGACTGCGCCGGATCGCGCGCGGCAGCGGCCGCGCGCCCCTCCCGAGGAACTCGTCGAGCACGCCGTTGACGAAGACCGGGTCGCGGACGTCGGGGCGATGGCCACCGCCCTCGACCACGACGAGCTCGGCTCCCGGAATCGCCCCGGCCGCCTCGGTCGCGGCAGCGAGGGGAACGGGGATGTCTTCCGATCCGTGCACGACGAGCACCGGGCAGCGGATCTCGGCTAGCCGCGGGCGGATCAGTTCGGGGTCGAACTCGGCGGCGCCCGCCGCGATGACGTCGGGGGTGGTCTCGCGCGCCCAGCCGATGGTGTCCTCGATGGCCTTGGTGGAGTACGGCTCGTTGAGCGACGCAGCGAAGAACCCGGCGATGAAGGTCTCGTAGTTGTCCCGCAGGAAGGCGACGACCTCTTCCGATGGTCCGATGCCCACCGCGGGCCCGACCATCACGAGCCGCTCCACTCGCGCGGGATGCTCGAGCGCTAGCCACAGCGCCGGGTTCGCTCCCTGCGAGGCGGTGATCAGGGCGGCCCGCTCGACGCCGTGGTGGTCGAGCACGGCGAGCGCGTCCTCGGCGTGGTCGGCGATCGCATAGCCGCTCGCTGGCCGGTCGCTGCGGCCGTTGCCTCGCGGGTCGAGCGTCAGCACGCGAAACCGCCGGGCGAGGTGGGGGACCTGCATCTTCGAGACGCGCGAGTGCACGATGTTCCACGTCGGGACGAACAGGATCCATGGCCCCTCGTCCCCGAACCGCTCCCACGCGATCCGCACGTCTCCCCGCGTGACGTACCCCTGCTCCTTCGGCTCCAGCGCCCGCATCTTCGCCCCCGCAAACAAGTTGGTCGTTCGTACAACCAAGTAATACCGTAGTCTTCGTGGCGATGTCAAGTGCCCCCGAGCGCCAGGACCAGCGCCTCGCCAAGGGGCGTTCGACCCGCGCTCTGCTGATCGCCGCCGCCATCGATGTCCTGCGCGAGAAGGGCTTCGCCGCCACGACGATGCGCGCGGTCGCCGAGGGCGCGGGCGTCCAGCTCTCGCTCGTCCACTACCACTTCGGCTCCAAACGCCGGCTGCTGGTTGCCGTGCTGGAGGAACTGACGGGCGAGCTGCTCGACCGCCAGCAGACGATGTTCTCCGACGGGCGCCCGTTCGCCGAGCAGTGGCGCACCGCGTGTTCCTACCTGCGCGATGACATCGGCTCGGGCTACGTGCGAATCCTGTGGGAGCTATGGGCGGCCGGCCTCGCCGACGACGAGCTGGCGCAGGCGTGGAGAGCGACACAGCGCGGCTGGCGCGGGCTGATCGTGGCCCGCATCGAGCAATGGCAGGACGAAGCGTCCGTCGACCTGCCCATGAGCGCTCGCGCGATGGCCACATTGGTCGCCAACCTCTTTGAGGGCGCCGAGACGGAGATGCTCGCGGGTGTCGGCGAGGACGAGGCGCCACATCTCGAGGCCCTCGAGGCGTGCGCGGCGCTGATCGAGAGCCTCGAGATAAGGCGCCGCTAGCCGATTGGCCGGCCGCGCAGACGGGCCCACCAGTAGCGCGCGAGGAGGATCAGCGCGTCCGCCGTTCCCGCATACAGGTGGCCGACCGGGCCGGTGTGTAGCCAGGCGGCGAAACGAGGGCGCGGGCGCACGCCCCGACGCTATCGTCACCGCGATGCAGACGACCGTCACCGAACTGCCCGAGTCGCGCGTGCGCGTGGAGGCCGAGGTCGAAGTCAAGGAGGTCGACCGCGCCCTCGAGCAGGCGGCCAAGGCGCTGGGCAAGGACATGCGGATGCCGGGCTTCCGAGCGGGCAAGGTGCCCACGCCGGTCGTCATCAAGCGCTTCGGCCGCGAGGGCGTGCTCGACCAGGCCGTCCGCGGGTCGCTGGGCAAGTGGTACGTCGAGGCGCTCGAGGCGGCGAAGATCCATCCCATCGGGGACCCCGACCTCGACCTCGCCGACCTGCCCGACCCGGGTGAGCCGCTGAAGTTCAGCTTCGAGATCGGCGTGCGGCCGACCGCCAAGCTCGGCGACTACAAGGGCCTGGAGGTCGGCCGGCGCGAGCCCGAACCCGACCCCGCCGACATCGACGCGGAGCTCGAGCAGCTGCGCGAGCGCGCCGCGCGCCTGGAGACCGTGGAGGAGCCAGCGGCTCAAGGAGACTTCGTCGTCATGGACTACGTCGGCTCGATCGATGGCGAGAACTTCGAGGGCGGCGAGGGCCGCGATCAGATGGTCGAGCTCGGCACCGGGCGTCTCATCCCGGGCTTCGAGGAGCAGCTCGTGGGCGCCGCTGCCGGTGAGGATCGCGCCGTGTCCCTGAGCTTTCCCGACGACTACGGCGCGGAGCATCTGCAGGGCAAGGCCGCCGAGTTCGCGGTGACGATCAAGGAGATCAAGCGCAAGCGCCTCCCCGAGCTTGACGACGACTTCGCCGTCGAGGCCGGCGGCTTCGACTCGGTCGATGAGCTGCGCGAGGACATCACCGCCAAGCTGCGCGAGGCCGACGAGTCCAAGGCCGAGGCTGAGTACCGCGAGGGAGTCCTCGACGCCGTCACTGCGAACGCGACGATCGAGGTTCCCGAGGCGCTGGCCCGCGCCCGCGCCGCCGAGCTGTTCGAGCGCATGATGCATCAGCTCTCCCACCAGGGGATCAACAAGGAGATGTACCTCCAGATCTCCGGCAAGGACGAGGAGGAGATCGTCGCCGAGGCCCTGCCCGATGCCGAGCAGGCGCTGCGTCGCGAGGCGGTGCTCGTCGCCGTCATCGAGGCCGAGAGCATCGAACCGGCCGACGGCGACATCCTCGACGCTCTGCAGTCCACCGCCGCGCGCGAGAACACGACGCCCGAGAAGCTCCGCGCGAAGCTCGACAAGTCCGGTCGCCTCGACGACCTGCGCGAGGAGCTCTCCCAGCGTCAGGCCGTCGACTTCCTCGTCGAGCACGCCACGCCCGTCGACGCCGGAACTGCCGAGGCACGCGAGAAGATCTGGACGCCCGAGAAGGCCTGAGATACGACGAGGGCCGAGGTAGCCCCCGCGCGGGGGCGAACCCGCGGATCGTGCTGCCTAAGGGTCGGTATGCGACCTCCATCCAGCACGATTGCGCGCGCGGCGGCGATCGCACGCCGACAGCACGGGCTGGTGACGCGCGAGCAGCTCCTTGCCGCCGACGTCGGCGCCCGGGCCATCACGCGATGGATCGCCAAGGGGTTGCTGCACCGCGTCCATCCGGGCGTCTACCGCTTGGGCCACCGCGCGCCCAGTCTGGAAGCGACCTACCTCGCGGCGGTCCTCGCCGGCGGTGAGGGGTTGGTCCTGTGCGGCTTCGCAGCCGCGCACCACTACGGGGCGCTGCGGCGACCCCCTGCGCCCGAGGTCACGTGCGGGGTCGACCTTCGGCTGCGCGGAGTGATCACGCGGCGCCTGGCGCCGCTCGCCCTGGGCGAGGTGTGGACGCACCGTGGTGTTCCTGTGACCAGCCCGGCACGCACGATGGTCGACCTCGCCGGTCAGGCGTCACTTGAACGGCTCGCGGAGATCAGCCACCAGCTCGGCGTTCGGCACGGGCTGGCCGTCGACGACATCTTCGCGGTGATGGCGCGCCGACGCCGAGTCAACGGCGCGGCGAAGCTACGCGCGATCTACGAGGGCGATGCGGCGGTGCTTCTGAGCCGACTCGAGCACGATTTCGTCGCGCTGCTGCGAAGCGCGAGCTTCGCTCTGCCGCAGACGAACCGCAAGCAGGGTTCGTTCTACGTCGACTGCCGATGGCCCGGCCTCACCGTCGAGTTGCTGGGCTTCCGGTTCCACGCATCGCGCCATGCGTGGACTCGCGATCAGCGCCGGGCCCGGGAGGCTTACGCTCGCGGCGACGAGTTCCGAACGTACACCTGGGACGACGTGCACGAGACGCCCGCCGTGGTCCTCGCCGAGCTCGCCCCGTTCGTTCGCGTGGATCGTGCTGCCTGAGGGTCGCTGAGCGACCCCTGGGCAGCACGATCCACGAGAGGACCGTCCAGCTCAGGACAGCAGCTCCGCGAAGCGCGCCGCGTCGATGTTGGCGCCCGAGAGGATCACGCCGATGCGGTCACCGGCGATGCGACCGGCGAGGACCGCGGCGAGGGCCGACGCCCCCGACGGCTCGGCCACGAGTTTGCACCGCTCGAACAGCAGCCGCATCGCGTCGCGAACCTCGTCGTCGCTCACCGTGACGACCTCGTCGACGAGCGCGGAGACGACGGCGAAGGTGGCGCGACCCGGCGTGGCCAGCAGCTGGCCGTCGCAGATCGAGCGTCCGACGTCGACCGCCACGCGCTCGCCCGCCGCCAGCGACTGCTGGAAGTCCGACGAGGCCTCGGGCTCGACGCCGACGACGCGGCAGTCCGGAGCGAGCGCCTTCACTGCTACCGCGCTGCCGCTCAGCAACCCGCCGCCGCCGCACGGCACGACCACGACGTCGAGCTCGTCACCCGCGTCCTGCGCGAGCTCGAGCCCGCACGTCCCCGCGCCGGCCATGATGCGGGGATCGTCGTAGGCGTGGATGAGCGTCGCGCCGCGCTCGTCGGCCACGCGCAGCGTCATCCCGTCGCGATCGTCCTTCCAGCGATCGAACTCGATGACCTCCGCGCCGTAGCCCTCGGTCGCCGCGCGCTTGCTCGCTGGCGCGTCACGCGGCATCAGGATCGTCGCGTGTGTGCGGCACAGCGACGCAGCGAGCGCGAGCGCCTGCGCATGGTTGCCCGACGACGACGTGACGACGCCGCCGGCGAGCTCGTCCTCGCTCAGCTGGCTGACCGCGTTGTAGGCGCCGCGGAACTTAAACGCGCCCATCCGCTGGAAGCCCTCGGCCTTGAGCAGGACCTGCGCTCCGGCGGCTGTATCGAGCGTGCGCGAGGTGACGGTCGGCGTGCGATGCGCGACGCCCTTCAGGCGTGCGGCGGCGCGCTCGATGTCGGAGAGGTCGATCGGAAGCTCCACCCGGACAGCATGACGGGGGTCGCTAGCCTCTCGCCAGAAGGAACCGCCCCCTCCAGAGAGAAGAAGCGAGAACCGATGAGCCCCCTTGTCCCGATGGTCGTGGAGCAGACGTCACGAGGCGAGCGCGCCTTCGACATCTACTCCCGCCTGCTCAGCGAGCGCATCGTCTTCCTGGGGACGCCCATCGACGACCAGATCGCCAACCTGGTAGTCGCGCAGCTGCTGCATCTCGAGTCCGAGGACCCGGACAAGGACATCTCGCTCTACATCAACTCGCCCGGCGGCAGCGTGTACGCGGGCCTCGCGATCTACGACACCATGCAGTTCATCAAGCCCGACGTGCAGACGATCTGCGTCGGCATCGCGATGAGCATGGGCGCGCTGCTCCTCGCCGGCGGCGCCGATGGCAAGCGCATGGCGCTGCCCAACGCGAAGATCCTCATCCATCAGGTGAGCTCAGGCTTCCAGGGCCAGGCCACGGACATCGAGATCCACGCCAGGGAGATCATCGACATCCGCCAGCGGCTCGACCACATCATCGCCAAGCACACCAAGCAGGATTACGAGAAGGTCCGGACCGACACCGAGCGCGACTATTTCATGTCCTCGGAAGAGGCCACGGCCTACGGCATCATTGACCGGGTGATCTCGGAGCATTAGCTTCGGGGTACGCCGGGAAGCACCCTTAGGAGAGAGATGGCCCGTCCCACGGATACCAACGAGCAGCTTCTCTGCAGCTTCTGCGGCAAATCGCAGCGGCAGGTCAAGAAGCTGATCGCCGGCCCGGGCGTCTACATCTGCGACGAGTGCATCGATCTCTGCAACGAGATCATCGACGAGGAGCTCACCGCCCCGCCGTCGTTCGACCTCGACAACCTCCCGAAGCCCAAGGAGATCTACGACGTCCTCGATGAGTACGTCGTCGGGCAGGACGCCTCCAAGCGCACGCTCTCCGTCGCGGTCTACAACCACTACAAGCGCGTGCAGATGATGCAGTCGACGGACTCCGACATCGAGCTGCAGAAGTCCAACATCCTGCTGCTCGGCCCGACGGGCTGCGGTAAGACGCTGCTGGCCCAGACGCTGGCCCGCATTCTCAACGTGCCGTTCGCCATCGCCGACGCCACGGCGCTGACCGAGGCGGGCTACGTCGGCGAGGACGTCGAGAACATCCTTCTCAAGCTGATTCAGGCCGCCGACTTCGACGTCAAGAAGGCCGAGACCGGGATCATCTACATCGACGAGGTCGACAAGATCGCCCGCAAGGCCGACAACCCGTCGATCACCCGCGATGTGTCGGGCGAGGGCGTCCAGCAGGCGCTGCTGAAGATCCTCGAGGGCACGACCGCCAGCGTCCCGCCGCAGGGTGGCCGCAAGCACCCCCACCAGGAGTTCCTGTCGATCGACACGACGAACATCCTGTTCATCTGCGGCGGCGCGTTCGCCAACCTCGACAAGGTCATCGAGCGCCGCGTCGGCTCCAAGGGCATCGGCTTCGGCGCCACCATCGAGACCAAGGCCGAGCACGACGCGGGCGACGTCTTTGAGAAGTGCCTTCCCGAGGACCTCGTCAACTACGGGCTGATCCCCGAGTTCATCGGTCGTCTGCCGGTCGTCAGCGCCGTCCACCAGCTCACGCGCGACGACCTCATCACGATCCTCACCGAGCCGCGCAACGCGCTGGCCAAGCAGTTCCAGCGCTTCTTCCAGTTCGACAACATCGAGCTGGTGTTCTCCGACGATGCGCTGACCTCGATCGCCAACAAGGCGCTCGAGCGCGAGACCGGCGCCCGCGGCCTGCGCTCGATCCTCGAGGAGATCCTCTTGGAGGTGCAGTTCGAGCTGCCGTCGCGCCGTGACGTGCAGAAGTGCGTTGTGACGAAGGAGACCGTCGAGAAGGGCATCCAGCCCACGCTCGTCACCGCCGCAGCCGCGCCCGAGAAGGAAGCTCCGGGCGAGCAGACGGCGGAGTCCGCGTAGCACCAGCCATGCGAAGGATCCTGGTCGCCGCCACGGCCGCGCTGCTGGCCGCGCCCGCGCTCGCCGGCGCCGATTCAGAGCACGCCGCCGACGTTGCCGCCGCGCTCGAGCGTGGCCCGGTGTACGTGGCGCCCGCTCGCGCGGAGAAATTGCCGATCGATGCTGTCGGGCGCATCCAGCTGCGGATCCTGCGCAAGGACATTGGACGCATCAAGATCGCTGTCGTCCCGGCGGGGTGGGCTGACTCGAGCGGCGGGGCGCGCGAGTTCGCCAACGCTGTCGACGCAGAGCTCGGCGCCCGCGGAGCGCTGCTGATCTTCGCCGACAGCGCCGTGCACGTCGTCACGAGCCACGATCACGCCGACGCTGCCGCGGCGGGCGTGCGGCGAGCCGTTGGTCGTGGCGGCTCGCTGGAGGACCAGCTGCGGCGGTCGGTGGACGCGCTGGCCGAGGCCGACCCAGGGCCGTCGGGAGACGTCGGTCCCGCCGAGGAGCAGGGAACGCCGAGCCGCCCGCCGGGCGTGCCGAGCTTCCCCGACCCGAACAAGATCGTCGACACGGTAAACGACGGCCTGCGCCTGACGTTCCTGATCGTCGCGCTCGCGATCCTGGCGCCGACCCTGCTCGGCGCGTGGGTCGCTTGGCGGCGCGCGCAGCGCAACCGCCAGGAGCACGAGGAGGCACTCGAGGATTCCCGCGCGGCGGCCGAAGCGGAGCGCGTCGCCCTCGGCGACGACATCGTCGACCTCGATGCCGTTACGGCAATGCCCGACGTCGCCCCCGCCGCCCGCGCCGCGTATCAGCGCGCCCTCGACGCCTACGAGAAGAGCGAGCTCGCGCTTGCCCGCGCTGACAGCCGCCGGCGTCTCGATGCCGCGGCGAAGCTGATCGCCGGCGGCCGCGTCGACGCGGCCGAAGCTCGCGCCGCCGCCGGCTGATTGGCCCTACGCGCGGGTAGGCTCGGAGCGATGCCGCCTCTCGCCCGCGTCCGCACGCTGCCCTGGCTGATCCTGTTCGAGTTGGCCCGGACGACGAAGTCCCATCTCGACGAGCACCTCTCGGAGTCCGATCGCCGCAAGGTCAGCGCGATCGCCCGCACGAGCAAGGGGGACGTCCGCAAGCTTTCCGAGCGCGACAGGGCCGAGCTCAAGCGCATCTCCCGCGAGCTGAACCTCACGATGCTCGCGCGCAACCTAGCTCCGGCGGCGACCCGCCTGCGCGGCGGCGGCCGCCGGCGCTAGGAGTCAGACCGACGGCGAGCGGGGTTCTGGGGCTTGGCCGGGAGGTTCTGATTCGCCTTCGCGGGCCGCTTCTGATCTCCGCGGTGAGCGGACGGTCCGGACTTCAGCGGTAGGACGCGCGGATAGCTGAAGTGGTGGGGTGGCATGCACGTGTTGAGACGCTTCTCGCGGCCTGAAGTTGGCTGCGAGCAGACTGCGAGCGCGCCTAGACTCGGGCGAGCAGATGGCCGGACTCCAGGACCGCACCCGTTTCGAGCCGTCCGAGGTAGAGCCCCGGATCGTCGACGCGTGGCTAGCGGCGGGCTTGCACCACCCCGAGCCCGAGGGAGCGGCGAACGAGAACTTCTCGATTGCTATCCCTCCGCCCAACGTCACGGGCGCGCTGCACATGGGCCATGCGCTCAACGGCTCGATCCAGGATTGCCTGACCCGCTGGGCGCGCGGCGAAGGGAGGCGCGCAAAGTGGATCCTCGGGACCGATCACGCCGGCATCGCGACGCAGACGCAGGTCGAGAAGCTGCTGATCAGCGAGGGTTCCAGCCGCGAGGCGATCGGCCGCGAGGCCTTCGTGGAGCGCGTGTGGGAATGGCGGGAACGCTACGGCGGCGAGATCGTCGAGCAGTTCAAGCGGCTTGGCGCGACGTGCGACTACGAGGACGAGCGCTTCACGATGGACCCGGCCTACATCGAGGCGGTCCAGAAGGTCTTCGTCGAGCTCTACGACCAGGGGCTCATCTATCGCGACAACTACATGGTCAACTGGGACCCCGGCTCGGGCTCGGCGATCTCCGAGCTCGAGGTCGAGCAGCGGGAAGGGGTGCGCGACACTCTCTATTCCATCCGCTACTCCGACGAGCTCGTCGTGGCCACCGTGCGGCCCGAGACGATGCTCGCCGACACCGCCGTCGCCGTGCATCCCGACGACGAGCGCTACGCCCACCTCGTGGGCACGACCGTGACCCTGCCGCTGGTCGGTCGGCAGCTGCCCGTCATCGCCGACGAACACGTCGACCCGGCGTTCGGCACGGGCGCGCTGAAAATCACTCCGGGCCACGACCCCAACGACTTCGAGATCGGCCGCAGGCACGGCCTCGAGGAGATCGGCGCGATCGGCGAAGACGGCCGCATGACCGAGGCCGCCGGGCGCTTCGCCGGGTTGACCGCGGGAGAGGCGCAGGCGGCGGTGATCGAGGCGCTTGACGTCGAGGGTCTGATCGTCGCGCGCCAGGAGATCGTCCATACGGTCCCGTTCTCACACCGCTCGGGGCAGCGCATCGAGCCGCTCATCAGCCTGCAGTGGTTCATGAAGATGGAGCCGCTGGCCGAGCCGGCGCTCGAGGTTGTTCGCGACGGGCGCGTGAAGATTCATCCCGAGTCGCAGTCGCGCCGTTACGTCGACTGGCTGGAGAACATCCGTCCGTGGTGCGTCAGCCGCCAGCTGTGGTGGGGCCACCAGCTGCCCGTCTACTACCGCGGCGAGGAGACGTACGTCGGCATCGAGCCTCCGGAAGGCGATGGGTGGGAGCGCGACCCCGACGTGCTCGACACCTGGTTCAGCTCGGCGCTGTGGCCGTTCGCGACGCTCGGCTGGCCGCTCGAGACCCCCGAGCTCAATGCGTTCTACCCGACGAACGTCCTCTCTACGGCGCGCGACATCCTCTTCCTGTGGGTCGCGCGCATGGTGATGATGGGACTTCGCTTTCCCGGACAGATCCCGTTCGAGCACGTCTACGTCCACTCGGTGATCCAGGCGCCCGACGGCCGCCGGATGAGCAAGTCTCTGGGCACCGGCATCGACCCGCTGCAGGAGATCGACGCTCACGGGGCTGATGCAGTCCGGTTCGGGTTGCTGGCGATGTCGTCGACCCAGGACGTTCGCTACAGCGCCGAGAAGATCCGCCAGGGGCAGGCGCTGGCCAACAAGCTGTTCAACGCCGCGCGGCTGATCCTGATGACCGCTGATGGCGACGAGGCGGCCCCGCGCCCTTCGACGGTCGAGGACCGCTGGATCCTCTCGCGACTGCAGCAGGCCAAGGCTGAGGCGCAGGCGCGGGTCGACGAGTTCGACTTCGCCAAGCTGTCGCTTGGGCTCTACGACTTCGTCTACGGCGAGCTGTGCGACTGGTACCTCGAGCTGATCAAGGGCCGCGATCCCGACGCGGACCTGTCAGCGACGCTGCTGCACGTGCTGCGTGAGACGCTGGCGCTCGCGCATCCGGTCATTCCCTTCGTCACCGAGGAGGTGTGGGGTGAGACGCCGGGCGCCGAAGGTCTCCTAGCGCAGGCGCGCCGCTCTCCGGCCGACGACGCGCTGCGCGACCCTGCGGCCGAGGCGGCGATCGCCGAGCTAATCGCCGCGGTGCGCGCGCTCCGCGCGTTCCGCGACGAAACCGGTACGCGCGAGGTGCTGGTGGCGCGCGCGGACGGGTTCGCTGAGACCCGCGACGCGCTCGCGCGCCTGGCCAAGCTCGAGTGGGGCGAGCCCGAGGGGGAGCTCGTCGAGGTCGCCGGTGTCTTCGTCGCCGCTCCGGCCGTCGACGCCGAGGCCGTGGAGAGCAAGCGCGCCGAGGAGCGCTCTCGGTTGGACGGCGAGATCGCCCGCGCCGAAGCCAAGCTGGCCAACCAGGGATTCGTGGCCAAGGCGCCGGAGGCCGTGGTGGAGGCCGAGCGCGACAAGCTGGCCGAGCTGCGACGCCGCCGGGCGGAGGTGTGATGGCTCAGCCCGCCCGCTCCGAACGCTGGACGCTGGCCGACGCCGAGCGCTATCTGCTCGGTCTCGAGCTGTTCGGGATGCGCTTTGGCCTGGACAGAATGCGCCGCCTGCTCACGGCGCTGAATCAGCCGCAAGAGCGCTTCGAGTCCATTCACGTCGTTGGCTCCAATGGCAAGAGCTCAACCACGCGGATGATCGCGGCGATCTTGCAGGGCCACGGGCGCCGGACCGGCGCCTACCTCTCGCCCCACCTCGTCTCCTTCACCGAGCGCGTGCGGGTCGATGACCGCGACGCCGACCCGGCGCGATTCGCGGCCGCAGTGCAGCGTGCCGCGCACGCGGCGGAGCTCGTCGACCGCACGGGCGGCGAAGACGACCGCGTCACGCAGTTCGAGGCTTTGACGGCCGCTGCGCTGAGCGAGTTGGCGGCCGAGGAGGTCGACGTCGCCGTCGTGGAGGCCGGCTTGGGCGGGCGTTTCGACGCTACGAACGTGTTGCCTTCGACGGTTCAGGTGCTGACCAACGTCGAGCTCGAGCACACCCGCTGGCTCGGGCCGACCCGCGCCGACATCGCTGCCGAGAAGGTCGACGTCGTGCGGCCGGGCGGCATGCTGGTCCTCGGCGCAGACCTGCATCCCGATGCCCGCGCGGTGGCTGAGCGAGTCGCCGTCGAACGCGCCGCGACGATCGTCGACGCGCCCGCCGACCCCGGCCTCGACGTCGCGGCCCTGGGCGGTTACCAGCGCCGTAACTTCGCCACCGCGATGACCGCGGCGCAAGCGTTCCTGGGTGAGCTGGACGCGGAGGCGGTGGCCGATGCCGCCGCGCGCGTCGCGGTGCCCGGGCGCTTTGAGGTTGTCGACGAGGGTGACCGGCCGCAGGCGCAGCTCGTCCTCGACGGCGCCCACAACGCCGCGGGGATGGCGGCGCTGGCTGATGCGCTGCCCACGTTCCTCGCCGACCGGCCGCTGGTCGCCGTGCTGTCGATCCTCGACGACAAGGACGCAGCCGCGATGCTGGCCGAGCTGCTGCCGCTCTGCGATCAGGTGGTCTTCTGCCGGATCGCCAACCCACGCGCGCTCTCGCCGGGCACTCTGGCCTCGCTCTGCCGCCAACTCGGGGGTCCGACGGCGCACACCGAGCGAGACGCGCGCGCGGCGGTCGAGCTGGCGCGGGAGCTGGCGGGCGCCG
>Ga0136633_1000999_pt1 | contig 21128 bp, 11 predicted proteins | sample AntDrymeUQ832206_2_FD_105494 | JGI IMG/M metagenome (GOLD analysis project Ga0136633, IMG submission 105494) | Polar desert sand microbial communities from Dry Valleys, Antarctica - metaG UQ83 (22.06) | ecosystem: Environmental > Terrestrial > Soil > Desert | place: Antarctica: Dry Valley...
CCCCCCCCGAGTGCCCCCCCCGCCCCCCGCGCCTCGCGGGCCCCCCCCCCCCCCCCCCCCACCCCCCAGGAGGCGGGGGGGGGGGGGGGGGGGGGGGGGTGTACCCCAGCGGGGTCGCTACTCCACAGAGCGGAGAGGATCTACGCCGCTGCGGGGAGGAGCCCAAGCGTGCAGTGCCGTTGGCTACCGTCGTACTGGACCTCCTGCACGAAAGCAGCTATGACGGAACCGGCGACCAGCGCTCGACAACTCGACCTCATTGCCCCGGGATCGCGAGTCATCGTTCGCGATCAGACATGGCAGGTCCTGGACGTCGAGCGTCACGCCATGGGCTCGCGCGCCATTGTCCGCTGCGTCGGACGTGACGAACTTGTCCGCGAGCAGGCAGCCGCCTTCTTCTCCGACCTTGACCGAATCGACCCCGAGGATCCGAGCAGCACCCGGTTCCGGCTTGACACCTCCCCCAGCGGCATCGAGGCCCGCCTCGTGCTCGACAGCCTCATCCGCCGCACGCCCGTGCCGGTGTCGAACACGAACCTCACCGTCGGTCACCAGATGCTGGCCGACGACCTGCCGTTCCAGCGCGAGCCGTTCCGGCTCGCCACGACCCAGCTCCAGCCTCGGCTGCTGGTGGCCGACGCCGTCGGTCTCGGCAAGACGATCGAGGTGGGCATGCTCCTCATGGAGCTGCAACGCCGAGGCCGGGCCAACCGGGTGCTAGCCGTCGTCCCGCGGCACATCCTCGACCAGGTCCAACACGAGCTGTGGTGCCGGTGCGCCTTTCCACTCGTCCGCCTCGATTCGGCCGGCATCCAACGCGTTCAGCAGCGGATCCCTGCCGGACGAAACCCCTTCACCTACTTCAACCGGGTGATCGTCTCCATCGACACCCTGAAGAACCCGAGCCGCTGGCGCCACCACCTGGAGCGGGTCCGCTGGGACGTCGTGTGGATTGACGAGTCCCACAAGCTCGTTAATCGGGGCACGTACAACAACGCCCTGGCCCACGTCCTCGCTCCGAACGCGGACGCCCTCATCCTCACCTCGGCGACCCCGCACAACGGCAAGCCCGAGTCGTTCGCCGAGCTGGTCTCCCTCCTCGATCCCACCGCCGTTCCCGATCCCGAGCAGGTGACAGCCGAGGACATCGCCCACCTCGTGGTCCGGCGCCACAAGCACTCGCCCGATGTCAAGGCGGCCATCGGCGACCAGTGGGCTGAGCGGGCCGAGCCCCTCCCTGTCCCGGTCACACCGAGCGCAGCCGAGGAGAAGGTCTTCGCCGAGCTCAGCGCCACCTGGCTCAACCCTGACCTCCCCGCTCCGTGCGACGACCGGCTCTTCCCCTACACCCTGCTCAAGGCGGCGCTGTCCTCGCCGGCGGCGCTCGCCGAGACCATTACGAACCGCCTCCGCCGGCGGGGCGACGTGCTGAAGCACCCGACTATCCCGGTCGAGGACGAGGAGGTCGATGCGCTCCGTCGCCTCTGGATCGCCGCACAAGCGGCGATCGACGAGCACCCCGCCAAGCTCGCCGCGCTGGTCGAGACCCTCCGCAGCATTGGGATCGGCTCTCGATCGTCCACACGAGTGGTCATCTTCTCCGAGCGCATCCGCACACTGGATTGGATCGCCGAGGCCGTTCGCGACCAGCTCGGCATGAGTGAAGATCAGGTGCAGACTTTTCACAACTCCAGGAGCGACGACGAGCAGCAGCAGATCATCGAAGACTTCTCCATGAAGTCGGCCCTCATCCGGGTGCTCGTCACGTCCAACATCGCAGCGGAGGGCGTCAACCTCCACAAGCAGTGCCACCACCTGATCCACTTCGATCTCCCGTGGTCGCTCATCACCCTCGAGCAACGCAACGGCCGCATCGATCGCTACGGGCAGAAGCACTCACCGGAGATTCGGTACCTCATCTACAACCCGGCTGACGCGGAGGTGGCCAGCGATGTCCGGGTCGTGGCGAAGCTCATCGATAAGGAGAACGTCGCCCACAAGGCCCTTGGCGACGCCGGCTCGGTGATGGGCCTCTACAGCGAGTCCGCCGAGGAGCAGGCCATCGTCGCTGCGCTGCGAAAGCGCACCGAGGAGGACCGCACCGAAGCACTCGAAGAGGCCGCTCCCACCACTGGCGAGTTCGACCCGTGGGCCTTTGCCGGCCTCGACGGTTCCGGGCTCGACCAAACACCGTCGGCCCAGGTTGGGGCCAGCCCGCTTCCCTCGCTCTTCGCCGGCGTCGACGACTACCTGACTGCCGGGCTGCGCCTCGTGCACGGTGACCTGAGCGAGCTCGGGTGGGAGGCTGACGGACCCACCATCAGCTTCGAGCCACCCGACGACTTGCTCCGCCGACTCGACGCTCTCCCGCAGTCGTACCTGGCGCAGCGGAACCTCCACAGCCGCCTCCGCCTGACGAGCAACCACGAGACCGCCATCCGGTCGCTCGACGACGCAGTCAACGCCAAGGCCGACGCCGGAGAGACCGGAACGGCCTGGCCCGAAGTCCATTACCTCGGTCCTCAACACCCGGTGCTCGACTGGCTCGCCGATAAGATCCTGTACCGAGTCGAGCGCAACGAGGCCATCGCCCTGCCCGCCGACGTGGAGGCCCCCACCATTCTCGTGTCCGCCATGTGGTCCAACCGGCTCGGCGAGCCCATCGCCGCCTCGTGGCTCGCCGCCACCGTGGAGGACGGCCTGGTCACCTTCGCCGACCTGTTCCAGACGCTCGCCGCCGCCGGCGTCAACGCCGCGATGGTCAACCCAGCCTGGGCCGGCGACCTCAACAGCCTCGAAGCACAGCTCCCGTCGGTCGTCGCCGCCGTCGAGGCCAACCTCCGCGACCGGATGGAAGGCCCCCTCGCCGAGGTCGAAGCCCGGCTCGGCACGACCCGTACGCGGCTTGAGCGCTGGCAGCGCGACGCCCGCACGATCGCCGACAGCATCAAAGCGGACCCGCACCGCCGCCGCCGACTAGCCGACATCGAGCGTGTCACCCGACAGATCGAGGCGCTCATCGCAGACCACACCCCGGCCCCGTCCCCGCTCATCCGGGTGCTCGGCGCCATTGTCCCCACCAAGTGATGGCCCGCCGCAGCCGCGCCACCAGCGCCGAGAAGCAGCTGCCCTCGATCGCGAACCGGGGCTACTTCAGCGACTACTTCCTCGGCTACCGCCTCGACGCCGGCCTCGACGACCTCTACAAGCGGTGGGACGCCGCTGAACGCAACGGCGAGCACACACCGCGCACGCGAGTCCGCAGCCTGTCCACCGCGTTCGGCAAGCACCGAGCAGAGGCCGCCACCACCGCACCCGACCTCGCCGACAACGACACCCGCCTCGCGCTCGCCACGCTCAACACCGACGATCTCGCCGCCCTCACCGACCTCAACGACGCCATCCTCACCGCCCTCGGCTGGACCCCCACCCGAGGCGAGATGGTCACGCTCACCTCGGGCGACAAGCTCGTCCACGTCCCCGTCGCCCACCGTTGCGACACGGCCACGGGTCTGCTGCTCGTCGCCCTCGACACAGTGTTCGCCACCGACCCGGCAACGGTTCTCGCCGACAAGACCGCCGCCCCCGGGACCCTCCTGCACCCCATACGGCTTGGCGACAAACCCGAAGGCCGCACCGTGCTCGAGGCGGCCCAGCTCATCTTCACCGCCGACGACGCCCCCAGCTACATCCTCGTCTGCTCCGGTGGCTCGGTCACCCTCCTCGATCGGGATCGGTGGGGCGAAGGCGTCCACCTCGGCGCCAACCTCGACGACGCCGTCGCCCGAGGTGACGACCGGGCGAGAGGCGAGCTCGCCGCCATCGCCGCGCTCTTCAGCGCCGACGCCATCAACCCTGGCGACCAGGCACAGTCCGTGCTCACCGGACTCGTCGATCGCGCCGCCAACGAGTCCGCCGGCGTCTCGAAGGACCTCCGCCACGGCATCCGTCGCAGCGTCGAGATCCTGGCCAACGCCGTCGTTCACGACGTGCGTTATCGCCAGAAGGGGGCGTGGCAGCAGATCGACCCAGAGGACCTCACCCGCCAAAGCCTCCGGTACCTGTACCGAATCATCGTGCTGCTCTACGCCGAGGCCCGGCCTGAACTCGGAATCCTCCCCGTCGACGACCCCGACTACCAGTCGGGCTACAGCCTTGCCCGGCTCCGCGACACCGCGCTCGTCGAGCTGCACAGCGACCACGCCCTCAACGCCACCCACCTGCAGCGGTCGCTAAGTGTCCTATTCACCCTCGTCAACGACGGCTACGAACCCGACGCAACCCTCGACACCGACGCCCGAGTCCTCACGTTTCCCGGCCTCCACTCGACCCTCTTCGCCGAGACCGCCTGCCCGCTGCTCGACCGCGCCCGCCTCACCGACCACACCCTCCAGCAGGTGCTCACCCACCTCTGCTTCACCAAAGAGCAGCGAGGCCGGGCCCGCCAGTCCGTCAGCTACGCCACCCTCGGCATCAACCAGCTCGGCGCCGTCTACGAGGGCCTGATGGCCTACCGCGGCTTCATCACCACCGAGGAGCTCTACGAGCTCGACAGCGACGGCGACCCCGACACCGGCACATGGGTGATTCCCGCCACTCGCGCTGACGAGTTCCTCGAGGAGGTCTTCGTCACCGAGGACGGGCCCGACGGCCAGCCCCGCCGCGTGCGCTACAGCGAAGGCGACTTCGTCTTCCGACTCGCCGGCCGCGATCGGCAACGCTCAGCAAGCTACTACTCGCCGGAGGTCCTCACCGAGTTCACCGTTCGCCACACGCTCGACACCTACTGGGACGAGCATCCCGACCTCACCGCAGACGAGCTCCTCCACCTCACCGTCTGCGAACCGGCACTGGGCAGCGGGGCGTTCCTCAACGAGGCCATCAACCAGCTTGCCGCCCGCTACCTGAAGGCGGCCCAGGATGCCCGGGGCGAGACGATCGACCCGGACCGCTACCAGCTCGAGCTCCAGAAGGCCAAGGCCCACTTCGCCATCAACCAGGCCTACGGCGTAGACCTCAACCCCACCGCCATCGAGCTGGCCGAGGTCAGCCTGTGGCTCAACAGCATGCACCCCGGTCTTCGCGCTCCCCGGTTCGGCGCCCGCCTCCGCCACGGCAACAGCCTGATCGGCGCCCGACGCGCCATCTATACGCCCGATCAGGCCAAGAGACGCCCGTGGGCGTCGAGCGCTGGCGCGTCAAGCGTTCCGCCCACCGATCAGCCCGTCCACGCCGTTCCCCTCGGCGAAGCGTCCGGGATCCACCACTTTCTTCTCCCTGGCGAAGGCTGGGGCATCGCCGCCGATGCCACCGAGCTGAAGGGCAAGGGCGGCAAGCGGCCTGAACCGGGACTAGCCGAGAGTTGGAGCCAGGCGGTCCGCACCTGGCGCCGGAGCATACACGCTCCACCCACCAAGCCCCAGCTCGGCCGCCTCGTTGCAATCGCCCGTCGGGTGGAGGCTGCGTGGGCTACCGTGGCCAAGGACGCCGCGCAGCACCTCCGTGCCCACAGCCGCACCATCGACGTGTGGGGCGCCGAGCCCGGCTCCTTGCCCGCCCCCGGCATCGCCAGCAGCACCGCATTTGAGAACGCTGAAGGACCCGCCGCACGGCTGCGCCTGCTGATGGACGCCTGGTGCGCACTGTGGATGTGGGCACCAGTCAACGGAACCGTCCTGCCGACCCTCGACCGCTGGCTTGAGGCCAGCGAGCTCCTGCTCGGGCAACCCGATGCCGCCGACACCGGAGCGCTGTTCACGCCTCACGACCTCGCCGACGGCACGCTCGACTCGGTGGAGCGGTTCGGACGGGCCACCCTCGGCGAGGTCATGGACCTACACCCGTGGCTTCGTGAGTGCCAGACCATCGCTCGTGCTCAGGCGTTCTTTCACTGGGAGCTCGAGCTAACCCCGATCTTCGAGGCGGGCGGGTTCCGACTCCAGATCGGCAACCCGCCCTGGGTTCGTCCGCGCTGGTCCGACGACGTGGCACTCGCAGAGCACGACCCGTACTTTGCCGTCACAACCGCCATTTCTCAGGAGGTGCGCGAGACGCGACGCACCGCCGCCCTCTCCGAGGAACGGGTTCGGGCGCAGTACACCACCGAGCTCGCCGAAAACGAAGGCCTAAACGCTCTGCTCGGAGCCGTCTCCCGTGAACCCCTTCTCCATGGCCAGCAGAACAACCTGTACCTGCTGTTCATCACCAACACCTGGCGGCGCCAACACCCCGACGGCGTGGTCACCCTCCTGCACCCCGAGGGCTTCCTCAGCGATCCGCAGGCCGCTGATCTCCGACGGATGGCGTACCGCCGATATCGGCGCCACTGGCAACTTCTGAACGAGCTCAGGCTGTTCACGGAGGTCCATCACGCGCTCTCCTATGGGGTTCATGTATACGCGGCTGAACTGGGTGAACCGAACTTCCTCCAGGCCGCCTTCCTTTACCACCCGTCTGTCGTGGACCGCAGCATCACGCACGATGGGTCGGGGGAACTGCCCGGACGGAAATTTCCGGATGGAGGCTGGGACCTCCGTCCGCATCTTGAGCGCATTGTTCGGGCGGATCGACGGCGTCTCGAAGCATGGGCGGATCTACTCGGATACGACGATCCGCTCGCAACTCCTCTCGTCAAGACCGTGACTTCCGCCGAAGCGGTTGCAGCAGACGCCCTGGCGCGTCACCCGCACCGCTTAGCCGGGACCACCTACTTCTGGAGTCCGGGATTCCACGAACAATCGGACAAAAGGAGAGGGCTGGTCGAGGAACGTACGGGTGTGCCCGTGTCTTGGGATGAGACGATCCTCCAAGGCCCACATATCGGGGTATGTAATCCGTTTGCTAAGCAGCCGAGACCTTCGGGCCGTCACAATCAAGACTATGAATCCTGGGACCTCACGACTCTCCCCGAGTCCGTAACACCGCGCACGAACTGGCAGCGAAAAGCAACGCGGAGCACCTTCGACGCTGCGATCGAACGGTGGGGCGGACGAAGGCACACTGAGCGATTTAGGATACTGGTTCGGCGACAAGTACCATCAGCAAACGTTCGCTCACTCTTTGCTGCGCTGATACCTCCCCAAGCGACGGCGATGAGTGTCTGCTACCAGGGCGGTCTCGCTGACGATCTCCAAACTGTCGCCTTTTGCGGTCTCCTTGGCGGTTTGCTCTCAGACTTCTTCGTCCGTATCACTGGGGCGAGTGATCTCCACGACAACGTCATTGCGCGATTTCCGTCCATACCGGTTGGGCATGTCCTTGTCGCACCGCTCGTGCACCGCACACTCCGACTCAACTGCCTCACGAGGGAGTACGGCGACCTCTGGGAGGGCCTCGTCGACCCCGCTTGGGCGGAGGACGAATTCACCCAACCGGAACGGGCGACCCGGTCGATCGCCTCTCCCCGTCCGGCATGGGACAGAAGCGTCCCCGTGCGCACCGAACTGGACCGGTGGCTCTTGTTGACCGAGCTCGACGCCCTCGGTGCCCTGATCCTGGGCGTGAAGCCCGTTGGGCTGGCGGCCGTCTACAACTCGCAGTTTCCTGTGCTGCGCGCCTATGAGCACCAGATGGTTTTCGATGCTCAAGGCCGCCAGCTGTGCGCAGACTGGCATCAGCACGGGGCCCTCCAAGCCGAGCTTGAGGCCGAGGCCAAGGAGAACAACGTTCGCGGTTGGGTGAAAGTGTGGGATCGCGTGCAGACCCACCTGGCAGGAGACCAAGGCGTCGACCTCGGGCCCTTCGTTCCCCCTTTCCAGCCCGCCGACCGGGTCGCCGCCATGACCGGCGCCTACGAGGTCTTCACCCAGCGCTACGGCCTCGACCAGGGCAGGTCGACCTCGTGATCCCGTCGCTCGTCGCCCGGGAGCTCAAGGACTCAATCGTCGAGTATCTGGCCACGACGTTCGCCCTCTCCGACGACGAGGCGTACCAGGCCCTGACCGAGTTCCTCCTCGACGAACACGACGGCATCTTCCGCGGGCCCTACCTTCGGGTCCGCCTCCCGTTCGTCGACGCTCCCGCCGGCGCCGACCTCGGCGTCGCCTGGGCCCCGTCCGGCTTTCAGCCCTACGCCCATCAGCTCACCGCCTGGCAGCGCCTTGCCGGGCGGGGGCGGTTACCGAAGCCGACGTTGGTTACCACCGGCACCGGATCGGGTAAGTCCGAGGCCTTCCTGATCCCGGCGATCGATCACGCCATCTGGGCGAGGGGCCAGGGCCGACGGGGCATCAAGGCGCTCGTGCTCTATCCAATGAACGCGCTCGTGACGGACCAGGAGCGACGGATCGCGGCACTGCTAGCGGATCCTGCGGCCAGGGCCGCTGGTGTGCGCGGCGGAGTGTGGATCGGCGACGACGGTTCGGTTCGGCCCCGACGCGAGATGGACGGCACCCACCTCATCTCGGATCCGGCTGCACTCCAGGAAGACCCGCCCGATCTCCTCCTTACCAACTACAAGATGCTGGACCGGCTCCTCACCAATGCCACCCGGCAGCGGCTCTGGGCGACCAACACCAGGCCGGTCGACGAGGACGGCACCTGGGAGCAGCCGCTCACCTACCTGGTCCTCGACGAGTTCCACACCTACGATGGCGCCCAGGGCACTGACGTCGCCATGCTCCTGCGTCGCCTCGGCCACCGACTCGGCACCGCCACCGCCTCTTCGCCGCTGGCCGGGATCGCCTGTGTCGGCACTTCTGCGACGCTCGGCTCGTCACGGACCGCTGCGGCCGACATGTGCAGCTTTGCCTCCAGGGTATTCGGTGTGCGCTTCGACGTCACCGCCGTCATCGGCGAGCAGCGCCGGACCGTCGCCGAGGTGTGCGGAGACATTGACTTCTCTCTCCCCGTGCCCGACCCGGTCGAGCTGGTGGCGCTGGACCCACGAGACCTCGACGCCCTAGCCGACGCGTTCACTGGGGCGGGGTTCGACGACCCGCAGGCCGTCGGCGACCGGCTCCTGCGCCACCGTGTCACGGCCAGCCTGCTTCGCGTCGCCTCCAACCGGCCGCGCCGGTGGCCTGACGCCGTGGCCGGCATCGCCCAGCAGGTACCCGAGTGGGGTGCGGCCATGGCCCGGGACGTCGAGGTCGTCGAACAGGCCCTCGAGCGCTTCGTCGCGCTCGTCTCCCAAGCCCGGGGCCGCACCAGCACTGGTGCGCTCCGGCCCCTGTTTGCCGTCGAGGTGCAGGTCTGGATCCGCGAGGTCACCCGCCTCAAGCGAACCGTGTCCCGCATACCAGGGTTTCGGTGGGCCGACTCTCCGACCGAGGACCACGCCAGCCTCGACCTCCCGTCGGTCTACTGCACTTCCTGCGGCCGGTCAGGTTGGCTTGCCGTCGCCAACCGTGCCGGGGGACAAGGCGCGGCGGCGATCGAGCGACTCGTCTACGAAGACGACACGGACCCCTACCAGGTCTCGGTACGCGACCGGGAGAGAACCCGGACGATGCTGCGGGCCGGTCCCGACGAGCCCGAAGTCCTATGGCTCGACCCCGACACCGGGCAGGTCCACACTGCCGACGCCGACGAGGAAACCCACATACCGGTCCTCGTCGCCGGCATGACCGGGGATGACCGCAGCGAGGACGCCCGCAACGAGGCCGCCAAGCGCCAGCAGTGCCCGTCGTGCGGTTCTCGCGACGCCATCCGCTTCCTCGGCTCGCGCGTCACCACCCTGGCTTCGGTCGGGATCACACAGATGTTCGGCTCCCACCACGTCGCTGACGACGAACGCAAGCTCCTTGCCTTCACGGACTCGGTCCAGGATGCATCTCACCGAGCTGCGTTCTTCTCCGGTCGCACCCATCGCTTCAACCTGCGAGCCACGCTCTCCGGAGCTCTGCAGTCAAAAGGTCGGGTACCACTGGCCCGGGTGGCCGAGGTGGTGCTCAACCGGGCCGACAACAGCGACCATCCCCTCGACAACATCTTCTCCCTCGTCCCGCCAGACCTCCTCTGGGAGGGCTGGCTCGCCGCCGCCTGGGAGTCCCCGGGCACGCCCGCCGCCGACGAGGCCCGAGACGGCCTCGCCCAACGGCTGGCCTTCGACGCTGTGCTGGAAGCCGGCCTTCGATCCCGGCTCGGCCGCACGCTCGAGACCACTGGCACTGCGGTGGCCGAGGTCATTGTCACCGACGATGAGTGGCGCGAGGTCACCGCGTTCGCAACGGAGGCGATCCAGGCCAGCACCGGCCAGCTCATCGGCGCTCCTGATGGCGTACGCACCTGGGTGGCCGGCGTCCTCGAGCGGCTCCGTCTCCGAGGCGGCATCCTCCACCCCTTCCTCGACCGCTACCTCGGACCACGGCAAGCGCTGGTGGATCTGGGGGGGCGGAGATCCGCTGGCACCGAAGTTCCCCAAGGGCATCTCGGCGCCGGCCTTCTTCGCATCGGCGGCGTCGGAGGACCTCGATTCGGTCGCCGGCAGCCAGAGCTGGCTGCGGCTTTGGACGAAGAAGGTTCTCGGCATCGACGGTGCCGGCGCCGACCAGGCGCTGCGCGACCTGCTCCACGTGCTCACCGACTCCGGGGTGGTCCAGCACCGGAGCACGGCGAAGGGAACGGTCTGGGGCCTGCCTGCCGAGCGGATCGAGTTCGTCGACATCGCCCCAGTAGGCGGCACCTTCCCCGCCACGGAGCTGCGGTGCGGGCTGTGCGCCCACCGGCACCACACAACTCCCGAGCGATTCGAGGAGTGGAACGGGCGACCCTGCCTGCGCCTGCGGTGCCCGGGAGGCTACGAACCCTCCGTCACCCTCCGGACCAACTACTACCGGCACCTCTACCGCTCAGGACAGATACGTCGCGTCGTGGCCGCTGAGCACACGGGCCTGCTCACCCGGCAGCGCCGGGAGCGAGTCGAGACGGGTTTCAAAGAGGGCGGGCGTCCCGACGCGCCCAACGTCCTCGCCGCCACCCCGACCCTGGAGATGGGCATCGACATCGGTGATCTCTCCGCCGTGATGCTCACCGCCGTCCCCCCCACCCAGACCAACTACGTGCAGCGCGTCGGCCGGGCTGGCCGCAAGACGGGCAACGCCTTCGTCACCACCTTCGCCGAGGGCGACCCCCGGAGCCTGTACTTCCTCCACGACCCCGAGCTGATGATCGCCGGCGACATCATCGCTCCCAGCTGCTATCTCGACGCCATCGAGATCCTCCGCCGCCAATACCTTGCGTTCCTCGTCGGCCAGGCGGCGCGGGGCCCCGGCGGGCTCACCCCGCCGGCCGGCGACATGCCCCGGACCATCGGTCAGCTGTCCGCCTCCGGACTGGCGCCCGGCGGCTGGCTCACCACCATTCTCGACGCCGGAAAGGACCCCGATCTCGTCGCGCGGTTCGTCAGCCTCTTCGGCCAGCATCTTGACGTCGCCGTCGCCGCCCGACTCACATCCTGGGGAGCCACCGACATGCGTCCCCACGTGGAGCGCGTCCTCGACCGCTGGCGAGCCCACATTCAGACCCTCACCAACCAGCGAGACCGTCTCCGGGAGCGGGAAAAGCCCCTCGTCGACCTGGAACACCCGACCAGCGAGGATGTCGAGACCTTAGGGCGCATTGTCTCCGAGCTGCGCTACGTCGCCGGCCGGATCACCCGCGCCAGGAGTCAGGACACGCTCGGCGCGCTCGAAGCCCTGGGGCTGCTGCCCAACTACACCCTCTTCGACGACGGCGTCACCCTCGAGGTCAGCCTCTGGCGGCCAAACGACGCGCACGACCCCGGCGACGAGCGGTCCCGCCGCTTCATCTCCGACGGCGCTGAGTACACGCGGCCCGCCTCGATCGCCATCCGCGAGCTCGCGCCAGGCAACTACTTCTACGTCGATGCCCACAGGGTCCGCATCGACGCGGTGGATAACGGCACCGAGCACGAGCCAGCGCATGCCCTCTGGCGGTTCTGCCCCACCTGTGCCTGGGCGACCAGCGACGCGACGGCCGCCGTCGCCACTTGCCCCCGCTGCGGCGCAGCCGGAGTCGCCGACCAGGGAGCCCTCCTCACGGTGCTGCCCCTGCGCGTCGTGTCCTCGACCGAACGGGAGACTGCGGCTCGGGTCGGCGACGACACCGAGGACCGCGACCGGGAGTGGCACGAGGTCATCACCACCGTCGACATTGCCCCCGACGACATCACCGCCGCCCACCTCCACACCACGACGGTCTTCGGCATCGAAGCCGCCCGCGCTGCCAGGATCCGCTACCTCAACCTCGGCCTCCACGCCTCCCGTGCTGGACAGACTCGCCAGATTCGCGTCAACGGCTACGACGCCGCCGCCTCCCTGTTTCGGGTCTGTCGCCACTGCGGAGGCGTCTTCGGCATTCGAGGAGACACCCGCGACGATCACGACCCCAACCACCACCGCTCCTGGTGCAAGGTCCGTTCAGGTGCCCGCAAGGAACAGTGGGACCAACTCGTCCTCGCCCACGAGCTCGTCACCGAGGCCGTCCGCATCCTCCTGCCCGTCGCCGAGTTCGAGGCCCAGGAGCGTGTCCTGTCGTTCAAGGCCGCGCTCCTGCTCGGGCTCCGTGACTCCTTCGGCGGCGACCCCTCCCACCTCCGGGTGCTGCAGACCGACTTCCCCGCCCCTGGCGGGGAACCCGACGCCCGCAACCGCTTCGTCGTGATCCACGACACCGTCCCCGGCGGGACCGGCTACCTGCCCCGCCTCGCCGACCCTCACCGGCTACGCGAGATCCTCACCCGCGCCGTCCAGCTGATCACCACCTGCGAGTGCCAGACCCGCGGCCAACCGGGCTGCCATCGATGCCTGTTCACCGCCACCGGACGCCACGAGATCCCGCTCGTCAGTCGCAAGGTAGCGCTCGACGTCCTCGACGAGATCCTCATCAGCTGGCAGCTCAAGCCGGCCGAAGAGGGCACCATCACGGGCGTCAACCTCTCCGGAGTCCGCCAGTCCGAGCTCGAGCGCATGTTCAAAGCGCTGCTGCACCGGTGGTCCGTCGACGGTCCCGCACGAGTGACCACCAAGCCCGATCCCGACCACGCCGACCTCACCCGATTCGACGTCCGGTTCCAGGACGGGCCCCACTGGGAGCTGCGCGAGCAGGTCAACCTGGTCGCGCACGGGACTCGCCCCGACTTCTACGCCACCCGCGTCGACAGCACCGGCACCGCCCCGGTCGCCATCTACCTCGACGGCTGGGAGTACCACGGCAGCAACCCCGATCAGGTCGACTTCGACGGCAGCCGCCGGACCTCCGTGCGAGCGGGGGGCACCATCGTGTGGACCCTCACGTGGCAGGACGTCAAGGCCGCCCTCACCGCCGCATCTCAAGGCTCCACCGTCCCGGCGACCCTTCCACTGGCCAACCCGGTCCGGCACACTGCCTTGCACGGCGCCAAGCAGGCCAACGGTGGCCCCCACCCCGCCTTCGACGCGCTCGGTCGCGGAGCGTTCGACCAACTCATGCTCTTCCTCGCCCACCCGGATCCCAAGGGTTGGCGCCTCCTCGCCATGACGACGGCGCTAGCAGCGGGCGGCGCCGGAACAGCGCTCCCGGTCAACTCAGCGGCAACGGCGGTCGCCCAGGCCGCTCGTCATCTGCCCGTCTCGCCAGCCGACCACGACACCGGCATCGCTGCCCTCCTCTGGGCCACCTTGAACGGCCAGCCCGCCGCCACCATCCTGGAGCGCGATGGCTCGCCCCTGCCCATAGTGGTCCTGAGCCACGACACCGGCGCACCCCCTGACAAGGCCCGCTGGACCGACTGGCTGCACGTAGGCAACCTCCTCCAGGGCCTCGGCGACCACGCCGTCATCGCCACCACGCGCAGCTATTCCCTGGGTACGAGCCTGACTCCGGTGGCAGGAGCAGCCGCCACAACCTCGGAGACCCAGGAGTTGCTGGAGGACGTCTTCGATCCTACGGCCCTGCCCCTTGCCGAAGCCGCCATCGGCGCAGGGTGGAACCAGCTGGTCGTCGGCTACGCCTCCGGCGACAAGGACGACACCCCCATCGAGGTCGCGTGGCCAGCCCAGCGTGTCGGCATCCTCCCCGCCAGGGGGACCCGTCCCTCGACGCTTACCGACTGGGACCTGCGCACGGCAGATGAGTGGACCGTTATGGAGCTCCTAGCCGCCCTCGATGGAGCGAACGGGTAGATGGCCACGCTCGTCTTCGCCAAGGAGTTCCTCGACGACTTCGCCAAGCTCGAAGCCCCCGTCCGCCAGAAGGTGCGTGAGCTCCCCGATAAATTCGAAGACGCCACCCACACCGGCGTCCACCTCGAGAAGCTCAACGCCACCCGCGACGATCGGGTCCGCACCGTCAGGGTCGACCAGTTCTGGCGAGGGGTCGTGGTCCGCCTCGGCGAAGGGCGCTACGCCCTCCTCCGGGTCCTGGCCCATGACGACGCCATCGACTGGGCCAAGCGGCAACGGTTCGGCGTCAACCCCGTCACCGGCCTCATCGAAATCCTGGACGTCCCCACGGTCCAGGCCAAGGTCGACGCCGTCCTGTCGACCGCGCCAGCCGAAGCCCCGCGCCTGTTCGCCGATCGTCGAGACCGCGACTTCGTCGCCGTCGGAATCGACGAGGAGCTCATCCCGCTCCTGCGCCGGATCGCCGACGAGGCCGAGCTCTACGCCATCGCCAACTACCTCCCCGATGCGCAGAGCGACGCCGTCCTCCTCCTCGCCGACGGCAAGACGACGGACCAGGTGTGGGCCGAACTGGCCAAGGACTACCAGCTCACCGCCGGCGACGTCGACCCCAACGACATCGATACCGCCCTCGCCAAGCCGGGAACCCGCTCGAGCTTCGCGGTCACCACTAACGACGCGGAACTCGTCGAACTCCTCTCCGGCGACTTCGAGACGTGGCGCACATTCCTGCACCCCACCCAGCGAGCCGTAGCCTACCGACCACTCTTCAGCGGACCCGCGAAGATCACCGGTGGTGCCGGCACCGGCAAGACCGTCGTCGCGATCCACCGAGCCCGCTTCCTCGCTCAAGGGCTCCTCGACGCCGGCAACACCACCAGCCGGGTCCTCGTCGCCACCTACACCAACAGCCTCGCCGACAACCTCGACCGCACCCTGCGCAGCTTCTGCACCCCCGAGCAGTACCGGCGGCTCCAGGTGTCCACCGTCGACTCCTTCGCCCGGCAGACGCTCGCCGCCGCGAAGGCCAAGCCTCGCCCGGCGCAGACCGAAACGCTCCGCCAGATCGCCGCCCAGGCCGCCGCGATGTCAGCACTCGACGGAGCTGGGCACGACGGCCGGTTCCTCCTCGTCGAGTGGGAGCAGGTCATCCTCGCCCGACGGCTGACCACGCTGGCCGAGTACGGCACCAGCCCCCGCCCCGGGCGGGGGAGGCAGCTCTCCCGGCCGTCCCGCAAGCTCGTCTGGGAGGCCGTCGAGCACCTTCTCGCTGAGCTCCAACGTCGAGGCCAGGCCACCTACCTGCAGCTCGCCGACCAGGCTGCCGATCTGCTCGTCGGTCGTTCCGCTCGGCCGTTCGCCCACGTCGTCGTGGACGAGGCGCAGGACCTGCACCCGGCCCAGTGGCGCCTTCTCCGAGAGGCCGTCCCACCTGGCGAAAACGACCTGTTCATCGCCGGAGACGCCCACCAGCGGATCTACGACCACCGCGTCAGCCTGCTCAGCCTCGGCATCGACACCCGCGGCAAGTCCCGCCGGCTCAAGATCAACTACCGCACCTCGCAGCAGATCCTGGGCTGGACGCTTGGCATCCTCACCGGCCAGGAAGTCGACGACCTCGACGGAGAACTCGAGTCCGAGGTCGGCTACCGCTCCGCCTTCGACGGCCCGGTGCCCACCATCCAGCGGTTCACCACGCCCGCTGAGGAGGCGGAGTTCGTTGCCGCTCAGGTCCAGGAGTGGCTCGACGGCGGCGTCGCGCCGGGAGCCATCGGGATCACCGCACGCACCCGGGGAGACCTGCGCGCGGTTCAGGCGGCGCTCGACGACGCCGACATCCGCTGGTCCGAGATCGGCACTGAGACCAAACAGCCGGGGGTGCGTACGGCGACCATGCATGCGTGCAAGGGGCTCGAGTTCGCACGCCTCGCCGTCGTCGCAGCCAACGCCGACAACCTCCCACTGCCCATGGCCACCACGCCGGCCGCCGAGGACGAGGCGCAGCACGCCCTCGACGTGCTGCGAGAGCGTTGCCTGTTGTACGTCGCCTGCACGCGGGCCCGAGACGAGCTACTAGTCACGTCATCCGGCACGCCCAGTCGCCTTCTTCCACAACGATGACGAGTGTCCTGGGTCGAGTCGCCACCTGGGTGGGCCCCTGCGGGCCCTTGCGATGAATCACCGGATCATGAGGCCGACCTGGTCGGGCGCCAGCGCGACGAGGTCATCGTCCTGCATCTCGTGCCACTTCACGCTCGCGACCGTACGGCGAGCTACCGCCGGCTGCTGGCAGTGGCCTAGCTGCGGTCGCACGAGGCGAGCACTGGCGCCAGTCGGTGTTCCTGATCCAGCCACACCCCGGTGAGCCGCCGCACCTGCCCACACAGCCGCTCCGCATGCTGGCCGTGGTTGCCTCTCGCAGGGTCGCCCGCGCCTGGCCGCGGACGACGGCGACCGCCCCCTTGGCCTCCAGGGGCCTCGAGCCGCTCGGCCTCCGCTGCGGCCCGCTCCGGGTCGGAGACGAGACTCTGCGAGCATCCCTCTCCCAGGGCGTCGCATCGTCATGAGCAGCGAGGAGCTCATGAAGAAGACGCGCAGGTCGCCGGGAGAGCCCGATCGTCGCTACGCCTTGCCGCTCGTGGGCGATGAAGAGCGAATCCGGGTGGGGAGTTCACGGGCGTCACCGGCGGAGCGGACGGAGCCGGGGCCGGTGCCGCAGACGTAGCAGCTGGGGTCGGCGTCTGGCTCTTGAACGGTTACGTGCGGTGCTGCGTCGTTGACGGGGTTTGTGCGGAGCAGGCGGTAACCACTACCAGGGTGGCCTAGCCCGACCATGAACTGCATGAGGTCGTTGGCAGCCCAGCCAGTGCCCATGTCGTTGATGGTGATGACGCTCGGGGCGTGCACGTCGGGGTCGTCGACGTACCGCTGGTTGGCGAGCTGCTGGGGGTCGCCGAGCGCCTCCTCGGACATCCGCACAGGATCGATAAGGCCGTTGCAGCCGAGGCAGCCGGGGGCGGCGCCCAGCGTGCGGATGACGGCGTAGACGTCGAGCACCGTGCCCGTGTCCGGATCGATGACGGGCTTCGACCCGACCTGGAGCGTGGGCACCAGGTACTGGTAGGCGATCTGGTTGACGACGCTGCGGGCGAGCATGGTGTCGGCAGCGAGAAGGATGAAGTCGCAGTCGGTGATCCGGCGCGCCACGTCGTCGTCGGCGATGTCTCCGACGATCCCGTCGAAGGTGATGCTGCGATTGGCCCGCCGGGCGATGCGGCGCGCTACCCGAACCTTGGACGCGGCGAGGCGCCGTGCGGCCCGCCGCACGGCGTCGGGCACAGCGTCCCGGTCGAGGTGGGCCATGGCGTCGAGCCGGGTGGCCTCGGGAAGGCGGGGGAGGTTGGAGGGATCGACACGATCGGGGTCGATGACGACGAGGTGGCCTACGCCGAGTCGGGCGAGGGTCTGCACCAGCAGCATGCCCATCCCGCCGGCGCCGACGATCCCGACCTTGGCGTCGAGAAGAATGCGCTGGCCTAGCCCCCCGAAGATGAGCGACTGCCGGTGATACCGGCCGTCCACGGTGGGGTCGCCGCTGTCTGGCTTGTCAGTCAGGACCTTGCGGTGGGTGCCCAGGACGACTGTGCGGGCCAGGTCGGTCCGGTTGCCGGCCGGCAGCCAGATGTCGCCCGCGACCGCCTGCTGGGCAACAACGAGCGCGCCGACCGGCTGGCCGGTAAGGCCGACCAGGGTGGGGTAGCCCCGTTCGTGGGAGGCAAGGTCCGGATCCGAGAAGCCCACGGCTGTGGTCCCGCCGTGGTTGTGGACGGCGAGGTAGGCGAGCTGTTCATCCTTGGCTCGGCGCGCCTGGTGGGTGATGAACTCGCCGGTCAGGTGCCGGTAGCCGCGAGTGCCGGCGACGTAGTCGACCCCGTCCTGAGCGAGGACCACGTCGCGCACGAGGAGCCGAGCGCCGCGGCGGCCGGAGGCGATGCCGCACAGCAGGACGGCGCCGTGCTCGTCGTGATCACCGGGGAAGAGGTGGCGGTGAAGCGTGTCCCAGTCGGCTCCGGTCACGTGCAGCTCGCAGGCTGCGGTCATGACCGGGTCCGGATCCAGTCGAGGACCTTCTCGATCTTCTGGAGCGGCGTCTGCGCCGTGAACTGGCCGCGTGTGCGACGCGACACCTGGACCATGGGTCGGGCCTCAGGCTCACCTGGCCAGGCGAGCTGGGTCACCTGGAACCCCTCGCCGAGGGGCTGGCCGTCAGCCCTGGCCAGCTCTGGGCGCACGAACATCGGGTAGACATCGGCGGATGGCAGGTTGAACGGCAGCAGGCAGATGAGGAAGGTGGTGTCCTGCAGGTAGAGCGGCCCGGGGTCGAGGCCGTTGACTTCGACCCAGGCGCCACCCTGGCCATCCGGGACGGCGCGCACCCGGTCGGTGCTGTGCGCGTCCGTGATCTCGGCGACGGCGTGCTCGACGGCCTCCTTCATGGTCGTTCCTCAGGAGTTGTCGTCACCGGGGATGGCCCAGAACTCATCGCCCTCATCGACGTGGACCTTCTTGTCGTCGGGGACGACCTTCTGCTTCCCGTTCGGGAGCACCTGCGAGAGGACGAAGTCGGGCTGGATGGGCACGCCGGCGGTGACGGCGGCAGCCTTGATGTCGGCGCCGGTTAGGTGGTGCTCGATAAGGTTTACCGCCTGGTCGTTGACCTTGATGCTGAACGGCCGGCGACGCCGCTCGGCCTCGGTGGACTCGATGGTGGTGTCGGTCACGATGATCCCTCCTCGGGGTCTGCTGGGGTGTACCGTCACATCGGGGCCGATCCCTAGGGTCGAACCGTCCGTCACTCTCGCCACTGTAGCACTAGTGACGGACGATTGCGGACGTGCAATCAACGGGAGGTGCGTGTGGTCGAACAGCCAGGTGACCAGGCTGAGGAGAGAGCCGCCTTCGACGCGGATGCCTTCTACGAGACCCTCGACGGCGAGCGACGAAGCCGACAGCTGAACTGGAAGGAGGTGGCGGCAGAAGCCGGAGTCAGCCAGTCCACCCTGACCCGCCTCGGGCAGGGACGCCGGCCGGATGTCGACTCGTTCGCCCGGCTCGTCGCCTGGGGGGGCTTCGCGGCGGACCAGTTCGTCACAGCCCCGAGGCTTCGGACAGCTGGCGGATTCCTGACCAACCTCCCGACCTACCTGCGGAGCGACCCCAACCTCGACGACAAGGGCGTGCAGGCGTTGGAGACGATCATCCGGGCCGCCTACGGCCAGTTCCGGCACACGACCTGAGCGCGAGGCGACGTGAAGCGCGGCTTCAAGAGTGAATGCGAGTCACTCGCAGCAGCCGTCCGTTCCGAGATCGGGCTCGACACACGAGCGCGGCTCGACTCGCGAGTGGTGGCCGACCACCTGGGCATCCCGCTCCACCCGGTGTCGTCGCTCCGAGGTGACGGCGTCCCTGCTGCGGTCCGGCACGTCATGGTCGAGAACCCCGCTGTGCTGTCGGCCATGACGATCTTCCCCGAGTGGCCCCGCCGCCACCGGGTCGTCATCTTCAACGACGGCAACTCGGAGGCCCGCCAAAACTCCGACCTTGCCCATGAGCTGTCTCACGGGCTCCTCCTCCACGAGCCTCGCATGGCCGTCGTCAACGGCTGCCGTGACTACGCCAAGACGGAGGAGGACGAAGCCGCCTGGCTTTCGGGCTGCCTGCTCGTGCCGCGAGACGCTGCCGTCAAGGTGGCCAAGGCTGGGCTCGATCTTCACTTCGCGGCCGCAGACTACGGCGTCAGCATCGACATGATGAGGTACCGGGTGAACTCGACGGGAGCCAAGAGGCAAGCCGAGGCATCACGAGCTCGGCAGGGTGGCAAGGTCTGAAGGACTGTGAAGCGGCTGCCGGCCGCTGTCTCGCGACGGGTGGCACCTCACGCCCCATCGGAGGCGAGCGGGGGAGCGGGGTCGGGCCCCAGGTCTGCCTCAGCCTCGATCTCCAGTTTCCACCGCGGGTCGAGGAGACCCACTACCACCATGGTGGCTGCCGGTGGCGAGGCGCTGAAGGTGGCGGCGTGCACCCGCCCCACGGCCTCGGCGTAGGCCACGTCGGCCAGGAGCAGGCGGGTGCGTACCACGTCGTCGAGGCTGGCGCCGAGGTTACCAAGGGCGGTGGCGATGATCTCCAGGCAACGGGCGGCCTGCATCGCCGAGTCGGGGTCACAGGTGCCGTCGGGCCACACCGGGCCGGTGCCGGCCACGAGGACCCGGTTCCCCACCCGCACGGCCCGGCTGAAGCCGATGACCGGTTTCCACAGCGATCCCGATGACGCCCGCCGCTGCCCGGGGGTGGCTCCTAGTCCTCCCACGGACCGACCCCCAGCACGCGCATGGGGGTGGTGCGCAGCACGAAGCCGGGCGGCGGACCGTCCATGGGCGGGAAGCGAACGCCAGGTCCGAGGTAGACCTCGGCCAGCCGCTGGAGCAGCTCGGGCGCTCCGCCCTCCTGGATGCGGGCCGTACCGTGCACCACCAGGAAGGTGTCCAGGCCCATCTCGTTGCGGCCGCCCGTCTCGAGGGAGATCGCCACCCGGTGGTCGGCCTTCGCGTTGCGGATCTTCTTCACGGCGAAGAGGTGACCCGACACGATGTCTTCGCCGTCCAGGCCGATCCACACGATGGACACCTGGGGGGTGCCGTCGGGATCGAGGGTCACCAGGTGGGTGGGTCGGCTCACTGAAAGTGCCTCCTGTGGGATTCAGACCCACAGATCGCCCAGCCTAGCCTAGTTCGCAACCCCCAACCCCGACAACCTGGCGGTTTCCCCGGTGGCCTCAGTCACTGCTTGGGTGGCTCGTCACAAGCGGCGGCGTCCTCCAGGGGGCGGGGCGGTTCCTGAAGATATCCTGAAGATTTCCCAGTAGATGTTGACATCACGTAGGGAACGTGGTGAAGTCCGTGCAGTTGCCCATGGTGCTCGGCCAGCGGGTGTTCAGCCTGAGGA
>Ga0136633_1001000_pt1 | contig 21114 bp, 19 predicted proteins | sample AntDrymeUQ832206_2_FD_105494 | JGI IMG/M metagenome (GOLD analysis project Ga0136633, IMG submission 105494) | Polar desert sand microbial communities from Dry Valleys, Antarctica - metaG UQ83 (22.06) | ecosystem: Environmental > Terrestrial > Soil > Desert | place: Antarctica: Dry Valley...
CATGACCGCCGATACCTCCCGGCTGCGCCTCGCCGTACTCGGGGTCGTGGTCACTTCGCTTTTCGCCGCGCTGACCGCCCGGCTCTGGTATCTCCAAGTCCTCGACACCGCAGAGTTCCGCGTGGCCGCGGAGGCCAACCAGGTTCGTCTGGTCTACGAGCCGGCCCCCCGCGGCCGGATCCTGGACCGCGAAGGTCGCGTACTGGTCGACAACCGCGTCGTGGACGTCCTGACTTTGAGCCGCGTCGAAGCCCAGGACCACCCAGATGTCCTGCCGCGGCTGGCCGCGCTGCTGGGTGTTTCGAAAGATCAAATCATCGATCGCATCGTCGATCCAAAGTTCTCGCCCTATCGCCCCGTCCCTCTGGCCCTAGACGTGCCCGAGGACAAGATCGTCTACATCCGGGAACATCAGGAGGACTTTCCCGGAGTCGACAACTCCCAGGTGACGAGCCGTATCTACCCTCAGGGCAGCCTGGGCGCTCACGTCCTGGGATACGTCGGCGAAATCACCGCCGAATTGGAGGACCGTCGCGACGAGGGCTACCGCTTGGGCGATGACATCGGAAAGACGGGAGTAGAGCGCTCGCTCGAGCAGTACCTACGGGGCGAGGCAGGCGTGACCAAGCTCGAAGTGGACTCGAAGGGCCGTCGGCTGCGCACTCTCGGTCAGGTCGCTCCGATCCAGGGCGACGACGTGCAGCTGACGATCGATCTCGACATGCAGCGGCTGGCGGAGGAGTCGCTGGCCCAGGGTCTGACCGCGGCCCAGCAACACTGGGATCGGGACCAGAAGAAGTATTTCATCGCCCCGGCCGGCGCGGTGGTCGTGCTCGATCCGAACGACGGATCGGTCCTCGCCATGGCGTCGCACCCGACCTACGACCCCAGCCTGTTCATCGACGGCATCAGCACCCCGGCCTTCGCGGCGCTGAATGATCCTGCGAACCATCTGCCGCTCAACAACCGGGCCATCCAAGGCCAGTACGCGCCCGGCTCCACCTTCAAGTTGGTTACCGCGATCGCCGCGCTGCGTGACGGCGTGATCAACCCGAACACCACCATCCTCGACGAGGGCAAGATCCGCATCGGCGATCGCACCTTCCGCAACGCGGGCTCACATCCGTGGGGACAGGTGGACATGGTGAGGGCTCTGGCCGTCTCGAGCGACGTGTACTTCTACAAGATCGGCTACGACTTCTGGCGACTCCGCGACCAGTTCGGGGACGGCATGCAGGAAGTGGCCCGAGAGCTGGGCTTCGGGGCGCGAACCGGAATCAACCTTCCTTACGAAGCCGTGGGTCGCGTCCCGACACCCGAAAGCCGCCGAGAGCTGCACGAGAAGAACCCGGAGGGCTGGCCGAATCCGGAGTGGTTCGGCGGCGACAACGTCAACCTGGCGATCGGGCAGGGAGAAACGATCGCCACGCCTCTACAGTTGGCGTCGGCCTATGCGGTGGTGGCCAACGGCGGCACGGTTTACCAGCCGCGTCTCGCGTCGCAGGCCCTGCGTCCCGACGGGGAGTTGTCGGAGGATCTCAACCCCCGGGTCCTCAGGCAGGTGAATCTCGGGCCGGAGTTGCGCGGCCCGATTCTGGCGGGACTTCGGGGCGCGGTCGCCAACGGCGACGGCACGGCCCACGCCGCATTCGCCGGGTTCTCCGCCTTGCCGGCGGCCGGCAAGACCGGCACGGCGCAGGTCTTCGGAAAGCAGGACACCGCGATTTTCGTCGGCATGGCTCCGGTGCCTGATCCGAAGTACGTCATCAGCGTGGTGCTCGAGGAAGGCGGCTTCGGCGGCGAGACGGCGGCGCCTATCGCCCGGCGGATTTTCGCCGGACTGGCCGGAGAGCCGCCGGAACCGATCCGAATCTCCGAGGCACTCGACTGATGGCGGGGGTTCTCGCCGCGGGTCCCAGCCGTGGCACGCGGGCGGCTGAAGCGGCGGCGCCTTGGCGTCACATCGACTGGGTCCTGCTCGTCACGGTGGTTCTGACCTCGGTCTTCGGTGTCCTGATGGTGTACAGCGCCACGCAGAACCGGCTCACGCTGGAGGGCGGAGATCCGCAGCAGTTCCTGAAGCGACAAGCGGTGTTCGTGGTGATCGGGCTTTGTTCCATGGCGACGGCCCTGGCGATCGACTATCGGATTCTGCGCGACTTCGGTCCGCTCCTGCTCGCCGCGACATGTGCCGTGCTTGTGCTGGTCCTCTCACCGCTCGGATCCACGAGCCGCGGCACGCAGGCGTGGTTCCAACTAGGGCCGTTCCAGCTCCAGCCGTCAGAGTTCGCCAAGGTGGCGCTGATAGTCGCGCTGGCCGGGTTCTGTGCCGAACGCCGCGGCGAGCTGGATCTGCAAAATTTGGGGAAAGCCGTGGGTCTCGGCGCCATTCCCATCGGACTCATTTATCTGCAGCCGGACCTCGGGAGCTCTTTGGTGCTGGTCTCGATCACGGCCGGCATCCTCCTGGTGGGCGGCGCCCGGCCCCGTCACCTGGCCGCGCTGGTTCTCGTGGCCGCCGTCGGAGTGGTCGCCGTGATTCAACTCGGAATCCTGAAGGAGTACCAGCTGGATCGGCTCGGGGCCTTCCTCGACCCTGAGTCCGACAGCCAGCGCAGCACCTACAACCTGAACCAGTCGAAGATCGCGATCGGCGCCGGCGGGCTGACCGGGCGGGGGCTCTTTGAGGGAACCCAGACGAATTTGTCCTACGTGCCGGAGCAGCACACCGACTTCATCTTCACCGTGGTGGGCGAGGAGCTCGGTCTGGTGGGAGGAGCCGCGCTGCTGCTCGGTTACGCGTTGATCATCTGGCGCATCTGGCGGGCCGCCGCGCTGGCCAAGGACCTGTCGGGGACCCTGATCTGCGTCGGGGTGTTGACCATGTTGATGTTCCAGATATTCGAGAACATCGGGATGACGATGGGCATCATGCCGGTGACTGGAATTCCCCTGCCCTTCATGTCGGCCGGAGGTTCGTCGACCATCGCCGCCTTCGCCGCGATCGGCGTCGTACTGAACGTCCACATGCGCCGGTTCAGCTAGATCGGCCCGGTAGGCGAGCCAGGCCCGTTACGAGACCGGCGTGCCGGTGAGCGCCTCGGTGGCGGCCCAGCTTCGCTCCGGTCGGTCTCTGGGGATGCATACCAAATGGTTGACAAACCCGGGTACGATGCGTCCATGACGATCCAGATCGCAGTTCGCCTGGACGACGCCGAGGTCGAAGCCCTCGATACCGAGGTCGTGCAGGGACGAGCATCCAACCGTTCAGACGCGGTGCGCAGGAGCATCGCCCATCTGCGACGGGAACAGCGCTACCGAGGCGAGGAAGCCGTCCTCATCGAGCTCGCCCGCCGGGGCGAGCCGCTCTACCCCGACCTCGATGGCATCCTCGACCTGCCCCATCCCACGCTGGACTGATGCGAACCATCGCGACGGTCCGACTGGACAAGTCCCGCCCTGCGCTGATCCTCACGAGGGCGTCCAAGCGTCACCTTCTGAGCTGGGTCACTGTCGCGCCGATCACGAGCATCATTCGCGGGATCACCAGCGAGGTCCCGGTGGGTCCACGAAACGGCCTTGACCGAGCTGGCGTCATCAGCTGCGACAACATCACGACCGTGCGCGCCGAGGCCGTAGGCAGCACCATCGGTCTGCTCTTCGACGACCAGGAGTCCGACCTCGCCCGCGCCATCGGCGACGCCTTCGAACTCCGCATCGGGTAGCCGCAGGGCCACGCGCCTCGGCGCGCTGAATCTGTTAGCCGATCGTCCAGGGCTTCTTGCTGGAGGCGGCGTCGCCCAGCGCCGAGGGGGCGGTGGTGTCGTCGTGGTACATGCCTTCCGCGGGGGTATTAAAGGCCGCGAGGTTGGTCATGGTCTGGCCGACCGCCACACCCCTGAGGTTATGAAGGGGTGCGAACACGGTGACGGTGTTGCCGGTGATCTTCCAGATGCCCTCGGCGTGTCGGTCTCCGCACGCGGTCGTGGCGAATCCGGGAGATGCGAAAACGTCGTCGGGATAACCGATGAAGCGGATCAGAAGGTCACACTTCCGACCTTCGCGGTGAAGCTGTAACCGGTCATGGTGGTTCGGCTCGGGCTGACCGCTCCGGCGAGGACGAATGTCGTCTCGAGCACGGGGCCCGTCTTGCCCTGAACGAGGGCCAGCTTCACCCCGGTGAAGTCCATGAACGGGACCGGGTGGTCGCCCGTCGGGTCCTCGATCTGCGGGGCAGCCGCGCTGGCCGGCCGGCCCACGAAGCCGCTGGCCAAGACGACTACCACGGCCAAGCCAACAATCGATCTCCGTCCCATGCCTGTGATGTTAGGGGCCTGAGGTGCGCGCAGGCGGGTGCAGGCAACCGGCGGCGGGGGCGGCCGTAGACTCGGTTCGGAGATGTCTATCTGGCCCACGGTCGAGCCGCTTCTCGGTCGCGTCCAAAAGCCCGCCCGCTACATCGGCGGGGAAGACGGCTTTGTCATCCCGACGCACTCACCCTCGAAGGTGGCGTGGCTCCTGGTCTATCCGGACGCCTACGAGGTCGGCCTCCCCAACCAGGGTCTCCAGATCCTCTACGAGATCCTGAACGAGCGGCCCGACGCATTGGCGGAGAGGGCCTACGCCCCGTGGCTGGACATGGAGCAGCAAATGCGTTCCAACGGCGTGCCCCTGTTCTCGGTGGATGGGCACCAGCCGGCCTCGGCCTTCGACCTGGTGGCCTTCAACCTGTCGGCCGAGCTCGTCTACACGAACCTCCTGAACTGCATCGACCTGGCCGGGGTGCCGGTGCGATCGAAAGACCGTCGCCCGGAGCACCCGCTCATCGCGGCCGGTGGCCACTGCACGTTTAATCCCGAGCCGGTGGCGGACTTTGTCGACTTCTTCGTCATCGGTGACGGCGAGGAGGTCGTCGCCGAGATCACGACCGTCATCGGTGATTGGAAGCGCAGCGGCCGGACCGAGGGTTCGCGGGAGAACGTGCTGCGCGAACTGTCCAAAGTGCCGGGGGTCTACGTCCCGTCGATGTACGAGGTGGAGTACGAAGGCCCCGCGCTGAAGGCCGTGACGCCGCGCTATCCGGACGTGCCCGCGACGGTGGAGAAGCGCACGATCGCCGACCTCGCAGCCTGGCCGTACCCCAAGAGCCAACTGGTGCCACTGACCGAGGTGGTGCACGACCGGCTCAACGTCGAGATCTTCCGGGGCTGCACCCGCGGCTGCCGCTTCTGCCAGGCCGGGATGATCACCCGTCCCGTGCGGGAGCGCCCCGCGGCCCAGGTGCGCCAGATGGTGTCCGACGGTCTGGCGCGGACCGGTTACGACGAGGTGAGTCTGACGTCGCTGTCCAGCGCGGACTACTCCGGCATCGACGACGTGGTGAAGGGGATCATCGACGACCCCGCGTGCTCCGGTCAGGTCGGCGTGAGCCTGCCGAGCCTGCGGGTCGACGCCTTCACCGTCGGCATCGCGGCCGAGATCCAACGCGTCCGGCGCACTGGCCTGACGTTCGCGCCCGAAGGAGGGACGTGGCGGCTGCGCCAGGTGATCTCCAAGCTGATCCGGGAGGAGGACCTCTACGGCGCGGTGGAATCCGCCTTCTCGCAGGGGTGGCAGCGGGTGAAGCTGTACTTCCTCATCGGCCTGCCCACCGAGACGATGGAAGACGTCGAAGGCATTGCTGAGCTGGCCCGCAACTGCGCCGCGCTGGGCCGCACGCATACCAAGAAGGTGTCGGTGACGGCCTCGGTCGGTGGCTTCGTGCCGAAGCCGCAGACGCCGTTCCAGTGGTTCGGCCAAGACACCGTCGGTTCCCTCAAGTCCAAGGTCGGCCGGCTGCGCGACGTCACCAAACGCGATCGCGGCGTGAACCTGCGCTGGCACGACCCGCAGGCGACCTTGGCGGAAGGGATCGCCAGCCGAGGCGACCGGCGCATCGGCACGGTCATCGAGGACGTATGGCGCTCCGGCGGGACATTCCAGGAATGGGGTGAGTACTTCGACATCGCCCGCTGGGAAGGTGCGATGGAGCGCGCGGGTCTGTCGATCGACTGGTATGTCCATCGCGACCGCGATGAGTCGGAGGTTCTGCCCTGGGACCACATCTCGGCGGGGCTCCACAAGGACTTCCTCTGGGGTGATTGGCAGGACGCCCTCGCCGCGGCGGGAACCGAGGACTGCCGCTGGACACCTTGCTACGACTGCGGCGCCTGTACCGGCTTCGGTATCGAGCACGTGGTGGCTTCCAACGTTCCGCCCGCGGGCGGCAGCCAGGGAACCGGGCAGGACCTCAGCACCGGAGGCAGCGTGCCCGTGCGGCTTCTGACCAAGGCGGGAGCGTCGTGAGCTCGAGCGCCCTCGGCGTTCAAGCCGCGGGCGTTTCGCCCCGGGTGGCGCGCTTTCGGTACAACAAGCTCGGCAAGATTCGCTTCACCAGCCACCGCGATGTAGGTCGGATGTGGGAGCGGGCGCTGCGCAAGATCTCACTCGCGGTCGCCTACACGTCCGGGTTCTCGCCTCGGCCCAGGATCGCCTTCGGGTTCGCGCTGCCCACCGGCGCAGAGTCCGTGGCGGAGTACGTCGACATCGCGCTGGCGCTGGATCAGGCGCATGAGCTCAGCGAGATCCCGGCGCAGCTGACCCCGGCCCTGCCCGACGGGCTGGAGGTCACCGGGGGAGTGATTCTGGAGGCCGGTTCGCCGGCCCTGCAGGCCTCGGTCACGTCGAGCACCTGGCACCTGACGGTTCCCCCATCGGCGGGGCTGGCGGAGCGCTTGCATGCATTGCTCGCCGAAACGAGTTTCGAAATCGAAGTGGAACGTAAGGGGTCTTCGGTCCTGGCGGATATCCGACCCGGGGTACTGGCCGCGGAATTGAATGACGGCCAAATGAACGATGAGTCTGTAATCACATGTGATCTGTCCGCCAAGGGCACCCGCCCCGGCGACTTCCTTCGCGCCCTCGGAGCCGATCCGCTCGAGGCTCGCATTCTTCGCACGCAGCAATGGATCGATCATGAGGGGGGCCGCGCCGAGCCACTGGCGCCCGGCGCGTACTTCGCGCCCCCTGACACAAGCGGGGGCCCGGAGCCCTTCGCTGAAGTAGTCAAAACGGTTTTCAGAGAGGACTCCATCGATGTCGGACCCGAACCCGTCCCCGTCTTCGCAGCCGCGCCGTCGCCGGCGCGGCACGCGGGGAGGACGTAACCGCCGCCGCAGCAACCCCGAGACCACTGCGGGGACACCCGGCACCGACTCTGCGGGGACGCCCCGCGCCCCGGGGGGGCCGACCTTTGACGGCGGTCCCGGCGACATAGAGCTGCCCGACCTACCGCGCGAAGGCCTGGCTCGCGGCCCGGAATCAGAAGCAGCCACCATCCGCCCCCGCATCGGTGACACTCGCCCCGCGCCGGCCGCTGGTGGGGGCGACCGGCAGACGGAGGATCGCCCGGCTCGTGGGGGTCGAGGCCGACGGGGCAGGGGAGGCGGAGGCAGCGCGGATCGTGACCGTGAACGGCCCTCGTCCGGGCCACTGGTTCCGGCGCAGTCCGTTGCCGCCAGCACAGACGACCCGACACCCATTCGCGACCCCAAGGAGCGGCCCCTCGGCCGCTACCTCATGTGCGTCGAGGTCCGACCGCAGGCGACGCAGATCGCGGTGCTGGAGGGCCGCGCCCTCATAGAGCACTACCTGACCCGGGCGCAGGACGACGTCTCGCAGATCGACGGCAACATCTATCTCGGACGCGTCCAAAACGTGCTGCCTGGAATGGAGGCCGCGTTCGTCGACATCGGGACGCCCAAGAACGCCGTGCTGTACCGAGGTGACGTGCGCTACGACCCCAACGAGGCGGAATCGGTCGAGGGCGCCGGGGCGCCGCGGCAGGCCCAGCAGTCGGCCCGCATAGAGCAGCTGTTGAAGGCCGGCCAGTCCCTCATCTGCCAGGTGACGAAGAACCCGATAGGAGCCAAGGGGGCGCGCCTCACTCAGGAGGTCTCCATTCCAGGACGGTTCGTCGTGCTGGTCCCGAACAGCTCCACCTACGGGATCTCGAAGCGGCTGGACGACAACGAGCGCAAGCGGCTGCGGAAGGTCCTCGACGAGGTCCGTCCCGAAGGCCACGGCCTGATCGTCCGCACCGCGGCCAAAGGAAGCTCCGCCACGGAGCTGACCGCCGATGTGGAGATGCTGGTCGGCCAATGGCGCCAGATCGAGGAATGGGCCAAGCGCACCAAGGCGCCCGCGCTGCTGCACCGTGAGCCGGGCCTATCGCTGCGCATGATCCGCGAGGAGTTCAACGCGCAGTTCCGTGGCGTGCTGATCGACGACGAGCAGGCTTGGCGCGAGGTCCGCGACTACGTCGCTCGGATCAGCCCGGACCTGGCCGATCGGGTCGAGTACTACGACCTCTCCGTCGAACCCCTTCCTCTGTTCGAGCGATACCACGTGCACGAGCAACGCCACAAGGCGCTCGACCGCAAGGTGTGGCTGCCCTCGGGTGGTTCATTGATCATCGAGCGGACCGAGGCGCTGACCGTCATCGACGTGAACACCGGCAAGAACGTCGGGAAGTCCAACCTCGAGGAGACCGTCTACCGGAACAACCTGGAGGCGGCCGAGGAGATCGCCCGGCAGCTGCGCCTCCGCGATATCGGCGGGATCATCATCATCGACTTCATCGATATGGAGATCCACGAGAACCGCGATTTGGTGATGCAGGCCTTCCGCAAGGCATTGGCCCTGGACAAGACACGGACGCAGGTGTTCCCCATCTCCGAGCTGGGAATCGTCGAGATGACCCGCAAGCGGATCTCCGAAGGGCTGGTGGAGAGCTTCTCCACCATGTGCCCCATCTGCAACGGCCGAGGCTTCGTCCTGGACGAAGAGCTGTTGTAGGTAAGATAGATAGCTCATGTATGCCGTAATCAATTCCGGGGGAACTCAGGCGCGGGTCGAGCAGGGCCAGCGGGTCCGGGTCGATCTCCGCAGCGAGACCGAGGGCTCCGAGGTGACGCTCACCCCGTCGCTGGTCGTCGACGGCGAGAAGGTCTTCGCCACGCCCGACGAGCTCTCCGGCTATGCCGTTTCGGCCAAGGTTGTCGGCGGAGAGACGGGCCCGAAGATTCGGGGCTTCACCTACAAGAACAAGAGCCGCGTGCGGCGCCGTTGGGGTCACCGGCAGAAGTACACGACGCTGGAGATCACCGGCATCGGCACCGCGCAACCAAATGCGGGGGCCCGGAGCCCTTCGCCGAAAGGCAGTTGAGAAATGTCTAAGACCAAGGGCGGAGGCTCAACCCGCAACGGGCGCGATTCCAACGCGCAGCGCCTCGGCGTCAAGACGTTCGACGGCACATTGGTCACGACCGGCTCGATCATCGTGCGCCAGCGGGGCACCCGTTTCCACCCCGGTGAGAACGTGGGCATCGGCAAGGACGACACCCTCTTCGCCCTGGCTAACGGCAAGATCAAGTTCGGTCAGCGCAAGGGCCGCAAGCTCGTCGACGTACTCCCCCTCCAGGGCCCAAGCGGCCCCTCCTAGCGGGCACCGGGTAGCCGTTCTAAGGACGTGGCACCCCCGTCCATGACGGGAATCTGTCCGTAGAACCAAGCGCGCATGGCCACCCTCTCGGGCTTCGTCGACGAGGCACAGGTCCACGCCAAAGCAGGTGATGGCGGAGCCGGCGCGGTCTCCTTCCGCCGGGAGGCCCACGTGTCCAAGGGCGGACCGGACGGTGGCGACGGTGGAAAGGGCGGCGACATCTGGCTCCTCGCCGACACGAATGTGGCTTCTCTCCTCGCATTCCGGGACCGACCGCATCGACGGGCCGGCGATGGCAAGCATGGCAAGGGAAAGAAGCTGAACGGCAGGACGGGTGAAGACCTCGTCGTAAGGGTCCCGCCGGGGACCGTGGTGCGCGACCTCTCGGGCGAGCTGATCGCCGACCTGGTGTACTCCGGCGACCGGACACTCATCGCGGCCGGTGGAGCGGGCGGCCGGGGCAACGCCAGATTCCTGTCGAACCGCCGCCGAGCTCCGTCTTTCGCGGAGCAGGCGGAGAAGGGCGAGGAGTTCTGGCTCAACCTGGAGCTCAAGCTCATGGCCGATGTGGCGCTCGTCGGGTTCCCCAACGCGGGCAAGAGCACCTTGATCTCGGCCGTGTCCGCGGCGAAGCCCAAGGTGGCCGACTATCCGTTCACCACGCTCGAGCCGCATCTAGGTGTGGTGCTGCGCGGCGGGACCGAATTCGTTATCGCCGACATCCCCGGGCTGATCGAGGGCGCAGCGGAGGGCAAGGGCCTCGGCCATCGTTTCCTGCGTCACATCGAACGGGCCCGGGCCCTGCTGGTGATGGTCGACCTGGCGGCGGTGGACGGCATGAATCCGGAGGAGCAGGAGAGGGTGCTTCTCAAGGAGTTGGGCGACTACCGGCCGGAGCTGCTTAGGCGTCCGCGAATCGTGGTCGGCACCAAAGCCGACGTCGGTGAGCTGCCGTGGGACGGCGAGCGGGTCGCGGCCGTCACCGGGTTGGGAATGGAGACACTGCTCGATCGCCTCGCGCAGATGGTCGACGACGCTCGGCGGGAGGACGCGCCATCGGCTCGTGCGGGAGTGGTGGTGCACCGGCCCAAGCCCGAGGGGGTGGAGATCATCAGGGAACCCGACGCCTCCTGGCGCGTCCTCGGCCGGCCGGCGGAGCGGTCGGTCGCCCTCTCCGACATCACCGACGCGGGCGCGATGGATTACGTGCAGGGCCGTCTGCGCCGTCTTGGCGTGTTCAAGGCGCTGGCGCGGGCGGGCGCGAAGGAGGGCGACACGGTGCGGATTGCGTCTTTCAACTTCGACTACGCCCCGGACCAAGGGTGAAGGTTCGGGCGAAGAGCCAACAGCGATGAATGTCGTAGTGAAGATCGGGACCACGTCGGTCACCGACGTGCACGGTGCCATCGATCCAACCGCGGTCGAGAAACTGTGCACCGAGGTTGCCGCGTTGCGAGGCGCACACCACCGAGTGGTGGTGGTCAGCTCGGGCGCCATCAGCGCGGGCCTGCCCGCACTCGGCCTGAGCGGGGCCCGCCCGACCGACCTGGCGACGCTGCAGGCGGTGTCCGCGGTCGGCCAGCACCGTTTGATGCGGGTCTACGAGGACGCGCTGTCGCGCCACGGGCTGGTCGCGGGCCAGGTGCTCTTGGCGCCGTTGGATTTCGTGAATCGGAGTCAGTACCTGCACGCTCGTCAGACGCTCGGCCGGCTCCTGGACCTCGGCGTCGTTCCCGTGGTCAATGAGAACGACGCGGTGGCCGACGACGAGATTCGCTTTGGTGACAACGATCGGCTGGCCGCGCTGGTGGCCCATCTCATCTCGGCCGACGTGTTGGTTCTCCTCACTGATACCGAGGGGATGTTCACGGCCGATCCCCGCATCGATGCGGAGGCGTCGTTGATCGACGAGATCGTCGAGGTGGACGCGGCTCTGGAGGCGGCCGCCGGCAGCTCGTCGGACGCGCGGGGGAGTGGCGGAATGGCTTCCAAACTGGCGGCGGCCCGCATTGCTGCATGGTCGGGCGTGACCGCGGTGATCGCCGGGGCTGCTCGTGCGGGGATCCTCCAGGCCGCGGTCAACGGAGAGCAAGGAGTCGGCACCGTCGTGCGGCCGCGGGACCGCCGGCTCTCGGCCCGCAAGTTGTGGATCGCGTTCGCGGTCGGGTCCTCCGGTCGGATCACGGTCGATGCAGGTGCCCGCGACGCCTTGATCGGATCAGGCCGCTCGTTACTGCCTGCCGGAGTCGTGTCGGCTATTGGGACGTTCGGGCTGGACGACGCCGTGGAGGTCGTAGGTCCGGATGACCAGGTGTTCGCGAAGGGTTTGGCGCGTCATCCCGTGGCACGGGTCCAGGAGTGGGCCGGGCGACGCAGCGCCGACCTGCCGACGGATACCGCGCCGGTAATCATCCACCGCGACGACATGGTGGTGCTGACTGCCACCTGAGAGGGTCGGCAACTGACCGCGGGCGGCATATTCCCGCCCGCGGATGGCTCAGAGGCGGGTGTTGAGCAGCAGGACCGGGTTGTCCAGGGCGACGAGACCGGGCGTGCGGGCGCCGTGACCGAAGGACATGTCCGACACCGGAGACAAGGTCAAGTACAGGTTCTGACCCTTCGGGACCTCGACCGATACGCCAGGGAGCTCGATCGACCTGGCGACCCTGGACACCGCCGTAGGTTCGCGCAGCGGCATCATGTTGTTCTGCACGATCCGCGCGTCGGCCGGGCTAGTCCCTACGGCGAGGGCGAGGAAGACCCGTGTGTCCAGGCCGGTCGTTGTGACCGTGGCCTTCAACTGCGGGACGCCCACCACCGTCAAGGGACCCGGCGCCACGAGGGTATTGACCGGCAGGCCGCCACCGCTTGTCGATCGCAGAGCGGGCAGCGGGATCTCGGTGTCGGGCGCCAGGCTCCGCGTCCGCAAGCAGGCGCCGCCCTGTGTGGCCATCAAGTAGCCGCCTTGGGGGCGCAGTGCCGACGGACCGCGCTTGAGGTGCTCGATCATGAACAGCCGCGCCACGTCGTCGTAGCTGGCGGAGGGTTTGCCGGCTGCGACTGGCGCGCATGGGTCATTGGAAACGTACGTCCCTGGCGGCACCGCGCTGGGCAGCGCGTGGCCGCCGTTGTAACCGATGAAGAGACTCTGAGCGCGGGCGCGGGGCGTGAGGGCGCGCTCGAAGTTGTTGACGCCCTGGTTGAGGTTGAAGAGGTTGTCGGTGATGCCCTGGTACACGAGCGTGGGGATGTTCAAGCGGCGACCCTGAGCGACGTGCCACGCGGGCCCGTTCTTCTCGAGGAAGGCATCGAGGTTGGGCGCCAGCGGGTTCTGACCCTTGGGCCATTCGCCGGTCGCGGCCGAGTAGGCGAAACCGCGATGCACCTCCTCGGGCAGCGCGGACGCGCCGGCCGCGAAGAGGGCCGCCGTCCAGCCGGTGCGGGGCGTCTCGTCCGGGGCGAGGCTCTCCTTCAGATCCCACCACGTCATCTGCGGAGCCAGCGCGTCGAAGCGCGTCCGGCCGCGGTCGCGCATCTCGGTGAAGGCGCCGCCGAACTGGAACCCACCGCCGTAGGAGCCGCCGATGGCGCCGAGACGCGGATCGCCGGCCCGATCCTTTGTCACCCAGTCGAGGCGGGCGACGAGATCCACCAGGCGCGACACATCCTGACCTTCCAAGTCGGGGTTCTGGATGTGAGCGAGGCCGCCGCTCTCACCGAACCCTCGCTGGTCGAAGCTGAGCACTCCGAAGCCCGCGTCCATCCACTGCTGGAACGCTCCGGGGTCGGAGGTACGACTGCCGCCCCAGCCGTGACTGTGCAGCACCATCGGCACGGTGCGCCCCGGGCGAGCTTCGGCCGGGCGGTAGAGCGTGAAGCAAATCGGGGTGGGTGTTTTGGAGCCGGGCTCGGGCACGCTGTCGAAGCATCCGTTCGTGACGGCGGCCGGCGCGGAGGACGCGGGCATGGCGGTCGGCAGGGCGATCAGGCCGGCGAGGATTACGCCTGGGACGAGGCGGCGAAGTTTCATCCCCTATATGTCCCCGCAGGGGGCGTTGCCGACTCCTACCTGCTGGGAATTCGCTCCAATTAGGCCCCAATGGGCGGGATATGCCGCTGAGAGCGGGAGACTCCCGCCCGCGGGTGGTTACTGGGGCTTGGGCTCTTCCGCCTTGGCGCCGGCCGCGTCGCCGCTGGCGACCTCGCCGCCGCCGCCACCGGCGGTGGCTGCCTGGGGGGTGGGCTGGGCGATGCCCAGCTGCGAACGGATCTGGCTGAGCCGAGCCTGCGCTTCGTTGTCCATCGACGCCTGCTCCACCTCGAGCATGCGGGACTCCACCGTCTCGGCCTGTAGCTCGGAGGTCCCCAGAGCCTTGGCGTAGCGGGACTCGATCTTGTCTCGCACTTCTTCGAGACTGGGGACGTCCTGTCCCACCGCCTCCGACAGCGAGCTCATCGCCCGGTTCATCTGCTCTTGCATCTTCGCCTGGTCGAGCTGGGACAGAAGCTTCTGCCGCTCAGTCAGCTTCTTCTGGAGGACGGAAGAGTTCTGGCCGACCGCGGCCTTGGCGCGGTCGGCGGCCTCGGTCGACTGGAGGCTCAGGGTCTTGAGGGACTCGACCTCTTTCTCCGTGGCGATCAGCTGGTTGGCGAAGGCCTCCGCGGCGCGGGCGTAGTCGGTCGACTTCTTGGTGTCGCCGCTCTTCGTCGCCTCGTCCGCCATGAGAACGGCCTGGCGGGCGGACGAGTTGACCTTCTCGAGCTGCTCCATGGAGCGGTTCAGCCGCATCTCGGTCTGCTTCTGGTTGGCGATGACGTTCGCCGCCTGTTCCTTCAGCCGCCGGTGCTGATCCTGCGCTTCCATGATCGCCTGCTCGAGCTGGACCTTCGGGTCCGCGAGCTCGTTGAACTTGCCGGTGAAAAGAGCTGTCATGTAACGGCTCATACGCCGCAGCAACCTGAACATGGCGGGGAGCCTATGCGTAAGGGCTCCGGGCCCCCGCAGGAGTCAGCTGGCGATGGCGGGGTCGGGTCCGCCGGTTTCCTCGAGGGCCTGGCGGAGCGACTCCATGTCCGATACCACCTCGGCCACCTGGTCGGACAGCCCGCCGAACGCGGCGACGCTTCCGCCGGCGCCGACGGAGAGCTCGACGGCCCGGGCCACGGCCTCGTCCAGCTGGGCGTTCAGGACCCTCAGGCGATCCCGCGAGCTCCGCCACACATCGGACAGGCGCTCCGCGGAACGCATCTGGGCTTCGAGCGCCTCGACGGTGGCCTTTAGCGACGCGGTCGAGCCGCCTCTCGCATCCCCGAGGTCCCGCCGAGCCTCGGCCAGCTCCGCCTCGACCCGGTCGGTCTCGAGCTGGCCTAGTGCCCCGCCGAGGTTGTCCCCCTGACAAGCGACACGCCAGCACTCCAGCACCGCCTGGTCGATCCGCTGGCCCAGCTCCTCGAGTCGCTCCTTCATCGGACCGGATCGGCTGCGCTTTACGGCACGTCGATAACGGCCCTGCGCGCTCTGCGCATCGATGACGAACCGCTTCCACGGGTCGCCCAGGGCGAAAGCGTCGACCCGTTCACCGCGCCCCCGGACCAGCTCAAAGCCAATCCGGGCGCCCCAGGCCAGACCGCCCGCGACCGCGACCACCGGCAGGGCGGCGCCCAGCGCCACCGCCGTCGCGACCGCTCCGCCGGTCAGCAGAAACGCGGAGGGGGACGTCCCTGCCCTCATGAGAGGGATGGCCTTCTGGAGAGTGGTCAGAAGTTGGAGATTACGGCGGTGAACACGTTGTCGATGGTGGCCGGGTCGGCCGCGTCGTAGGTGGCGGCGTCGGTGGCCTCGGCGATGCGCCGCAGGGTGCCCGCGTCGGCGTCCTGCCCGTAGGCGATGGTGAAGACCCGAACCGGAGAAGCCGACGTGCCTTCACTGCCGGCCCGCAGGAACCGGAGCGCGCCTTCGATGTCGTCGTTGCGGGGGTCCTCGTTGCGACCGTCGGTCAGCAGCACGACCGCATTGATCCGGGCCGGGTCGTAACCGTCCTTCATGAGGTCGAACGATTCCCGAGCCACGGTGTAGAGGGGAGTCCCGGCAACCGGCGTCAGATCGCGAATCTTCGACGCGATCTGCTCGCGCTGGGCTCCGACGGGGCCGATCGGCACGAGGTCGATGTAGTCCTTCGGTTCCTTCTGCTGGAGGTCGGTCGAGAAGATGCGCAACCCGACTTCATCTTCGGGCTTGAACTGCGCGATGGCGTCGACGGCCGCGTCCTTCGCCAAGTCGAGCTTCGTCTGGCCGGGGGCCGCTTCTTCGCCCATCGAACCGGAAACGTCGATCACCAGCAGGACGCGGGCCCCTCGGCGGGTTTGCGCCCACCGGTCGATGATCTCCACCAGGATCGCCGGCTCGGGCACCCGCAGGGTGGTCTGGGGTTGGTTCGGGTCGACCCCGTTGGCCAACTCGATGGGCGCGCCGGTGCTCACATCGGGGTTGCCGGGCCGGAACCCGAACTCCAGCGTCCGCTTCTGCGCGGCGGGGCGACGGACGAACTGGGCGAAGGCGCGGGCCGCCTCCTTCTCTCCTTCGTCCACCCACGGCGCGTCGAGCACGAAGAGCGGGTTGTCCGAGAAGAGCGTGCCCTCCTTCGGGTAGATCGCCACCAGCGGCACGCGCGGTGGCCGGGGCTCCTCGCCGGGGTCGGTGATCCCGTCGGGATTGCCGCGGTTGTAGTCGATGACCGACTTCTCCTCGATGGCGACGGCTGACACGTAGGTGAGCGCGGTGCCACGGCGGTCGTTACGGAACCAGTTGTTCAGGAACGTCATGGTGATGTCGCCGTAGTGCACCACTGCGGACTCGACGCCGCGGTTGAAGGTGTCCACCTCCGGGCGGGCCAAGTCCTCGCGAGTCAGGTCGCCCTGCTTGCCGGTGGCCGCGTAGTACTGCGCGATGGTGGCGGACAGGGCGCTGGTGGAGTAGTTCGGGTTGGTCTTGCCCAGCTTGAACTGTCCCCATTCGGGGTGGCCTTTCGAAGCCCAACCCTGCGGATCCTGCGCCAGGGCGAGGAGATCGGCGTAGCCGATCGGCGTGTCGGGCCAGCCCAGTGCCTGCGCCATCGGCTTTGGCATGGCGATGACCAGTGGGGTGAGCATGAACGGCTCCGGGTCGGTCGGAACGAAGGGCTCGGAGCCCGCCGTAGTCACTCGCTGGTTGACGATTCCGCCCCACGAGCTCGCCGCGGGGGACCAGATGACGGGCTGGGGACCGTTGGCCTCGTTCTCCGGCCAGCCCTGGGTCAGAAGTCCGGCGGCTGCGCCGGAGGACTTACGGGCGACGCGGACCTGCGCGCATTCGTCACCAGCTGCGGTGGCGGCTGCGTCGGAGCGGTTGAACTCGTTGGCCAGCGTGGTCAGCAGCTCGAGCTTCTCGGGAGAGGACGCGACCGTGATGGGCTTGCAGCCGTTGTCTTCCTGTCCGTCGCCGAAGACGTCCGTGTCAGTGCCGCGCGCGCAGGCCGCGGTCATCAGGAGAAGCAGCGATAGAGCGACCAGACGAATCGGTGACCGCATCAGCGGATCTCCTCCCATATTTGACGCAGAACGATGTGTGAACCCACTGAGGGGGAGTTGCGCTGCGCGGCCGGTGCGGCTCCGGGACTCCACCCGGTCGAGGTGAGCGCCTCACGGCCCGCGTCACCGGTGAGTAGTTCCACCAGGTCTGAAGCGGATTCCGAACCGCGGCGGGGGATGGCTACGACTTCCGCGGTGACCACGGGCGCAGGGTAGAGGAGGGTGGCCTTCGAGGCCGCCGAGTCTCCGAAGCGGTCGCGCTCAGCGGCGAGGGCCACGACTACATCGGCGACCGACGGTCCAGCGGCCAGCATCCGCTGCAAGGCGCCCGCGGAGGGCTGGTCGGCGAGCACGCGGGCCCGTTTTAAGCTGTCCAAGGCCCCGGCGAATTGGGCGTTGTCCCGTATCGTTGGGCCGTCGACGGGGGCCTCGAGGACCCCGGCGGCCGCGCCGCCCAGCGCAAGAAGGCCGGAGGTCTCGAGCGGATCGGCCAGATGGGGCTTGACCCTGCCCCAGGTGGGCTGCCCACCGATCGACTGCCAGGAGTCAGCCGAGACAGCGCTCAGGAGGCAGCCCCATGCGGGGCCGTTGCCGCAATGTGCATTGAATGCCGCGGCCCGGGATTCATGCACGAAGAACGCGAGTCTCGAGTGGGCGATGGGCTTGGAGGCCGAACCCAGCGGTGGCGGGCCGGTCGCCGTCTTGAGCAGCTCGGCCGCCACCGCGGCGTAGGGCTGCGGGACCAGCCACACGTCGAAGTCGCCGGCTGTGCCACCGGCCAGGGCCTGGGCCGTGGCGCCGGCCGCCTCGATCCGTATCTCGACCTCCGGGTGCTCGACGCGAAGGCTCTCGCAGGCCCGGGCCAGTTCCGTGGCGCACACCACCGTGCCGGTCGGGTCTCCGCCGCCCAGCTTGACTCCGTCGCCCCCGAGGCGGCCCCGGATCCAGACGGCGATGAGTACCAGCAGGACGGCGGCCACGAGCGCGCCGGCACGCTTCATGCGTGGGCCTGGGGCGGCACCGAGGCCCGGTAGAGGTCACGAACCTCAGCGTGCGCGTCGGGAGGGTCGGGCGGTAAGACCTCGCCCAGGTCTTCGGGCGCGAGGTCGGTGAGCTGGGCGTCGGTGACGTCCTCGATGTCGACCACCCGACCCGCATGTCGTGCCACCGCGGCCTCGAACAAATTGCGGGCGTGACGCGCGTTACCGAAGCCCTTGTCGCGAGGGCAGGCGTCGAGCAGCTCGCGCAGCCTTGTCTCGGTGGCCGGGGTGCAGTGGTAGGCCACCTTCTCGCACATGGATTTGAAGATGGCTACTAGCTCGTCTGTCGAGTAGTCCGGAAAGTGGATCGACTTCGGGAAGCGCGACCGCAAGCCCGGGTTCGATTCGATGAAGGTCTCCATCTCCGCGGGGTAACCGGCGACGATCAGCACCAGGTCCTTGCGGTGGTCCTCCATCCTCTTGACCAAGGTGTCGATCGCTTCCTGGCCGAAGTCCCGGTCGTCGCCCCGCGCCAGGGCGTACGCCTCGTCGACCAGGAGAATCCCGCCGAGGGCCTTCTCCACGACTTCGGAGACCTTGGTGGCTGTTTGCCCGACGTAGCCCGCGACCAGACCGGCCCGGTCCGTCTCGACGAGATGTCCCAGTCGCGACACGCCGAGCGATCGGTATATCTCGGCCAGGAGGCGCGCCACGGTTGTCTTGCCGGTCCCCGGGTTGCCGGTGAATACGAGGTGCAGGCTCGTCGCCACTACGGGTAAGCCGCGGGACTCGCGCAATTTCTGAACGGTCAGCAGGTCGGCGACCAGATGGATCTCGGTCTTGACCGGCTTCAGGCCGACCAGCGCGTCGAGCTCCGCCATCACCTCGTCCAAGGGACGAGGTGATGGCACTTTCTTTGGCTCTTCGCGCAAGCGCTCATCGCGGTGCGGTGGGGGACCCCCAACCCCCACCGCGCGGCCGCGGATCCCGTCAGAGCCCTCAGGTCGCTGGTCAAGGGTGAGGCCATCGAGTTCCATGGCCCGTAAGAGGCGGGTCCGGAAGGCGTCGACCTGCTCGAGCTCGGCCCGGGACGGGTGCGCGTCCAGCGCGCAAACCGCGTGGGCGATGGCCATGGCCATTTCGTAATAGCGGTAGGCGTTCGACGAGCCGCCGCGCTTGTCGTCCGCCGTCAGAACACCGAACAGCTCCGACGGGACGCGCAACCACTCGCGCTTATCTTCGACGACCGCCTGCCTACGCAGGTCCCCTGGAGAAGAGATGGTGCTCAGCGAATCGAATCGCTTGACGAAGACCGCGTGGAACGCCACTAGCTCCTCGTCGGTGTGCAGCCCGTCGGCGTCTATGAAAGCCGCGGCCAGGTTGAAGGCCTCTAACTCGACATCGCGGCGAAGCTTCTCGTCGTCCGTCTGGCCTACCGAGTGGCCGATGCGCAGCAACTCCGGAGTCAGCGCGTCCACGAATGACTCGACCGGCTCCGCGAGCGTCTCCTCCAAGGCCCCCACGCGCCCAGTCTGGCCGGGACCTGATGGCGGGGGGCGCCGGTATGGTGAATCATCGGAAACGCAGGGATCACGGAACTCGGGATTCGGGCCAAGGCGGCCTCCCGCGTCCTGGCGACCGCAAAGACTGCGGCCAAGGACGAGGCGCTCCACGCCGCCGCCTGCCTGCTCACCGACCGGAGCGAGGACATCCTGGCGGCCAACGCCGCCGACCTGTCCAAGGCCGAGGCCGATGGGGTGGCCGCCACGGTCGTCGATCGGTTACGGCTGGACGAGGGCCGGATTCACGCCATGGCCGAGGGGCTCGAGTCCGTCGCGGCTCACCCCGACCCGTTGGGGGGAGTCACATCCGGCTGGACGCGGCCCAATGGCCTGCGCATCTCCCAGGTGGTGGTTCCCCTCGGCGTCGTCGCAGTCATCTATGAGAACCGGCCGAACGTCACGGCTGACGCCGGTGGTCTGTGTCTCAAGTCGGGGAACGCGGCGCTCCTCCGCGGTTCATCGGCTGCCATCGCGTCCAACCAGGCAATTGCCCAGTGCCTGCGGGATGGGCTCTCGAAGGCCGGGCTGCCGGAGGACTGCGTCTTGTTGGTGGAGGACACGTCGCGCGAGAGCGCGGTCGAGCTCATGCGACTTCGAGGCTTGGTGGACTGCCTGATACCGCGCGGCGGAACCGACTTGATCGAGACTGTGTTGGAACACGCCACTGTGCCGTTCGTCATCGACGGCGACGGAAACTGCCACGTGTACGTCGACGCGGCCGCCGACCTGGACATGGCCTTGGCCATCACCGTCAACGCCAAAGCGCAGCGGCCGTCGGTCTGCAACTCAGCGGAGTCGCTGCTCGTGCACGCCAAGGTGGCTGAGGAGTTCTTGCCGCGGGCGCGGGCCGCGCTCGAGGCGAAGGGAGTCGAGCTGGTGGGTGACGAGCGGACCCGCCAGATCCTCGACGGACTGGCCGAGGCAAGCGAGGCGGACTTCGCCACGGAGTTCCTCGACCTGAAAATGAGCCTTGCTGTCGTCGACGATTTGCAGGGAGCGATCGACCACATAACCCGGTTCGGCTCTGGTCATACCGAGGCGATCATCACGGCCGATCTGAAAGCCGCGGAGCGATTCGCCCGAGAGGTCGATGCCGCGGCAGTCATGGTGAATGCTTCGACCCGGTTCACCGACGGCGAGCAGTTCGGCTTCGGCGCCGAGATCGGCATCAGCACCCAGAAGCTTCATGCCCGCGGCCCCATGGGGCTCAAGCAACTCACCACACTCAAATACGTCGTACACGGAGACGGACAGACCCGCACATGACCGCAGCAGATACCCAACCTCCCCGCTTCGACTCGATCCCCGCCATCCGGGACGCGCTGCGCGACGTCGACTATCTCGCAGACGAAGGCATCGCGGGCGTCGTGTTCCTCGCTGACCGACTCGGCAAGCCGGTGTTGGTCGAAGGCCCGGCCGGCGTCGGTAAGACGGAGCTCGCCAAGAGCGTGGCCCGGATGACCAA
>Ga0136633_1001001_pt1 | contig 21113 bp, 28 predicted proteins | sample AntDrymeUQ832206_2_FD_105494 | JGI IMG/M metagenome (GOLD analysis project Ga0136633, IMG submission 105494) | Polar desert sand microbial communities from Dry Valleys, Antarctica - metaG UQ83 (22.06) | ecosystem: Environmental > Terrestrial > Soil > Desert | place: Antarctica: Dry Valley...
ACCAAAACCCAAAACCATACAAATGGACCAAGTCCGCCGACGAAATCCTCGCCTCCGTCAAGCGCTTCTGCCAGACAGCCGAACGCACATTATGCACCGAACTTTAGATTCATGTGACTAGAATAGACGCAATGCAAGCTCCGCCGCACCCCCGCCTCGCCGCGCTCGACAGTTTTCGCGGGATTACCGTCGCCGCGATGATCATCGTCAATACGCCGGGATCGGGCGCGCATGTCTGGTGGCCGCTGGACCATGCCGAATGGCATGGTTTCACGCCAACCGACTTGGTCTTCCCCGCCTTTCTCTGTGCGATGGGTGTCGCGCTCGGCCTGTCCTTCCCGCGCACGATTGACGCGCAGCTCTGGCGCCGCGTCGCGTGGCGGGTCTTCGCGCTGATCGCGATCGGCTGGGCCTGGCAGATGCTGGCGCGGCCGAGCATCGAGATGTTCCGCGTCTTCGGCGTGCTGCCGCGTCTCGGGCTGTGCTTCGGGCTTGCCGCGAGCTTCGCGATCCTCACTGCGCGCCGCGCGCCCGATGGCAAGGCGCGCCTCAATCCCACGGCGATCGTCATTGCACTGCTCGTCCTGCTGCTCGGCTATTGGGCCGCGATGGCGCTCGGCGGCGATTTCACGCCCGAAGGCAGTCTCTCGGGACAGGTCGACCGCGCGGTCGTCGGCGCGAACCATATGTGGCGGGCGGGCAGGGATGCCGCGGGCAATGTCGTCTATGATCCCGAGGGACTGTTCTCCACTTTGCCTGCCACCGCCAACGTGCTGGTCGGCCTGCTAGCCGCGCTCGCCTGGAAGCGCGCGCCCGATCGCGCGACCCTGTGGATCGCGCTCGCCGGAGTCGCGCTCGTCATGCTCGGCCTCGCGCTCGCGCCGGCCTTCCCGATCAACAAGAAGCTCTGGACGAGCAGCTATGTTCTGCTCTCGACCGGCCTTTCCGCTTTGCTCTTCGCCGGCTGCATCGTCGCGACCCGGAGTGCGGCGCTTCGCCGCGCATTGTGGCCATTCGACGTGTTCGGAATGAATGCGATCCTTGGCTATGTCGTCTCGCTGCTGATCGGTCTGGCGGGGATGCGGCTGGGCTTCCAGGCGGCCGGCTTTGCGGCGATCGACGGCGTGCTCCACGCTCCCTATCTTGCCTCGTTCCTCTATGCCCTGGCGGTGCCGCTCATCGTGCTGGCGTTGCTGATCCCGCTGCACCTGCGCGGCGTGCATCTCCGCCTGTAACCGGGCGCCGTCATCCGCTAAGGGCCGAGCCATGACCCGCCTTGCCGACCTGCTCCAGCCCGATCGCGGCCAGCCCGCCATCGCGATACATCTCACGGACAAGACGAGCTTCGAAGACTGGCTGAAGGCGCAGCCCGGACGGGTGCGCGCCGCGGTGAAGGCGCAGGGCTTCAAAGGGGAGGGTTTCCAGCTCGCCATCCTGCCGGGGGAGAAGGAGGATTGGTCCGTCGTCCTGGGCGTCGCCAATGCCGGCGAGCTTTCCGTCTGGTGCCTCGCCAAGGCTGCCGAGAGCTTGCCGGAAGGAACTTATCGTGTCGTGACGGGCGGCCCCGGCCCGGCAATGCTAGGCTGGCTGCTCGGCCAGTATCGCTTCGACCGCTACAAGAAGGAGCCCAACGGCAAGGGAGTGCGCATCCTCCTGACCGATGCGCCGAAGCAGATCGACGAAGCCGTGGCGGTCGCGGAGGCGACCTTCCTGGTCCGCGATCTCGTCAACACGCCCGCCGGCGATCTCGGCCCGGCCGAGCTGCAGGCGGCGGTCGCGGCGACGGGCGAGGAATTTGGCGGCAAACTGACCGTCACCGCGGGCAAGGCGCTCGATGAGGGCTATCCGATGATCGCCGCGGTCGGCCGCGCCGCCGCCAAGGGCCGCGAGCCGCGCCTGATCGAGCTGGCATGGGGAGACCAGCGCCACCCGCACATCGCCATCGTCGGCAAGGGCGTCTGCTTCGATTCGGGCGGGCTCGACATCAAGCCTTCCGCCGGCATGCGGCTGATGAAGAAGGATATGGGCGGCGCCGCGCACACGCTCGCATTGGCCCGATTGGTGATGGGCGCGAAGCTGCCGGTCCGCCTGCATCTGCTCATCCCGGCCGTCGAGAACTCAGTCTCGGCCGAATCCTTCCGGCCCGGCGATGTGCTCAAGAGCCGCAAGGGCCTCAGCGTCGAGATCGGCAATACCGATGCGGAAGGGCGGCTGATCCTCGGCGATGCGCTCGCCCGCGCCGCGGAGGACACGCCGGAGCTGATCCTCGATTTCGCGACCCTGACCGGCGCTGCCCGCGTCGCGCTCGGGCCGGATCTTCCCGCGCTCTTCGCCAATGACGACGCCCTCGCCGCCGCCTTGCTCGCGGCCGGCGATAGGCAGGCTGACCCACTCTGGCGGATGCCTCTGTGGAAGCCTTATGCCGAGATGCTGAACTCGGACATCGCCGATCTCGGCAATATGAGCGACGGGCCGATGGCGGGCTCGGTCACCGCCGCCCTCTTCCTGCAACGCTTTGTGCCCGAGGACATCCCTTGGGCCCATTTCGATACTTTTGCCTGGCGCTCCGCAGCCAAGCCGGGGCGGCCGAAAGGCGGCGATGCGCTCGGCGTGCGGGCGGCCTGGGAGATGCTTCGCGCCCGCTACTCGGGCTAGCTGTCACCTTCTTTTCGCCGATTTCCGCCCTTTTACAGGCAACGAAACCGGCCGTGGCTGGTTCTATGTCCGTAACGTAACCAAACTATCGGAGTGAAGCCGTGGCGGACCAAGCCCTCAGGAGCTGGATGCACACGCTGATCAACTATGTGCGCTCAGGCCAGCCCGATCTCACCAACCGGCAAATGGCGCTGATGATGTTGGTCAAAATGGCGCCCGGGCCTCACACGGTGCGCGGCCTCGCCGCCACGCTCAGCGTCTCCAAGCCGGTTATCACGCGCGCCTTGAATACGCTTGGCGCGCTCGGCTATCTGCGGCGCGTTCGCGATGACGCGGACCGGCGCAATGTTTTCGTCGCCATGACCGACAACGGGCAGGAATTCCTTGAAGGCTTCGAACGGTATATCGAACAAGTCGGCGAACGGCGCCCCGTCAGTGGTGGCGGCGGCGGGCCGCGACCGGCGGGCGAGCGCGGCCTTCTCCTCCAGCACGGCTAGGCATTTCCGCATCACCGGCCCTTCGCTGAGGCTGGATTCGCGGACCGAGGCCTTTCGCGACGATCTGGCGGACATCACCCTCTCCGATCAGGTCCTGGCCCCGCATTACGCGCGCGCGCTCCTGCGCGGCTGCGGCGCGGATTCGACCTTCGTGCGCGAACGGCCCGACGCCGGGGCCGCCGCCTTGTCCGAGCTTTTGCCGGGCGAAGATTTCGCGGTCCTGGAATATGCCGGCGGCTGGGCGTGGGGCCACAGCCGGCAGGGCCGCCTCGTCGGCTATGTCGAGACGATCGCGCTCAGCGACCCGACCGCCGCCACCCATATCGTCTGCGAGGAAAAGGCGCCGGTCACCGCTGACGCGGACGTCGCCGCGCCAGTTCTCGCCAGCCTGCCGATGGGCGCGCGGCTCCATGGCGCGGAATGTGGGCCCTGCCTCACCACCGAATATGGCTGCGTCTCGCTCAGCCATTTGCGGCGAATTGACGGGCCTGAAGCCGATCCGGTCGCGGTGGCGGAACGGCTGTTCGGCGCACCCTGGCTCGAGGGCGGGCGCACCGGCGACGGAATCGATGCTGCGGGCCTCGTTCAGCTCGCGCTAGCGCTGAGCGGCATGGATGCGCCGCGGCTCGCCGACCAGCTTGGCGCGCTCGGCGTCCCGGCGGGCGGTGCGCCCCAACGCGGTGACCTCGTTCATTTCGACGGCGGTGTCGGCCTGATGATCGACGACCTCATGTTCATCCATGCCAGCCGCGAGGCGGGCAAGGTGACGCTCTCGCCGCTCGCCGAAGTCAGTGCCCGGGGGCTGGCGCTCCGCCGCCTCGCCGGCTGAGCTGAGGTTGCATTTCGGCCCCGAACCAATCACGCTGCGCCTTCCGAAAGGTGGGACAAGCTGGAGGGGCAATCATGAACAACGTCATTGGGGGACAAGCGCCCGTTTGGGTGCGCATCGTCGGGGCCGTCGGGCTGCTCTGGAACCTGTTCGGCTGCTACGCCTATCTCCAGACGGTGGGCGCGCTCAGCGGCGCCGCGGCGATGGCGCCGATGCCGACCTGGGTCACCGCCGCCTTCGCCACCTCGGTCTTCGCCGGCGCGCTGGGGAGCCTCGGCCTGCTCCTGCTCAAGAGCTGGTCGAAGCTGTTGCTGCTGCTCTCGCTGCTCTGCGTCCTGGCGCAGGATGTCTGGGCCTTCGCACTGCGCGCTGGCCCGTCGTCGGAGAGCCCGGTGCTACCGATCGTTGTGACCGTGATCGCGATCGTGCTGGCCTGGCTGGCTTATGACGCCAGCAAGAAGGGCTGGCTGAGCTAGCGGATCAGGGCATTTCGCCGCGCGCGCGGCGGATCGCATACCAGCGCTGCACATTGGCATTGTGCTCGGCAAGGGTGTTGGCGAAGACATGGCCGCCCGTGCCGTCGGCGACGAAAAAGAGCGCCTCGGTCGCTTGCGGATTGAGCACGGCCGCGATCGAGGCGCGGCCGGGATTGGTGATCGGCCCGATAGGCAGGCCGGCATTGCGATAGGTGTTGTAGCCGTGATTGGCGGCAAGCTCGGAGCGCAGGATGCGCCGCCCGATCGGCCGGCCTTGCGTCACCGGATAGATGACGGTCGGATCGGCCTGGAGCGGCATGTTGCGGCGCAAGCGGTTGGAATAGACACCGGCGATCAGCCGCCTCTCCGATTCCTTGTTGGTCTCCTTCTCGACGATCGCGGCGAGAATGATCGCCGCCTGCGGGCTGACCACGACGCTCGTCGGCTGCCGCCGTTCCCAGAGCTCCGCCAGGGTTTGCGTCATCGCCCGCTGCATCCGGCCGAGCAAGGCGGCCCGGGTCTCGCCGCGCCGGTAATCGTAGGTTTCGGGGAGCACCGAGCCTTCGACGGGGGTTTCGATCTCCCCGGTCAAATGCGGCAGCCGCATGATCCGCTCGCGCACCATCACCGCCGGCATGCCCTCGGGAATGGTGACGAGATAGCGGACCGGGCGGCCATGCTGGATCAGGTCCAGGATCACGGCGGGGCTCGCGCCCGCCGGAATCGCGAATTCACCCTGCTGAAGCCGGTCGCGCGAACCGAAGAGCCGCGCGAAGATGCGGAAGGTCCAGGCATTGCCGCGGATCGCACCGGCCTGCTCGAGCTGGCCGGCGACCCGCGCCGCGCCCGCGCCCTGCGCCACGATCAAAGTCGTCGGCTGGGTCGTCGGCCCGGCGCCCGCCCAGAACAGCCAGAAGGAAACGGCTCCCGCGCCGGCCGCCAGCACGAAGAGCAGCAGCAAGGCGAGGAAAGCGCGCCGCATTACAGGCCGCTACACCGCGCGCATGACGAGGCTGGCGTTGGTGCCGCCAAAGCCGAAGCTGTTGTTCAGCACGGCCTTCACCTCGCGCGCCTTCGCCTTGTGCGGCACCAGATCGACGCCTTCGGTCCCCTCGTCCGGATTGTCGAGGTTCAGGGTGGGCGGCACGATCTGGTCGCGGATCGCCAGGATGCAGAAGATCGCCTCGACCGCGCCGGCGCCGCCGAGCAGATGGCCAATCGCCGACTTGGTCGAGCTCATCGAGACCTTGCCGATCGCATTGCCGAACAGGCGCTTGACCGCGCCCAGCTCGATCGTGTCGGCCATGGTCGAGGTGCCGTGTGCGTTGATATAATCGATATCCGACGGGGTCATGCCCGCCTTTTTCAGGGCCATCTCCATCGATCGGTACGCGCCCGACCCGTCCGGGTGAGGCGCGGTCACGTGATAAGCATCGCCCGACAGGCCGTAACCGACCACCTCGGCATAGATTTTCGCACCGCGCGCCTTGGCGTGCTCATATTCCTCGAGGACCACCACGCCCGCGCCTTCGCCCATCACGAAGCCGTCGCGGTCCTTGTCATAGGGCCGGCTCGCTTGTTCCGGCCGGTCGTTGTAGCTTGAATTGAGCGCACGGGCCTGGGCGAAGCCGGCAATGCCGATCGGGCAGATGGTCGCTTCCGCCCCGCCCGCGAGCATGATGTCGGCATCGTCGTCACGGATCATTCGCGCCGCGTCGCCAATTGAGTGCGCCCCGGTCGAGCAAGCGGTGACGACCGCATGGTTCGGGCCCATCAGGCCATACTTTATGCTCACCTGACCGGAAATCAGGTTGATGAGCCGCCCATGGACGAAATGGGGGGACACGCGACCCGGCCCCTTCTCGGCCAGCACCAGGCTCTCGCTCTCGATCCCCGGCAGGCCGCCGATGCCCGACCCGATCGAGCAGCCCGCGCGCAGCTTGGTCGCCTCGTCCATCTCGGTCAGGCCCGCATCCTCCAGCGCCTGTCCTGCCGCGTCCAGGCCGTAGATGATGAACGGATCGACCTGCCGCTGGATCTTGTGATCGACTCGCCTGGCGGGGTCGAAGCCATAGGGATGGTCCGCCGGCTTCACCTCGCAGGCGATCGTGCATTTCTGGTCGGAGGCGTCGAACTTGGTGATCGGCCCGGCGCCGCTCTTGCCGGCGAGCAGGTTTCTCCAGCTGGTCTCGACGTCGCCGCCCAATGGCGTGACGAGCCCGAGACCGGTTACGACGACACGGCGCATACGCCACTCCTTCCGATAGACAGCCCCGCTCAGGCTGAGCCTGTCGAAGCCCTGCCCTTGCTCTGGTCTTCAGCGAAAGGAGGGAAGGCAGTCCTTCGACAAGCTCAGGATGAGCGGTTTAGTGGCGCTCAGGCCTTGTTCTGATCGATATAGTCGATCGCGTCCTTCACGGTGGTGATCTTCTCGGCCGCATCGTCGGGGATCTCCACGCCGAACTCTTCCTCGAAGGCCATCACCAGCTCGACGATGTCGAGGCTGTCCGCGCCGAGATCGTCGATGAAGCTCGCTTCTTCGGTGACCTTGTCGGCTTCGACGCCCAAATGCTCGACGACGATCTTCTTAACGCGGTCGGAAGTCTCGCTCATGGTTCACCTTTCCCTAGCGGTGCTTTTTCGTTGGCAATTGCCCTAGCCGGATGCGCGGGCGAAGCGCAAGTGGGGCGTCGGCCGCGGCAGAATCAATGCACGATCGGCAGGCCGAGCCGAAAGCGCTCGATCATTACCCGCGCGGCAAGATAGACGCCGATCAGCTGGCCGCTCGCCTGCACCCGGTCCAGCGCCACGCCCTGCCCGTTCAGGGTCTCGACTAGGCGCGTGCTGGTATCCTCGCTGACATCGGGTTCGGTGCGGACGCCCTCGCTTTGCCGCTGGAACCAGGCATCGATCTCGCCGACCGGCATGCCGGCTTCCTGGAGCAGGCGACCCGATTCATCCTGGAAAATCAGCGAGAGCGAGAGCGCCGACATGTCGGAGGCGCGTTGCGGGGTCCACGTCAATTCACGCGCGCAGCCGACGGCCGCATCTTCGAAACGCTCTCCCGCCGGGCCAAGCGACTCGTCGCCGCGGCGGGCGCTCTGGCCGAGCGCGGCGCGATCGGCGGCGGAAATGCGATCGACTATGCAGCGAAGGTCGGGCGAGGCGGACTGGGGCGACATCGCCTGCAACGCCAATATCAGTGCCGCGATCATCTCCGCCTCTCCCCGCCGAAGCGCCACGACTCGGCGCGCCGGCAGCATAGGCCAATATCATAGCATCGCCATGCCGCCGTTGACGTGCAGCGTCTGGCCGGTGACATAGCCGGCCTCCCGGCTGGCCAGATAAACGACCGCGGCCGCCACGTCCGCGCCCTCGCCTAGATCGCCGGCCGGGATGCGGCCGAGCAAGGCGGCCTTCTGCGCCTCTGGAAGCACCCCGGTCATCGCCGAGCGGATGAAGCCCGGCGCGACGCAATTGACGGTGATGCCCCGGCTCGCCAGCTCCTGCGCCAGCGCCTTGGACATGCCGACGAGGCCCGCCTTGGACGCGGCATAATTGACCTGGCCCGGATTGCCGGTCGCACCGACCACCGAGGTGATCGAGACGATGCGGCCGAATCGCGCCTTCATCATCGGCCGCGCCGCGGCCCGGGCGAGGCGGAAGGCGGCCTCGAGATTGACGCGGATCACCATGTCCCATTCCTCATCCTTCATCCGCATCGCCAGATTGTCGCGGGTGACGCCGGCATTGTTGACGAGGATATCGAGCTTGCCGAGCGCCGCCACCGCCCGCGGCACGAGCGCGTCCACCGCCGCCCCGTCCGAGAGATCGCATCCCAGCGCGAGATGATCGCCACCCAGTGCGGCGCGAAACGTCTCCAGCTTCCCCCCATTCGACCCCGAAACCGCCAGCCGCGCGCCCTGCGCGGCCAGCCCTTTGGCGATCGCGGAGCCGATCCCGCCGGACGCCCCTGTGACGAGCGCGGTCATTCCGGTCAGATCGAACATGCTCAAATCTCCTTCACCAGCGCGTCGAGGTCGTCCATCGTCACGACGCTGGTCACCCGCGCATCCGGGGCGATGCGCTTGACCATCGGGCCGAGCACCTTGCCGCCATACTCGACGAAATGGATGACGCCTGCCGCAGCCATCGCCTCGACGCTCTCGCGCCAACGGACTATGCCCGTCACCTGCTCCACCAGTAGCTCGCGAATATGCTCGGGGCTATCGACCGGCAGCGCCGTTACATTGGCGTAGAGCGAGACGGCCGGCGGCTCCATCTCCACCTCGCCGAGCGCCGCGGCCATGGCATCGGCGGCGGGCTGCATCAGCGAACAGTGGAACGGCGCCGAAACCGGCAGCAGGATCGCCCGCTTCGCGCCCTTCTCCTTTGCGATTTCAAGCGCACGCTCGATCGCGGCGCGGTGCCCCGAAATCACCACCTGCGACGGATCATTATCATTGGCGACCGTACAGACCTGTCCCTGCGCCGCCGCTTCGGCAATCTCTTCGGCCAGAGCGAGATTGGCGCCGAGCAAAGCGGCCATCGCCCCCTCGCCCACCGGCACCGCCGCCTGCATTGCCTGCCCGCGCCGCTTCAGCAGCCGCGCCGTGGTGGCGAGATCGAAGCTCCCCGCCGCGCAGAGTGCCGAATATTCGCCAAGGCTGTGACCGGCGACGAAATCGGCCTTGTCCTCAAGGTCGATGCCGGAGGCGCGCAGGGCGGCGATAGCATTGGCCATGATCGCCGGCTGCGCATTTTCGGTCAGCATGAGTTCCTCGCCCGGGCCGGCGGTCATCAGCCGCGCCAGATTCTGGCCGAGCGCCTCGTCCACTTCCTGGAAGACATCCCGCGCCTGCTGGCTGGCCCCGGCGAGCGCCGCGCCCATGCCGACCGCCTGGCTCCCCTGCCCCGGAAAAATGAACGCGCGCATCGCCGTCTCCTTCTGGAGGCGGCTGGTAGGCAGCGGCCAAGGCGAGCGCAAGCGGCCGCGGGATCAACCCAGCGTCACGGCCTCAGATGAACAGTCCAATCTGATCGATCGGCGTCACCGGCGTCACGAACTCGAACACATAGTCGCTGCCGGCCTGTCCGGTAATAATCGACCGTCAAGGTCAGGCCGCCCATCTCGGACGAAAGTCCACCTTTCACCCAGAGCGGACATGGCCAACCAATTTAATGACGCGTCTGCGTGAGACAGTGTGCTTTCCTACATAAACGTGTTTCTGTTATGTTCTGACCATGCGCCATGTGCAACTCCAGCCACGCTCGTCTCCATGCCTCGTTCCCGGCCTGCCGACCCCCCCGATTCCATGTGAAAGTCGTGAACTTCGTGAACTCGGACCGAGCTCGGCCTGCCCTCTCGGCAACCCTCAACTTCCTCAACATCGTCACCGCCCGGCCTCCCATGGCCCGCGCAAACATTGGGACCATTGGCGCCTCGGGCTTGCTTTTCTCCGCCCATTCCGCCACAGGCCGCCTCGTTCGGGGCGAAGGCGTCTGCCTTTTCGCCCCGTTCCATTTGAAAGACAGCCGGAGGGGCGTCCGCATTGGGCGGCGTCAGCGATCGGCCAAGACAAGGAAATGCAGAGCATGGCTCTTTACGAGCATGTGTTTCTCGCGCGTCAGGATCTGGCTCAGGCCCAGGTCGATGTGCTGGCGGAAACCGCCACCAAGATCGTCGAGGACAATGGCGGCAAGGTCGTCAGGACCGAGACCTGGGGCCTCCGCAACATCGCCTACCGGATCGCCAAGAACCGCAAGGCCCATTATGTCGCGCTCGATTTCGAGGCGCCGTCCAACGTGGTCGCCGAGCTGGAGCGCCAGACCCAGATCAACGAGGACGTGATCCGCTACATGACCGTCAAGGTCGATGCGCATGAGACCGGCCCGTCGGCGATGATGCGCCGTAGCGACCGCGACAAGCGTGATCGCGACGATCGCGGGGACCGTGGCGACCGCGGCCCGCGCGGTGACCGCGAAGACCGTCCGCGCCGTTCGCGCGACGATTACGACGCTTAAGGGAAAGGACCAGAAACGATGGCACGCCCATTCTTCCGCCGCCGCAAATCCTGCCCCTTTTCCGGCAAGGACGCGCCCAAGATCGATTATAAAGACGTCCGCCTGTTGCAGGGCTTCGTCTCCGAGCGGGGCAAGATCGTCCCGAGCCGCATCACCGCGGTGTCCACCAAGAAGCAGCGCGAGCTGGCCCAGGCGATCAAGCGCGCCCGCCATATCGGCCTGCTTCCCTATGTCGTGAAGTAGGAGCCGATCCCATGGATGTGATCCTGCTCGAAAGAATCGAGAAGCTCGGCGCGATCGGCGACGTCGTGAAGGTGAAGAACGGCTATGCCCGCAACTTCCTACTTCCCAACGGCAAAGCGCTTCGCGCCAATGACAGCAACCGCAAGGTCTTCGAAGCCAATCGCGAGAAGATCGAGGCGACCAACGTCGAGCGCCGCACCGAGGCGGAGGCGGACGCGACCAAGGTCGAGGGGCTGAAGCTTCAGCTCATCCGCCAAGCGTCGAACACCGGCCAGCTTTACGGCTCGGTTTCGGCCCGCGACCTCGCCGAGGCGCTGGAAGCGGTCGGCCACAAGATCGCCAAGAACCAGATCGTGCTCGACCGGCCGATCAAGGCGATCGGCGTTCAGGACGTGAAGATCGCGCTCCACCCGGAAGTGGCTGTGACGATCAGCGTCAACATCGCCCGCTCGCCGGAGGAAGCCGAGCTTCAGGCCGCCGGCAAGGACGTGATGGCCGAAATGTTCGAGAAGGACGTTTCGGGCTTCGTCGAAGAGCGTGACGCCAGCCTCGAGCCCGGCGAGATCGCAGCGGAGGCTCCGGCCGCCGAAGCGCCCGCAGCTGAGACGCCGGCTGAGGATCAAGAAGAGAGCCAACCGACAGCCTGAGCGGCTGAAAACGAATGACAGGGGCCGCCTCTCCATTTCGGAGCGGGTGGCCCTTTTCGTTTCAGCCGCGCCCCGCCCCGCAGACCCACATGCCGGTCGCCTCCTCGCGCGCTTCGGTGAGGCGGTTGGTGACGACGATGCGCGCCTGGCCTTCCGCCTGGACGCCGATGCTCACGCCGATCTCCCGCTCGCGAAAGAAGCCGCCGGTCGTCCCGATCGTCCCCTCAGCGCGCAGGTTGCGCGTCGCGCCGTTGATGCGGGCCACGGCCGTCTGGCTCGTGGCGACGAAGAGCAAAGTCTGACCGCGCATGAATTGGCAGCGCGCGCCGTCGCCGATCACGCCGACAGGCCCCAAAGGCTGGAGCCGCGCCGTCGCGCTGACATCCTCCACCACGTTCTGCTGCTTCGCGACCCGCTCGATCATCTCGGAGGTCACGTTGGCGCCGTTGACGCCGGGGCCGGAATCGCAGCCGGCCGCGAGCAGGAGAACCGCGAGAATGGTGGGCGCCCGCATCAATAGCCCATCAGCGCGAGAACCTCGCGGCGGCTGCGCTCGTCCTCGCGGAACACCCCCATCATCCGGCTGGTCGTCATCATCACATCGGGTGTCGAAACGCCGCGCGCCGTCATGCAGGCGTGTGTCGCCTCTATCACCACCGCGACGCCCTGCGGCTTCAGATGCTCCCAGATCGCGTCGGCGACCTGCGCGGTCAGCCGCTCCTGCACCTGCAGCCGCCGGGCATAACCGTGGAGCACGCGCGCCAGCTTGGAGATACCGACGACCCGGTCATTGGGCAGATAGGCGATCGCCGCCTTGCCGATGATCGGCGCGAGATGGTGCTCGCAATGCGACTGGAACGGAATGTCCCTGAGCAACACGATCTCGTCATAGCCGCCGACCTCCTCGAAGGTGCGGCTAAGGTGCGCCGCCGGATCCTCGGAATAACCGCGCGCATATTCCTTCCAAGCGCGCGCAACCCGCTGTGGGGTGTCGCGCAGCCCCTCGCGGGCGGGGTCGTCGCCCGCCCACCGGATAAGGGTGCGCACCGCCTCCTGGACATCGTCCGGCACCGGGAGCTTCGCCGGTTCCCGGACCAGATCGCCATCGTCCCCTGCTTGCCTTTCGGCCATGTTCGCCCTTCACGCTTGCCGTTTCGCAAGCGAGCGATACACGGGCCCGGCCCGTCGGGGAACCTCGCGCGACACGCACCCTGTCAGCAGCGGCGACCCGCGCCGCCGGGATCGGCATTGCTGCCGCCGTCACTGTCGCTGCACAACTCGCGACCGCGCCGACCACGCCGACGGTCGCCGCGTCCGCCCCCGACAGGATCGTCGGGATCGTTATCGCTGGCGCCGCGCTGACCCACGCCGCGATAGCCGCCACCTCCGCCGACGGGATCGTCCGGATCGCTGTCGGTCGTGCCGCGCCGCCCGCCACGGCCATAGCCCCCGCGCCCATAACCGCCGCCGCCGATCGGATCGTAGGGATCGGCGTCCGAAAAGCCGACACAGCCGCTCAGGCTTCCGCCGAGGGCAATGCCGCCCCCGATGCGCGCCAGGAAAGACCGGCGGCTGAGTTTGCGAATCGGCGTCACGACTCCCCTCCCTTTACTACGGAGGCGGAACGATCGTCCTCGCGGCGTGAACGGGCGTTGAATGGTGACCCCGACAGGATTCGAACCTGTGGCCTAGTGATTAGGAATCACTCGCTCTATCCTGCTGAGCTACGGGGCCGCGCCGGCTCGGGCTTTGCCGGAGCGCCGCGCGGGGGTCAATTCTCGCTCTTCGGGTCGGGCACCGGGAAGGGCAGAGGCGAGACCGGCACGCCCTCGTCGGCAAGGCTCTTCGCATCGGCGAGGCTGGCACGGCCGTGGATGGAACGCGCCTCCGCCTCGCCAAGGTGGATGGCGCGCGCCTCGGCCGGGAAGCGATCGCCGACATGCTCGCTCTTCTCCAGCGCCTTCTTCTGCGCGGTGGCCAGCTCAGCGAGCATAGTTTTCATCGCTACCGGCGATGGGCCGTCTCTTTTGTTACCCTTGGCCCCGACGCTTGGCGTCATCGGCGCCTTGGTGACCTCGGCTTCTCCGCAGATCGGGCAAGTGACGAGGCCCCGCACCTGCTGGTCGTGATAATCCGCGCTCGAGCCGAACCAGGCCTCGAAGACGTGGCCCTGTCCTTCGCAGCGAAGATCGAAGACGATCACGACCGCACCACATCCGGGCGCGGGATGGGGCGCCGGTGAAAGAGCGCCGGCAGGCGGCTCCGCACCTCGTTCACCAAAGCAAGATCGAGGTCGGCGAAACCGAGCGCCTCATCCTCCCCGCCCATATCGAGCAGCATCTTGCCCCACGGATCGACGACCAGCGAATGGCCATAGGTGACGCGTCCGTCCTCATGCGTACCGCATTGCGCGGCGGCGATGACGAAGGCACCCGCCTCGATCGCCCGGGCACGCATCAGCACATGCCAGTGCGCCGCGCCGGTGGGCACGGTGAAGGCGGCGGGGATGGCGAGCGCGGTCGCGCCATTGTTGGTCAAAGCGGCATAAAGGTCGGCGAAGCGCAGATCGTAGCAGATCGAAAGGCCGAGCATGCCGACGGGCGTCTCGACCACGGCGGCCCCCTCTCCGGGCCGGTAAGCAGCGGATTCTCGCCAACTCTCGCCGGTCGGCAGATCGACGTCGAAGAGATGTATCTTGTCATAGCGGGCGCGGATGGCCCCCGCATCGTCGATGACGAAGCCGCGATTGACGAGACGATCCCCGTCCGCGTCGAGCAAAGCAAGCGAGCCGAGATGGACCCACAGGCCTGCTTTGGCGGCGGCCTCGCGTACCGCAGCGAGCAGCGGGTCGTCGCTTTCGAAATGGAGATGCTTCGCCGCCCGCGCGCGGTCGCGGTCGAGCAGGCCGCTCATCTCGGGCGTGAAGAGCATCGCCACGCCGCCCGCTCTGGCTTCAGCAATCCTTTTGACCAACGCACGCGCGTTCGCCTCCGGGTCGATGCCCGTGCGCGCCTGGAAGAGCGCGATCCTCATCCGCCGGCGAGCAAGGCGTCGAGCTTGCCCTGGGCGTCGAGCGCCTGGAGATCGTCGCTGCCGCCGATATGGCGGCCGTCGATAAAGATTTGCGGCACCGTCGTGCGGCCACTAGCGCGCTGGATCATCGCGGCACGGTCCGGACCCCCCATTGTGATGTCGATCTCCTCGACCGCGACATTCTTCGCCGCGAGCAGGCGCATTGCACGCGTGCAATAAGAGCAGAACCCCTTGGTGTAGATTTCAACGCGGGCCATGCACTTGTCCTTCCACGCGAAAAGTGAGGCGCGCGCCCCTCCCTGTCAATGATCCTGACCGCGTACGACCCGCGCCCAGCAGAGCACCCGCACCTCGCTCGCGCCCGCCCGCTTCAGCACCCGCGCGCAGCCGTTCACGGTCGCGCCGCTGGTATAGATATCGTCGACCAGGATGATCGCCCGCCCCTTGAGCCCGGCCTTGCGCTCCGGCGCGATCCGAAAGGCGCCACGCACGGCGTCGCGGCGCTGCTTCGGCCCCATCGCCTTGAGCGGCGGCGTCGCCTTCACCCGGGTGATGAGATCGAGCCGCGTCTCCAGCCCGGCCGCCTTGGCGAGCGCGGAGGCGACCAGGGCCGACTGATTATAACCGCGTCGCCAGATCCGCCAGCGATGCAGTGGCACCGGCACGAGGAGGGGGTCACCCTCCTTGTCCAGATGCCGCGCCATGAACCGCGCCATCGTCTCGGCGACACCCGGCCGGCCGCCATATTTGAGCTTGAGCGCGACCTTGCGCGGGATCTCGCCATAAGCGACCGCGGCGCGCATCCGATCGAAGCGCGGCGGATGCGCCATGCAGCCCGCGCACAAATGCTCCGCACCACCGCTCTCGCCATAGTCGAAGGGCAAGGCACAGGCCGCGCAGCAGGGCTCGCCCAGAAAAACCAGCTCCGACCAGCAGCCAAGGCAGAAACGATGGGGCGCCTCAGTGATGACGCCGCAGGCGGGGCAGCGCGGCGGCAGTGCGAAATCGACAAGGCCGCGCCCCGCGGCGCGGACGAGGTGGAGCGCCCCCTGCATGGTGCCACTCTGGCCCGCCGCCCCGCTTCCCGAAGCGGCCTCCGATCGGTTGACAGCCGCGCCAAAGCCGCCCATTTCGCGCCCGGCGGCCCGATGGCGGAGTGGTTACGCAGAGGACTGCAAATCCTTGCACGCCGGTTCGATTCCGGCTCGGGCCTCCAACTCCTAAGCTACTGACTTTGCGCTGGAAATGGCGACAACCGCGCCGCTCTCCGGCTGGCCTGGTTTGCCTGGCGTGTGTAGTTCCCGTGTAATCGCGTCAAAATTTCCGGTGTCGAGCATCCCGATCGCGGCGTCGATATGTTCGCCGTGAACATGGACGTAGCGCAGCACCATCGAGAGCGTCTTGTGACCGCTGATCTTCTGGATGGTCGGGAGGTCAACGCCGGCTTTGACTAGGCGGGTGATCGCGGTGTGCCGCATGGTGTGCGGCGTCACCTTGTCCGGGTCCAGTTTGGCGCGGACAACGGCTCGGGCGAACGGGCGGCCCATATTGGTCCGGTGGCCGTTCTTCGACTGCGCGGGGATCGAGGTCGGGAAAACCCAACCGTCCTCGTCCTTCTCCATCGCGCGCTGGCGCTTCAAGGCATCCGCCAAGGCGGGGGTGATCGGCTGCTCGCGCTGGCCTGCCTTCGCTTCCGGGATGAATATGCGGCGGGTGTCGAAGTCGATCTGGTCATATCGGACCCGGAGAATTTCCCGGTGCCGCATCGCCGCGCCCAGGCCGAACAGGACGAATAGCCACAGCCGGCCGTCCTGATCCTGCATCGCAGCCTTCATCAGCGCCGTAGCCTGATCGTCGCTCAGGACGACGATCGCCTGGCGCTGCTCCTGCTCTTTCGGGATCGTCGGCACGCGGTCAGCGCCGAACCAGTCCCATTTCACCGCAGAGCGCAGCATGTGGCTCAGCGTCGCCATTTCGCGGTTCACGGTCGCATCGCTGGCGCCAGCGTCCAGCCGCTTCTTGCGGTAGGTGAGCAGGCCGAATTCCTTGAGCTGGTCCACCCGCTGCGTCCCGAAATAGGGGGTCAGGTGGCGGCGAACGTGCATCCGCTTCGGCTTGAGGTTCTTCCCGCCGCTTTCCTCGACCCGCGCCAGATATTCCTCGCCGGCCTCGGCGAAGGTCCGGTGCACCTTTCGGCCTTTGGGGAGGTCCAACCGCCCTTCCCTCGCCTTTGTGCGAATCGTCTCGATCGCCCGCTCGGCCTGTTCGCGGGTGACGCCCTCGCTCTCGCGGCCGACGACGCGGTGGATGCGCTGCCCGTCCACCATGACGCCGATGCTGTAGCGAACGTCGCCGTTCGCCTGCTTCTCGGCGATGATGCCGTGCTCATTGATCCGATCTCCCGGTTGCATCGCGCGGATGGCTGGGCGGGTGAGGCGCTGGAAGCGGAGGGCCATAGCTAAATCCTCGTGGCAGGCTGGTTCTCGATGATATGGCGGCGCTCGCGGCGAACTGCGTCCTTAGCGCGTTGGCGAGCATCCTCCTCTTTCTTGAACAGCGCGCCGATATCGGTTTTCCACGCGATCTCGGCCATGCGAAGCGCGCGGCTTTTCTCCTGATGTTCGCGGACCAGTGCCTCGTCGGCGGGTTCCATGCCGGTGACGGCCTCGGATAGCTCCTCATCGGTCATGATGTGGTCGTATCGGTAATCAGCGACTGTTTGCGGCTCGAACGGGGGGGGATTGTGTCCATATAGGGCGCGCGCCAGGGCGTTGGGCGTCGTCTGGACCGGGAAACGGGCTTTCAGCTTCTCATAACTGGCATCGTAACCCTGCTGTGCCTGCTCCTTGGCGAAATAGTGTCGATTGACCAGCTCGCCATCCTCGCCGGAATAGGGCGGGTGCAGTTCCTCCAGCGCGCCCTCAATGGCGCCAAGCGCCGACCAGAAGGCTGTCGGGCTCTCCGTCCACCGCGATCCTGCCTGCTCGTCCGCCCTCTTTATGGCCCAGGCGATTCGGCGGTGAAGCGCCACGCCTTCGGGTCCGCCAAGTTCGTCCTCAATCTCGAAGCTTTGGGAGACTCGGCGTTCCAGCTCCTGCGCCAATGAGCGCCCGTTCTCCGCGATAGCCGCGTCGAGCTTAGCCATGACGGCCGGCGTCACTCGGAGGCTGACGTTATGCCGCTTCGCCTCATCGCCCTTACCTCGCACCTTCGGCACTTCGCCCTCTCCTTGGAACCATTCGGAAGATGTCGGATAGGCGCGACATTCTCGCTTGTCAAACCGGCGGCTCGGGCCTATCTGGAAAAGTGTCCGATAGGCGATAAACAAAGGAGCGCATGATGGTCGAGGGTTCGGTGATGCAATCCAGGGTGCACGTCACTCCGGTGAATATGGTGAATCGGCGCGATGCCGCGACTGCGCTTGGCCGCTCGGTGAAGACACTTGCGGACTGGTCTACGAAGGGCCTTGGCCCGCGCCCCGTCCCGGTGGGAGGCCGCATCTTTTATCACTGGTCCGAGGTGCAGGCGTTCGCTCGCGGCGAGGCGGCGTAATCGGCCATGACCCACACAGCAAACGACCGAGACGCGAAGGTCTCGGTCGATGTTCTGCTTCCCGGCGAGAACATCGACACCATAAGCGATTTTGCTCCGTTCGCTCAAGTCCTGAGTGAGCGGCACAAGATCAGTCTTCTCCACGCCGCGACCGTCCTCGGGCTGCTTCGGGAGACGCGCCGTGGCTGATCTCCTCCTGACGGCGGCCAAGGGCGACACAGCCCTGTTCGCCTGCGTCTGCGAGACGACGCGCGAAACCTCGCCCAAGGTCAGCGATCACCGGCTGACGGCTGTTCTGAGGCCCTATCGGTCGCGGGATGATGCCGTTGCGGCGCTGGCTGATGCCGGTGGCGAAGGCGTGCGGGAGGTGAGGCGATGAGCCCGCGCATAGTCCGGAAGCCCTTTTATCCGGCTAGCCCGATAAAGCGCAACCGCGCCACCAAAGCCGAAATGGCGACCCGCCGAGGCGAGCTGTTGGTCATCACTGAGGAAGGCCAGCCGATGACCGTCCGGCAGGTTTTCTACCAGGCCACGGTCCGCAACATCGTCGACAAAACCGAGGCTGGATACAACAAGGTCCAGACCGATCTCGTCTGGCTGCGCCGTCGCGGTTTGATGCCCTATCACTGGCTGGCAGACAACACGCGCTGGCAGCGCAAGCCGCGCACCTTCTCTGGCATTGAGCAGGCCCTACAGGACACGGCTCGCTTCTACAGGAAGGCGCTCTGGGATTCGGCCGGATGTTATGTCGAGGTGTGGCTAGAGAAGGATGCTCTGGCCGGTGTCGTTGAGCCGATAACCTCGCTCTATGACGTGCCGCTCATGGTCGCACGCGGCTATGCCAGCCTCTCGTTCCTCCACAGCGCCGCCGAATATATGGAAAGCGTCGGCGTCCCTTGCTTCATCTATCATTTTGGCGACTTCGACCCGAGCGGCGTCAACGCTGCCAAAAAAATCCACGAGACGTTGCTGGACCTCGCCCCGACCGCGAACATCCAGTTTCATCGGGTCGCCGTCACCGCCGACCAAATCGAGCGCTATGGCCTGCCGACGCGCCCGACCAAGACGACGGATAGCCGTAGCAAGGGGTTCGGCGATATTTCCGTCGAGCTCGATGCGATGCCGCCGCAGATGCTCCGCGACCTCGTCGAGATGTGCATCAATCGCCATCTGCCCGAAGAGCGGCTTGCGCAGCTCCAGCAAATAGAGGCGGAAGAGCGGCGCGCTCTGACGATGTTCGCCGGTTCCTATTCGGGGGGGCGGTCATGAGCGCTCTCCTTAGGGAGTTGTCCGATGCTAACCGAGGGGTCAGGCAACCCCACCTCGATCGCCTGCGTGGCCTCGGCGTGTCCGTCCCCTGGATGGCGAGTGCGGCTTTCCACCATCCGTTCGCGCACCTCGGCTTCGACCCGTCGCCCCTGCCGGGCTTCGGCGTCGCGCTCTGCGAGCCGATGGGGAATGGCCTGTATCAGCCCGGAGAAGGGCATCTGCACGTCATCATCCCCGTGGTGGACCGGGGCGTGCTCATCGACCTTTGCGCCTTCCGCTCGGCGTCGCCGGGGAATTGGCTGCTGCGGAGCGGGTTGGGCTGGGCGCTGGGTGTCGATCGCGGCCTAGACCCTTGGCTATGGTATCGCCCGGCTGATCCTGCCGCGAAGCCTCCGATGCATCAGGTAGGCGAGCCGACCTTCATCTTCTCCGACCCTCTCGACTGGCTGCGTGGCCAGGGCGCGGGAATCTGCGTGCTGGACTGGGAAAGCCCCGACGTGCGCCAGCTCGACGTGCTTGCCGAAGTCACTTGCTCGACCGGAACCGTGGCGGGGCTGCTCACCCGAGCCCTCACCCGCCGGGTCCATATCCCCAAAATCTCGATCATGGAGATGCGGAATGCCGCGTAACCTCGACTCTGCCGCGCGCTCTGGCGATGCGGAGGTAATTCGCCCCGATGTGTTCCGACCTCCCTTGGAGGTGGTGACGCTGCCCGACTTCCTGCGGCGGACGTTTCCGCCTCGCTCGATGCTACTGGCGCCGTGGCTGCCGCTCAAGGGCCTGGCAATGGCCTTCTCCCCTCGCGGGGTGGGCAAGACGCATTTCGCGCTCGGCGTCGCCTATGCGGTGGCAACCGGAGGCTATTTCCTGAAATGGAAAGCGCCAGCTCCGCGCAAAGTGCTGGTGCTAGATGGCGAAATGCCGGCCTCGGTTCTCCAGGAGCGCCTGTCGGAAATAGTCGATAAAGCCGACAAGGAACCGCCAGCCGACGACTATGTTCGCATCCTCGCCGCCGACCTCTGTGAGTTCGGGCTGCCGGACCTGTCCACGAAAGAGGGGCAGGACGCTATCGCGCCGCATATCGGTGACGCCGAGCTAATCATCGTGGACAATCTCTCCACGATCTGCCGCAGCGGCAAGGAGAACGAGTCCGAGAGCTGGGCGACCGTCCAGGCATGGGCGCTGCAAATGCGGCGGGAAGGTCGGTCGGTTCTGTTCATCCATCACGCGGGCAAGGGAGGCGAGCAACGCGGCACCTCCAAGCGCGAGGACGTGATGGACAGCGTTCTCAAGCTGTCGTTGCCCGAGGATTACAGCCCGGCTGACGGCGCTCGTTTCGTGGTCACCTTCACAAAGTCGCGAGGCTTCCACGGCCCGGACGCCGAGCCTTTCGAGGCGGGGCTTCGCGATGGCGCGTGGTCAACCAAGGACATTGAGGACGCTCTGGCGGCTCAGGCCTATGAGCTTTCGCAGGACGGCATGACGCAGCGCCAGATAGCTCATCAGTTCAACTGCTCGCCGGCCAAGGTCAACCGGATGATCGGTCGCCATAAGGAGGCAATCGCATGTCGCTAAAGGCTCTCGCCCGCGAACGTCTGGCCGCGATCCGTGGCGATGAAACGCCGCCTGAAACAGAAATGAAACAGGCGAAACAGGAAGGAGATCGGGATCAGGGCTTGTTTCACGGCTCGGCCTCTTGTTTCACTCCCATGAAACAAGGAAACCCGCAGAAAACCGCCAAAAATGAGGCTTGTTTCACTGTTTCACGTCCTAAGGGGGGAAACGATGAAACAAGGTTGCTTCCGCCCGCTGTGACGACCGGGCTCGCCCGTCTTCAGGCCCTGCCGATCCCCCGGATCACGCGGCCGGAAGTCTGGCCTGAGATCGT
>Ga0136633_1001002_pt1 | contig 21108 bp, 22 predicted proteins | sample AntDrymeUQ832206_2_FD_105494 | JGI IMG/M metagenome (GOLD analysis project Ga0136633, IMG submission 105494) | Polar desert sand microbial communities from Dry Valleys, Antarctica - metaG UQ83 (22.06) | ecosystem: Environmental > Terrestrial > Soil > Desert | place: Antarctica: Dry Valley...
CCGCCCGACGACGGCCGTCCACCACCCGATGAAGGCCGCCCACCACCCGACGCGGATCGCCCCTCGCCCGACGACGGCCGTCCACCACCCGATGAAGGCCGCCCACCACCCGACGCGGATCGCCCATCACCCGACGACGGCCGTCCACCCGACGCAGGCCGTCCACCCGACGAGCCACGCCCACCGGACCCGCGTCCTCCCTGCGAATCACCCGATCCGGACGAGCTCCGGTCCCTGGGGGCCATCGCGCACCTCCCAGCCGGCGGTTCGGATCTCGTCACGCAGCGTGTCCGCCGCGCCGAAGTCGCGGGCGGCACGGGCCTCGTCGCGCCGGCGCGCGAGGTCCATGAGCTCCGCGGGGGCACTCGGTCCGGCTTCGAGCAGATTCTCGAGTCCGAGCACTCCAAGCATCTCTCGCAGGTGCCCGTCACCGATGCTCCCGCGGCGGTTGGCCTCGTTGACCCACTCGTGGGCGTACGAGAGCGCAGCCGGCGTGTTGAAATCCTCGGCCAGCGCATCGAAGAACGCGTCGCGCATCGGCGCCATGTCCTCCGGCGAGTCGCCCGGGCCGAGCGCGCGGCCGGCGTCCCGGAACCGCGCAACGCGCGCGGCAGCTTGGCCGAGCACCTCCTCCGAGTAGGCGACGGGCTGGCGGTAGTGGCCGGAAGCGAAGTACATGATCAGCGTGTCACGCCCGACCGCCCCGACCGCGCCGGCGAGCCCGACGATGTTGCCCAGCGACTTCGACATCTTCGCCGACTCGCCGAGCTCGATCATCCCGTTGTGCATCCAGATGCGGGCGAGCTGGACCTTGCGCGCTGCGAGCGTCTGCGCCGCCTCGTTCTCGTGATGGGGAAAGACGAGGTCGCTGCCGCCGCCATGGATCTCGAAGTCCACGCCGAGCCACTTCTCGGCCATCGCCGAGCACTCGATGTGCCAGCCCGGGCGACCGCGCCCCCATGGAGAGGCCCAGGACGTGTCCTCGTCGGGCTTGTTGGCCTTCCAGAGCGCGAAATCCAGCGGATCGGCCTTGAGATCGGCGCCCTCGACGCCCTCCCCCTGGTCCATCGCGTCGACGTCGCGGTGGGAGATGCAGCCGTATTCGGGCAGCGAGCGGACCTTGAAGTAGACGTCGCCGCCCGCCTCATAAGCGTGCCCGTCGCGGACGAGATCCTCGATCAGCGCCACGATCTCCGGCACCGACTCGGTGGCCAGCGGTTCCACGTCGGGCCGTCCGAGGCCCAGCAGATCCGTATCGGCGCGGTAGGCCGCCGTCATCTCGGCCGCCAGATCACCCGAGGCGACGCCCTGCTCGCGCGCGGCGACGTAGATCTTGTCGTTGATGTCGGTGATGTTCGCCGCGAGGGTCGTCTCGATGCCCTCGTGCTCGAGAAAGCGCTTCAACAACGAGAAAACGACGTACGGTCGTGCGTTTCCAACGTGGATCCGGCCGTAGACGGTGGGACCGCAGGCGTAGATGCTCGCCTTTCCGGGTTCTCGGAGCGACAGGGGGCTGAGCGCCCCGGTGCGCGTGTCGTGCAGTCTGATTCCGCGCATATTGCGACCGACCCTAGCTCCGAGCCGCCCGGGCCGCCGAATATGGTTGGCCGCGATGGACTCTCCGCACGCGGCCCTTGTGGCCGAGGTCCGCCAAGCGTTCCGGACCCTCCCCGACCGCTACCTCGGCGCCGAGGACGGCTTCGACGCGACCTGGCACGTGCGCCTCGGGGACATCGGCCACACCTGGGAGGTCCGCTGCACCGCCCATGGCGCGCGCGTGCGCCCGAGCGTGACCAGCCGCCGTCCCGACGTGACGATCGGAACCGACGCCACCACCTGGCTGCGCCTGCGCAACGGCGAGCTCAGCGGGATCGAGGCCTTCTCCCAACGACGCCTCTACGCCCGCGGCAACCTGGATCTCGCCGTCATGTTCGAGGGCCTGTTCCGCCTGCCGTGTGGCCGCGACCCGCTGCTCAGCCTGCGCGACGTCCGGGTGGGACCGCTGAAGCTCTCGACGCTGACGATGGGCGCCTCCGGGCCGCAAGGGCGCCGGCCACGACCTCCGGCCCACGGCAACGACGTGCTGCTGCTCCACGGCCTCGGCGGGACGAAGGCGTCGTTCTTCGACACCGCGGCCGCGCTGTCGCGGGGCGGTCATCGCGTTCACGCGATCGACCTGCCCGGCTTCGGATCCTCGAGCAAGCCGGCCCTGGCCGCCTATGGCGCGCCATTCGCCGCGCGCGCCGTACTGGGCGTGATGGATGCGCTGGGAATCGAGCAGGCGCACATCGTCGGCAACTCGATGGGCGGCCGTGTCGCTCTCGAGATCGCGCTCGAACACCCGTCGCGCGTCGGTGGACTCGGGCTGCTGTGCCCCGCCGTCGCGTTCGTCAAGCGCGACCTGCATCCGCTCGTCCGGCTGCTGCGCCCGGAGTTCGCGCTGCTGCCGCACTCGATCAGCCGATCCATGATCGAAGGGCAGTTCTGGTCGCTGTTCGCCGACCGCGATCAGGTGGACCCGAGCCTGGCCGACATCGTCTGCGACGAGTTCCGCCGCGTCTACGCCACCGCCGGCGCCCGACTGGCGTTCGCAGCCAGCGCCCGCGCGCTCTACCTCGACCGTCCGTTCGGCCGCAACGGCTTCTACGAGCGCCTCGCCGGACTCGAACCGCCGGCGCTGTTCCTGTGGGGCGACCAGGACCGCGTGATCCCCGCCGGCTTCCGCCATCACGTCGCGCGCGCCCTCCCGGCGGCCGAGCAGATCGTCCTCGCCGACTGCGGGCACGTCCCCCAGGTCGAGCGCCCCGACCGCACGAACGCGCTCCTGATGCGCCACTTCGCCCGTGTGGACGCCCTCGGGCGCCCGCGGGCGTTGTCCTCCGCCGCGTAAGCAGCCGGCACGCGATCGTCGCGCGCGGCCTACCATCCGCCCCGTGGACGCCACGACGCCCAAGCGCTCGACCAACGGGCACGGAGACCCGAAGGCCGCCCGTGAGGCCGCCCGGAAGGCCGGCGGAGCCGGGCCCGACGACGCGAGCGCAGACGGCGGCCTGCTGGGGCTCCCCGGGCGCGTGCTCGGTGGGCTGGCGAAGGCGATCAGCACGCGCATCCCTCCCGCCGACCTCGACGAGCGCGACCCCGACTACATCCGCGAGAGCCTGCCGCGGCTGTGGCTGCTCAGCTCGATCTACTTCCGCGGCGAGGTCCGCGGGCTCGGGAACATTCCCGAGGAGGGCGCGGTGCTGATGGTCGGCAACCACTCCGGCGGCAACCTCACGCCGGACACGACGGTCTTCACGCTCGCCTTCACCACCTACTTCGGCGTCGAGCGCGTCTTCCACCAGCTCGCCCACAACCTCGTGCTCTCGATGCCCGGCCTGGCGTTCCTGCGCAAGTACGGCACCGTGGCCGCGAGCCCGCAGAACGCCCGCAAGGCACTGCGCTCCGGCGCCGCCGTGCTCGTCTACCCAGGCGGCGACTACGAGGTCCACCGCCCGAGCTGGGAGCGCCACCGGGTGGACTTCGGCGGGCGCAAGGGCTTCATCCGGCTCGCGATCGAGGAGAACGTCCCGCTCGTTCCCGTGGTGGCAGTCGGCGGCCAGGAGACCGCGCTGTTCCTCAGCCGCGGTGAGGGCCTCGCCAAGCTGCTGGGCCTGGACCGGATGTTGCGCCTGAAGGTGCTGCCGATCTCGATCGCGATCCCGTGGGGCATCAACGTGGGCGACATGCTCGGCCACATCCCGCTGCCCGCGAAGATCGTCGTGGAGGCACTGCCGCCGATCGACGTCCGCGAGGAGTTCGGTGAGACGCCGGACCTCGACGAGGTCTACGACCACATCGTGCGCCTGATGCAGGAGACGCTCGACGCCCTCGCCTCCGAGCGCCGCCTGCCCCTGTTCGGATGAGGGTCTACGAGCGCATCACGATCGGCGCCCCCGCCGGCGCGGTCTGGGAGCACATCTCCGACCCGGGCCGCTACCTGCACTTCATGTCCGGGGTCACGCGCTGGGAGGTCTGCGGCAGCCAGCGGCACGGGCTCGGTGCCCGCTACAAGATGCTTCTGCGCGTCGGTTCCGCCGAAGTCGGCGGGTTGATCGAGATCGTCGAGAACGTGGAGCCGAGCGACCTGGCGTGGGTGTCGGTCACCGGCGTCGACCAGCGCGGCCGCTGGCGCCTGCGCGCCGTCGCCGACGCCACGCAGGTCGAGTTGCGACTGGCCTACGGCGTCGCCGGGGCGGGCTTGAGCGGATGGGTCGCCGAGCGACTGGCCGCCCCGACCGTCCGGGGCCACCTGCGCCGCTCCTTGCAGCAGCTCAAGCGGCAAGTCGAGCAGGAGCAACTACGCGAAGCCGCGGCCGCTCGCCGGGCCGCGCGGGCGCAGACCGGCTGAGCGTCAGCACCACGAGCACATCGACGCACTGCGGGTCGAACTGCGACCCCGAGCAGCGGGCGAGCTCCTCGCGGGCGCGCTCCTCACTCATCGCCGCCCGATACGGACGGTCGGAGATCATCGCGCACCACGAGTCGGCCACCGAGATGATGGAGGCCTCGAGCGGGATCGCCGGGCCGAACAGTCCGCAGGGGTATCCGCCACCGTCGAAGCGCTCGTGGTGATGGAGCACGAACGCCCGGATGTCGTCGAAGAACGGGTCCGAGAGGATCCGCGCCCCCGCTTCCGGGTGCCGGCGGACGATCCGCCATTCCTCCGCATCCAGCGGCCCCGGCTTGAGCAGGATGTGACGGGGGACGTCGACCTTGCCCACGTCGTGGAGCTGCGCGGCGAGCGTCAACCGGCTCAACCGGTGCGCGTCGAGGCCGAGTTCTCGCCCGATCCGGGCCGACCACTCGCCGACTTCGACGCCGTGCCGGCGCGCGGCTTGTAGCAGGGGGTCGAGGCTCAGCTTGCCGTTCGTGTCCGGATTAGTTTCCATCTTGTGGGTATGAACCCCGGGGGACGGGGGCGGTTGGATCGGGGGGGACTCAGTCATCCGTCCAGAGGGCTGGCGCCCCCTACCCCGTGTCGCTGCGAAGATCACCGGATGCCGGGAGTCCAAGAGCGCTTCGCCGAACGCTACGCCGAGGCATTTGCCGTGTTCTTGCACGCCGGGGACGAGCGCGCGCTCGAGGCCGCGTACGAGCTCGGTCGCACGGCGGTGGCCGAGGAGCTGAGCCTGATGGAGCTCGCCGAGGCCCATCATCGCGCGCTCGGCACGATGGCCATGGGTGCCGACCCGCGCGAGTTCGCCGAATCGGCGGCCGCGTTCTTCCGCGAGAGCCTCGGGACCTTCGAAATCGCCGCTCGCTCGTATCGCGAGGCGCAGGAGACCGTCCGGCTGCAGGAGGCCTACGCGACCCGCCAGCGGGCGCTCGCCGACGCGGCCGTCGACATCAACGCGACGCTGGACTTCGAGCGCATCCTGGCACTCACCGCGAAGAGCGCGCTCGAGCTGCTCGACGCGGCCGGCGCCGAGGCCACCGCGAGCCTCGGCTCGCGCACGACACCGCTCGTCGCACGGGTCGGCACGCTCGAAGGCGCGCAGATGACCGTGCCGCTGTGCGGGCGTGACGCCCGTAGGCTCGGGGAGTTGCGCGTCTGCGCGTTCCGCACCCAGAGCGCCGACGCCGACCGCTCCGTGCTCGCGCAGCTGGCCCGGATGGCCGCCGCGGCGATCGAGAACGCCGAGCGCTACCAGCGCGAGCGCCAGATCGCCCACACGCTCCAGAGCGGCCTGCTGCCGCCGAGCCTGCCCGACGTCCCGGGCATGGAAGTCGCCGCCGTCTACCGCGCGACGGGTGACGGCATCCACGTCGGCGGTGACTTCTACGACCTGTTCAAGACCGGCTCCGGCGACTGGGCGGTCGTGATCGGCGACGTCTGCGGCAAGGGCCCGTCGGCGGCGTCGCTCACCGCGCTCGCTCGCTACACGGTCCGTGCCGCCGCACTTCACGAGACGCGGCCGAGCGCCGTGCTGAACCTGCTCAACGCAGCGATGATCGACCAGCGGACCGACGGGCGCTTCGCCACGGTCCTGTGCGCTTACCTGGCGCCCCGCGGGACCGGCGCGGTGGCGGTGACCTGCGCCAGCGGAGGACACCCGCTCCCGCTCGTCCGCCGGGCCGACGGGCGCGTCGAGACGCTCGGCGCGACCGGCACGCTGCTCGGAGTCGTCGCCGATCCCGCACTGCCGGATTCCAAGGGCGAGCTCGAAGCCGGCGATCTGCTGCTGCTCTACACCGACGGGGTGATCGAGGTCCGCCGCGGGCGCCGGGAGATCTTCGGCGCCTCCGACCTCGTCGCGCTGCTCGAGCGGCTGCCGGATCTGCCCCCCCAGGCGCTCCTGGACCGCATCAGCGTGGAAGTCCTCGAGCAGGCCGGCGGAGTCCTGCGCGACGACGTCGCGCTCCTGGCACTCCAGGTTCGCGGGTAGGTCCATATGCTTCCCGCCTTCACGGGGACGCGAACGGAGGAACCTGATGGAGGAGTCTGGGAGTCAGCGAGCACCTGAGCCGGGCGAGGACGTCACGCCAGAGGCGACCGCAGGCCTGCTGCGCGAACTCGTGGCCCACCTCCGGGCCAACCGGACCCAGCTGCGCCAGGAATGGGCGCGCCGCATCACCGAGGCCCGCCTGCTGACGGCGCTGACGCCGGAGGAGATCTTCTCCGAGGCAACGTCGGTCTACGACAACTACGTCGAGGTGCTCGAGACGGGCTCGGTGGAGGCCCTGCAGGACTATGCGCGCAACCTGTCCGAGCGCATCGTCCCGCGTGGGGTCGAGACCGACGAGGTGCTCGGCATCGTGCTGCTGCTGCGCGACGTGCTCGCGCGCTCCCTGTTCGAGAAGTACCAAGCGGATTTTGACCTGCTCAACCGCGTCCTCGACGCCTACGAGCCGGCCGCCAACCGCATCGCCAACACGGTGGGCGTCAACTTCGTGCAGGAGCGCGAGCGCGTCATCCGTCAGCAGCAGGAGGCCATCCGCGAGCTCTCCACCCCGGTCCTCCAGGTCCGCGAGCGACTCCTCATCCTGCCGATCATCGGCGTGCTGGACTCCCAGCGCGCGCGCCAGCTCACCGAGCAGCTGCTGCGCGGCATCCGCGCCAACCGCGCGAAGGTGGTCGTCATCGACATCACCGGCGTGCCGACGATCGACTCGACGGTGGCCAACAACCTCGTGCTGACCGTGGAGGCGTCGCGCCTGATGGGCGCCAGCGTGATCATCACCGGCCTCTCGTCGGAGATCGCCCAGACGCTCGTCACGATCGGCGTGGATCTCTCGAAGGTCAACGCGGTCGGCGACCTCCAGGGCGGCATCGAGGAAGCCGAGCGCCTGCTCGGCTACGAGGTCCTGACGCGTGACGCGGCCGTCGTGGTCGAGAAGAACGCCTGATCGGATCTCGCCGTGGCCGTCCCGATTCTCAAGCAGGGGCCGTTCCTGATCGCGTCCATCCAGGCCGCGCTGACGGATACCGACGTCATCCGCCTCCAGGACGACGTCATCGAGCAGGTGGGGCGCTTCCGCTCGCGCGGGATCGTCGTCGACGTGACGGCACTCGATGTCATGGACTCGTTCGTCTCACGCTCGCTGCGCGGAATCGCGCACATGACCCGTCTGCGCGGCGCGCTGACCGTGATCGTCGGCATCCAGCCCGAGGTGGCGTTCGCGATGGTCCAGCTCGGGCTGAACTTCGAGGATGTCCATACCGCGCTCGACCTCGAGGAGGGGCTCGCCTTCCTGCAGGGTTTCGGCGCCGGCATGGGCGCGGAGGGCGAGTCCGGTGGCGGATGAGCGCATCATCCCGATCCGCAACGACGACGACGTGGTCCTCGCACGCAGCGAGGCGCGAGACCTCGCCAAGTCGCTCGGCTTCCCCAGCACCGATCTGACGCTCCTGGCGACGGCGATCTCGGAGATCGCCCGAAACATCACGACCTACGCCGGGACCGGCGAGGTCTCGCTGTCGGTGGAGCGGCGCGCCGGTCGCGCAGGCGTGCTCGTGGTCGCCCGTGACCGGGGACCAGGGATCGCCGACGTCGAGCTCGCGCTGCGCGACGGCTACACCAGCGGACACGGCCTCGGCCTCGGGCTGCCGGGCGCGCGCCGCCTGGTCGACGAGTTCGAGCTCGACACCGAGCCTGGGCGGGGCACCACCGTGACCTTGCTCAAGTGGGCCCCGAAGGACCCGTCGACATGATCGAAGTCGGCATCGCACTGCGTTCGCTCGAGGAGCGCTCCGGTGACCGGGCGGCGATCATCCGCTTTCCCGGCGGGATCCTGCTCACGGCGATCGACGGGCTCGGTCACGGGGCGGCCGCCGCCGACGCCGCCGACGCCGCCGTGAGCGTGCTCGAGCAGCATGCCGGGCGACCGCTGATCGAGCTCATCACGCGCTGCCACGAGGCCCTCGGCTCCACTCGGGGCGCGGTCGTCACGATCGCACTGCTCGATGAGCGCGCGCGCGAGCTCGAATGGGTGGGTGTCGGCAACGTCGAGGGGCGCCTGCTGCGGTCGGGGAGCCTCCCCGCGGCCGGCCGGGCCGAGGCGCCCGTCCTCTTCGGCGGCGTCGTCGGCCACCACCTGCCCGCGGTCCGCACGTCGAAAGTGGCGCTCGCCACGGGCGACCTGGTCGTGTTCGCCACCGACGGAGTGCGCTCGGACTTCACGCAGGAACTCGGGACGACCGGCGCGGTGCAGGCGATCGCCGATGGCGTGCTCGGACGGTCGGGGAAGGCCGACGACGACGCGCTCGTGGTCGTCGTGCGGTGGCTCGGACCCTGATCCGCGTCCGCACGGAGCTCGACGCGGCCCAGGCCAGTCGAGAGGCCCGCACGCTCGCCGAGCAGATCGGCCTCGGCTCCACCGCGGCCGTCGGTGTGGCGACCGCCGTCTCGGAGCTCGCCATGAACCAGGTCCGCCACGCGACCGGTGGCGGCACGATCGAGGTCTACGCCGTCGAGGGCGACGCAGGTCCCGGCATCAGCGTCGTGGCCAGCGACGCCGGGCCGGGAATCGCCGACGTCGAGCAGGCCATGCGCGACGGCTTCTCGACCGCCGGCTCGCTCGGCTTGGGTCTGTCCGGCGCGCGTCGCCTGGTCGACGAGTTCCGCATCGAATCCGCTCGGGGAGCCGGCACGGAGATCTCGCTCGTCAAGTGGTTGGCCGGTCGGTCGCCGGAGCCCGATCGGATCGCCTCGTGGGCGATCGCAGGACCGGCCGGGGGAGCCGTGCCGGTCGTCAAGGCGTTCGCGGGTGGCCTGTTGCTCGCGGTGACCGACGGGGCGACCGCGGTCGCCGTCCGGTCCGACCCCGAGCGAGCCGTCGCCGCGCTGCTCGACCAGGGCGCCGCGGGGGCGGTCGCGGTCCTCGCGGCTCGCGACGGGGCGCTCTCCTGGGCCTGTCGCGGGCCGGGAGACGCGGTCCTCGCCGGCTCCGAAGTCGACCACGCCCCGAACGGTCGTGCCGCCACGCGAACCGTCCAGCGCGGCGACTGGATCGTCGTCGCCGGGCACTCGATCGATCGCCGCCCACTCGCCGATCCGGTTCCCACCGATCCCGGCCGCGTGGCCGCCGCGTCGGCCAGCGGCGGCACGGCGATCGCCGCACTGCTGCGCCGGGGCGCCTTGGAGCCCCGTGTCCGATCGTGATCGCGTTTCGTGAGTAATCCGCCCCCGGATCGGGAAGTCTGCCCGTGATGGTGCTCGAGCTCCCCCTCGCCGCGAGCCCTGCGTCCGCCAAGGCGGCACGGCTCGCGCTGTCCGAATTGCCACTGTCGGCCGAGACGCGCGACACCGCGGGTCTGCTGGCCACCGAGCTCATCACCAACGCCGTCCGTCATGCGGACCTGACGGAGGACGCGACCATCCGCGTGTCGGTCGAACTCGATGGCGCTGCGCTGAGGATCGCCGTCTGCGACCCCGGCCGGCAGTTCCCGGGCATCCGCTTCGCCGCCGGCCCCACCGAGCCGGCCAGCCCTGGGGGACTCGGCCTGGTGCTCGTGGAGCGTCTTTCCTCCCGCTGGGGTCTCGAGCGCGGTACCGGCACGCGGGTCTGGTGCGAGCTCGACCCTTCCGCTGCCGCGGCGTGACGCCGCCGGAGCCGGCTCCTGACGACCTCCCGCGCCTGAACATCGCGATGAGCGTGGAGCCGTCTGGTGCCCGGATGGCCCTTTCGGGAGATCTCGAATACGCCACCGTCGGTGACTTCGAAGGAGCGATGGCCCGCATGGCCTCCGATCATCCGGCGAGCGACCTGACGGTCGACCTGCAGCACCTGGACTTCTTGGATTCCTCCGGCGTCGGCGCCCTGATCTCCGCCAGCTCCGCCGCGGGGCTGCGCGGCGTGACGTTGCGCTGCATCCGTGGGTCGCAGAACATCCAGCGCCCGCTGGAAGTCGCCGGCGTGGACCGGATCCTCGAGTTCTCGGATCCGCCGGATTCTTAGCCTGGATCCACCGATACAGGCTTAGACCGGCTAGCGGTCTCCGTCCTTCTTGGTCGCTTCCTTGGCTCCGGCCTTGCCGATCTCGAGCAGGGGCTCGATCACCCGGGCTCCGGGCGTCGGGTCCATCAGGACGTTCGGCTTGATCTTGATGCCCTTGAGCTTGCCGGCCGCACTCGTTCCGCCCCCGAGCAGCGAACCCGCCAGGACGTCGACGGCGACCTCGACGCTGGTCACCATTCCCTTCTCGATCGAGGCGGAGAGCTTGTTGAGCGCCGCCGACTGGCCCTTGACGCCGAGAAATGCGCACAGCAGGAGGAACTCCAGCGCGTCGGTCTCCATCTTGTCGAGCGCCCCGACCATCACCCCGAGCGCCTCGAGCTCGCCCATCATGCCGTCGGCGCGGTTGAAGGCGCTCGTGCCCCTGTCGGAGTAGAACGTGCTCAGCGCGCCCTGGAAGCTGTTGTACGGAGGTCGCGTCTTCAGGTAGATCGCGTGCAGCTTGCCCGCCGCGAGGTCGTACGACGTCGAGGCGGTGTCCTTCATGTCGGTGCCGTACTCCGTGAAGTCCTTGACCTGCTTGTCGACGGCGGTGTCGACGGGGCCCTTCTTGGCTTCGCCGGCCTTGGGGTTGACCTGGTCGTTGACGATGGCGGCGCCGGTCTCGGAGCCCTGCTGGACGAGGTTGGTCTTGTCGCGCGCGAAACCGACGGTCTTGGCCCCCAGGCCAAACATGACGCCGAAGGCGGCACCACCCTTCTCGTAGAGGTGCTTCTTGATGCCGTCGGGGCTCTTGAGCTTGTGGCAGTGGTACTCGGCTGCGACCACCTCGCCGTTGATCTTCAGCGCCCGCGCTTTCAGTGAATTGAATTGCTTGAGCCTGCCCTCCGGGCCCCAGTCGTTCGCCGCCTCCTGCTTCTCCTTGTCCTCGGTCGCCTTGTCCTTGTACTCGACCGGCCCCTGGATGATCTCGGTGAGGAACAGCCCGCCGCGCTGGGCGAGCCAGCGGTCGTAGTTGAGCGCACCGACTTGCGCCTTGGTCGCGGCGCCGGCCGACTCCCTGACCTTGGCATCGTTGACCTTCAAGTTGAGCGAGCGCGCCTTCATCCTGGCGAAGGAGACGTAGGTCGCCTCGATCTGGTCGTAGGAGGCGAGCACGGCGCTCTTGGGCGCGCTGACCGCCCCTTCCCACTCCTCGCGCGCGAGCACGCGTGTGGTGGCGCGGTTGCCGATCTGGCGCTGCAGCATGAGGACCGCATTGGGAGCGGGCGCCAGGGGGGCGCTCGTGTCCTGGGCCGGCGGGGCCGACTCGGCTGCCTTCTCGCGCACGCCGCGACACTACCCGCCCTGGCGCACCGCCTGCAAGTGTGCCGGTCGCCTACCTGGGTTCGGCGTCGCGCTCGAGCGTGGCGATCGCCATCGCGGCGACGCCCTCTCCGCGGCCGACGAAGCCCATGCCCTCACCGGTCGTCGCCTTGACGTTGACGTCGCCGAGCGGCACGGCCAGGGCGACCGACAGCGTCTGGCGAATCGCGTCGCGGAATGGCGACAGCTTCGGGCGCTCCATCATCACCGTCGCGTCGACGTTGACGACGCGCAGATCGCGCTGCTCGAGGAAGACCACCACGGTGCGCAGGAGCTCGAGCGAATCGGCGTCCTTGAAGCGCTGGTCGGTGTCCGGGAAGTGCTGTCCGATGTCTCCCAGGCCGGCCGCGCCGAGCAGCGCGTCGATGATCGCGTGGGTCAGGACGTCGGCGTCGGAGTGCCCGGCCAGGCCCTCCTCATGGGGGATGTCGACGCCGCCGAGGATCAGCGGGCGCCCAGGTGCGAAGCGATGGGAGTCCACGCCGAGGCCCGAGCGGGTCACCCGACGTCCTCCATGCGCCGCTCGCGGCGCTCGAAGACGCAGATCTCCGAGATGCCGACCTCCGAGAGCAGCTCGAGCGCCTGGTCGTAGGCGAAGCCGATGTGCTCGGGCAGGTGCGCGTCGCTCGAGAGGGCGATCGGGACTCCCGCCTCGACCGCCATCTCCAGGAACGCACGGGCGGGGTAGATCTCCCCGACCGGCTTGCGCAGTCCCGCCGTCGAGACCTCCATCGCCACGCCGGCCTCCGCGAACGCCTCCACGGCCGGCTCGTAGTAGCGGCGCGGGTCGCCCTCCGGCATCGGGTGGCTGGCGCCCCAGAGCTTCACCAGGTCCGGATGGGCGATGACGTCGTAGAGCCCACTGCGAGCCGCTTCGGCCAGTGTCTCGAAGTAGCGCTTCCAGATCCGCTCTGGGCGCTCGCCGCGACCCCACACGTCGTAGGCGCCCTGCATGTCGACCGCGCGGTCCTGCAGGAAGTGCACCGAGCCGATGACGTAGTCCCATTCGTGGCGATCGAGCAGGTTGGCCATCTTGTCCTCGCGACCCACGATGAAATCGGCCTCGATGCCGAGCCGCAGGTCGGTCTCCTCGCGCACGAACTCGACGTAGTCCTCGAGGTCGTCGGCCGCCTGCGCGCGCCAGAACGGGTGGTCCCAGACGTCCAGCGAGGCGTGGAAGCGGTGGATGTGCTCCGAGACGCCGAGTTCCTCGATGCCGCGCTCCTCGGCGGCCTCGCGGAAGCGCTCCACGTTCGCCGCGGTGAAGTACTTCTGCGTTGTGGTGCCCGGATCGTCGGGGCGCAGGTGGACGTGGTAGTCGGTCAGCACTGGACCGGGCAGGGTATTCGCCGCCGCCCCCACCGGTGGCGCCGGTGGGGGCGTCTCTCAGCCGGCCAGCGCCCGAGCGGCGACCTCGAGGTCGATCGGCGTGGTGACCTTGAGGTTGGCCGCCGAGGACTCGACGATCAGGACGCGCCCCCCGGCCTGCTCGACCAGCCAGGCGTCGTCGGTGGCGGCGGCGAGCGTCTCCGCGGGAACGTCGAGGGCGCGCTGCAGGACGTCGCGCCGGAACGCCTGCGGGGTCTGCACGGACCACAGGCCGGAGCGGTCGAGGGTCCTGGCGACGACCCCGTCCTGGCCTGCCTCCTTGATCGTGTCCGTCACCGGTGCCGCGGCGATCGCCGCATCCGCCCCGGCGAGCGCGGCCACGCAGCGGATGAACAGGTCCGGCGGCGCGAGCGGGCGCGCGGCATCGTGGACCAACACGAGCTCGCGGCCGGCAGAAGCCGCCGCCAGCGCGCGGCGTACGGAATGCGAGCGGACGGCGCCACCGACGACCACCGTGCAACCGGCCGCCCGCAGCGGCGCGCGCAGCGCCTCGTCGAGTTCGGGCGGCACCGCCACGACGATCTCCTCGATCCCCGCCGCGCGCAGCGCGTCGAGTGACCACTCGACCATCGGGCGACCCGCCAGGAGCACGAACGCCTTGGGCCGATCGGCACCAAGGCGTTCACCGCTTCCGGCGGCCACGACGAGCGCGACCGCCATCTTCTGAATCTCCCGAGTCGGGACCCAGCCGGACTACTTGGCCGCGACGACCTCGGCGCGGGAGAGCAGCTCGTCGAGGTGCTCCTCGGTCTGCTCCTCGGTCTTGTCGAGCGCGTAGCGCAGCTCGGACGCGAGGATCTTCTTGGCGCGCGTGTACATCTGCTTCTCGCCGGTCGAGAGGCCCTTCTCCTGCTCGCGGACGGCGAGGTTCCGGACGACCTCAGCGAGCTCGTAGATGTCGCCGGTCTTGATCTTGTCGCGGTTGTGCTTGAAGCGCCGGTTCCAGTTCTTCGGCATCTCCGAGCAGTCGTCGGTGAGGACGCCGATGACCTTCTTGACGGTCTCCTCGTCGATCACCCGGCGCAGACCCGCTTTGCCGGCGTTGCACGACGGGACCATCACGGTCATGTCGTTGTGGAGGATCTTGATGGTGAGGTATTCGCGGGTCTCACCCAGGATCGTCTTCTGCTCCTTCTTCAGGACCTGTCCCGCACCATGGTGCGGGTAGACGACGTGGTCGCCGATCTCGTACTCGATGTTCTCGATCTCGCGAGTGACTTCGATGTCTTCGAATGCCTCAGTGGCAATATCGGAAGGGATGGTGTCCTCCTTGTCCAAGGCCGTCCCGCACCAACGGGACCGGCCGCGCGTCTAGGTCTGCAAGTAACGATCCACGAGATTGATCTCCTGCAACCGGCGAAGGCCCTCGCGGATGTCCTTCGCACGGATCTCCCCCACGCCCTCGACCGACTCCAGATCGGAGTCCGACGCGGCGAGTACCTCGTCCAGCCCGCGGAACTCGCGGACGATGTTCTGCACCACCAGCTTGGGAAGCCGGGGGATACGGCCCAGGATGCGGAATCCGCGGGGCGAGACGGGGTAATCGAGCGTGTTCACCTTGCGGTCGTAACCGAGCAGCTCGGCAAGGCGACCGAAGTCGAGAAGATCCTGGTGGGGCAGTCGCCCGATGGCGTCGAGCGCGGAAGCGAAGGCCTCGTCCTCGGGCTCGGCCAGGTAGTCGTGCAGGAGGGCGCCCTTGTCGCCGGCAACGCCGACCATCGTCTCCTCGAGCTGCATCTCGATCAGACGGCCCTCAGTGCCGAGCTCCACGATGTAGCGCTCGATCTCGACCGCCATGCGCGTGACGAGCTCGGCGCGCTGGAGGACGGTCAGGACGTCGTGGAGGGTGACGCCGCCCTCGAACTCCAGCGCGGTCAGACGCGTGGAGACCTGGTCCAGTCGCGAGCGGTACTTGTCGAGCGTCGCGAGCGCCTGGTTGGCCTTCGCTAGCACGACCGGGATGTCTTCGAGGATGTACTTGCCGCCGTCGACGTAGAGCGAGACGACTTCGCGCCGCTGCGAGACCGCGATGACGATCGCGTCGGTCTGCTTGGACACACGCTCCGCGGTGCGATGGCGCGTGCCGGTCTCGTTGGAGAGAATCGTCGGGTCCGGCATCAGCTGGGTGTTGGCCCAGGCGATCTTCGTCGCCTGCGTGTTCAACACGATCGCCCCGTCCATCTTGGCCAGTTGGTAGAGCATCGGCGCCGAGTAGTCGATGTCGAGCTTGATGCCGCCGGAGAACAGGAAAGCGAGCTCGTCCGGATCGCCGAGGACCAGCAGGCCACCGGTCTTCGCGTGGACGATGTTGTCGATGCCCTCGCGGACCAAGGATCCGGGCGCGACCATCTCGAGCGCCTTCACGAGTCTCGGCTCCTGCCGCGCTTCGAGCTCAGTGAGCTCTTCCCCTGATCGCGGCATCATCCGACCACCATTGTACCAGGGGTTTAGGCTGGGTTTACCAGTTGATTTGGCTCTACAAAGCCAAATCTACCGCTTGACGGGCCGAATCGGACCTGCTACGAGGTACCCGCGACGCTCAGCGCGACCGGTCCGACAGCGCCCGGGCCAGCGTCACCGCGGTCGCCAACCGCCGGGCGACTTCGCGTAGCAGCCAGCGGTCCTCCGGATGAAAGGACACAGCGTCGGCCCCGCGCGCGAGCTCGACGCTTCCGAGGTCCGCCCCGTGGCCGATCAGGCGCTCGCTCAGCACCTGCTCGCCCTCCCGGCGGCGTCCGGCTTCCACGGTCGGCCCGTCGTCGACCGCGATCTTGCAGCGCTCGCCGGCGAGCGGGACCATCAGGCCGGCGACCACTCCCAGTGCCTGCTCGTCGAGCACGGACTGGCTCACGTGCTCGCTCGCCTCGGCCAGCAGGGCCAGCCGGACGTTGGTCGCCTCGGCCGCCTCGCGCGCCGCGCGCTCAGCGGCGAGCTGCACCCGCTCGGCCTCGGCCTGCTTGAGCTCGGTGATGTCGTGCATCGCCACCACGGCGCCGAGCAGATCACCGTCGCGCCCCTTGATGGCCTGCCCGTTGGCCAGCAGCACGCGCCGCTTGCCCCCGTGCGGCGCGATCACCATCTCCACGTTGTGGACGACCTCGCCGCGCAGCGCGCGGAACAAGGGGATCTCCTCGGGCGCCATCCGCCGGCCGTCGGAATGGAACAGGTCGTAGTGCTCGGCCCACCGCTCCGCCGGCAGGGGCTCGGCCGGCAGGCCGTGGAAGCGCTTGGAGGCGTCGTTGAACAACGTCAGCACGCCGTCGGCATCGCAGGCCACGATGCCCTCCTGCAGATGCGCGAGCAGCGCGTTCAGGAATTCCCGCTCCGCGCGGATCGCCGGAGTGGTCACCCGCCGGAGGATATGACGATCCCGGCTCGCGCCGGACGGCCGGGTGCCCTACCCCTCCCGGCGGAAGGCGATCAGGGCGAAGCCGAGCGTGTCGCGACCTCCCGGGGCGAGCAGGCGCGCTCGCTCGCGGGCGGCGTAGGCGTGGCAATCCTCGGAGCCGTCGCGCTCGCAGTTGGCGATCAGGCGCCAGGAGTAGGCGTCCCAGTCGTCCTGGCTCGCGGTGGCGACATAGACCGGCGTGAGGCCGTGGGGCTCACCGGAGGCGACGAGCGTGGCGTAGTCGTCGAGCTCGCCGGCGTCGGCGCCGAGGACGTCGAGGTAGTCCGGGTGCGGCTCTCGCTGCCAGTAGCCGTCGCCGAACAGCACGTGGCCCCCCGGCGTGACGCGGTCCTTGAGCCAGCGGCGCGGGTGGGCGTCCAGGGCGTGCAGCGAGCCGACGCAGGCGGCGAGGTCGAAGCCACCTTCGGTCACGGAGAGACCTTGCGCGGCTCGGAATTCGACGTCGTCCGGGGCGTTCGCGCGGGCCGCGGCGATGTAGTCCTCAGAGAGGTCCACGCCGAGCCCGCCCGTGCCGAAGCGGCGATGGGCGCGCAGCAGCAGCTCGCCCTTGCCGCAGCCAATGTCGAGCGCGCGCGTGCCGGGCGCGAGGGCGCACGCGTCGAGCACGGCGTCGAGCTTGGCCGGCGTGAGTGGATTGAGGAGGTCGAGACCGGAGTGCGCGATCTCCGACGCCGATCGCGAGCCGTTCATGCGGCCGCCTCGACCGGCTTTCGGGGAAGCACGGCGCGCAGGGCGTCGCGCAGCGACGGCGCGGTCTCAGGACAGACGACCGGCGTGAGCCCGAACTTCGTGGCCTCGGCCAGACGCCGATCGCCGTGGGCCACGGTGCGCAGCTCGCCCGTCAATCCGATCTCCCCGAAGCAGGCCAGCGGCATGCGCCCGTCCCCCAGCGCGACGCCACGCTGCGCGCTCGCCACCGCGAGTGCCACCGCGAGGTCCGCTCCGGGCTCGTCCACCCGCACGCCGCCGGCGACGCTCACGAACACGTCCGCCGACCCGACCGCCACGCCGGCGTGGCGAGCCAGCACCGCGAGCACGAGCGCCAGGCGGTTGCGGTCGATCCCGTTGGCGATCCGCCGCGGCGGCACGAGCTCACTGGGCGAGACCAGCGCCTGCACCTCGACGAGCAGGGGCCGCGAGCCCTCCATCGCCGCGAGCACCACGCTCCCGGGCGCACGCGTGGCCTCGCCGACGAAGCGCGCCGACGGGTCGGCGACCTCCACCAGCCCGACGTCGCGCATCTCGAACACACCGGCCTCGTTGGTCGAGCCGAAGCGGTTCTTGAGCGCCCTCAGCGTGCGGTAGAAGCGCTCGCGCTCGCCCTCGAACTGGAGCACGCAGTCGACCAGGTGCTCGAGCACCCGAGGCCCCGCCAGCGCCCCCTCCTTGGTCACGTGGCCGACCAGCACCACGGCGGTGCCGCGCGACTTGGCCAGGCGGGTGATGCGGTCGGCGACCTCGCGAACCTGCCCGACGCTGCCCGCCGCGCCGGTGAGATCCGGGGCGACGAGCGTCTGCACCGAGTCGATCACACAGACCTCGGGCGCCTCGGCCTCCAGCGTGGCGAGCACGACGTCCAGCGATGTCTCGGCCAGCACGGGCACGTCCAGCGCTCCACCCGGCAACCGCTCGGCACGCAGGCGGATCTGAGCCGGCGACTCCTCTCCCGAGACGTAGAGGGTGCGGCGTCCCGAGGCCGCGAGGTTGCCGAGAACCATCGCGGTCAGGGTCGACTTGCCGATCCCCGGCGATCCTCCGAGGAGGATCACCGAACCGGGCACGATGCCACCGCCGAGCACGCGGTCGAGCTCACCGATTCCCGTCGCGAGTCTCGCCATCCGCTCGGGCGGGACGTCACGCAACGCGACCGGCCTTGCCGCCGCGGCGCCCGGCCCGCCGCCTCCGCGACCACCGGCCACCCGCACAGGCGCGGCTTCTTCCACGAGCGTGTTCCACTCCCCGCACCCCGGGCATTGCCCATGCCACTTCGCGCTCTCGTGCGCGCATTCGGAGCAAACGTGACGGGTGACGATCCGGGCCATGGCGGCGAATCTAGGCCTCGCCCCGGACGGTCAAGCCCCTTCGGCGGCGTGTCGCGCACAACCGTCACAGGGCTGAAGCACTTCCGTCACAAAAGGCTCCGGGCCCGCACCCCGAGCGCGACCAGACCGAGCTCGTCGCAGGAGCCGACCGCCTCCGCCACCGCCGCCCCCGCGCGCACCGGATCGGTCTCGCGTAGTGCTTCCGCTTCCGCCACGAGCGTGTACGCGGTCCACGCTGGCGCCCCCATCCGCTCGTGCATCGCCAGCGCATCGGAGAAATGACCGCGAGCCGCGACGAGGTCGCCCATCGTTCCCGCGAGGATCCCGAGGAGCCGCGAGGCCGAGCCGTTGCAGGTGGCCGCTCGGCCGACGACGACGTTGCGCCGGGCGTACGGCTCGAGCGCCTCGTACAACACCGGCGCGCGCGGCACATCCCCAAGGGCGCCGCAGACTTCGGCCAGCAACGTCGCCGCGATCAGCCAGTTCGCGTCGCGCGGGAGCGCTGCGATCCCGCCGGCCATGCAGTCCTCGTAGACCTCGCGGGCCTCGGCCGTCCGCCCGGTCTCCACCAGCGCCAGCGCCAGGACTCCGCGCCACGCGGGGATCGCCGGATAGCGCTCGATCAGGTTGCGGACCCCGTCCTCGACTTCGGCGAGCCGCCCCTGCGCGCGGCGGTTGAGGAAGATCTGCTGGGCGAAGTAGTGGACGGCGTTCTCGGCCTGACCGCGCCGGCCGATCTCCAGCGCGGTGAGCGCGAGCGCCTCCGCCCGTAGGAAGTCGCCGGCCAGTTGGGCGCGCATGGCACGGAACACCGCGGTCCACCACAGATACAGGGGCTGCCCGGCGTCCTCCGCGAGCCGTGAGGCCAGCTCGATCTGCTCGTCGACGGCAACCATGTCCCCCACTTCGAGCAGGTCCACGACGCTCCACCCCGCGCCCTCGAGTTCGAGCTCGCGATCGCCGACGCGCTGGGCCGTCGAGCTCAGCTCCGCCGCGACCGCGAGGCGCTCATCGACCGTCTCCGGGCGCCAGAGTGCGTAGTGGCGCGCGTCCAGGCAGACCGCGAGCGTCGCCAGGTCACCGGTCCGCCGCGCCAGCGAGACGGCTTGTCCGGAGAGCTCGAGGCGGCGGCTCTCGTCGCGCGCGTAGTAGGACTCGAATGCCAGCCGGGCCAGGACCCGCGCTCGCAGTGGCGTCTCCTCGTCGCCGATGACTTCGAGCGCCTCTTCGAGGACCGCCACGACATCCGCGCGCACGTCGCCGAGCACGGTCCACTGACCCGCGATGCCGAGCGCCGCGCGGGCCAGCAGCTCGGGATCGGCGAGCTTGTGCGCCGCGGCGAGGGCCTGCGCGTGGGTCTCTCGTGCCTGCGGCAGACCCGCCCGTTGCTGCGCGGTTCCCAGCGCAAGCGTCAGTTCGCACCGGGCCCTCTCGTCGGTCGCGGAGTCCGGCATCCGTCGACCGGCGTGCAGGGCCGCCGCATAGTGTCCGGCCGCGTCTTCCCAGGCCATCAGCCGCGCGGCGTGGCGGCCGGCGCGGACCGAGAACTCGAGCGCCCGCTCCGGCTGCTCGACGTCCGCCGCCCGCGCGAAATGATGCGCGACGGCGGACAGGTGCGTCTCGGACGCCTCCCCGTGCAGGCCGACCAGCGCTTCACCGATCCGGCCGTGCAGCCGTGCCCGTCGCAACGACGACACGGACTCGTAGAGGACCGCCCGGAAGAGCACGTGCGCGAAGCTGAACCGGCCTGCACGCTCGCCGTCCTCGCGGATGACGCGCGCTGCGGCGGCCTCCTCGAGCGCCGCGACCAGCGTCTCGCCACGGGCAGGGCCTACGCACTCGAGCACCTCGAAGTCGAACTCACGACCGACGATCGCCGCCGTCTGCATGGTCCGGCGGGCGGACTCCCCGAGGCGACGAAGCCGCCGTGCGGTGACCTCGCGGACGCCTTCCGGCACGCCGGAGCGCGAGAGGTCGAACGTGGCGCCCGTCTCACGCTGATGACGCACGACTTCCTCGATGAAGAACGGGTTGCCCTCGGTCTCATCGTGCAGCGCGTTCACGAACGCCGCGGGCGCCTCGCCGGCCAGCGCGACCACCATGCGCTCGACGTCGGAACGCTCCAGACCACCCACGACCAACCGTTCGAGCGCACCGTCACGGCGCAGGTCGTCCACGAGCTCGTGGAGCGGGTGGTCGTCCTCGATCTCCGTGTCGCGGTAGGTCCCGAGCACGAGCATGCGCTCCGGGGCGGGCGTCCGCACGAGGTGGCGCACGAGCTGCAGGGTCGGCCGGTCGGCCCAGTGCAGGTCGTCGAGCACGACGAGCACGGGCTCGAGGGCGCCGAGGCCGGCCACGAGGTCGGACACGGCATCGAAGAACCGCAGGCGGCGGGTGTCGAGATCGGCTCGCAGCGCTTGCGGCTCCACGGGCTCGGGACCGGCGAGCTCGCCGAGCGGGACGCCC
>Ga0136633_1001003_pt1 | contig 21101 bp, 21 predicted proteins | sample AntDrymeUQ832206_2_FD_105494 | JGI IMG/M metagenome (GOLD analysis project Ga0136633, IMG submission 105494) | Polar desert sand microbial communities from Dry Valleys, Antarctica - metaG UQ83 (22.06) | ecosystem: Environmental > Terrestrial > Soil > Desert | place: Antarctica: Dry Valley...
AACGCGCTCAAGGCGGAATCGCTGTACCACAAGGACAAGGACTACGTCGTCACCGATGGCGAGGTGCTCATCGTCGACGAGTTCACCGGTCGGGTGCTCTCCGGCCGTCGCTACAGCGAGGGCATCCACCAGTCGATCGAGGCCAAGGAAAACGTCGCGATCAAGGACGAGAACCAGACGCTCGCGACGATCACGCTGCAGAACTACTTCCGGCTCTACGAGAAGCTCGCCGGGATGACGGGCACCGCGGCCACCGAGGCCGCTGAGTTCGACCAGACCTACAAGCTGGGTGTGGTGCCGATCCCCACCAACATGCCGATGATCCGCCTGGACGACACAGACGTGGTGTACAAGACCGAGCAGGCCAAGTACACCGCCGTGGTCGACGACATCGCCGAGAAGTACGAGGCCGGTCAGCCGGTCCTGGTCGGCACCGTGTCGGTGGCCAAGAGCGAGCTTCTCTCCACGCTCCTTCGGCAGCGCGGCATCCGGCATGAGGTGCTCAACGCCAAGCAGCACGAGCGCGAGGCCGTCATCGTCGCGCAGGCCGGGCGCAAGGGAGCCGTCACCGTGTCCACCAACATGGCCGGTCGAGGCACCGACATCATGCTGGGCGGCAACCCGGAGTTCATCGCAGCAGCAGAGCTGCGCAACCGCGGGCTCTCCCCGGTGACCACCCCCGAGGACTACGAAGCGGCCTGGCCCGCCGCACTGGAGCAGGCTAAGAGCTCCGTGGCCGCCGAGCACGAGGAGGTCGTGGCCGCCGGCGGCCTCTACGTCCTCGGCACCGAGCGGCACGAGTCGCGGCGCATCGACAACCAGCTGCGTGGCCGGTCCGGGCGGCAGGGCGACCCGGGCCTGTCGCGGTTCTACCTCTCGCTGGGCGACGACCTGATGCGGCTGTTCAACGCCGGCGCCGTCGAGACGATCTTCGACCGCCTCAACATCCCGGACGACATCCCGATCGAACACAAGATGGTCTCCCGGGCCATCCGCGCCGCGCAGACCCAGGTCGAGGCGCAGAACTTCGAGATCCGCAAGAACGTCCTGAAGTACGACGAGGTGCTCAACCGGCAGCGCACTGTCATCTACCAGGAGCGGCGCAAGGTGCTCTCCGGCGCCGACCTGCACGACCAGGTGCGCGGCATGATCGAAGACACGATCGAGCTCTACGTCACGGTCGAGACGGCTGAGGGCTACCCCGAGGACTGGGACCTGGCCAAGCTCTGGACGGCGCTCAAGACGCTCTACCCCGTAGGCATACCGCTCGAGGTCGTCGAGGCCGAGCGCCAGTCGCTGTCTGCCGAGTACCTGGCCGAGGAGCTCAAGACCGACGCCCAGCGGGCCTACGACAAGCGTGAGGCCGACCTGGGCACCGGACCGGACGACGAGCCGGTCCTGCGCGAGCTCGAGCGCCGCGTCCTGCTCTCGGTCATGGACCGCAAGTGGCGTGAGCACCTGTATGAGATGGACTACCTGCAGGAGGGCATCGGGCTGCGGTCCATTGGCCAGCGTGACCCGCTCGTCGAGTACCAGCGCGAGGGCTTCGACATGTTCGCGGCGATGATGGAGTCCATCAAGGAGGAGGCGGTCGGCTTCCTGTTCAACGTCGAGGTGCAGATCGAGGAGCAGGCGCCGCCGCCCGTGGTCGACCTGATCGCGACCGGTCCCGGCGAGGTCGCCGGTGAGGTCGTGGTGGAGCACCTGCTCACCGGAGCCGAGCCGACTGCCGAGCACGACCGGCCGGCCATCCCGTCACTGGGTCTGACGCAGGCGCACGAGGCCAGTGACCCGGCGCCCGGGACGACGGCCGCGGAGACCGGCGCGGGGCTTCAGGCCGGCGAGGTGCCGGTGCCGCCGCGCAGCGCCAGCCTGCCGGAGAGCTTCGGTCGCCCCGAGCGCCCGGCCGCCCTGCAGTACTCCGCTCCGACCGAGCAGGGCGGTGTCAGCACGACCGGTGGCAGCGGCGGTACCACAGACCCGCTCACTGGTCAGAAGACCTCAGGCGGTCCGTCCCGCAATGCGCCCTGCCCGTGCGGCTCCGGGCGCAAGTACAAGCGCTGCCACGGCGACCCGACCCACAAGCCCTAGAGCCCAACCAGCTCGGTGCACCGCCAGCGGCCGTCCACGCCCTCAAGGCGCAGCCCGAGCGCGATGTAGCGCGGGCCTTGGCGCACGGTGGCGCATACCTCGGCGACACCCTCCGGTCGCACCTGCACGTGCAGGGAGCGCACGGCGCTGCGGTCCGGCCGGGCCCCCCGCGCCCGGCCCGCGACCCCCAGCCGCGAGCGCAGCGCGATGTAGAGCTCCGGCGTCGTGTCCCGTCGCAGCTGCTGGATCGGCCGGACGCCGGCGCGCACCTCGAGCACTGCCTGCACCAGCAGGCGGCCCATGTCGGTGGCCGACGGCAGCTGGGCCGTCGGGGTGCGCTCCGACGCGAGCCAGGCGTCATCGTCGAAGTGGGCCGGAGCGGCGGGCGGCAACGGCCGCACCAGCCGTAGGACAGGTCGGGCGCCAGGCTCGTCGTCGAACGGCGGGGCGGAGACCGGCGCGGGCACCAGCCGCAGCAGGGTCACCGGAACGGGCTCGTGCAGCACTGCGGTCATGGCTCTCCTCGGGTGGGTGGTTCCAGGAGGACTCCTGGGTGGATCAGGTCGGGGTCCGCGCCGATGGCTTCGCGATTGGCGGCCCACCACCGCGGCCAGGTCTGCGACACGCGGACCGGGGTCGCGGCTGGGCCGAGCGACCGGCGGGCGATGCCCCACAGGGTGTCGCCGGACCGCACGAGCACTGACGACACCTGCGCGACAGGCGTCGGGGCAGAGGGGGCTGGGGGCTCGGCCTGCACCCGGACTGGCTGGGGCGCGGCGGCGCTGCTCGCTCGAAGGGCCGTCGGCCAGTCGAGGTCGTAGACCGGAGCCGGCGGCTCGGCCGCCTGCGCGGGAGAGGCAGCCAGCGCCGAGGCGCCCACGGTCACCCCGAGAGCAACCCGCAGCACCGCGCGTACGGCGGAAGGTGCGACCAGCCGGCTCGCCGCCGCTAGCACCTGGCCGGGCCGGCCGCGCAGCGCAGCGCCCCAGGTGACGCCCAGTGCCAGCAACAGCCACGCCGTGCAAGCCCAGGCCAGCAGCGCCACCACGGACACCAGCGATGCGAACGGGTCCCCCGTCGTCCCGACAGCGAGGGTGGGCGGACCGGCGAGCAGCGCCAATGCGGCTGGCAGCGACACGACGAGCAACGCCTCAATCCTGCGATGCATGCTGACCCCTAGTACATTCGTTTACTTGTGTTTGTCTTTGTACGCCTCTAACAACGGTCAGTCAAGAGGGGTTGCTTGTTTGTCCCCAGGAGGCGAGGCTGAAGCCATGCGCTGGGATGACCTGTTCGACGACCTGGCGGCCCAGCTGGACGCCGGTGAGGCCGCCGCGCTGGCGGGCGAGGTGGCCGACCGGACCCGGCGCGAGCAGTCGCTCGTGCTGATGCGCGACCGCCTCGCGCCGGCCCGCAACCACCAGGTCGCGCTGACCGTGCAGGGGGCCGGTCAGGTGCAGGGCTCGGTCACCGAGGTGGGTGTCGACTGGCTGCTGCTGGAAGAGGCTGGTCGGCACGAGCTGCTGGTCAGCACGGACCAGGTCCTCAGCATCGCCGGGCTGAGCGCCGTCACCGATGTGCAGACCGGCCGGGTGTGGGGGAAGCTCGACTTCGCGTGGGCGCTCAGGGGGCTGGCCCGCAATCGGATCGGCGTGCAGGTCGTCCTGCAGGACGGCTCGACCTGGTTCGGCACCATCGACCGGGTCGGTGCGGACCACGTGGAGCTGGCTGAGCACCCTCCCGGCGAGGAGCGCCGGCACGCGCAGGTGCGTCAGGTCGTGCTGCTGCCGGTGCGCGCCATCTCGCTGGTGCGGAACCGCTAGAAGCCGGAACCGCTAGAAGCCGGAACCGCTAGAAGCCGGAACCGCTAGAAGCCGGAGCCGCTAGGAGCCGGAGCCGCTAGCCCGGCTCCGTGGCGTCCCCCGTGAGCGGATGAGACTCCACGAACGCCTGGGTCTCGGCGTAGCAGCGCGCGATGTAGTCCTCGAGGGCGCTGGCCTCGACCCGCCACTGCCCGCGACCGCCGATCTTGATGGCCTTCAGCTCCCCGCTGCGCACGAGTGCATAGGTCTGAGAGGCGCTGATGTTGAGGACCTCGGCCACGTCGGACAGCTGGAGGAAGCGGGGCTGTGTCACAGGCACGGAGTCTGCCACTGCGAGGGGCCAGGAACAGGTTGTCCACAGGCAGGTGCGGCAAAGCGTTCGATGCGACACGATGCCTACCCCCGAGGCCTAGCCTCGAAGCCTCCCCCTCGAACCGCAGGAGCCGCCGTGAGCGATCTCTCTCCTCCGGCGCCGCGCCTGGCCCCTGCCAGCTGGCTTGACAAGCGGCTGATCCTCGGCGTCGCGCTCGTGCTGGGCAGCGTGCTGCTCGGCGCCCGCCTGCTGGCCGGCGCGGACACCTCGCAGCCGGTCTGGTCGGCCGCCCACGACCTGGCAGCAGGCACGGTCCTGGCCGAGGGCGACCTGACGCTGGCCCGCGCCAAGCTGTTCGACTCGAGCGCTCGCTACGTGGCGGGGGAGATGCCCGTCGGCTACGTCGTCCAGCGTGCGGTCAGCAGCCGCGAGCTGCTCCCCGTCGACGCGCTCGCCGCTCCGGGCAAGGAGACCCCGAGCCGAGAGGTGACGGTCTCTGTGCTGTCCGGTCACCTGCCGCCTGACCTCGCGCGCGGGGAGAAGGTCGACCTCTACGTCACCCCCGATGACAAGTCCGCTCCGCGGCTGGTGCTGTCCGGCCTGACCGTCGCTGGGGTCACCCGCAACGCGGGCCTGGGTGCGAGCGGGCAGGACCAGCCGGTCGTGCTGACCGTGTCGCCGGCCCAGGTGCTGCCGGTCGTCCAGGCTCTCGCGGCTGGCCGGATCGACCTGGTGCGGGTGCCGCGCACGCAGCAGTGACGCCGGTTCCGGTCCTCACCGCGGTGTCGGACTCGCTGTGGGAGGCCAAGCTCGTCTCTGCCCTGGCGGCCGGTGACCTCGGGGTCTCGGTCGTCCGGCGCTGCGTCGACCTGGCCGACCTGCTCGCCACCGCCGCGACCGGCCAGGCCCGGGCGGTGCTCCTTTCAGCCGACCTCCGCCGGCTGGACCGCGACGCCCTGACCCGGCTGGCAGTGGGCGGAGTGGCCGTGGTCGGCCTGGTGGGCACCGGCGACGAGGACGCCGAGCGCCGGCTGCGCCAGCTCGGACTGCTCCATGTCCTGCCGGCGGACTCGTCGGCCGGGATGATCGCCCAGGCGGTGGTCAGCGCGGTGCTGGAGCTCGACCCGCCGGGCGCCAGCTCCTCTGACTACTCCGATCCGCGGTCGGCGTTCGCGCCGCAGCAACGCAGTGACGAGGGCGAGCCACCGGCGCTCCAAGAACCAGGCCGGTTGGTCGCAGTGTGGGGTCCGACCGGCGCGCCCGGACGCAGCACCGTTGCCGTGACGCTGGCGGCTGAGCTGGCCACCAGCGGTTGCAGCACGCTGCTCGTCGACGCCGACGTCTACGGCGGGGTCGTCGCGCAGCTGCTCGGCCTGCTCGACGAGGCACCTGGGCTGGCCGCGGCGTGTCGACAGGCCAACAACGGCACCCTCGACCTCGCCGCGCTGCAGGGCCTGGCCCGCCAGCTCTCACCCGCGCTGAGGGTCCTCACCGGCATTGGCCGCGCCGATCGGTGGCCCGAGCTCAGGCCTTCCGCGGTCGACGCGGTTCTCTCCGTGGCCCGCAGGCTCGCAGCAGTCACCGTCGTCGACTGCGGCTTCGGGCTCGAGCAGGACGAGGAGCTGTCCTACGACACGATGGCGCCTCGCCGCAACGGCGCGACCCTCACCGTGCTCGAGGAGGCAGACGTCGTCCTCGTGGTCGGTAGTGCCGACCCGGTCGGCTTGCAGCGCCTGGTGAGGGGCCTCACCGAGCTCAAGGAAGCGGTCCCTGGCGTCGAGCCGCGGGTCGTCGTCAACCGGTTGCGCGCATCGGCGGTGCAGGGCGATGCCCGCTCGCAGATCAGCGGCGCCCTGCTGCGCTACGCAGGTGTGGAGGCACCGCACTTCGTGCCGTTCGACGGGCCCGCGCTCGACGGTGCGGTGGCGGTCGGCCGCACGGTCACCGAGACGGCCCTCAAGTCGCCGGCCCGCAAGGCGCTCAAGGCGCTCGCGCTGGAGCTCGCCCCGCCGCCAGTGGTCCGCACCGGCCGGCGCCGCCGGTGAGCCCCCTTGGGCTCGCTGCCTTCTCTGCCTGCGTGGGCGCTACTGCTGATTAGCGCTGCAGGTACTTCCCCAGCTCGACCCGCGCGACCGTCCGGACGTGCACCTCGTCCGGGCCATCGGCCAGCCGCAGGGTGCGCATGCCGGCCCACATGCTGGCCAGCGGGAAGTCGTCACTGACGCCTCCGCCGCCGTGGATCTGGATAGCCCGGTCGAGCACGGCCAGGGCGACCCGGGGGGCGATCACCTTGATGGCGGCGATCTCCGTGCGGGCACCGCGGGCGCCGACGTTGTCGATCATCCAGGCGGCTTTCAGCGTCAGCAGTCGGGCCTGCTCGATCTCCATTCGCGACTCGGCGATCTGCTGCTGCACCACGCCCTGCTGTGCCAAGGGCTTGCCGAATGCGACCCGCGAGGCGGCCCGTTGGCACATCAGCTCGAGGGCCCGCTCGGCCATTCCGATCGACCGCATGCAGTGGTGGATCCGGCCAGGACCGAGGCGGGCCTGGGCGATCATGAAGCCGTCACCCTCGTTGCCGATCAGGTTCGACACCGGCACCCGCACGTCGGTGAACCGCAGCTCGTTGTGTCCGTGCTGGTCCTGGTAGCCGAACACCGGCAGTGCCCGCACGTTGTCAAGGCCCGGGCTGTCGAGCGGCACGAGGATCATCGACTGCTGGCGGTGCACCGACTCTTTCGGGTCGGTCTTGCCCATGAGGATGAGGATCTTGCAGCGCGGGTCGGCGGCGCCCGTGATCCACCACTTGCGGCCGTTGATGACGTACTCGTCCCCGTCCCGCACGATCGAGGTCGAGATGTTGGTCGCGTCGGAGGACGCGACGTCGGGTTCGGTCATGGCGAAAGCGGACCGGATCTGGCCCGCGAGCAGGGGCTGCAGCCACTGCGACTTCTGCTCAGGGGTGCCGAACATGTGCAGCACCTCCATGTTGCCGGTGTCCGGCGCGGCGCAGTTGATCGCCTCGGGTGCGATGTGAATCGACCGCCCGGTCAGCTCCGCCAAGGTCGCGTAATCGAGGTTGGTCAGCCCGGAGATGTCCGGCAGGAACAGGTTCCAGAGGCCGCGCGAGCGAGCCTCGGCCTTGAGCTCCTCCACCACCGGCGGGATGGTGTGGTCGTTGTAGCCCCGTTCCCGGCGGTAGGCCGCGTAGACCTCCTCCGCCGGGTAGACCTTCTCGTCCATGAACGCCTGGAGGCGCACGAGGTGGTCCTGAGCCTTCTGCGACAGCGCGAAATCCATGTCGGGAACCCTCCCATAGGCTTGCGCCGTGCAGATCCCCGGCGGTGACCTGGCGCCGCACCGACGACGCCGGTACGGCGGAAGCTATGGCCGGCGGCGGCGCCGGCGCTCTCTCGTGCTCACCGTGACCGCCGTCGTGGTGGCCGCCAGTGTGGTGCTGCTCCTGACCCGGGACGACGGAGGCGGCACTCCGGTATCCGCAGTGAAGGCGCGGGTCTGCCCGACCAGCACTCCGGTCGCCAGCGCTCTGAAGCCGTCGGATGTGACGCTGTCCTTGCTCAACGGCACCTCGCGCAACGGCCTGGCCAAGCAGGTCTTGGCCCAGCTGACGGCCCGCGGCTTCGTCGTCACCTCCGCGGACACCGCACCGGCAGCGCTGCCCGGCCCGACCCAAGTGGTGTGGGGACCGGGCGCGCTGCCCAAGGCATCGTTGCTGGCTGAGCACCTGGGCGTGACCCAGCTGGTCAAGGACCCGCTGGCGGCAGAGGACTTCGTGCAGGCCACCTTGGGCGACGCCTTCACCCGGCTGGTCACGCCACCGGTGAAGCCGGCTCCGACCCCGTCGACGTGCGCGTCGCGGTGACCGTCCAGCGACGCATGACCGCATGTGTTTCTGTGTTCCAATGGCACCCGTGACAGACCGGCTCAGTCCCCTCGACGTCTCCTTCCTCTACATGGAGACGCCCACCACCCCGATGCACGTCGGCGGGGTGTGCACGTTCGAGCCACCTGAGGAGGGGCTCGACTACGACCGGCTCGTCGAGCTGATCAGCCAGCGGATCAGCCTGGTTCCGCGCTACCGGCAGAAGGTCAAGTGGGTGCCCGGCCGGATTGCCAACCCGGTCTGGGTCGACGACCGCGACTTTGACGTGACCTACCACGTCCGCCGGTCCGCCCTGCCCAAGCCCGGCACCCGCGAGCAGCTCAAGGAGCTCGTGGGCCGGCTGCAGAGCCGGCAGCTCGACCGCAACCGGCCGCTCTGGGAGATCTACCTCGTCGAGGGCCTCGAGGACGGTCGGGTAGCGCTGATCACCAAGACCCACCACGCGATGGTCGACGGGGTCTCCGCTATCGACATCGGGACGGTCATTCTCGACCTCGAGCCCACGCCGCGCGACCTGCCCGACGACGGTTGGAAGCCGGGCAAGGAGCCGAGCGCCCTCGACCTTTTGTCCGGTGCGGTCACCGACCTGGTCAGCCGCCCGACCGCCGTGATCGACACCGCCCGGTCCGCGGTCGGCGACGCCAAGGCCACCGCCGGCAAGGCGGCAGCGGTGGCGCAGGGCGTGCTGGCCCAGGCCAAGCTGATGGCCCGGCAGGCACCCGACACCCCGCTCAACGTCCCGATCGGCGAGCAACGCCGGTTCGGCATGGCCGACACCGACCTCGACGACTACAAGCGGGTCCGCAAGACCCATGGCGGCACGGTCAACGACGTCGTGCTCGCCACCGTCACGGGCGCCTTGCGCACCTGGCTGCTGACCCGCGGCGAGAGCGTCACGCCGACTACCGTCGTACGCGCGATGGTGCCGGTGTCGGTGCGGGCCGATGCCGACAAGGGCGAGCTGGGCAACCGGGTCTCGTCCTACTTCGTCGACCTGCCGGTCGGCGAGGGCAGCGCCACCATGCGGCTGCACCAGGTGTCTTTCGCCATGCGCGGCCACAAGGAGAGCGGCTCCGCGGTCGCCGCCGATGCCCTCGTGCAGCTGTCGGGATTTGCTCCGCCGACCATCCATGCCCTCGGCGCCCGCACCGCCAGCGTGATGACCCGTCGGCTGTTCAACCTGGTCGTCACCAACGTGCCTGGCCCGCAGTTCCCGCTGTACGCCGCCGGGGCGCGGATGCTGTCGATGTACCCCGTCGTCCCGCTGGCCAAGAACCAGGCGGTCAGTGTCGGTCTTACCTCCTACAACGGAGGCGTCTACTACGGGCTCAACGGGGACAGGGACGCTATGGCAGACATCGACGTGCTGGCCTCGTGCATCGAGGAGTCCTTGGCTGAGCTGGTGGAGACCACCCGATGACGCGTCGGGGCTTGGTCCTCGGTGCCGGGGGAGTCCTCGGCGCTGCCTGGACCATCGGCGCGCTGGCTGCGGTGGAGCAGGAGCTCGGCTGGGATCCGCGCGAGGCTGAGATTTTGATCGGCACCTCCGCTGGCTCGGTCCTGGCCGCTGCCCTGGGCTGCGGCGTCACCGTGGGGGAGCTACTCGACCACCAGAGCGGCAAGCCCGACCCCCGCATCGCCTACGACGTCGACACCGATTCGGGCGGTGCGCTGCCCCCGCTGCCTCGGCCGTTTATGGGCTCACCGCGCGGCGTGCTCCGATCGGCGATGCGCCCCTGGAAGGTCACGCCGATGGGAGCCCTCGCGGCCGCGCTGCCGCAGGGACGCGGCTCGATCGAGCCGCTCGGTCGGCTGGTCGATGGCCTGCTGCCCGCGGGCGGCTGGGCGCCACACCCGGCCACGTGGATCGTCGCGATGGACTACGACAGCGGGCGGCGAATTCCGTTCGGCCGCGCCGGCGCGCCGGCCTGCCAGCTGCGCGAGGCGGTCATGGCGTCCTGCGCCATCCCCGGCTGGTACCAACCGGTCACCGTTAACCGCCGCCGCTATGTCGATGGCGGGGTCTGCTCGCCCACGTCGGTCGACCTCGTGCTCCCGCTGCACCTCGACGAGGTCATCGTGCTGTCGCCGATGACCTCGCTGTCCTATGACGACCCGTCGTCGGTGACGGCGCGGATCGAGCGCCGCTTCCGGCGGCTGGTCACCAAGCGCACGGTCGGGGAGCTGAAGCGGGTCAGGGCCACCGGAACCCGCACCACCTTCCTCGGCCCGACGGCCGAGGACCTGGCCGTGATCGGCGCCAACATGATGGACCCGCGGCACCGGCTCGACGTCCTCGAGACCTCGCTGCGCACGTCCGCGGCCGCGCTGCGCGCCGGGGCCCTCGGGGCGGCCTGACGTGCGGGTCTACCTGCCCTCCACGTTGACCGCCCTGCGGGCCCTGCTCGAGATGCGCACTCTGGGGGAGCCGCCCTACCCCGGCTACGCCGTCACGCCAGCCCTGCGCGAGTGGTACGCCGAGGGCGACCAGGAGGAGCTCGAGTACGCAGCGCTCGCCCTCGCCGCCATGGCGTCGGTCCGACTCCTCGACGCCGACCAGGACGCCGTACGCCGGAGGGTGGTCGTGGTCGCGGAAGTGCCCGCGATCGAGCCCGCCCCGCAGGTCGACCGGGCGGCGGTGAAGGTGCTCTTCGAGGTGACCTGGGGGGAGATCCAGGCCGTCCACGTCGACGACCCTGGCGCCATCCCGGATGTGACGGCGGCCGCCGATGCGGTGGTCGAGGCCGACCTCGGGTCGGAGGATGCGCTGTTCGCGCTCGAGGTCGGGCACGAGCTGCAGTGGTACGCGACCCAGGAGATCGGGCCCCTCCTGGAACTAGGCTGATCGCCATGGCAGCTGTCAACGAGCCCATCAAGCAGTACCCCCCCGGTTCGGTCGAGCGTGCGTCCCTGGAGGCCAAGCTCAAGGAGCTCGGCTCCGCCGCCATCGACCTGCCGGCCACCATCGACGGGGAGTCGGTGATGGCTGCGGGGGAGCGGATCCAGGTCGTGCAGCCGCATCGGCACGCGGCCGTCCTGGGAACCACGGCGGAGTCGGAGGCCTCCCAGTGGGGCCTCGCCATCGATGCCGCGCTGAAGGCGGCGCCGGCCTGGCGCGACCTGGCTTACGCGGACCGCGCGGCCGTGCTGCTGAAGGCGGCCGAGCTGCTCGCCGGCCCGTGGCGCGACACCCTCAACGCGGCCACCATGCTGGGCCAGAGCAAGAGCGTGTTCCAGGCCGAGATCGACGCCGCGTGTGAGCTGATCGACTTCCTGCGCTTCAACGTCGACTTCGGCTACCGGGTGCTCGAGGAGCAGCCTCAGTCGTCGCCGGGCATCTGGAACCGGATGGACCACCGCCCGCTCGAGGGCTTCGTGCTCGCGATCACGCCCTTCAACTTCACCGCCATCGCCGCCAACCTGCCCCTGGCGCCGGCTCTGATGGGCAACACCGTCGTGTGGAAGCCGTCACCGACCCAGCAGCTCGCCGCGCACTTCACCATGCGGCTGCTCGAGGCGGCCGGCCTGCCGCCCGGTGTCATCAACATGGTCACCGGCTTCGGTGCCTCGTCCTCGGTGGCCCTCGAGCACCCCCAGCTGGCGGGCATCCACTTCACCGGCTCGACAGCGACCTTCCAGCACCTGTGGCAGCAGGTCGGCAGCCGGATCTCGACGTACCGGTCGTATCCGCGGCTGGTCGGCGAGACCGGCGGTAAGGACTTCGTGCTAGCCCACTCCTCGGCTGACGTGGCCGCGCTCGAGGTCGGGCTCGTCCGGGGTGCCTTCGAGTACCAAGGGCAGAAGTGCTCGGCCGCCTCCCGCGCCTACCTCCCGCGCTCGATGTGGGAGGGCGGACTGCGCGACTCGCTCATCGACCGGGTCCGCTCGCTGACCTACGGTGACGTGACCGACTTCAGCAACTTCGGCGGTGCCGTGATCGACCGCCGCTCCTTCGACCGGCTGTCAGGCGTGCTGCGCTCCCATCAGGACCTCGTGCTCGTCGGTGGCAAGGCCGATGACAGCGAGGGGTTCTTCGTCGACCCGACCGTGCTGGTCACCGACGACCCGCGGCACGAGGTGATGGCGACCGAGTTCTTCGGCCCGATCCTCTCGGTCTTTTTGTACGACGACTGGGCTGAGGTGCTGCCACTGGTCGACTCGACGGCCGCCTATGCGTTGACCGGTGCGGTATTCGCCCAGGATCCCTACGCCCTCGACGAGGCGTCGAAGGCGCTGCGGTTCACCGCCGGCAACTTCTACGTCAACGACAAGCCGACCGGTGCCGTTGTCGGCCAGCAGCCGTTCGGCGGGGCGCGGGCATCCGGCACCAACGACAAGGCCGGATCAGTGCTCAACTTGCTGCGCTGGACGTCGCCCCGGACCCTGAAGACCACCTGGGTGCCGCCGCACGACCACCGCTACCCCCACATGGGATAGGTCTCATCGCGTCTGACCGGGGGGAGATCGCCCGCCGCCGCCGAATCTCAAGGCACCCTCAAGCTGCTGGACGGGTCAAGAAGTAACGGAGGCTGGTCCCGAACGGCGGCGCGGTGCGCGTCCTGCACCGGGACCGCGGTGCCAAAGGTCCTCGCTGTGCGCCGGTCTCGCGCTGGGCTCCGCGATGAGCGATCATGCCCCTTCTCTCTGCTCGATTACCGGCGTAAGGATATTGGTCATGCTCACCATCGTTGCCAAATGCCACCAGCCGCCCCAGGAGCGGGTGCTCAGGCGTTGGCTCGATGGCAGGGTGCCGGCATGAGGGCCCAGGCAGCCGTCGCCGACGGCAAGGGCGGGCTCTCGGTGCGCGACATCGAGGTCGGTGACCCCGGCCCCGGTGAGGTGCTGATCGAGCTGCGAGCGAGCGGCATCTGCCACACCGACCACCAGATCATGGGGGAGGGCTTTGCCGGGATCATCGGCCACGAGGGTGCCGGCGTCGTGCTGGCGGTGGGCGCCGGCGTGACGTCCGTGGCGGCCGGCGACCATGTGCTGACCAACTGGGCGGTCTACTGCGGGACATGTCCCGCCTGCCGGTCCGGTCGGGAAAGCCTGTGTGAGGTGGACTCGCCGGTGATCGGCGGGTTCGGCGGTCCCGGCCACGCAGCGCCGGAACGCACCACCTCTGGCGGCGAGCCACTGGTGCGGGCCTTCCACATCGGCTCACTGTCCACCGCCACGGTGGTGCGGGAGCGAGCGGTGGTGAAGATCCCTGAGAGCATCCCGTTCACCTCCGCGTGCATCGTCGGTTGCGGAGTGGCGACGGGATTCTGCTCGGTGTCCAACGCGGCAGGGGTCCCAGCCGGCGCAAGCGTCGTCGTCATCGGATGTGGGGGAGTCGGGCTCAACGCCGTTCAGGCGGCACGGATCGCCAAGGCGTCGGCGATCATCGCGATCGACGTCAACCCGGCGCGTCTGGAGATGGCCCGGCGCTTCGGGGCAACCGCAGTGCTCGAGGCATCTCGGGAGGACGTCGGCCTGCTCGGCGCTGCCGAGCAGGTGAAGGCAATGACCGACGGACGGGGGGCGGACTACGCCTTCGAGTGCACCGCCGTACCCGCCCTGGGTGCAGCCCCGCTGGCGATGGTCCGCCACGGAGGCACTGCCGTGCAGGTCAGCGGGATCGAGCAAGACCTCACCATCGACATGCGGCTGTTCGAGTGGGACAAGACCTACCTCAACCCCTTGTTCGGGCAGTGCCGGCCGTCGGTCGACCTCGCGCGACTCGTCGGTCTCTATGCGACGGGGGAGCTGCTGCTGGACGAGCTCGTTCCCCGGACCTACGCCCTAGATGAGGTCGGGCTCGCGGTGGCGGACATGCTGGCCGGCGTCAACGGCAAGTGCGTCATCGCCATGGAGCCGGAGTGATCGCGGCCGGGCCGTTCCGCACCTTCGAGGTCTCCGATCCGGAGCTCGAAATGGAGGGCCTTCGGCACGTCACGGTCCACAGTCCGGCCCTGCGCAGCCGGGCTGATCTGACCCTGTGGGTTCCCGAGGCAGCCGGGCCGCTCCCGATCGTGGTCTTGATGCACGGTGTCTACGGCAGCCATTGGCTGTGGGCTCACAAGGCCGGCGTGCATCGCACGGCCGCCCGGCTGGTCGCGTCGGGCCAGATCGCCCCGATGGTCCTGGCGATGCCGTCGGATGGGTTGTGGGAGGACGGCAGCGGCTATCTCGCACTGCCCGACCGCGACGTCGAGTCATGGATCATCGACGAGGTCCCGCTGGCCGTGGAGCTGGCCGTCCCTGGTGCGAGTGCAGCCGCGGGCCTGTGCCTGGCCGGCCTGTCGATGGGTGGCTGGGGAGCCCTGCGCCTCGGCGCCTTGCACCACGACAAGGTGCTCGCCGTGTCGGGGTTGTCGTCCAACACCGCGCTCTCGCAGCTGGACGACATGACGGCCACGTCCTTGGGCGACGTCGGAGAGCTGGGTGACCTGCTGGTGGCTAGCAACAGGCTGCCCCAGCTTCGATTCGACTGCGGGACCGATGACGCCTTCATCGAGGCAAACCGGCGGCTGCACCAGCAGCTCGAGCGGGAGAAAGTGGCGCACACCTACCAGGAAAATCCCGGCGGGCACGAGTGGTCTTATTGGGCCGAGCACATCGCCACGACACTGGTCTTCTTCAGCGAGGCGCTCACGGCATCTCACTCGGGCAGCTGAGCCAGGCTCTCTCGGACGGCGGATCGGCGGACCTTGCCGGCTTCGTCCCGGAGCGGGACATCGCTGCGATGGATCACCCGCGGGACCTTGTAGCGCAGCAACCGCTCGGCGCAGAAGGCGAGCAGCTCGTCGTCGCTGACGTCATCGGCGAGCTCCACGGCCGCGTGCACCACCTGACCGAGGTCCTCGTGTGCGACCCCGACTGCGCAGCTGGTGCGGACCGCTGGGTGCTCCTCGAGGGCGGCCTCGACCTCCGCCGGGAAGACGTTGGAGCCCCCGACCAGGATCAGGTCCGAGTCACGGTCGACCAGGTAGACGAACCCCTCGGCATCAAGGCGCCCCACATCGCCCAGACACTCCCAGCCGCCCGCGCGCGAGCGTGCCTCGGCCCCCAGATAGCGGTACGGCGGTGGCTGGCCCACTCCTCGGCGCATCCACAGCGGACCCACGGTCCCGGGCGCCGCGACGGCACCGCTGTCGTCGAAGACGGCGATCTCCCCGACGACCGGACGGCCGACCGAGCCAGGGTGCTCGAGCCACGACCGGCCGTCGATGGCGGTCACTGCCTGCACCTCGGTGCCGCCGTACAACTCCCACACGCGGTCGGGGCCGAGCCAGTCGATCCACGCGTGCTTCAGCCACGGCGGGCAGGGGGCCGCCATGTGCATCACCCGCTCGAGACTGGACACGTCAACGCCGGTCCGATGCTCTTCCGGCAGCCGCCAGATCCGCAGCATCATCGTCGGCACGGCATACATCCACTGCACCCGGTGCTCTGCGAGAAGTTGCAGGGCGGTCCAGGCATCGAAGCGTGGCATCACCACGACGTGCGCACCGCGCAGCAGGCCCAAAGAGGTGGTGAGCAGCGGGCCGTTGTGGTCCAGCGGACCGGTGGTGAGCATGGTCCCGTCGGGCGGCAGGCCCAGGATCTCGGCAAACGCATCGACCGACTCGAGCAGCGCCGGCTGCGCGGCGACGATCACCTTCGGCCGGCCGGTGCTCCCGCCGGAAGTGGCCGCCTTCCAGGCCGGCGAGACAGCTCGGGCCAACGGCTCAACCGAGGTGCCGGCCGGGGGCTCGACGTCGACCCGCAGCGCGCCTGGCACGTCCAGGCCGATCACCAGGGCAGGGTTCACCAGCTCGACAATGGCCCGCGCCTCACGGATCGGCAGCCGGGGCGAGACCGGCTGCGGGATCGCGCCGAGCTTCCAGGTCGCGATGGTCGCCTCGACGCACCCGACGCTGTTGGGCAGGCCGATCGTGACGTAGGACCCCTCGCGCACGCCATTGTCAGCGAAGTGCCGAGCTAGTGCGTTGGTGCGTTCGTCCAACTCCCGGCGGGACACGGTCGTGCCGCCACAGGTGACCGCCGGCCGGTCGGGGTCGGCGAACGCGAGTCGGTGCAGGACCTCTGGGAACGTCTCGCTCATCTCACTCCTCGTTCGGAAAGCACGTCGAGCCTCGCACCACCAGCTCCGGTCACGAAATGGAGCGCGCCTGCTTGAGCAACCCTGACCGGTCGGCCAGTCTTGGCCGCGTGTCGATCTGGGTCAGGACCGCCTACTGGGACCTGATGGGCTGGTTGACCAATCACTCGCGGGTCAGCGCGTGGCTCCGCGCTCTGGGTGCCCTGGCTCTGGTGCTCGGCGCTCAGGTCGCCACGGGCACGGGGGGCATCCGCTGGCTGTTGCCTGGCGGGCAGCCGCGGAGCCAGGGGGCCTAGAAGGTCCTGCCCGCTGGACTGGCCGTGGTGCGGGAGTAGCGGTAAGCCGGGGTGTTGACGACGTTGTCATCATGACTTCACCAGTGGACGATCTCTAGCTGTGCCATGATGGTATACCAGATCTAACCGATGCTGAGATGCTCAGGAGCGACCATGCAGCGATTCCAAGCCGAGCCCGTTGTCGGACCGACAGCCACTTTCGGGGAGGGGCCGCTGTGGGACGACCGGGAAGGAGTCTTGTGGTGGACCGACATCCCGGCCAGCACCGTCCACCGCTTCGACCCGCTGTCGGGCAAGGACGAGACCATCGAGGTCGAGCAGAACATCGGGACGATCGTCCTCCGTGCCTCAGGTGGACTGGCCGTGGCAGCGCGCGACGGCTTCGCGGCCATGGGCAAGGACGGCTCGCTGGACATGCTTGCCCCGCTGAACGCCGACGACGACACCATGCGGATGAACGACGGCAAGGTTGACCCATCGGGCCGCTTCTACGCCTCCACGATGGCGTTCAACGGCGAGGATCCGCGGGGAGAGCTCGTGCGCCTCGACGCCGACCTGTCCGTGCACGTCCAGGCCGACGGCATCGTCATCGGCAACGGCCTCGACTGGAGCGCCGACGGCCGCACCCTCTACTACACCGACACCATGGAGTTCGGCATCGATGCGTTCGACGTCGACCCAGCCACGGGCGACCTCAGCAAGCGGCGGCGGTTGTTCGACATCGCCGAGGAGCACGGCTGGCCGGATGGCTTCTGCATCGACAACGAGGGCGCGCTCTGGGTCGCGATGTGGAAGGGCTCGGCGGTCCGTCGCTACAGCCCCGAGGGGGAGCTGCTCGCGATCGTGGACCTGCCGGCTACCAACGTGACCTGCGCGTCGTTCGGTGGCTCGAGCTACGACACCCTCTACATCACCACTGCCGCTGCGCACTTCTCTGGCGCGGAAGAGGAGCCGCTGGCGGGAGCGATCTTCTCGATCAAGCCCGGTGTCAGCGGCCCGCCGCCGAACCAGTTCGCCGGCTGACGCTGCCCTCGCGGCCGACCGTCAGGTGGCCGACAGCTCCATCCGCACCGTCAGGGTGCGCTCCTGGCCGGGGGCGAACCACAGGGCGGTGCCGTTGTCCTTCGCGACGCCCAGCCCTGAGCCCGGATAGCTCGAGGCCGGCTCGACCGCCAGGACATACGCACGTTGGTGCCATGGCCACCCCTGCGTCCCGGCCGCTTCGGTCCAGAGCCAGGCCGACGGCAGCTGCTCGCCGTCCCAGCTCACGGCGACCTGCAGCCCGAGCGTCGGGTTGGTGAGTGTGTAGGACGGCTCCGTGAAGTCCAGCAAGTAGGCCATCCGGTCGAGCACTGCATCCGGCGCCGGGACGAGGCGAAGGTCGACCTCGGCCCCGTCTATGCCTACCGCCATCGGCCAGGGCGAAGCCTGGCCGGACGCCAGGTCGTTGTGCGGCGTGTCGTAGTCCGCATCCGGCAGGACGGTCCTCGCCCCGGTCTCGAGCCGGCAGGTCGCGTCCAGGAACGGCGCCCCGAAGGCCGGGTGGTGGCTCCACATCGTCGGCTGGTCGGTGCGGGCCAGGTTGCGGAAGGTCTCGGTGACCTCGACGGCTCCGGCGGCTACGGTGATCTCCCGACGCAGCGAGAACGGGCTGCGCACCAGGTCAGTCGTCAAGGTGATGCCCGACGGCCCGGTCTGCTCCCACTGCCAGGGGCTCATGCTGGCTTCGCCATGGAAACCGAGCTCGACGCCCTGCTCGATCACCGGCGTGCCGCCGTTGGGAAAGAGCGTCTGCCAGCCACCGGGATAGCTCTCCAGAAATGCCGTCAGGCTGTCGCCGCCGTTGGGCACCGACCCACGCTCACGCAAACCCCAAGGGGTCGTCCACAGCACGTTGAGGTCGAGCGGACGCCAGCGGACCGCGAGGATGTCGCCGCCCTTGCCGGGGAGCACGTCCACCTCCAGCACGTCACTGCTCAGCCGGACAACCGGCCAGCCTCGCTGTTCGACAACCTCGACACCCATGCTGCGCTCCTCGTCACTCGGCATGCGAAGTCAGACGGCGATCGCCGCGAGCAGCCCGCCGTCGATGCGGTAGCAAGCACCGGTCATGGTGCGCGCGTCGTCGCAGCCGAGGAACAAGACCAGGCGAGCAACGTCCTCCGGCTCGGTGAGGAAGCCGATCGGGTGGGCATCTCCCCATGCGACGAGACCGGCGGCCGGGTCGTCCGGGAAGAACGTGTGAGCTGCCGCCTCGAGCATCGGGGTGCGCACCGAACCGGGGGCGATGCAGTTGACTCGAATGCCGTCCTTGGCGTGGTCGAGCGCCAACGTCATGCTCATGGACACGATCGCCCCCTTCGAAGCGGAGTAGGCGGCCACCGTCTTCTGGCTGGCGAAGGCCTGCACCGAGGCGGTGTTGATGATCGCCCCCCCGCCGCGCTCCTGCAGGTGCGGGATGGACGCCCGGCACATCATGAAGGGGCCCTTGAGATTGGTGTCGAGCACTGCGTGCCAGTCCTCATCGCTCACGTCCGGCACCTCGCCGTAACGGATGATGCCGGCGTTGTTGAACAAGACGTCGAGCCCACCGAAGGCAGCGACCGTTGCCCCGACGGCGGCGTTGACGGAGGTCGCGTCACGGACGTCGCACGGCACCGCCAGCGCACGGCCCCCAGCGGAGACGATCTGCTCCACGACGGTGTCGGCTGCCGAGCTGTCGACGTCGAGGACGGCCACGGCGCCACCCTCCGCAGCGAAGGCGAGAGCCGCTGCGGCTCCGATGCCCTTGCCCGCCCCGGTGACGATGACGACCTTGTCCTCGTAACGACCCATCGCTTTGCCCCTTCCCGTGACGCGCGGCTCGCACGCCGCCGCCACAGCGGGCTCTTTGACAGGCCCGACTTGGTATACCAAACTAGCACCATGGTTCTCGATGCAGCTGCCTGGCCTGAGCTGCCGGAGGCAACGACCTGGATTCGGGCTTCGCTGGTGGCTGATGTGCTCGACTCCATGGGCTACCGGTACCAGTGCCTACCGGCCGAGCTGTCGCCATTGCAGCCCGGTGACAGGCTCTTCGGCTTCGCCTATCCCGTGCGGGCCTACGAGATCGACTACCTCCCTGAGGTGCCCTACGTGGGTCTGCTCAAGGCGCTTGACGGCATCTCGTCTGGAGAGGTCTTCGTGCTCGGCACCGGTCGCAGCGATGCGGCAGCCGGGTGGGGCGAGCTCCTGTCGACCGCCTGTCGGGCAGCCGGGGCGGTCGGCGCCCTGGTCGACGCTCCGGCCCGCGATGTCGAGCTGATCGCCGAGCTGGGCTTTGCGGTTTTCGCCAGGGGACAGCGCCCCAACGACTGCCACGGGCGGCTCGAGATCGAGGGCACCGTGCAGCCGGTCCAGATCGGCGAGGTGACGATCTGCCCGGGCGACCTGGTGGTCGGCGATGCCGACGGAGTGGTCATCGTGCCCAAGGCCATCGTGGCCGAGGTGCTCAAGGCGGCCTACGAGAAGGGCGAGCGGGAGAGTGACTTCCGCAGTGCAGTCGCCGACGGCATGAAGCCCAGCGTGGCGTATGCAACGTTCGGCGTGCTCTGAGCGAGGTGGGCCCCGGGGGCCCCGTAGGCAACGCGGACCGCGCCTATGCCGAGCTGGTGCGAGCCATCGCGACCTGCCAACTGCCGCCGGGCACCGCCTTCAACGAGCGCGACCAGGCGGCGGCGCTGGGCATGAGCCGTACCCCGCTGCGGCAGGCACTGCACCGGCTGGCTTTCGAGGGGCTGGTCGAGACGATCCCGCAGCGCGGGGTCTACGTCTCGCTTCTTGACTCCAAGGAGATCACCGACAACACGGTGGTCCGTGAAGTGCTCGAGGTGGAACTGCTGCGACAGGTCATCGAGCGGGGGATCGCGTTGGACTTCCGCGAGCTCGATCAGCTGATGAAGCGGATGAAAGCGGCCATCGAGCGCGAGGACGCAGTCAGCTTTCTGGAGGCAGACGAGGAGTTCCACCTCACCATCGCGGGGGCGGCCGGCAACCGGCCGGCGCGGGAGGCGATCCACCGCAGCTGGATCCACGTCAACCGCATCCGCTACCTGCAGCACCAGGGGACCAAGGGCCTTGCCGCCGCCCTGGCGGAGCACCGGGCGATGCTGACCGGCCTGCGCAAGGGCGACGCCGTGGGCACCGAGGCAGCAGTACGTGCCCACATGCGGCGCTCCAGGGCCCGCCTCGCCGAGCTCAGCGTCCTGGTGCCGGAGGCTTTCACCACCCGCGACGCTGGCCTGCCCGAACCGCGGGTTAAGTGATAGGAGCCTTCACAAGGTCTTGAGGCTCAACGCGTCCATCCCTCTGCGTGACGGATCGGCTTCCGCCACTCGCTTGTCTTGGAACTCGAGGTCGACGATGCTGACGCGCAACGGGCTGCAGCTGCTGCGCGCCGCGCTTGCCGACCTTGATCCGCACGGCAACCCGCTCACCTGACGGCCTGCTTCAGGCCTTTGGGCTGGCAAAAATACTTGTCCACAGATCTGTTCTGAGGCCCCGTTTTGTCGGTGGTGGTGGCTAGGGTTTGGCTTATGAGTTCGACGAC
>Ga0136633_1001004_pt1 | contig 21098 bp, 15 predicted proteins | sample AntDrymeUQ832206_2_FD_105494 | JGI IMG/M metagenome (GOLD analysis project Ga0136633, IMG submission 105494) | Polar desert sand microbial communities from Dry Valleys, Antarctica - metaG UQ83 (22.06) | ecosystem: Environmental > Terrestrial > Soil > Desert | place: Antarctica: Dry Valley...
GGGTCGCAGGCAACGACGTGCGCCCCGCGGTCATTGAGCACCCGCGCCAGGGTCAGCGCCGGCGAGTCGCGGGTGTCGTCCGTGTCCGGCTTGAAGGCGAGGCCCAGGAGGGCGATCCGCGCGTCGGTCAGCGGTCGGCCGATCGCCGCCGCAAGCCGGTCGGCGGTCCGCGTGGCCTGGCGCTGATTGACCTCGTCGACGGCCCGTGCGAGCGGCATCGCCTCGCCGTGCTCCACGCCCTGCGCGATCATCGAGCGAACGTCCTTCGGCAGGCAGGAGCCGCCGTAACCCAGTCCCGGGCGCAGGTAATCGGCGCCGATGCGCGGGTCGGCCGCGATCCCGTCGATCACGGCCGTGACCGACGCCCCGGTCGCCTCGCACAGGCCGGCGAGCTCGTTGATGAAGCTGATCCGCGTCGCGAGATACGCGTTGGCGGCGTTTTTCACCAGCTCGGCGCTGCGAGCGTCGACCACGAAGATCGGCGCCTCGAGCGGTCGGTAGAGGGTGGCCAGCTGGTCGATCTCCTGGTCGGTGGCGAGCGGCGTGCGGCCCAGCACGACCCGCGAGGGATGCAGGAAGTCGTCGAGGGCTCGGCCGGTGCGCAGGAACTCGGGGTTCGAGACGACCGGCACGGGCCGCGTCCAGCCGCGGGCGCGGAGGCGCTCGTTCAGCCGCTCCTCGACGCGCTCGGTGGTGCCGACCGGCACCGTGCTGCGCAGCGCGACCACGGCGGGACCGTCGAGATGATCGGCGATCGTGTCGGCGACCGCAATGACCGCCCCGAGGTCCGCCTCGCCGGTCGAGCGCGACGGGGTCCCGACGCAAACGAGCACGACGTCCGCCCCGCGAAGCGCTGCGGCAGGGTCGCTCGTGAAGCTGAGCCGCCCGGTCTCCTCGACCAGCGCGCCCTGGAGCCCCGGCTCATAGAAGGGAGCCCTGCCATCTGCGAGTGCCTCGAGCTTCGACGCATCCGATTCGAGGCCGCTGACCTGCTGGCCGAGCCGGGCGAGGCAGGCCGCCGTGACGAGGCCGACATAACCGAGCCCGACCACCGCGGTCTGCATCTGATTCCCTCCTGCCTCTGTGGGCTGCAACAACAATCCGGGGCCGTCTGCACCCCGGACGCATTGCCTCGCTCATGATACTCATCGCCCGCCCGACGAGCCAGCCGTCGGTCAGACGTCCTCGAGCGTAGCGCCTGCGGCGAACCCGGCGGTGACGACCGCGTCCGCGTCGAGCGTCGACCCGTCACGTCGCAGCGGACCGATGGTCAGGCGGCCGCCTGGTGCGCCGACCACGATCCGCGTGCCGTCGACGGCGAGAATCTCCCCGGGCCGGCCACGATGCGGCTCGCGATCCCAGTCCACGCCGGCGACCTCGTACTCGATTCCATCGAGCGCCACGAGCGGATGCTGGAAGGGCGGGAAGATGAAGGCGCGCAGCCAGTTCGCGATCATCGCGGCATCCGCGTGCCAGGAGACGTGGCGCCGGCTGAAGTCGATGGAGTGCCGGTTGTAGTACAGCGCGCGCGCAGGGTCCTGCGGCCGCGATTCGATCGGTCCGGAGCGCAGATCGGGCCACGCCTCCCGGAAGAGGCCGATGCCTGCATCGGTGCACTTGTCGTAGAGGGTCCGCCCGGTATCCGCGTCCTCGATCGGCACCTCGATCGTTCGGACGATCGCCCCGCTGTCGATGCCGGGGTTGATGTGGTGGATGGTGACGCCGGTGGCGGCCTCGCCGTTGATCAGCGCCCATGCGATGGGCGCCACGCCGCGATAGCGCGGGAGCTGCCCGAAGTGCAGGTTCAATGTCGCGACCCGGCCAGTGGCGATGAGCGGGCGCCGCAGGATCTGCGCCGCCTGGAACGAGAGGACGAAGTCCGGCTGCGCGGCGTCCACGCGGGTCACGAAGGCCGGGTCGTTGAGGTCGGCCGGCGCCTCGAGACGCAGGCCGTGCCGTTCGACGGCACCGCGGAAGGACGGCTGCCAGCCGTCGATCCCGTCGTCTCCCGCATCGGCGACAGCGAGGATCACCTCGTCGCCGGCGGCGACCACCACGTCGAGGCACTCGACCGCCAGGCGGTTCTTGCCGATGACGACTAGTCGGCGTGCCACGGATGCTCGGATGGCGCGATGATGGCCGACTGATCCAGGGCCTTGGGCTGGACGATCACGCGCTGCGGGCGCGGCCGTCGAATGCGAATCGCTCGCCTCAGCTTGGCTCCGCTCTGCCAGCGCGCGAGGATCGTCCAGCCGACCGCGCCGGCAAACGCCCCGACGACGTCTGCGACGAGATCGGCCATCGACGGTGATCGGAGCGGGACCATCGACTGCGCGAGCTCATCGACGATGCCGAAGATGCTGACGAGGACGATCGTCCACCACCACAGGCGTCGCGGGCGGTATCGGGCGATGGCGTTCGCCACGAGGAAGCTGAGGATCGTAAAGAAGACCGCATGCCCGTAGGTCGATACGTCGATTCGAAATCGGCGCCGGCCGAGCTCCTCGGTCCCGGGTTGGATCGAAAGGACGACGATGATGAGCGCCCAGCAGACGACGAGCGCCCAGGCGCCCAGGCTCGTCGACGCGAGATTTCGGCGCCCGCGCTCGCCCCCGATTTCCACGCGGCACACGATACCGGTTGTTTCCGCGCGCGTCTCGCTCGGCTACGATGTCCGCCCACGTCCACCCATCAGGGAGCAACGCTTGACCGCCGCCTCGCGCCGCCTGCGCCACTGCATGATCGTCGACAACTCATACCCCGACATCAGGGTCGAGCGCGAGGGCCGCGCGCTGGCGGCGCGCGGCCACGAAGTCGACGTCATCTGCGCCAGGGCGGGCGACGAGCCGCGACATGAGGTGATCGACGGGATCAGCGTTCATCGGCTCCCGGTGCATCGCCAGCGCGGGCGAGGGTTGGCGCGACAGATGATCGAGTACGTCGCCTTCACGGCGTGGGCGGCCGCCGAGCTGCTGCGCCTCCACTGGCGCCGGCGATACGACGTCGTCCAGGTGCACAACGTCCCGGACTTCATCGTCTTCGCGGCGCTGCCGGCCAAGCTGAGCGGCCGTCCGGTCGTGCTCGACCTCCACGACCTGATGCCCGAGTTCTTCGCCAGCCGCTTCGGTGGCCGGATGGACGGCACCAAGGTCAGGCTCGTCCGCTGGCTCGAACGCCTGAGCATCGGCTTCGCCGACCAGGTGATCACGGTGACCGACCTCTGGCGCAGCTCCCTCGTCGAGCGCGGGTTCGAGCCCGATCGCATCGCGGTCGTCATGAACGCGCCGGACGAGTCGCTCTACGCGCGCCGCGAGCCGGAGTTGCGGTCCGGCCCCCCCGTCACGGTCATCTATCACGGCACGCTGACGCATCGCTACGGCATCGACCTGCTCATCCGTGCCGTGGACGAGGCCAGGAGCCGAATCCCGCTGCGCCTCCTGCTGCACGGACGCGGGGAGATGGTGCCCGAGATCGAGCGGCTGATCGAGGAGCTCCGCCTCGGCGACACGATCGATTTCACCACGACCCGTCTCTCGTCGGCCGACCTCGCGGACAAGATCGCCTCGGCCGACATCGGGGTGGTCCCGAACCGGAACGACGTCTTCACCGATGGCATCCTGCCGACGAAGCTGATGGAGTATGCCGCCCTGGGAGTGCCCGCGATCGTGGCGCGCTCGAGAGCGGCAGAGCAGTACTTCAGCGACGAGATGGTCCACTACGTCCCGCCCGGCGACGTCACTTCCATCGCAGATGCGATCGTCGAGCTCGGCAATGATCCCGAGCGGCGGCTTCAGCTCGCCAGGCAAGCACAGGCCTTCACGAACGAGCATCCGTGGACCGCCGAGGCGGAGGTCTACACGCGGCTCATCGAGCGCCTGGCCGCGGGGCGTGGACGAGACGCACCACTATCCCGATCGCCGGCCGAGCACGCGGGCGCGGTTCGCGGTAGGCTGTCGGCGGCCCGCGCTCCAGCGGGGGACAAAGAGCCCAGGTCAACGGAGGGAGATCCCAGGTGATTCCGGTGGCACGCCCCGAGGTGGGCGAAGAGGAGAAGGCGCTCGTCTGGAGCGCCATGGAGTCGGGCCAGCTGGCGCAGGGGGCACGGGTCCGAGAGTTCGAGGAGAAGTTCGCCTCGTACGTCGGAGCGCCGCATGCGATCGCCACGAGCTCCGGCACGACCGCGCTGCACCTTGTGTTGCTGGGGCTCGGCATCGGGCCGGGCGACGAGGTCATCACGGTCTCGTTCACCTTCACCGCCACCGCAAGCCCGATCCTGCATGTCGGCGCGCGCCCGGTCTTCGTCGACGTCGACCCCGTGACGTTCACGATGGATCCGCGACAGCTCGAGGCGGCGATCGGCCCGGCGACGAAGGCGATCCTGCCGGTCAGCCTGTACGGGTTTCCGGCCGACATGTCGGCGATCGGCGAGATCGCGGCGCGTCACGATCTGCCGGTGATCGAGGACGCCTGCCAGGCACATGGGGCCGAGCGTGACGGGCGCCGGAGCGGCGCATGGGGCATCGGCGTGTTCAGCTTCTACCCGACGAAGAACATGACCACGGGCGAGGGCGGGATCATCACCACCGACGATGCGGAGCTCGCCGACCGGACCACGCTCCTGCGCGAGCATGGCATGCGCCAGCGGTACCGGCCGGAGATCCTGGGCTACAACTTCAGGATGACCGACATCCACGCCAGCATCGGCCTCGGCCAGCTCCCAAAGCTGCCGGCGCTCAACGAGCGGCGGCGGGCCATCGCCGCCCGCTACGACGCGGAGCTGCACGGGGTGGCCACGCCGGCGGTTCCGGGGACCGTCCATCACGTCTACCACCAGTACACGCTGCGGGTCGCGCGCCCGGAGGAGTTCGCCCGTCGCCTCGCCGACCGGGGCGTCGGCTCGAACGTGTACTACCCGGTGCCGGTGCACCGCCAGGATCCCTTCCGAGCCCTCGGCTTCGCCGATACGCGCCTGCCGGTCACCGAGCGCCTCGTCGAGGAGATCCTCTCGATCCCGGTCTACCCCGCGCTGAGCGACGACGAGGTCGACACGATCATCGAGGCCGTGAACGCCACGGCGCGCGAGCTCGGGGCACCCCCTTCGGACGGCTGACGATGTTGGGGGAGGCGCCGCGATGACGGATCCTTGTGAGGTCCGGTGGCCGGTGCGATACTCGCCGGGACCCCCACCACGATGAACGCATCCCGATCCGTCACCGTTCCCTGTGACCGCTGCGGCGAGCATCCCCCCGCAGACTCGTCCTCGATGCACTTCTGGTTCTGCCCTTCGTGCGAGCTCTTCGTGTGCGCCTCCTGCTGGTCGAGCTCGGGTCGCGGCTGCAGCACGTGCATCGACGGCGCGAGCCGAGCCGCCGCAGTACCCGCGCCGACGGCGCTGGCCACCGCCAGGGCGAAGCCTTCACCGGGCCGTAACCCAGCGCCCGCGACCGTGCGCAGTGCGCCTCGGATCGCGGCCCGCACGACCGAGCTCGAGCCGGACGGACCGGGCGAACCCGCATCGCAGCCCGCACCGCCGCGCTGGGCGCGACGCTCCCGGCCATTGCCCGTCATCGTGCGATGGCTGAACACCATGACCGAGGGCATTCCGTTCCGCATCGTGGCGGCCACGCTGCTGGGCGTGGGCGCAACCGTGGGCGCCTGGGCGGTCGCCACGACGAACCAGGGAACGCCGCTCGCGGCGCCGTCCTCCGCGACGGGGTCGGTCCTGGGGCCGTCCTCCGCGACGGGGTCGGTCCTGGCGACCGAGACGCCGGCCGAGGCCGCCTCGCTTCGGCCGAGCCCGAGTCCGCCGCGGGAGCGCCGCTACATCGTGAGGGACGGTGACACGCTCACGGCCATTGCGGAGCAGGTCTACGGCGACGCGTCGCTGTGGACGCTCCTCCTGGAGGCCAACCGCGACCGGATCGTCGATCCGGAGAACCTGCGCATCGGCACCAGCCTGCTCATCCCCAACCCTTAGATCCCGCGGCCTCGCGTGCTCCGGGCTACGAGCGGCGAAGGCGGGCCTCTTGGCCGTCCGGCGTGTCGCTCACCTCGACGCCGATGGCCGCCAGCTCATCGCGAATGACGTCCGACGCGGCCCAGTCGCGCTCCGCGCGCGCGGCGGCGCGGCGCTCGAGCAGCGCGGCGGCGCCATCGGGCAATGGGAGCTCCTCGGCCGGTCCCGGGTCGAGGTCCAGCCCGAGGACCGCGTCGAAGTCGAGGAGGAGCGAGCGCCGCTGCCGGTCCGTCAGGTCGGTCGAGGATGCGACCTCGTGCGCGACCGCGAGCGCCCTCGGCGTCGCCAGGTCGTCGGCGATGGCATCGCTGAAGCGCGCGCGATAGTGCGCCATCGGCTCGTCCGACGGATCGGCCTGCTCATCGGGGCCGGCCGCCGCCCGTCGCAGGCGCGCGAGGCCGGAGGTTGCGGCGTGCATGGCATCCGAGGTGAAGTCCAGCTTCGACCGATAGTGGGCCGTCAGCGCCAGATAGCGAAAGGCGAGCGGCTCGTATCCCTTCTCCGGCAGCTCGGCGACGCGGATGATGTTGCCCGCGCTCTTCGCCATCTTCGCGTCGCCAAGGGTCAGGAACTCGCCGTGCATCCAGACGCTGACCACCTGGTGGCCAAGCGCCCCCTCCGACTGGGCGATCTCGTCCTCGTGGTGCGGGAACTTCAGGTCGATCCCGCCGGTGTGGACGTCGAACTGCTCGCCGTGGTGCTTCAGGCTCATCGCCGAGCACTCGATGTGCCAGCCGGGAAAGCCGTCGCCCCAGGGTGATGGCCACTTCATGAGCCGATCCTCGTGCGCGTGCTTCCAGAGCGCGAAGTCGGCTGGGTCGCGCTTGTCGGACTCGACCTGCACGCGGTGTCCGGCATGGGTCTCCTCCACCTTCTGGCCCGAGAGCCTGCCGTACCCGGGGAACTCGCTGACGTCGTAGTAGATCGTGCCGTCGACCTCGTAGGCTAGGCCCTTCTCGAGCAGTCGCCCCGTGAGCTCGATCATCTCGGTGATGTGATCGGTTGCCTTCGGCATGACGTCCGCGGGCAGGATGTTGAGGAGCGCCTCGTCCTCGAGCCAGGCCCGGGTGTAGAACTCAGCGATCTCGGTCGTGCTCTTGCCCTCGGTCTCGGCGGCGAGCTCGATCTTGTCGGGCCCGGAGAGCGAGTCGAGCTGGTCGTCGCGCATGTGGCCGACATCGGTGATGTTCTTGACGTAGCGCACCTCGTAGCCGAGGTACTCGAGCGTGCGGTGGAGCAGGTCGCCGAACAGGTAGGTCCTCAGGTTGCCGATGTGGGCGTACTTGTACACCGTGCTGCCGCAGGTGTAGACGCTCACCCTGCCCGGCACGACCGGCAAGAGCGGCTCCGTGCGGCGCGTCAGCGAGTTATGCAGGCGCACCTGCGGAAGGGATTCGGCCATGGCCCGGCATTGTACCGACCGATTGCCCGGTGACAGCGCGCACCACTGAGCAGGTCTTGTCCAGTCTTGGAAGGTACTCTCTCTTGAATCTGGGTAGTACATTTGGCGGCAGCAATCATCGGGAAGTACCACCGGTCCGATTCGCCCAGCACCGCACTCAATCTGCAATCCATCTCGTCAACGGAGCACACGGCCCGAGCAGGACTTCCCGAGGTCTACATTTCCCGGTCTCCAGGGGAGGAAGACGCCCATGCGCTTCGTGAGGGTCAGCTCGCGTCCGCGTTGTTCCCTGACCGTTCGACCGAGTTCGGGCGCCGCGGCATGTTCACCTTGCCGCACTGATCCGCGCCCAAGGCTGCCCTAGGCACGCTGCGCCGACCGTCCAGTCTCGCCCACGAGATCGACCCGATGGCGGAGGGAGGGATTCTAATGACTCACTCGATCGTTTCCTGGAGCCTCCGCTTCCGGCTCCTTGTCCTCGGCATCGCGGCGGCCGCGATGATTGCTGGCTTCGCGCTGCTGCCGACCATGCCGCTCGACGTCACGCCGGAGTTCGCGCCGACGTACGTGGAGGTCCAGACGGAGGCCCTCGGGCTTTCTGCCCAGGAGGTCGAGCAGCTCATCACCGTTCCGATCGAGGCGGACCTTCTCAATGGTGTCGCCTTCCTCGATACGATCGAGTCGAAGTCGGTGGCGGGATTGTCCTCGATCGTGCTCACGTTCGAGCCCGGGACCGATCCGGTCCGGGCGCGCCAGGTGGTGGCCGAGCGGATGACGCAGGCGCATGCGCTGCCCAACGTCTCGAAGGCCCCGGCCATGCTCCAGCCTCTCTCGTCGACCAGTCGGGTGATGATGGTGGGGCTCTCCTCCGACGAGGTGTCGATGATCGACATGTCGATCCTCGCGCACTGGACGGTGCGGCAGCGGTTGATGGGCGTGACGGGCGTTGCGAATGTTTCCGTCTGGGGAGAGCGGGACCGACAGATCCAGGTGCAGGTCGATCCGGCGCGGCTGCGCGACGCGGGCGTCACCCTCGAGCATGTCATCAAGACGGCCGGCAACGCGCTGTGGGTGTCGCCGCTGAGCTTCCTTGAGGCATCGACCCCTGGCACCGGCGGCTTTATCGAGACTCCCAACCAGCGGCTCGGGGTCCAGCACGTGTCGCCGATCGTCTCCGCGGAGGAGCTGGCCGACGTTGCTCTGGATCCCGAGGACGGCACCGATGCGGGCGCCCTGCGCCTCGGCGACGTCACCAACGTGGTGGAAGATCACCAGCCGCTCATCGGCGACGCGCTCGTCAACGACCGGCAGGGGCTCCTCCTCGTCATCGAGAAGTTCCCGGAGGCCAACACCCTGGAGGTGACGCGCGGCATCGACGAGGCGCTCGCCGCGCTGGCACCCGGCCTGACCGGCATCGACATCGACTCGTCGATCTACCGACCCGCGAACTACATCGAGACGGCAACCGGCAACCTGTCGTGGGGTCTGCTGATCGGGCTCGTGCTCGCCGCGATCGGCCTTGCCGCCCTGCTGCTCGACTGGCGCTCGCTGCTCATCGTGATGGTGGCCATCCCCGTATCGCTCACCATCGCCGGCCTGGTGCTCTTCGCGCTCGGCGCGACGATCAACGCCATGGTGGTCGGAGGCCTTGCGCTGGCGCTGGTCGTGATCATCGACGATGCCATCGTCGGCGTGGAGAACGTGATGCGACGCGTACGGCAGCCGCATCCGGAGGACGAGGGTCGCCCGAAGGCAGGCATCGTCCTTGCGGCCACGGTCGGCGGACGTGGCGCGCTCGGATACGCCACGCTCATCATCATCGTGGCAGCCGCACCGCTTCTCTTCCTGACGGGCATCGCCGGCGCCTTCCTGCCGCCCCTGGCCCTCGCCTATGGGCTCGCCATGGTGGCCTCCATGATCGTGGCGCTGACCGTCAGCGCTGCGCTCGCCGCTGCCATCCTCCCTGAAGGTCGTGGTACCCGCCACGAGACGCCGGCTGTCCGGTGGCTTCAGGGCAGATACCAGGCCGTCCTGTGGCGGCTGGTCAACCGCCCACGGCCGCTCTTCTTGACCGCGGCGGTGGTCACGCTGGGGGTCGCTATCCTGGTGGGCTTCAGCATGGTTCCGGGGCTCGGCAAGGCGGCCGTTCCCACCTTCAAGGATGGTGACCTCCTCATCCACTGGGATGGCGCACCGGGCACCTCGCGGACCGAGATGAACCGGATCGCCGCCGCGGCGAGTCGAGAGCTCCGAGCGATCGAAGGGGTTCGCAACGTCGGCGCGCATGTCGGGCGCGCGGTGATGTCCGACCTGGTCGTCAATATCAACGCCGGCGAGCTGTGGGTCAGCATCGACCCGAATGCGGATTATGACGCCACGGTGACGGACATCCAGGAGACCCTGGACGGCTATCCCGGGCTGCGCCGCGAGCTCCTCTCGTACCAGTCTGACCGGATCAACGACGTGCTGGCCGAGGCGAGCGACGACGTGGTGGTCCGCGTCTACGGCCAGGAGCTCGACGTGTTGCGCACGCAGGCCAACGTGGTCCGCAACGAGCTGGCCGACATCGAGGGCGTCGCGACGGCGCTCGTCGAGCCCGAGGTCCTGGAGCCGACCGTCCAGATCGAGGTCGACCTGGCAGCGGCCGAAGCGCATGGGCTCAAGTCCGGCGACATCCGACGGGCCGCAACGACGCTGCTGTCGGGCATCGAGGTCGGCAGCCTGTTCGAGGATCAGAAGGTATTCCAGGTGGTGGTCTGGGGTGTCCCCGAGATCCGCGAGAGCCTCACCGACATCGGCGGCCTCCTGATCGAGACGCCCCGAAACGGGCATGTGCGCCTGGACGAGGTGGCGAACGTTCACGTCGCCCCCGCCGCGACGGTCGTGAACCGCGAGGGCGTGGCGCGCCGCATCGACATCGGCATCGACGTTGCAGGACGCGATGCGCAGGCGGTCGTGGCCGACATCGAGAGTCGCCTGCAGGGGATGGCGCTTCCCCTCGAGTACCACGCCGAGGTCCGGGAAATCGCGGCAGAAGTGCAGGCGGAGCAGATCCAGATGCTGGCGATCGTCGCAGGTGTGGCGCTCGTGATCTTCCTGCTCCTCCAGGCAGCCTTCAACAGCTGGCGACTGGCTGCCGTCGCGCTCGCGGCGATGCCGGTGGCGCTCGTGGGAGGCGCCCTCGCTGCGATCATCAGCGGCGAGACGGGCTCGCTCGGCGCGATCGTCGGGTTCCTCGCAATCCTTGCCATCACGGCGCGAGGCGGAATCCGGTTGATCGACCACTACCAGTCTCTGGAGCGGGCCGAGGCCGAGCCATCGGCACGAGAGATCGTGATCCGCGGCACGCGTGAACGGCTGGGACCCATCCTGGCGACGGCGCTGGCGAGCGCGCTGGCCCTCCTGCCATTCGTGGTCATGGGCGATCTGCCCGGCTTCGAGATCGTGCGGCCGATGGCGATCGTCATCCTGGGCGGCCTCGTCACCTCGACCATCCTCAACCTGTTGATCATGCCGGCGCTCTACCTGCACTCGGGTCCGAGCGCGGAGCCGGCGGTGGCCACACCCACCGAGCCCACACCATCACCTGAGCCGCAGGTCATAGGAGCCTAGCCATGAAGCGCAGCACCCGATCACTCGCGATCGTCATGACGATCGCGAGCGTCCTCCTGGCGGCGTGTGGCCAGGAGGCCGTCGAGGCCGCGCCCGGCGCGGAAGCGGTCACCTTGACGGAGATCGAGGGAACCGACTTTCACCGGGTGACCCTCTCTGAGTCGGCGGCCGCACGCCTCGGGATCGAGACCGCGGCAGTGACCGAGGATTCGGCGAGAGGCCAGCTGCTCATCCCGTACTCCGCACTCCTATACGACGCCTCCGGCGCCACCTGGACGTACACCAATCCCGACGGCCTCGTCTTCGTCCGGGCAGCGGTCGAGGTCGAGCTCATCGACGGCGGCTTCGCACGGCTGACGGCCGGCCCCGCGGCCGGCACCATGGTGGTTGCGGTCGGAGCCGCCGAGCTGTGGGGCGCCGAGACCGGCGTCGGCGGCGGCCACTAGATCTGATCCGGCAGCAGACACCGAAAGCAGTGAGGGGCCTCCAGCCGTGATGCGGTGGATTGTCGGGTCGAGCCTTCGATTCCGATTCCTCGTTCTCGCCTTCGCCGCCGGCATGATGGTGCTCGGCGTGGGGCAGTTGCGCAACGCGCCGGTCGACGTCTTCCCCGAGTTCGCGCCCCCCCGCGTCGAGATCCAGACGCCCTCGCTGGGACTGTCAGCCATCGAGGTGGAGTCCCTCGTGACGGTCCCGCTGGAGCAGGCCCTGGCGGGCGTCGACGGGCTGGACGTCATGCGCTCGAAGTCGGTCCGCGATCTGTCCTCGATCGAGCTCATCTTCGAGCGGGGAGGGGACCTTCTCGAGGCACGGCAGCTGGTCGCGGAGCGCATCGCGGCGGTGACGCCTTCCTTGCCGACCTGGTCGAGCCCGCCGGTCATCATGCAGCCGCTCTCGGCCACCAGCCGCGTCATGAAGATCGGCCTCACCTCGACCGAGCACTCGTTGATCGACATGTCGATGACCACGTACTGGTCGATCCGCTCGAGGCTGCTCAGCGTGCCGGGGGTCGCGAACATCGCGATCTGGGGGGAGCGGCTCCGGATGCTACAGGTCCAGGTCGAGCCGGACAAGATGGCGCAGCACGACGTGGCTCTCGAAGACGTCATGGCCGCCACTGCGGAGGGCCTCGACGCAGGGCTGTTGCAGTTCACCAGCGGGTCGACGATCGGCACCGGCGGGTTCGTGGAGACACCCAACCAGCGGCTCGCCATTCACAACGTCCCGCCCATCGCCACGCCGACCGACCTGTCCCACATCGTGGTGGAGAACGGCGACGGCGAGGAGGTCCGGCTGACCGAGATCGCCCGCCTGGTTGAGGACCATCAGCCGCTCGTCGGCGATGCGGTCATCAACGACGGTGAGGGGCTCATGCTCATCGTCGAGAAATTCCCATGGGCGAACACGCTCGACGTGACACGCGGCGTGGAGGATGCGTTCGACGAGATGCGGCCCGGCCTGGTGGGCATCGAGGTCGATACGGAGATCTTCCGACCCGCGACCTTCATTGAGGAGGCGCTGGGCAACCTGACGAACGCCCTGCTCCTCGGCAGCCTGCTCGTCTTCCTGGTCCTGATCGTCTTCCTCTTCGACTGGCACACCGCCCTCATCAGCCTGGTGGCGATCCCGCTGTCGCTCATGGCGGCGGCGCTGGTGCTCGATCTGCGCGGCGCCACCATCAATACCATGATCCTCGCTGGATTGGTGATCTCGGTTGGCGTGGTGGTCGACGACGCCATCATCGACATCGAGAACATCATGCGGCGGCTGCGCCAGCATCGGCGCGAGGGAAGCACGAAGTCGACGATGTCGATCATCCTGGAGTCCTCGCTCGAGGTGCGCAGCGCGATCGTCTACGCCACCCTGATCGATGTGGTGGCCGTGGCACCGGTCTTCTTCATCGAGGGCCTGTCAGGCGCCTTCTTCCAGCCGCTGGTCATCTCGTACGGGCTCGCGGTCATCGCATCGATGGTCGTCGCGCTCACCGTCACGCCCGCGCTTGCGTTCATCCTGCTCCGCAACGCGGGAGTCGAACGCCGCGAATCGCCAATCGCGCGGGCGCTGCAGCGCGCGTACGCGGCTGCGCTGGCCCGCATTATTCGTTCCGCGCGGCCGGCGTTCGCCACGGTCGCCGTGATCAGCCTGATGGGCATCGTCATCTGGCCCCAGCTCGGCCAATCGCTCCTTCCCGACTTCAAGGAGCGCGACTTCCTGATGCACTTTGTCACCGCACCCGGCACATCGCTTGCCGAGGAGGTTCGGGTCACGACCGAGTCGAGCAAGGAGCTGCGAGCCATCCCCGGCGTCCGCAACTTCGGCGCCCACATCGGACAGGCTCTGCTGGCTGACGAGGTGGTGGGTGTCGATTTCGGGGAGAACTGGATCAGCGTCGACCCCAAGGCCGACTACGACGCCACGCTCGCATCCGTTCAAGAGGTGGTCGACGGCTATCCCGGCCTGCGACGCGACGTCCAGACCTACCTCAAGGAGCGCATCCGGGAGGTCCTGACCGGCACCAGCGAAGCGATCGTCATTCGCATCTACGGCCCGGACCTGACGGTGCTGCACGAGCGGGCGGAAGATGTGGAGGAGGCACTCGCCCAGATCGAGGGCATCATTGATCTCCATGTTGAGCTCCAGGTCGAGATTCCCCAGATCGAGGTCGAGGTCGACCTGGCCGCCGCGCAGCAATACGGGATCAAGCCTGGCGATGTCCGGCGCGCGGCCGCGGCCCTGGTCGCCGGCGAGGAGATGGGTGATGTCTTCTTCGGCGGCAAGGCGTACGACGTCCAGCTATGGAGCACGCCGGAGACGAGGGAGAGCATGAGCGACATCGAGGGGCTCCTGCTCGACACACCCACCGGAGATCACGTGGCCCTCGGCGAGATCGCCGACGTGCGCCTTCGCCCCGTCCCGAACGCCATCAGCCACGAGGGACTGGAACGCCGGATCGACGTCGACGCGAACTTCGAGGGACGCGATCTCGGCGCAGTCGTCGCCGATGTCGAGCAGGCATTGTCGGAGGTTGAGTTCCCGCTCGGCTACCATCCGGAGCTGCTGGGTGAATTCGCCGAGCGGCAGGAAGCCGAGAGCCGTCTCCTGCTCTTCGCGATCGGCGCGGCAATCGGGGTATTCCTCCTGCTCCAGGCGTCATTCGGGAGCACGCGGCTCGCCATCCTGTCGTTCCTGACGCTCCCGTCGGCCCTGGTCGGTGGCGTGCTGGCCGCCTTCCTTACCGATGGCGTCATCTCCCTGGGGTCGCTCGTCGGGTTCTTCACCGTCCTGGGCATCGCTGCCCGCAACGGGATCATGATGATCAACCACTTCCAGCATCTCGAGCGCTTCGAGGGAGAGCCCTTCGGTCCGAACCTCGTCATCCGCGGCGCTCGGGAGCGGCTCTCGCCGATCCTGATGACTGCGCTGGCCACCGGCCTCGCGCTCGTGCCGCTGGCGATCGCCGGCAACCTGCCCGGCCACGAGATCGAGCACCCGCTCGCGATCGTGATCCTCGGAGGGCTGATCACATCGACCCTGCTCAACCTGTTCATCCTGCCCTCGCTCTACCTGCGGTTTGCCCGCAGGGGACGGGAAGGCAGTGCAGAGGGCGATCTGCGGACGGCCTGAGCCAGGCTCGCATCGGCGCGTCTGGCATGGCGCGCATTCCCGGACAGCGCGATCTGCTGCGGCGTCTCAGTGGACGGCGTCGTGGTCGAGCGTGCGAAGCCGACGGGCGACCGTTTCGAGGACCTGAAGGCGCACCTCGGGGAATTCGTCCATGAGCGCCCCGAACTCGCGTCGGGCCAGCACGAGCATCCGCGACGGCTCCGCGAGCGTCACGGTCGCGGTGCGCGGCCCGCCATCCAGCAGCGCGATCTCTCCGAGCACCTCGCCCGCCCCGCGCACGCCAAGCGATTGACCATCGCGCTCGATGCGTGCCGAGCCCGAAACCACGACGAACATCTCCGCGCCGCGGTCACCCTGGGTCATGATCTGCCGTCCTGCCGGGAGGTCGATGATGTCGGTCAGCGCGGACACGCGCTCGAGCTCACGTTGGCGCATGCCACTGAACAGCTGAACGGTCCGAAGCAAATCGATCTTCTCGTCGCGGGCCATGCGGGGCGCCTCCGTTCGCTCGGTGCCAGGAGCCTGGCGTACGTCGCAGCATAGCCCGGGAGGTGGTTCCGACGGAAGGGGCTCGATCGGCCGCTACCATGGACCGATGCCGCAGCGAGACGCCTCCGAGGTCTTCCCCCTCACCCTCGGCGAAGAGCCGAGATTCTGCCCCGCCTGCGGCCTGCCGGTCGAGGCTCGGATGCTCGAGCACGATGACCGGGCGAGGCTCGTCTGTCCGGAGGGCCACGTCACCTGGCGTAACCCGCGGGTCGTCGTGGGCGCCATCCCGACCCGGGCCGGACGCATCTACCTCGCCCGGCGGGCGATCGAGCCGGCGAAGGGCCGCTGGACCTATCCGGGCGGCTTCCTGGAGGTCGGGGAGTCGGCGCAGGAGGGGGCTCGTCGCGAGACGGAGGAGGAGACCGAGCTGCGGGTCGAGATCGGTCGGTTGATCGGCGTCTACTCGCGCCCGCACGTCGGGATCATCACCGTGGTTTTCGAGGCCGGCGTCGTGGGCGGACGACCGGAACCCGCGGCCGAGACGAGCGAGGTCCGCGAATGCGGACCCGACGAGATCCCGTGGGACGAGCTGGCCTTCACCACGGTCGAGAGCGCGCTGCGCGACTGGGTCGCCTCACTCCCCGGACGCGGCTCGCGATTCGAGCCCGAGCTCTACGTCGTCGATCCTTCAGCAACCGGGTAGCGGAGTGCTACACCCGGCAGACCCTGGGTAGCCAGTCACCTCGCCGCGTAGCGAGTCACCTCGCCGCGAATCGGCACGCCCGCTCCGAGCAGGACTCCGTATCCGAGGGTGGCGATCAGCGACACCGCCTGGTTTGCCAGCGCCATGCCCCCGGTCTCGCGAGCGAGCGCCGCTGAGATGAGCCCCCATGCCAGCAGCGCAACCGCCGCCGCGGCCACCCCCAGCGTGGCCCGCACGGTGAAGAAGCGAGCAAAAAAGTAGGCAAAGCAGATGCCGACGAGCCCGCCGCCGGCCTGCACCGCCGCCAGTCCGAGGACGAACGCCAGCTCCGGAGACCCGGCCATCGGCGACAGGGCCAGCGCGAACGGGCGCAATGGCGCGAGCGGGTCACCCTGGACGACAGCGCCCAGCAGCATGGCGATCGCGGCCCACAGGTACCCGCCCGCAAGCCCCGCCACGAAGCCGCGGTATGCCAGACGAAGCCCGTTCACCTCGGTCACGCCTTGAGGGTAGGCGGCGTGGCCTCGATTCCCGACCGGATCGAAGGTCCGGTCCCGCCCCGTACGCGCGTTGCGCTGCTCAGCCCTGGTAGCGCGAGAAGACGCTCACGGCGTTCTGGCCGCCGAAGCCAAACCCGTTGGCGATCGCCACGTTCACGGTCGTCCGGCGCGCCTCGTTCGGCACGTAGTCGAGGTCGCACGCCGGATCGGGGGTTTCGTAATTGATGGTGGGTGGAATCACGCCATCGCGGATAGCGAGGATGGCGACGAGGGCGGACACGGCCCCAGCCGCGCCCAGCGTATGGCCGATCATGCTCTTGTTGCTGCTCACCAGCAGGCGGTCAGCGTGGGCACCGAAGGCGGCCCGGATCGCCTTCGTCTCGGTCGCGTCGTTCAGGGGCGTGGAGGTGCCGTGCGCGACCACGTAGTCGACGGTGTTCATCTCGAGGTGCGCGTCGCGCAGCGCCCGCTTCATGGCCAGCGTGGCCCCGTAGCCCGACGGGTCGGGCGCGCTGATGTGGAACGCATCGCCGGTAAGCGCGCCACCGGCGACCTCGCCGAGAATCGTCGCGCCGCGTGCCAGGGCATGCTCGACCGCCTCGACCACGAGCACCGCGGCCGCCTCGCCGAACACGAAGCCGTCCCGGTTCGCCTCGAAGGGCCGCGATGCCTTCTCGGGCTCGTCGTTACGCTTCGAGAGGGCGCCCATGTTGGCCAGCGCCGCGAATGCGACCGGCAGGATGGCCGACTCGGTCCCGCCGGCGATCACCACGTCCACATCGCCGTGCTCGATCATGCGCTGCGCTTCGATGAGTGCCTGCACCCCGGAGGCGCACGCGGCCACGCTCGTGATGACCGGCCCGCGGATCCCGTTCTGGATGCTGATCTGGGCGGCGGCCATGGAGGGGGAGAGCATCGGGACCATGAACGGGCTGACGCGACGGCCGCCCTGCTCGAGGAAGGTCTGCTGGCCGATCGCGACGTCGCCGATCCCGCCACCGCCCGTGTTCACCACCACGGCGACGTCATCGCGGTTGTGGTCGCCGATCTCGAGTCCGGAGTCATCGATCGCCTGCCGGGCGGCGGCGACCGCCAGCTGCGCGAATCGGCTTATCCGCCGCGCCTGCTTGAAGTCGATCCAGTCCCTGGGCTCGAAGCCCTTCACCTCGGCCGCGATGCGCACCTCCTCGTTCGACGCGTCGAACCGGGTGATCGGTCCGACGCCGGAGACGCCAGCCACCAGGTTCGACCAGAAGGTGGCCACGTCGTTGCCGATGGGGGTCACGGCGCCGAGGCCGGTGACGACGGCACGCCTCGCCGGCTCACGCGGCGGCGGGGGCCGGGTCATGGAGAGCTGCTACGCCTCGTAGCCGCGCAGGATGACGCAGCTGTTGTGGCCGCCGAGGCCCATCGAGTTGGAGAGCGCGACACGAACGTCGGCGGCGCGCGCCTCGTTCGGGACGAAGTCGAGCGTCAGCTCCGGATCGGGATGTCGGTAGTTGATGGTCGGCGGGATGCAGCCGGTCGAGATCACCTTCGCGCACACGTAGGCCTCGATGGCGCCGGCCGCCCCCATGGCGTGGCCGGTCATCGACTTCGTGCTGCTCACCGCCAGCCGATCGGCATGCTCGCCGAAGACGTCACGGATCGCCATCGTCTCGTATCGGTCATTGAGGGGCGTGCTCGTCCCGTGGGCGTTGATGTAGTCGACCGCCTCAGGGCCGATGCCGGCACGCACCAGGGCCGCACGCATCGCGCGCTGGTTGCCCTCGCCGCGCTCGGCCGGCGCCGCCATGTCGTAGGCATCGGCGGAGGATCCGTAGCCGATGACCTCGGCGATCGGCGGCGCGCCGCGCGCCAGCGCGTGCTGGAGCTCCTCCAAGACGAGCACTGCCGAGCCCTCGGACACCACGAAGCCGTCGCGCGTGGCGTCGAATGGGCGCGAGGCCAGGGACGCGTCGTACGCGCCGGTGTCGGGGTCCTTCGGCGTGCCAAGCGCGCGCATCTGGCCGAAGCCTGCGAATGCGAGCGGCACGAGCGGTGCCTCGGTGCCGGCGCCGAGCATCACGTCTGCCTGGCCGCGCACGATCGCCTCCATCGCCTCGCCGATGGCATGGCCGCCGGTCGCGCAGGCGCTGACGACCGCCATGTTCGGGCCGCGAAGGCCGTACTCGATGGCGACCTGGCCCGACGCCGAGTCGGGCAGCATGTGCGGCAGCATGAACGGCGAGACGCGCCGCGGTCCGCGCTCGAGGAGGGTCTTGTAGCCGTCGAGCATGATGCCGATGCCGCCGATAGCGGTGCCGAACACCATGCCGAAGCGGTCGACATCGACCTCGTCGGTGACGAGGCCGTTGTCGCCCAGCAGCCCGGCATCTCGCAGCGCCTCTCCGGTGGCGGCCACCGCAAAGTGCGTGTTGCGATCGTGGCGCCGCACGTCCTTGGCGTCCATGTACTGGGTCGCGTCGAAGCCCTTCACCTCGCCGGCGACGCGAATCTCGAAGGGAGCGGCATCGAAGAGGGTGATGTCGGCGATGCCCGAGCGGCCGGAGACGAGCGCGTCCCAGCTCGCCTCTGAGCCGATCCCGACCGGCGAGACGATCCCCATGCCGGTGATGACCACGCGGCGCTCCGTCACGCGGGCATCTCGTGCAGCGTGGCAAGGAACGAGCGATCGCTCGGGCCGTCGGCAACGTGGGTCTCGGCGTCGGGGCTGATGCGCCGGATCAGGCCGGAGAGAACCTTGCCGGGGCCGATCTCCACGAAGTCGGTCACCCCGCCACCCACCATGCGGCGCACGGTCGCTGTCCACTGGACGCCGTGGACGAGGTGTTCGCTCAGCTCGCTCCGCAGCCCTTCGGCCGTGTTGATGACGCTGGCGTGGACGTTGCCGAGCATCGGGACCTGCGGGTCGCGGAACGGCACTCTTGCGAGGATCTTGCCGAACTCGTCGCGCGCGCGGCGCATGAGCGGCGAATGGCTCGCCACGCTGACCGCCAGCCGGGCCGCCTTGCGGGCGCCGACGGTCTTGCTCATCTCGAGTGCGAAGACAAGCGCTGGAATGACGCCCGAGAGCACGATCTGCCCCGGAGCATTGGCGTTCGCGACGCTGATCTCGCCATGCTGGCGCGCCTCCGCGACGATCTCATGCACCTGCTCGTCCGAGAGGCCGATGATGGCGCCCATCCCACCCGCGATCCCGCGCTCCTGCATGATCCGCCCCCGCTCGCGCACGAGCCGCAGCGCATCGGGATAGTCGATGGCGTCAGCTGCCACGGCGGCGGCGTACTGCCCGGCCGAGTGGCCCGCCATGGCGGTCGGGTTGATCTCGATGCCGGCCTCGCTCGCTTCCGCGCGGATCGCCTCGAGGAATGCGACGCTCGTCGCCAGGATGGCGGGCTGCGCATTGGCGGTCTGGTCCAGCTCCTCGGCGGGTCCCTCGAGGATCAGCCGCGACAATGGCATGCCAAGGGCCGCATCGGCGCGCTCGAAGGCAGCGGCCGCCGCCGGCGATCGGGCAACCAGGTCGGCGCCCATGCCAACGTACTGGGAGCCCTGGCCGGGGAAAACGAAGGCGATCGTGCGCGAACGCGGCGAGTCGCTCGCTTTGGGAGTCTCGGTCATCAGCTCAGGGTGCTCAGGGGTGCTCGCGCGAGTATAGCCGTGAGCGGCGTGTTCCAGCATCGGCGCCGATATCCGCGTCGACGCCGCCGGTCAGCGCGACGCGTATCGCGCGACCACTTCGGCGAGGACCGGCAGCCCAAAAGCGAGGGCGCTGACCGGCACGCGCTCATCGTGGCCATGGAAGAGCTCCAGGAACGGGAAGTTCGGCTCGAGCCGCAGCGGGGCGAACCCATAGCACGGGATGCCGAGCTGGGCGAGCGCCTTCGCATCGGTCCCGGGCGTGATCATCATCGGTATCGCGGCAGCCTCCGGATCGGCCCGCCCCAGTGCCTCGTGCATGTAGCCGACGATCTCCGAGTCGGCAGGCCACTCGACGGCCGGCAGCACCATCACCGGCTCGACCGACGCGCCATCGCCGACGACCCGCTGCAGATGCGCCAGCAGCTCCACCTGGTCGGTGCCGGGTAGCGTGCGGACGTCGATCTGCGCCTCGCCCGCGCCGGGCATGACGTTGACCTTCTTGCCGGAGCGCAGGACCGTCGTCGTGACCGTGTCGCGCAGCATGGCGTCGAGTGACCGGCGCATGACCGGATCGGTCACCAGGGTCGCCAGGAGGACCGATGCGGCCGCGGGATCCGCTTCGGCCAGCCCCGCCACCTCGCCGAGGCCGAGCGCCGCCAAGAAGTCGGCGACGACCGGCAGCACCCGCGCAGCGCGTTCAGCCTGATCGGCGGTCAGCGCGGTCACCGCGGCGGCCAGCTTGATGGCCGCATTGTCGCCGTGCGGCATGGAGGCATGGCCTGGCGGACCGCTCGTGCGCAGCCGCGTCCACACGATTCCCTTCTCAGCCACCTGGATCGTGTAGAAGCGGCGACCTCCGATGCTGATGGAGTAGCCGCCGACCTCGTTGAGGGCGGCCGACGCGGGCCGACCCTGCGCGTCACCAAAGAGCTCCGGGCGCCGCTCCACAAGGCCACGGGCGCCGTGCTCGCCGCCGGCCTCCTCGTCCGCGACCGCGGCGAAGATCACGTCTCGGCGCAGCTCCGCCCCCGATCGCTTCAGGGCGATCATGACGGCCAGCTCCATCGCCGCCATGTTCTTCATGTCGACTGCGCCGCGACCCCACAC
>Ga0136633_1001005_pt1 | contig 21079 bp, 16 predicted proteins | sample AntDrymeUQ832206_2_FD_105494 | JGI IMG/M metagenome (GOLD analysis project Ga0136633, IMG submission 105494) | Polar desert sand microbial communities from Dry Valleys, Antarctica - metaG UQ83 (22.06) | ecosystem: Environmental > Terrestrial > Soil > Desert | place: Antarctica: Dry Valley...
AGTGCACGGAGATGACGCGGCCGCCGTGGTCGGCGCAGTTCGAGCACCTACCGCCATGTCCAACGCCACCGACAACAACGCTCAACTCGAACGCTCACTTGACACGCGCGTCCATCTCAGATCTTGTGGCGCTGCAGCAGTTTCCTGCCGATGACCATGCGCTGGATCTCCGAGGTGCCCTCGCCGATAAGCAGCAGCGGGGCGTCGCGGTACAGGCGCTCGATCTCGTACTCCTTGGAATAACCGTAGCCGCCGTGGATGCGAAAGGACTCCTCGACGCAGAAGCGGCCGGCCTCCGAGGCGAACAGCTTCGCCATGCCGGCCTCGAGCTCGGAGCTCTGCCCGGCGTCCTTCATGCGCGCGGCCTTGTGCGTCAGCAGGCGCGCGGCCTCGATCTGCGTCGCCATGTCGGCGAGCTTGAACTGGATCGCCTGATGCTGGGCGATCGGCTTGCCGAAGGCCTTGCGCTCCTGGGAGTAGCGCAGCGCGAGCTCGAGCGCGCGCTGCGCGATGCCGACGCCGCGCGCGGCGACGTTCGCGCGACCGACCTCGAGCGCGTCCATCATCTGCACGAAGCCCTTGTTGAGGCCCGCGTACTCGCCGCCGAGGATGTTCAGGGCAGGGCAGCGATAGCCGTCGAAGATGAGCTCGGTCGACTCGACGCCCTTGTAGCCCATCTTCCTCAGCGGCGGCGGCACGGTGAGGCCCGCCCAGCGGCCCGTGTTCTCCGACTCGCCGGGCTCCTTCTCGGCGACAAAGCAGGTCATGCCCTTGTGGCGCGGGTCGGCGTCGGGATCGGTCTTGACGAGCACGAAGACCAGGCCCGAGCGCAGCCCGTTGGTGACCCACATCTTCTGACCGTTGATCTCGTAGGTGCCGTCGTCCTGCTTGGTTGCGGTCGCCTTCAGCGCCTGGACGTCGGAGCCCATCTCGGGCTCGGACAGGCTGAACGCCGCGCGCAGCTCGCCCGCGGCCATCATCGGCAGCCACCTGCGGCGCTGCTCCTCGTGGCCGTAGCGCATCAGCAGGTAGGAGCCGATGAAGTGCGTGTTGATGATCCCGGAGATCGAGATCCAGCCGCGCGAGAGCTCCTCGACGATCATCACGTACGTCGTGAGGTCCATGCCGAGGCCGCCGTAGACCTCGGGAATCGTGACCCCGAACAGCCCGAGCTCCTTCATCTGGTCGACGATCTCCTGCGGAAACTCGTCCTCGCGATCGAAATGCTCGGCGTTGGGGAGGATCTGCTCGTCGGTGAACTGACGGACCATCGCGAGGATGTCCTTCTGCTCGTCGGTGTACTCCGTGTAGCTGGGGGCGACGGCCATCAGCGCAGCTTACCTGCGCCCCTTGGCGCGCGAGTGGCATGCGAGACTGCGGTCGCGTGGGCAACTTCGCCGTCACCGTCGTCGAGGCGGCGCCCCCTGGCCGCCGCGCGCTCGTCGAACTGGCGCGCGACGAGTCGCGCCGCGAGTGGTCCTTCGGCGAGGTCGCGCTCGCGGTCCGCGCGCTTGCGGCGCACCTGCACGGGCGCGGCGTGCGGCGCGGCGACGTCGTCCTGACGCTCGTCGGCAACCGGCCGGACTGGGTCGTGGCGATGGTCGCCTGCTTTCGCCAGGGCTACGTCGTGCTGCCCTGCAACGAGCAGTTGCGCGCCCACGACCTGCGCCTGCGCCTGCGCGCCTGCCCGCCGGCGCTCGTCGTCTGCGACGAGCGCAATGCCGCCGTGCTGGCCGAGTCCGGCTGGGACGGGCCGACGGTCTGCGTGCCGATCCGCGCGGGCATGCCGGACGACACGCCCCCACCGCCCGCCGCACTCGAGCCTTCGGACCCCTGCCTGATCACCTTCACGAGCGGGACCGCGGGCGAGCCGAAGGCCGTCGTGCACGGCCAGCGCTACCTCGCCGGTCAGGCGCTGCAGGCCGAGCACTGGCTCGCTCCGCAGCCGGGCGATCTCGTCTGGTGCACCGCCGCCAGTGGCTGGAGCAAGTCGGCGCGCAACGTCTTCGTCGCGCCCTGGATCCGCGGCGCGGCGGCGCTGCTGCACGACGCGCGCTTCGATCCGCAGCAGCGCATGGAGCTGCTCGAGCGCGAGCGGGTGAACGTCCTGTGCATGGCTCCGACGGAGTACCGCGTGATCGCCAAGCGCGCGACGCTGCGGGCTTTTGGCGCCCTGCGCGGGCTCGTGGCGGCCGGGGAGGCGCTGAACCCCGAGGTGCTGCACGCGTGGCAGGAGGCGACCGGACTGCAGATCCGCGACGGCTACGGCCAGACCGAGACCGGCCAGCTCACGGGCGTCGCGCCGGGCATGGAGGTGCGGCCCGGCTCGATGGGCCGGGCGCTGCCCGGCGTCAGCCTGTCGATCGAGGACGGCGAGCTCCTCGTCGATCCGGCGACGGTTCCGACGTTCTTTCTGCGCTATGCGGGCGAGCCCGCCGTGCGCGGGCCGTGGCGGACCGGCGATCGCGTCGGCCGCGACGAGGACGGCTACCTGTTCTTCGAGGGCCGCGGCGACGACGTGATCATCTCCGCGGGCTACCGGATCGGCCCGTTCGAGGTCGAATCGGCGCTCGTCGCGCACGAGGCCGTCGCCGAGGCGGCGGTCGTCGCGGCGCCCGACGAGGAGCGCGGCGCGATCGTGCGCGCGGTCGTCGTGCTGCGCGCCGGCTACGACTCGTCCGACGCGCTGGCGCGCGAGCTGCAGGAGCACGTCAAGCAGCGGACGGCGCCCTACAAGTACCCGCGCCTCGTCGAGTTCGCCGGCGAGCTGCCGAAGACCGCCAGCGGCAAGGTGCGCCGCGCGCTGTTGCGCGGCGAGTAGTCAGCCCGGCAGCGCTACCACCGCGTCGATCTCGACCTGCCCGCCCTTGGGCAGCGCGGCGACGCCGATCGCCACGCGCGCCGGCGGGTCGGCTTCGAAGAACGTGCCGTAGACCTCGTTGACGGCGCCGAAGGCATCCATGTCGGTCAGATAGAGCGTCATCCGCACGGCGTCGGCGAGCGATGCCCCCGCGGCCGCGCAGACCGCCTGCAGGTTGCGCAGGCACTGCTCGGTCTGCTCGGCTGGCGTCGCCCCGAGCAGCTCGCCGGACGCGGGATCCAGCGCAAGCTGCCCCGAGCAGAAGAGCAGCCCGGAGGCCCGGACGGCATGGCTGTAGGGGCCGATCGCCGCGGGCGCGCCGATGGCGGTCACGGGCTCGCGATGCTGGGACACGGGTCGCTGCTCTCCTCGGTCGGGGTCACGGTGGTTGCGGCACGGTAGCGCGCTGCTACGGTTCGAGCCCGATGCGCCTCCCGGCACCGCTGGCCCTGCTCGTTGCCGCAGGGCTTCTTTTCCTCGCGGCGCCGTCGGCGGGCGCCGCGATCGCGTACTCGCCCTGCCCGAGCGTCGCCGGCTTTCAATGCGGGTCGCTCGACGTGCCGCTGGATCGCGGCGGCGTGGTTGCAGGCGCGGTCCGCCTCGCGGTCGCCCGCAAGGTCGCCGCAACGCCGTCGACGACGGCCGTCGTCGGCCTCGCCGGCGGTCCCGGGCAGTCCGCGCTGCCGCTGCTGCGCGACTTCGCGTCGGTGCTGGCGCCCGCGCTCGCGACCCGCGACCTGCTGATGTTCGACCAGCGCGGCATGGGCCTGTCGAGCCCGCTGTCCTGCTCGCTGAACGCGCCCACGCTGACCGCGGCAGGGCAGAGCTGCGCGGCTCAGCTCGGTGCGCGCCGCGGGTCGTTCACGAGCGCCGCGAGCGTCGCCGACCTCGAGGCCGTGCGCGTCAACAGCGGCTACGCGAAGCTCGTCCTCTACGGCGTCTCCTACGGGACGAAGGTGGCGCTGGACTACGCCGCGCGCTATCCGGCGAACGTCGAGGCACTCGTGCTCGACTCCGTCGTCCTGCCCCAGGGCCCCGACCCGCTCCAGCGCTCGACGTTCGCCGCGATGCGCCGGGTGCTCGCCGAGCTGTGCGCAGGCACGGAGTGCCGCGGCATCTCCGGCAACGCCGCCGGCGACCTGGCCGGCCGCGTGCGCGGCCTGGCGCGCAAGCCACTGCGCGGGCTGCTGACCAGCGCTCGCGGCCGCCATCAGCGCGTGCAGATCAACCGCAAGGACCTCTTCGACATCGTGCTCAGCGGCGATCTCAACCCGACGCTGCGCGCCGAGCTGCCGGGAGCGCTGACGTCCGCGCGCAGGGGCGACGCGGCGCCCCTGATCCGGCTCGCCGCGCGCTCGGCGGGCATCATCAGCTTCCGCCGCCAGGTCGGCGGCAAGGAGTTCAGCGACGCGGTCTTCGCGGCGACGCTCTGCGAAGAGGGGCTGTTTCCATGGGACCGCACGGGATCTGTGTCCACGCGCGCTCAGCAGATCAACGCCTTCGCCCGCGCACAGGGCGAGGCGGCGTACAGCCCCTTCGACAGCACGACGGCGTTGACCACCGAGATGATCAGCCTCTGCGTCGGCTGGCCGAACGCCGCTCCTGCCCCCACCTCCGCCGGCCCGCTGCCGAGAGTCCCGACGCTTGTCATCAACGGCGCGACGGACGTCCGCACCCCCGTCGAGGACGCGGCCCTCGTCGCGGCCGCGATTCCCGGCGCGCAGCTGCTGCGCGTGCCGTTCACCGGACACTCGACGCTGGGCAGCGAGTTCAACGACGAGAACTGCGCCGCGCGCGGCCTGCGCCAGTTCTTCAGCGCCGCCGCCGTCACGCCGTGTACGTCCAGCGACAACCCGTTCTCCCCCACGCCGGTCGCGCCGACGAAGTTCTCGCGCCTGAACGCGACCGGGCGCGGCGGCAGGATCGGCCGCACGATCACGGCTGCGCTCGCGACCGCGCAGGACATGCGCCGCCAGGTGATCGGCGACATCCTCGAGTCCGGCCGCGTCCCGTCGCGGGCCGGTGGCCTGCGCGGCGGTCGCGTCACGGTCCGCAACAACCGGCTGACGCTCTTCAGCGTGACGTACATCCCGGGCGTCAAGGTCTCGGGAAGCGTGCCCATCGGCGACGGCCGCCAGACCCTGCGCGTGTCGGGCTCCAAGGCCGCCCGCGGCAGGCTGACGGTCACGTCGCGCTCGATCAGCGGGACCCTCGGCGGTCGCCGCATCCGCCTGACGGGGCGCGCCGCCGGCGTCGCGACCGGCGTCTCGCAGCCAAACGTCCGCGAGCTGTTGCGAAGCGTCCGCCTGCGCCACGCCGGCTAGCGGCTGGCCGGCCGGTGCCCAACGCGCTCGCCGGCGAGACCTCGCCCTATCTGCTGCAGCACCGCGACAACCCCGTCGACTGGATGCCGTGGGGTGAGCAGGCGCTGAGCCGCGCGCGCGAGCTCGACCGGCCGCTGCTCGTCTCGATCGGCTACTCCGCCTGCCACTGGTGTCACGTGATGGAGCGCGAGTGCTTCGAGAACCCGGAGATCGCCGCGGTCATGAACGAGCACTTCGTCTGCGTCAAGGTCGATCGCGAGGAGCGCCCCGACGTCGACGCGATCTACATGGAGGCGGTGCAGGCGATGACGGGCCACGGCGGCTGGCCGCTGAACGTCTTCATCACCCCCGAGCAGGTGCCGTTCTACGCCGGCACCTACTTTCCGCCCGAGCAGCGCCAGGGCATGCCCGCGTGGCCGGCTGTGCTGAGCGGCGTCGCGCAGGCCTGGGAGCTCCAGCGCGAGGAGATCCGCGAGCAGAGCGAGGCGATGGTCGCACGCCTGTCCGGGGCGGCGCTGCTCGAGCCCGCCGAGCAGCCGCCGGGCGAGGACGCACTCGACGAGGCCGTGGCGAAGCTGCGCGCCGGCTTCGATTCGGTCAACGGCGGCTGGGGCGGCGCACCGAAGTTCCCGGCGGCGTCGGTGATGGAGTTCCTGCTGCGCCGCGGCGAGCATGCGATGACGCTGCAGACCTTGCGCTCGATGGCCTCCGGCGGCATCAACGACCAGATCGGCGGCGGCTTCGCCCGCTACTCGACCGACGCGGGCTGGACGGTCCCGCACTTCGAGAAGATGCTCTACGACAACGCGCTGCTGGCACGCGCGTACCTGCACGGCTGGCAGGTCTCGGGCGACGCGATCCTGCGGCGCACCGCCGAGGAGACGCTCGACTGGGTCCTGCGCGAGATGACCGGCCCCGAGGGCGCCTTCTACTCCGCGCTGGATGCCGACTCGGAGGGCGTCGAGGGTCGCTTCTACGTCTGGTCGATGGACGAGCTGCGCGCCGTGCTCGGCGACGACTTCGAGGTCGCGGGTCGCTGGCTGGGCGTGGGCGACGAGGGCAACTTCGAGGGCGAGAACATCCTCGAGTCGCGCGGAGCCGAGCCCGACCCCGACGTGCGCCTGCGCATTCGCTCACAGCTGCTGCACGCGCGCTCGGCCCGCGTGCGCCCGGGTTTGGACGACAAGCGGCTGACGTCCTGGAACGCGCTGACGATCAGTGCGCTCGCGGAGGCGGGCGCGGCACTCGAGCGCGACGACTACCTCGACGCCGCGCGCCGCGCCGCCGGCTTTCTGCTGGAGACGATGCGCGACTGCGAGGGCCGCGTGCTGCGCACCTACAACGCCGGCGCGGCAAAGCTCAACGGCGTTCTCGAGGACAACGCGTTGCTGCTCGAGGCGCTGATCGTGCTCTACGAGGCGACCTTCGAGGCGCGCTGGTTTCACGCTGCGCGAGAGATCGCCGACGCGATGATCGAGCGCTTCGCCGACGCCGAGCGCGGCGGCTTCTACCAGACCTCACACGACCACGAGCAGCTCGTCGCCCGGCGCAAGGAGCTCGACGACAACCCGATTCCCTCGGGCGCGTCGAGCGCGGCCTTCGGCCTGCTGCGGCTCGCCGCGCTGACGGGCGACGCGAGCTACGAAGGCCACGCCGTGGACGTCCTGCTGCTCGCCGGGAGCCTGGCCGCCCGCTACCCGCAGGGCTTCGGCCACCTCCTGCAGGCGCTCGACCTCCACCACGCGCGGATTCGCGAGATCGCGCTCGTGGGCGACGACACGACGGCGCTCGCGCGCGTCGTCCGCGAGGCTTTTCGGCCCCACGTCGTGCTGGCGGGCGGCGACGGCTCGGATGCCGGCGGGATCGCGCTGCTCGAGGGCCGCGACCCGGTCGACGGGCGGCCGGCTGCCTACGTCTGCGAGAACTTCCGCTGCCTGCAGCCAATCGCCGATCCGGCGCAGCTCGCCGAGCTGCTCGGCGCGCCGCTCGCCTGATGCGCTAGAACCCCGCCGCATGTCATCGATCTTCGCCATGCCCGCGGGCCGCCGCGCCAAGTACGTCGTCGCGCTCGTCTGGGTGCTGATCGTCGGCGTCGCGATCCAGACGGACCTGCTCACGAAGTTCGCCGACGCCGAGAAGAACGAGTCGACCTCGTTTCTGCCGGGCGACGCAGAGTCGACGAAGGCGCTCGAGATCACGACGCAGCTGGAGGGCGGAGAGCTCGCGCCGCTGGTGATCGTCTATCGCCGCGACGGCGGGCTGACCGCGGCCGACCGCAAGGTCATCGCCCGCGACCGCACGGTGCTCAACCGCAAGAAGCTGCGCGCGACCTCGCCGTTCGGCCGGCCGACGTTCTCGCCCGAGCGCGACGCCGCGCTCGTCGTCGCGCAGGTCAAGAGCGATGGTGAAGGGGACACGATCATCGACCCCGTCGAGGCGGTTCGCACACGCATGGCGAACCACGACGGCGGCCTGGAGGCGAAGGTCACCGGCGGCGCCGGCTACTCGGCCGACGCGATCAAGGTCTTCGAGGGCATCAACGGCACGCTCGTCGGTTCCGCCTTCGCGCTCGTGCTGCTGCTGCTGATCGCGATCTACCGCAGCCCGATCTTCTGGATCTTCCCGATCATCGCCGTCGGCTTCGCGGAGATCGCGACGCGCGCGATCGGCTACGAGCTGACGACGCTCGGGGTCACCGTCAACGGGCAGTCCTCCTCGATTCTGTCGATCCTCGTGCTGGGAGCGGGCACGGACTACGCGCTGCTGCTCGTCGCCCGCTACCGCGAGGAGTTGCAACGCCACGCCGACAAGCACGAGGCGATGGCGCTCGCGCTGAAGACGGCAGGGCCGGCGATCTTCGCGTCCGGCCTGACCGTGATCGCGGCGCTGCTGTGCCTGACGCTGGCGAAGGTCAACGGCACGTCGGGCCTCGGGCCGATCGGCGCGCTCGGGATCGCGGTCGCGATGGTGGCGATGCTGACGCTGCTGCCGGCGCTGCTCGTGATCGTCGGGCGCTGGGTGTTCTGGCCGTTCATCCCGCGCTATCACCCGGCGGCGGAGAACGCGATCGGCGGCGGAGGCCGCTGGCGCCGGCTCGGCGACCGCATCGCGCTGCGCCCGCGCAAGGTCTGGGTCGGCGTCGTCGCGCTGTTGCTCGTGCTCTCGCTGGGCATGCTGAACTTCGACGACGGCCTCACGCAGGGCAACTCGTTTCGCGGCGAGGTCGAGTCGGTGCAAGGCCAGAAGCTCGTCAACCAGTCGTTTCCCGGCAGCGCGAACGCCCCGACGGACATCATCGTGCGCGACCTGCTGCGCACGGAGGGCGTCCGCGCCGCGGTGGCGCGGGTGCCGGGCGTGGTCTCGGTGCAGCCCGCGGCCGCGACCACGGACACGGTGCTGCTGAGGGCCGTGCTGAAGCCCGAGCCGTTCTCGACCGATGCTTTTGCGCTGATTGCGCCGATCCGTGCCGCGGCCAAGGACGCCGGGGGCCCGCAGACGCTCGTCGGCGGCGCGACGGCGGTCGAGGCCGACCTGCGCGAGGCCGCCGCGCGCGACACGCGCGTGATCGTCCCGATCGCGCTCGTCGTCGTCTTTCTCATCCTCGTCGTGCTGCTGCAGGCGCTCGTCGCCCCGCTGCTGCTGATCGGGACCGTCATCCTCTCGTTCACGGCGGCGCTCGGCGTCGGCGCGATCGTCTTCGACGTCCTGTTCGGCTTTCCCGGATCGGATCCGTCGCTGCCGCTGTTCGCCTTCATCTTCCTCGTGGCGCTGGGGATCGACTACAACATCTTCCTGATGGCGCGCGTGCGCGAGGAGACGCGCCGTCACGGCACGGGCGAGGGGATGATCCGCGGACTCGCGGTCACCGGCGGCGTCATCACGTCGGCCGGGATCGTGCTCGCCGGCACGTTCTCGGTGCTCGGCGTGCTGCCGCTCGTGTTTCTCACCCAGATCGGCTTCGTGGTCGCCTTCGGCGTCCTGCTGGACACCTTCATCGTGCGATCGATCCTCGTGCCCGCGCTCGTGCTCGACGTCGGGCCGCGCGTGTGGCTGCCGTCCAAGCTCGCCAAAGCCGAGCAGCCAGCTCCCGAACCGGCGAGATGACGAAAAGGTGCGCCCAGCGCACCTTTTCTGCGTCTCCCCCGCCGCGCGTCAGGCGGCGGCGTCGAGCTCGCTGAGCTCGGCGGCGCTGAGCGCGAGTCCGGCGGCCGCGACGTTCTCCTCGAGGTGCGCGATCGATCCTGTTCCCGGGATCGGCAGCATCACCGGCGAGTACCCCAGCAGCCACGCCAGCGCGACCTGGCCCGTCGTGGCGTCGTGGCGCTCGGCGATCTGTGCCAGCGCGCCGCCGGGCTCGGCGAGCTTGCCCGCCGCGAGCGGAAACCAGGGAAAGAAGCCGAGCTCGTCGCGCTCGCAGACGGCGAGCACGTCGGCGGACGAGCGGTCGGTGAGGTTGAAGCGATTCTGGACCGTCGCGACCTCGACGATCGAGCGCGCCTGCCCGAGCTGCTCGACGGACACGTTCGAGACGCCGACATGCCGGATCTTGCCCTCGTCCCGCAGATCGCGCAGCGCCCCGACCGAGTCCGCGTAGGGCACGTCGGGGTCGGGCGAATGCAGCTGATAGAGGTCGATGCGATCGACCCGCAGGCGCCGCAGCGACGCCTCGCAGGCCTCGCGCAGATGCTCGGGCCTGCCGTTGCGCGTCCAGTTGCCCGGTCCGGGCCGCTCCAGGCCACCCTTCGTCGCGACGACCAGCCCGTCGGCGTAGGGATGCAGCGCCTCGGCGATCAGCTCCTCGCTTGTGGCCGGACCGTAGCTGTCGGCCGTGTCAATGAGATCGACCCCGAGCTCGACAGCGCGCCGCAGCACCGCGATCGCGGTGTCGTGGTCGCGCGGCGCGCCCCATACCCCGTCGCCGGTGATCCGCATCGCGCCGAAGCCCAGGCGGTGGACGTCGAGATCACCGCCGATCGCGAAAGTGCTCATGTCTGCGCGCAGATCGCCCAGGCGATGCCCGTGGCGGCGCCGGTGCCGCCGGGCGGGTTGCGGTACGAGACGCGCCAGGCGTTGAAGACCTCGCCGTCGACGGGGCGGGTGTTGTCCGTCGGGTCGGCGCCCGGGAAGCTGCGAAACGGCCTCGAGGCCGTCACCGCGATCGTCGACATGACGTTGGCGTAGGTCAGCTTGCGGTCAAGGCGATCCGTCATGCGCCGGCGCGCCTGCTCGGGTTCGGACACGATCGCGACCTCCTCTACAGGACCGGCAGGTAGCGGTCGAGCTCCCACTGGGAGACCTGCACGCGGTAGTCCTCCCACTCGCGGCGCTTGATCTCCACGTAGCGGTTGAACATGTGCTCGCCGAGCGTCCGCAGTACGAGCTCGGACTCGGCCGTCAGCTCGATCGCCTGGCCGAGCGTCTCGGGCAGCTGCTCGATGCCAAGGCGGCGGCGGTCGTCGGGCGACAGGTGGTAGAGGTTCTTCTCCATCGGCTCGGGCAGCTCGTAGCCCTTCTCGATGCCCTCCAAGCCGGCCTGCAGCAGCGCCGCGAACGTCAGGTACGGGTTGCACGCCGGGTCCGGGCAGCGCAGCTCCATCCGCGTGGCCTGCTCCTTGCCGGGGTGATAGAGCGGCACGCGCACGAGCGCGGAGCGGTTGCGCCGGCTCCAGGCGACGTACACCGGCGCCTCGAAGCCGGGCACAAGGCGCTTGTAGGAGTTCACCCACTGGGCGAAGATCGACGAGATCTCGCGGGCGTGCTTGAGCTGGCCGGCGATGAACGCCTTGCCGATGTCCGACAGGAAGTACGGGTCGGACTCGTCGAAGAACGCGTTGCGCTCGCCCTGAAAGAGGCTCATGTGCGTGTGCATGCCCGAGCCGTTCTCGCCGAACAGCGGCTTGGGCATGAAGGTCGCGTGCCAGCCGTACTTCATCGCGTATTCCTTGACCGTGATGCGGTAGGTCATGCAGTCGTCGGCCATCTTCATCGCGTCGGCGTAGCGCATGTCGATCTCGTGCTGGCTCGGGCCGACCTCGTGGTGGGTGTACTCCACGTGGATGCCGAGCTGCTCGAGTGCGAGCACCGTCTCGCGGCGCACGTCGGAGCCCGCGTCGAGCGTCGTGAGGTCGAAGTAGCCGCCGTTGTCGAGCACCTCGGTGCCCTTGGAATCGCGAAACAGGAAGTACTCGAGCTCCGGGCCGACGTTGAAGACGTCGAATCCCATCTGACCGGCGCGTTCGAGCGCGCGGCGCAGGACGTGGCGAGGGTCGCCCTCGTAGGGCGTGCGCTCCGGCGTCAGGACGTCGCAGAACAGGCGCGCGACGCCCTGCTCCTCCGGGCGCCACGGCAGGACCGCGAACGTCGACGGATCGGGCATCGCGATCATGTCGGACTCCTCGATCGCGTTGAAGCCCGTGATCGACGAACCGTCGAAGCCCATGCCGTCCTCGAACGCGTCGTCGAGCTCGGAGCTGTTGATCGAGAAGGACTTCAGCTGACCGAGGATGTCGGTGAACCACAGCCGGATGAAGCGGATGTCGCGCTCGGCGACGATGGCCTTGACGTCATCGGGCGTTCTGGGGCGATCGGCGGACATGGCCGGGAGCCTAGTGGTACCACGTTACGGCAGCTTTTCGCGCGCGCGGCGGCGACTCAGGCGTGCGGAGCGCTCACCGCCGGGGGAGCCACTGCCGGGCCCAGCGCTCGAGCTCCTGGACCGCGGGCTCGAGCGCGCGGCCCATCTCGGTGAGCTCGTACTCGACGCGCACGGGTCTGCCGGGACGCACCGTGCGCGTCACGACGCCGCGGGCCTCGAGCTCCTTCATGCGCTCGGACAGCAGCCGGTCGGAGAGCTCGGGCACCGACTCGGCGATCTCGCCGAAGCGCAGCGTCTCGCGCCGGATCAGGACGCTGACGATCGCTCCGGTCCAGCGCCGGCCGATGAGCTCGATCGCCTCGTGGTAGAGCGGGCAGCACGGCGGGCGGGCGCCCGGCGGCGGCGCGTCGCCGGCATCTCCCGGCGCGGGCACGTGGCCGCGCGCGGCAGACCACTGCCGGCCTTCTTCGCCGCCACCCATCGTGGGTCAGGCGGCGCGGAGCGTCCGCGTGTCCTCGACGGATCCGTCGACGGGCACGTCGCCGGCGACGTTGACCATCGCCGTGAACCGCTCCAGCGCGACGTAGGCGATCGCCTCGAGGATCTGCTCGTCCGACCAGCCGGCCTCGCGGGCCTCCTCGTGCAGGTGCATCGGCGGCGCGCCGGGCTTCTCCACGACGGCCTCGAGGTAGGTCAGCAGCGCCGCCACCTTCTCGTCGCTGGAGTTGAAGCGGCGCGCGGCGGCGATCTCGTCGAGCTGCAGGCCGGCCTGGCGCGCGGTGCGGTTGTGCAGCGCGATGCCTGGCTGTGAGCCGTGGTACTCGGCGATCGCCAGCGAGATGCGCTCGAGCACCGCGACGTCGAGGGCGCCGCGGCGCAGCTCCGAGCGAAAGCGCGCGTAGCCGCGCAGCGCCGCGGGCGATCCGGCCAGGGCACCGAGGAAGTTCGGCAGCTGTCCGCCGGTCGCGAGGGCTCCACGCAACACCGGCACAGACCCCTCGGGGGCGGTGAGGTCGTCGTGGATCTGGAATCTGCTCATCGGTGTCTTCATGGGTGGCCTTTGGGGGAATGTGGATCGGCGATCCGTGCCGGGCTGCTTTCGAGATCTAGCTTACTTGAGGTAAGTGTAGGGCTCGGGCCGTGCCCTCACAAGGGCGCCTCCCTCACTTCTACGTGCCGCGATAAACGCAGGCTCATCGCGATGCGATGGAATTGCGAAGAGTTCGCAGGCGTGGCGTGCGCAGGGCAGGGTCTGGCGCGCAGGCGCTCATCGGCGCCCGAGCGGAAAACACTCGCTGCGGCGTGTTTGTCGCAGCAGCAGACCTCTGGCTGCGGCCCGTCAGCGCAACAGCAGCGAGCTGACCGCGGGCGCGTCGGCGGTGCCGATCGCGACGAGGATCAGCAGCAGGCCCATGAGCAGCGCCCACATGGCCATCCGGTCGGGACGCGCGGCCGCGCGCTCGGCGACGCGGCGCTGCGGCCGGCGGCGCTCGACATCGACCTCGCGCGGCACCGCGGGTGCCGGCACGGTGCGGCCGCGGATCTCGACGGTGACGCGGCCCGGCGTGGCGTGCCCCTTCGCGCGCGGCGCGGACTGCGAGCCGGCCGGCGGGGCAATGCCCTGCCGCACGCGCGGCGCCGGGGCGAGGTCGACGTGGTGCCCGCGGCGGGGGTCGAGCCCGCCGTCGGTGTGCCGGCCGCGACGGGCGGCAAAGCCGGCGTCGGCGCCGCGGCGGGGTGCGGCCACAGGATCGGCGTCATCGGCGCCGCAGAGACCCGCGGCGGCCTGATCGGCGGCACGTCGGTCAGCAGCGGCCCGGTCTGCGGCCCAGGCGGTCGCCAAGCTGACCTCGGCATCGACGTTGCGGCGCTCGCGGCTCGCCCGCCGCGAGGCGAGGTCGTCCTCGTCGGCTCTGCGCCTTGCCTCGTCGCTGCGGTCGTAGCCGTCACGCAGATGTTGAACATCGGCCCACCAGGCGCGGGCCTCCGAATGTGCCATGGGGTCTTTGGTCCTCTTTCGGTGAGGCCTACGGGGTTAGCTGACGGGCTCGCGCTGAAAGAGCTGCGCTACGTCCTGGTGCTGCGGACGATTCGCCCCTGGTGTTGGTTCCCCCGCTCCCGTTGTCCACAGACCCCGGGATTCGGCGTTCTGACGGCGCCATCGTACCAACGATCTATTTCCCTGCATATGCGCAGTGTTATGGAGACCCCGGACGGAATCGCCGCAGTTTGCGGGATGACCGCGCGATCGGGCCAGCGCGCACCCATCGAGGGCGGGATCGTGGCACCTGGGTCCCGCCATGCAGGACCCCGGTGCCATCCCGTCCTCCACGCCTCCGCGTGGCCTCTGCGCGCGCCGGGCGGGCGGGCGAAGTCGGCGCCTCGTGCCGCGGCGCACGGCCCGGCGCGTGGCGGGCCTGAGCTAGCGCCCGGCGACGTCGACGAGGTAGCGCGCGACCTTCTTCGCCTCGTCGTCTTCGAGCAGCTGGGCCGGCATCTGCCCCTTGCCGGCGCGGCCCTGCTTGATCGCGTTGAGCGTCAGGGCCGCGGGTGGCTGCAAGACGTCCATGCTCGGCCCGACCTTGCCGACGGCGCCGGCGTCCTTGAGCGTGTGGCAGGTCGCGCAGCGCTCGGCGAACAGCAGTCGCCCTTCCTGGTTGTCGGCGGAGAGCTTGGACCCGCCGGGCCCGGCGGACGCCTGGTCGCCGAGCAGGACGATCGCGGGAACCGCGAGGCCGAACAGCGCGATCGCGCCGGCGACGGCGAACTCGGCGACGTGCAACGGCCGGCGGCGGCCGACCTCGAGCGTGTCGCGCACCCCCCGCGGACCGCCACGCATCGCGGTCAGCACGACACCGAGCCCGAGGACGATGAAGAACCCAAGGAAGATCGCGGCAGCCATTGCGGCGCGGAATCTACTTCACGGCGTCGGACGGTGACGCCGCGAAGCCGAGATTCGCCACCGATCCTGGACGAATCCCCCGATCTGCCGCGCCGCGGCGGATGCAGGCCACGTCATCGCGCCGTTCACCGCCGCCGCCCCGCGGCAAAGCTCTGGACGGCCGGGGCGACCGCCCGGAAGTCATCGGTGCCGGTCGCGGCGCCCTGCAGCTCGCTCTGGCGGGCGAGCTCGGCGAGATCGAGCGCGGAGATGTCCCTGACCGCGGCGGCGAGGCGATCGGGCACCTCCAGGCGCGCGACCCGCCGCGCGACGATGTTGATCGCTCCGCCCGCCGACGCATGCCGCTCGAGCCGGCCCTCGACCAGCAGCAGCGGCTCGGTGCGCACCTCGAGGCGGTGGCGTTCGTAGAGCTGCGGCGAGACGACGACGTTGACCGTGCCGTGCTCGTCCTCGAGCAGCACAAACAGGATGCCCTTCGCGGTTCCGGGGCGCTGGCGCGCGACGACGAGCCCGCCGATGCTCACCGAAGCCCCGTGCTCCAGGCGCTCGAGCTCGTCGATGCCGACCGCGCTCCGGCTGCGCAGGCGCTCGCGCAGCAGCGCGATCGGGTGCGTCGTCGCCGTCAGCCCCGTGGTGGCGTAGTCGGCGACCATCGCCTCCCAGGCCTCCAGCGGCTTCAGCGGCGGCGGCGCGGGCAGGTCGAGCGCGAGCGCGAGCTGGACCCCGTCACGTCCGCGCACCTGCATCCCCGGCGCGGCCACCCCGAGCTGCCACAGCGCGACACGACGGTCCGGCACCCCGGAGACGCTGTCGCGGCCGGCGAGCGCGTCGCAGGCGCCCGACCAGGCGAGGCGCTCGAGCGCGGGACGCCCGGCGCCCGCTCGCGAGGCGAGATCCTGGAGCGAGCGAAACGCTCCGCCCGCCACCCGCGCTCCGACGAGCGCGGCGATCTCGTCGGCGCGCACGCCGAGCACGTAGCCCAGGCCGATCCGCACCGCGCCGTCCGCCGTCACCGTGCAGCCCGCCTGGCTCTCGTTGACGTCGGGGGCGAGGACCTCGATCCCGCGCCGCTGCGCCTCGTGGACGAGCGCGTCGGGTGGATAGAAGCCCATCGGCTGCTCGTCCATCAGCGAGCACAGAAACTCCGGGCCGTAGTGCACGCGCAGCCACGTCGACTGGTAGGCGAGCAGGCCGAAGGCGGCGCCGTGGGCCTTGGGAAAGCCGAAGCCCGAGAAGCCCGAGACCATCTGAAAGACGCGCTCGGCGAGCTCCTCGGTGACATCGGGGTGCTTGGTCATCGCGCCATCGACGAAGCGGCGGTGGTGGGCCTCGATCGCCTCAACCGAGCGCTTGCGGCTCATCGCGCGCCGCAGGCCCTCGGCCTCCCCCACGCTGAAGCCGGCGAACGCCTGCGCGACCTCGAGCACCTGGTCCTGAAAGATGATCGTCCCGAGCGTGTCGCGCAGCGGCGGCTCGAGCGACGGGTGCAGGTAGGGCACCTGAAAGTTCGGATCGGCGTTCAGGCGCTGGCGCCGCTCGATGTAGGGGTTGACCGCGCCGCCGACGATCGGTCCCGGCCGCACGATCGCGACCTGGATCGTGATCTCGTCGAGGTTCTTCGGGCGCGTGCGCCGCAGCGAGCCCATCTGCGCGCGCGACTCGATCTGAAAGACGCCGGTCGTCTCCGCCTTCTGGATGCACTCGTACGTCGCCGGGTCATCAAACGGGATCCGCGACAGGTCGATGCGCTCGCCGCGGCGCGCGTCGACGTGCTCGACGCAGCGCTCGACGGCGCTCAGCATCCCGAGGCCGAGCAGGTCGATCTTCAGAAAGCCGGCATCCGAGCATGAATCCTTGTCCCACTGCGCGAGCTGGCGGCCCTTCATCGCCGCGGGCACGAGCGGGACGCAGTCCACGAGCGGCCGCGTGGCGACGATCATGCCCCCGGAGTGCTGGGAGAGATGGCGCGGCAGGCCATAGGCCTCGTCGGCCAGCCGGGCCAGCCAGGCCCATCGGCCTGTCCGCCGGCCTGGACCGAGGGCGGCGTCGATGTCGCGGTCGACCTCGCGCGAGGACCAGCCCTCGCTGCCGCGCGCGACGCGCTCGATCTCCCCCGGCGCCAGCCCGAGCGCCTTGCCGATCTCGCGGATCGCGCCGCGGGCGCGGTAGGTCGGAAAGGCGGCGACGAGCGCTGACCGCTCGCGGCCGTAGCGCTCGTGAATGCGCGGAATCAGCACCTCGCGGATGTCGCGCGGGAAGTCGAGGTCGATGTCGGGCAGCGTCGTGAGCTCCTCGTTGAGAAAGCGCCCGAGCAGCAGCTTGTTGGCGATCGGGTCGACGTGGCTGAGGCCGGTGAGGTGGCAGACGATCGAAGAGACGCTCGAGCCGCGTCCGCGACCGGGCGGCAACAGCGCTCGGGCGCTGGCAGGCCCGCGCACCTGCACGGCGATGTCGCGCGCGAGCTCAAGGATCTCGCGGTGCAGCACAAAGAACCCCGCGAGGCCGAGCGAGTCGATCACGCACAGCTCCTGCTCGAGGCGCGCCTTGGCCTCCTCGTGGTGCGCGGAGCCGCGCGGATAGCGCTCGCCGAAGCGCGCCTGGCAGACCTCGGCGAGCGCGCGGCCTGCGCCCGCGTCCTCCGCGCCGGGGTAGCGGTAGCCCAGGTCGCTGGTGAGGTCGAAGCGCAGCGTCTCGGCCAGGCGCTCGGTCTCGGCGACGGCCTCGGGATGGTCGGCGAAGCGCGCGGCCATCGCCTTGGGCGAGGTGAGCACGTGCGCGTGGTTGCCGCGGCGCAGCGGCTCGGAGGCGTCGAGCGTCGTGTGCTCGCGGATCGCGACGAACACGTCCTGCAGCAGGGCGCGCTCGGCGTTGTGCGCGTGGACGTTGCCCGTGGCAACGGTTGCGACGCCCAGCCGCTCGGCGAGCGCCGCCAGCCCGCGGTTGAGCGCGCGATCGTGGCGGCCGAGCGGGCGCTGCAGCTCGACGCGGAGGTTCTCGCGGCCGAAGGCGCCGCGCAGGCGGCGCATCGTCGGCTCGTCGCGCACCCCGCTGGTGGCACAGCCGCTGAGGCAGACGAGGCCGTCGCTGTGGGCTATGACGTCGTCGAGTGAGGTGGCGGGCTCCGTTCGGTCGCGCTGTGGACCCTCGCGCGTGTGCGCGTGCGCCTTCGTCAGCAGCCGGCAGAGGTTGCGCCAGCCGGTCTCGTCCCGGACGAGCAGCGTGATGTGGCGGTCGTCGTCGAGCGTCACCTCCGCCCCATGGATCGCCCGCAGGCCGAGCGCCTGGGCAGCCTGCGCGAATTCCATCGAGCCCGACAGGGAGTCGTGATCGGTGAGAGCGAGCGCGGTGTGCCCTTGGCGCAGTGCCGCCGCGACGAGCTCCGTGGGGTGCGAGGCCCCGTCGAGAAAGGAGAAGGCGGAGTGGCAGTGCAGCTCGGTGTACGGCATACGAACAGATGTTCGCATGTGGGGATGACGTTGTCACGCCGGCGCTGCAGCCTCGACACCCAGCCAGGGTCCACTAGACACAATCCAGTCGTCGCTCCCACAGGCCGCCCGCCGGCCGCGTCGCCGCCGTCAGCAGCCGTGAACGGCTGTGCGTGCGGTCGAGCTCGCCGCCGAACCTGACGCCCGCGGCGATCGCACCCGCGACGCCGTCGATGTCGGTGCGCTGCGCGTAGGTGCGCACGTCGAGGGTCGCATTCGTACGCAACTGCGCACCAAGCGCGCGGATCGCCGCTGGGTTCGCCGGCTGGCGGCGAAACGCAGCCCATGCGGCGGCGACGTCGGGGTCGCGCAGGTCCACGCTCGCCGAAAGTTCCCAATGACGCCCCTTCATGCCGGCGGCCGTGGCCTGCCCGGCGCCGTTGCCCAGCGCCGACGCGAGCATCGGGGCCAGCGCCTGACCACCGGCGAAAGTGCCCGAGGCCGTCAGCGAGAGGCTGACCAGCCGGTGCCGGCGATCGAGCGTCAGCGACAGCCCAGCGGTGCGATCGGCCGATCCCGACCCTCCTGCCACGACGCTGAGCAGCGCCCACGTCGAGCCGTTTGCGCCGAGCGAGATCGTCACCTCGCCGCTGCGCTGATCGCGGCGTGCGCCCAGCACGCCCTCGGCCATGCCCTGCAGGCCCGCTGTGACCTCGGCCTCGCTGATGCCCAGCCGGCCGAGCGCACGCACGCCGCCCTCGACGAAGATCTGGCGCGGCCGGGGCCCGCCCCCGGCGACCGGCAGGCGCGGACGCAGGATCTGGCGCAGCACCTCGTCCGCTTCGCGGTCGTCGGCCGCGACGTACACCCTGCCGAGGCCGAGCACGCCCACGCCGCCGGCGCGCGCCTCGCGATCGAAGCCGATCGTGCGCCCCTTGAGCCTCACCCGCGCCCGGCCTCCGGCACCGACCTCGACGCCGACGCCCGAATGCCGCATGACCGTCAGGCGCACGGTCCCGTCCGACAGCCGCTCGCGCAGGACGACGCGATCCTTGTCGACCCTGAAGATCGCGATGGAGACCGCGACGCGGACGGCCTTGCGGTCGCTGGCGACGACGCACGGCGCCAGCCGCTGTGCAGGACAGGAGCCGCCGGTCACGATGCACAGCGCGCGGCGCAGCTGGCCGAGAACGGCGTTCGTGACGCCGTTGGCGCCGTCGCTCGCGACCGCTGCCGAGGCGCCGAGCATCAGCGCGAGCAGCGCGAGCAGCGCGACGTAGTCGATCGTCGCCTGCCCGCGCTGAGTGCGAAGGAACGTCATGCCGCCAGGCTGCCGGGCGGCGCGTGACGAAACTACGCGCGTTTGGCGCCAAAGACCCGCGGTTGTGTGTCAGGACGCGCGCGGCGCTCAGCGCTGGCGGTACCACCCCCGTGCGACGAGGTCGCGAAAGACGACGACGTTGCGCCCAGCCATGGTCACGACCTCCCAGTAGCGCCGGCGCAGCGGCCGCTCGGTCCACCAGCGATCCTCCACGAGCCAGGACTCGCAGACGGCGTCGATGACCTCGCCATCGACCTCCAGCGGCTGACCCGAGGCGTTCGCGGACACCGCCGCCGGCCGCGGCTCGCCGATCCTGCGCGGGCCGGGACTCAAGAGCCCGAGCCAGGCTTCGCCGGGATCCAGCGAATCTCACCGCGCCGAGTCATCCACGACCTTCGCCGGAACCCGGCTCAAACGGCGTCAGCACGACGCGGCGCTCTGGAACGCGCGAGTCCGGGTCGATCTCGAGCACCCGCAGCGCGGCATCGGGCCCGGCGACGGCGCGCGCCTGGCGCACGGCCTCGCGCAGGCGCTCGTCGCGGCGCACCGCGCCGTCGTCGAACAGCGCACGCATCTCCGCATGGGGCGGACCGAAGTTCTCGACGGTCAGCAGCAGCGACTCGGCGGGCGCGGGCAGCATCGCCAGGCGCCCGCCGAGCACCATCCGCATCCGCTGCGGATCGGCCAGCGCCTCGCGAAAGACGACGTGCTCGCGCCAGGTTCCGCCCTCGACGAGCCGCGCGGACAGCACGACGGCGCGCAGGGTGCGACCGCGCCGCTCGCGGCGCGCGAGCAGGCGGTCGATCAGCAGCCCGAGCGCGCGCCCGAGCTGCTCGCCCGAGCCGGACTCCGGCAGCTCGAGCGACTCGCGCAGCAGCTCGCCCGGCAGGCGCGGTCGCAGCGGCGTGTCGCGCCCGCGCGCGAGATCATGGGCGAGCAGGCCAGGCCGCCCGAAGCGGTCGGCGACGACGGCGCGCGTCAGCGCGGCGAGCTCGCCGAGCGTCATGATCCCGAGCCGCTCGAGCGGCTCGACGAGCGCGGCGGTCTCGCTGCGCCGGCGCAGCAGCGTCACCGGCCGCGGCGCGAGATCCTCGGCGCCGCAGACCCGCTGCGGCCGCCGGACGCGTGCGCCGTGTGCGGCCACCATCGCGCAGAAGCGCGTCGGTCCCTGCCCGATGCGCGCACCGGACAGCACCTTGCGCAGGCGATCAGGCTCAGACCCCTGCGCCGCGAGATAGCCGTCGGTCAGCATGCGCACGACGCGCCCGGAGTGCAGCCGCTGCAGCCCATCGGCATCGAAGCACGCCTCTCCCGAGCGCAGCGACTCGACCGCCGCCCCGAGGCTCTCCAGGCGAGCCAGCGCGCGCTCCCAGGCCTCGGCCACGCCCATCGGGTCGGGCGGCACGAGCGCCAGCCTCGGGCAGCGCGCGAGCGCCTCCCCCATCCGCATCCCGGCATGGATGCCGAACGTCTCGGCCGCCTGGGACACCTCGCCGACGACCAGCTCGCGGCCCGGCTCCGGGGCCAGCGCCGCGGGCTCGCCGAGCAGGCCCGCGCGGCCGCCTGCGGCGACCGCGAGCTCAAACCGATCCAGGAGGACGCAGACGACCAAGACGAACACATGTTCGCATCGATCGGACGGTGGCGCAAGG
>Ga0136633_1001006_pt1 | contig 21077 bp, 25 predicted proteins | sample AntDrymeUQ832206_2_FD_105494 | JGI IMG/M metagenome (GOLD analysis project Ga0136633, IMG submission 105494) | Polar desert sand microbial communities from Dry Valleys, Antarctica - metaG UQ83 (22.06) | ecosystem: Environmental > Terrestrial > Soil > Desert | place: Antarctica: Dry Valley...
CCGACAGCTTGAGCAGGACCCTGGTGTAGGCCATCGGCTTCCTTCCCGGACGTGGTGCTGGTTTAGGCCTGGCCGACCTTGAACCGGGCGAAGCGTACGACCGAGACGCCAGCCTCCTCGACGACCTTGCCCACGGTCTTCTTGTTGTCCTTGGCGAAGGCCTGCTCGAGCAGCACGCTCTCCTTGAAGAAACCGGTCACCCGGCCCTCGACGATCTTGTCGAGCGCACCCTCGGGCTTGCCCTCCTCGATGGCGGTGGCGCGGGCGATCTCGCGCTCCTTGGCGACGGCGTCCTCCGACACCTCGTCGCGCGAGACGAACTGCGGCGCGAACGCGGCGATGTGCTGGGCCACGTCCTTAGCCACTGTCGGGTTGTCGCCGGACAGCTCCACCAGGACGCCGAGCTGTGGGGGCAGGTCAGGGTTGGTCTTGTGCAGGTAGACGCCGACGTAGGCGCCCTCCAGCGTTGCGACCCGGCGGACCTCGATCTTCTCGCCGAGGTTGGCGTTGGCCTCATCGAGAACCGTCTGCAGGTCAGCCCCATCGACGGTGATCTCCTTCGGGTCATTGGCACCCAAAGCAGCGGCCACGACGCGGTCCGCCAGCTCGATGAACCTGGAGCTCTTCGCGACGAAGTCGGTCTCGCAGTTGAGCTCGAGCAGCGTGGCCTTGGTGGTGCCGTCGGCCTTGACCGTCACCAGGCCGTTGCTGGCCGCGCGGCCCTCACGCTTCGCGACGCCCTTGAGGCCCTTGATGCGCAGGAACTCGACGGCCTTGTCGTAGTCACCGTCGTTCTCGACGAGGGCGTTCTTGCAGTCGGTCATGCCGGCGCCGGTGGCCTCACGGAGCTTCTTGATGTCGGCAGCGGAGATGGTCGCCATGTCTCTTCTCTTCTTGTGGGCTGGGGGAACGAACGTCAGGCGGAGGGAGTGGCCTCAGGATTGGCCTCGACCGCTTCGGGTGCGGGGGCTTCCGTCGTACCGGACAGGAGCTCTTGCTCCCACGCGGGAAGCGGCTCGTCGGCAGCGAGCACGCCGGGCTCGGGCTTGACGTCTGCATCGGAGGCGCCGGCACCGGCCTGCGCGCTGGCCCGGGCCATGAGCCCCTCGGCGACGGCGTCGGCGATCACGCGGGTCAGGGTGCCGATCGAGCGGATCGCGTCGTCGTTGCCGGGGATCTTGTAGTCGACGACATCGGGGTCGCAGTTGGTGTCGAGGATGGCGACGACCGGGATGTTGAGCTTGCGGGCCTCGTTGACGGCCAGGTGCTCCTTGTTGGTGTCGACGATCCAGACCGCACTGGGGGTGCGCGTCATCTCGCGGATGCCGCCCAGGGTGCGGAGCAGCTTCTTGCGCTCGCGGTCGAGGACGAGCGCCTCCTTCTTCGTCAGCACGGTGGCGCCACCGGTCTGCTCGATCAGCTCGAGCTCCTTGAGGCGCTGCAGCCGCTTGTAGACGGTCGAGAAGTTGGTGAGCATGCCGCCGAGCCAGCGCTCGGTGACATAGGGCATGCCGACGCGGGTGGCCTGCTCGGCGATCGACTCCTGCGCCTGGCGCTTGGTGCCGATGAACATCACGGTGCCGCCGTGCGCGACGGTCTCCTTGACGAAGTCGTAGGCGCGGTCGATGTAGCCCAGCGTCTGCTGCAGGTCGATGATGTAGATGCCGTTGCGCTCGGTGAAGATGAAGCGCTTCATCTTGGGGTTCCAGCGCTTGGTCTGGTGCCCGAAGTGGGCGCCGCTCTCGAGGAGCTGGCGCATGCTGACCACAGCCATGGTGGTGTCTTCTCTCATATCCGGTTGTGACGCGGCAGCCGGTCGGCCACCGCCCTGACGCCCTGCCGCCGTGCCTTCCCTTCACAAGAAGGGACCGGGGTACGGCGGACTGGTGCGGGCGTGCGAAGTCACCGGGGCGAGCCCTGGTGCTGTGGACAAGTGTAGGGGCTGAAGCGCTCGGTCCACAGGGCTCCCCCAGGACGGGTGGCGAGCGGCCACGCTGTCGGGTATGAGACGCGCTGCGCTGCTGGTCCTGCTCCTGCTGCTGTTCGGTGGATCCGCCCTGGCAGAGCCGCGGCCCGGCTACGGCTGGCCGCTGCGGGGCACCCCAGCGGTCGAGCGGGCGTTCGACCCGCCGCGCAGCGCTTGGGGGGCCGGCCACCGCGGGGTGGACCTGCGAGCGGCGGCCGGCCAGCGGGTGCTCGCCGCCGGCGCCGGGCGGGTGTCCTACGCCGGGCTGCTGGCCGGCCGAGGCGTAATCACGGTGCAGCACGCGGGTGGGCTGCGGACGACGTACGAGCCGGTGACGCCCTCCGTGCGGGTCGGGGTCTGGGTGAGCCTGGGCGCCGTCCTCGGCCAGGTGGCGGACGGGCACGAGTCCTGCCGACGGGCGAGCTGCCTGCACTGGGGGCTGCGCCGCGGGAAGGCCTACCTCGACCCGCTGGCACTCGTCCGGGGCGGTCCGGTGCGGTTGCTGCCGCTCGGTGCCCCGCCGCGTGCCCAGGGCCTCGCGTTAAGCGGCCGGCTGGCGGTGCGCCCGTTGCCCCGACCGCCCGCCGAGGCGAGCCCGGTCGGGACGGCCACGGGGCGCGCTCCGGCCGCCGCCGTGGTGGCGCTCGGCGGCGTCATGTTGGGCTGGACGGCCTGGAGACGGCAGGATGCACGCGGACGGGCACTTTTCCGGGGCTCATGACGTGCGGGGGAACAGGGTTTGGCGGGGATGTTGGAGATCAGGCTGACCGTTGCCCAGCCCCACCGTGCCGCCCGCCGGGACGTCGTGGTCCTGCTCGACCCGACCGGCCGCGTTGCCGACCTTGAGCAGGCGCTCGACACGGGCACCGGCCAGTTGTGGTTGGCCGACAAGCAGCTCGACAGCACCGCCACGCTGCGCGACGCCGGCATCCGGGACGGGGTGCTGGTGTCCCAGGGCGGGCCGCTGCGCGAGGCCCAGGAACCGGCCGCGGCGATCGAGCTGCGGCTGGTCTCCGGGCCCGAGGCTGGCGCGATCTACCCGCTGCCCGACGGTGACACCGTCGTGGGCGGGCCCGGCACCGCGATCGCGCTGACCGGGGCCGGGCTGGCCTGGGAGCAGCTCCGGCTGCACCACGGGCCGTCCGGTGTGGTGGCCACCAACCTCGACCAGACCTACCCGGTCTGCCGCAATGGGGTGGCCCTGCTCGGCCCGGTCGCGCTGGCGCCCGACGACCAGCTCCAGGTCGGCGAGCACGTGCTCGGGTTCGCGCTGGTGGAGCCGACCAGCCCCGACCTGACCGGCCCCGACCTGACCCTCACGGTCGAACGTCCGGAGCGCCACCGCCCCGTCCTGGACAGCCGCACCCTCGAGCTGCCGGCCGAGCCGACCCGCAGCGACCCCCGGCGGCGGCCGCTGCTGCCCCTCGCGGTTCCGCTGCTGCTCGGCTTGGCCTTCGGCGTGCTGCTCAGCCCCTGGTTCCTGGTTCTCCTGCTGGCCGTGCCGGCGCTGGGCTACCTGCTGACGTGGCGAGCGGGCGGCGCCGCGGACCGGCTGCTGGACGAGCAGATCCGCGAGCACGGGCAGGACATGGCCCAGTACGCCGCCGACAAGACGCACCTCCTCCGCACCGAGACCGCCTTCCTGCGGGACAGTGCCCCCGATGCGGCGGCGCTGCTGCGCACGGCGACCGGCACCGGCTCACGGCTGTGGGAGCGCGGGCGCGAGGGCGCCGACGCCCTCGTCCTGCGGCTTGGCACCACCGAAGCGGTGGCCACCTCCGTGGAGGTCATCGCCTCGGAGGGGGTGGTGGCCCCCAGGCCGAGCGTGCTCCACGAGGTGCCCCTGACCCTGCCGCTGCGCGAGGCAGGGGTCGTGGGCATCGTCGGTCTGCTGGCCACCCGTCGCGGTCTGGCCCGTTGGCTGGTCGGCCAGGCCGCCGTGCTGCACAGCCCCGACGACCTCTCGATCTGGCTGCTCACACCCAGCACGCCGGACAGCACCCTCGAGGAGGCCGACTGGGGATGGCTGCGCTGGCTGCCGCACAGCAAGGGTGTCCCTGAGCTCTGCGCGTCCCTTGTCGGCAGCACCGACGAGAGCCTGGCTGGTCGGGTCGGCGAGCTGCGTGCCCTCATCGCGCATCGCGCGGCGCTCGCCAGGGACCCGCAGACCGAGACCGCTCGTCCAGCCGACGTGCTGGTCGTGCTGGACGGGGTCAAGGCGCTGCGGGACGTCGCCGGCGTCAACGAGATCCTGCGCGAGGGCCCAGCCCTCGGTGTCCACTGCGTCTGCCTCGGATCCTCGGCCGCCGACCTGCCGCCCGAGGCCAAGACCACCATCGCGGTGGAGCCGAACGGGCGGATCAGCCTCCGCCGTACCGGCCGGGCCCGGGTGGAGGGTGTGCGGCCGGACCTGGTCGGCCCGGCCTGGGCAGAGCGTGTCGCGCGCGCCCTCGCGCCGCTGCGGCTGACCGACAGGTCGAGCGGGCCGCTGCCGTTCTCGGTGCGCCTGCTCGACCTGCTCGGGATCGAGCCCGCTGCCGGTGCCGTGCTCGAGCGCTGGGTCCAGGCCCGGCCCGCTCCCCTCGGCGTCGGCGAGCACGGCCCGGTGGAGGTCGAGCTCAGCAGTGCCGGGCCGCACCTGCTCTTCGCCGGCGCCGGCTCCGCCGGGGTGCTGCAAGCCGCCGTCGCCTCGCTGGCGGCCAGCCACCGGCCGGACGCACTGGCGCTCGTGCTGGTCGGGGAGTCCTTCGCCGACCTCGACCAGCTGCCCCACACGTCGTCGGTGGTCAACGACCTCGACGGCGGGGCGGCGGCCCGCGCGATCGCCTCGCTCGGTGCCGAGCTCAACCGGCGTGAGCGCCTGCTGGCGTCGGTAGCGGCAACCGACATCGAGGCCTACCTGGGCAGTGGCTACCCCCTCCCCCGGCTGGTGCTGGCCGTCGACGAGGTGACCGGGCAGCTGCCCGAGCTGGTGAGCGGCCTGGTCGAGCTGAGCAACCGCGGCGGACCGCTGGGCCTGCACCTGCTGCTTGCCACCAGCCAGCCGTCGGCTGCCCCTGCCGTGGCCGGGCTACGGCTCGCCCTCAGGGTGGACAAAGCCGCCGACTCCCAGCAGGTGCTGGGATCACGCGTCGCGGCCAGCGTCCTGGCTGCCGTGCCTGGGCGCGGCTACCTCCGCACCGGGGACGGGCCGCTCGTGGCCATCCAGGCGGCGTCGCTGGAGGCGGCACCGGCCGAGCAGGCTGTGGTGAAGGAGCTCACCTGGCCCAGTCTCGGCCTGCCGCTGCACGAACCCGTTGCCGGTGCCAGTGACCTGGCCCGGCTGGTCAAGGCGATCCGGGAGGCAGCCGAGACCCTCGACCTCCCGGTGCCGGCCAGCCCCTGGCTCGAACCCTTGCCCGACCGCGTCGTCCTCGGGGACCTGCCGACCGCAGCGGGGGTCGTACTCGGGCTCGAGGACCTGCCCGCCCAGCAGACCCAGCCGCCGGCCGGGTGGGACCTGGAGCGCGGCGGTCACCTGCTCGTCGTCGGAGCACCCCGCTCCGGCCGGTCGACGCTGCTGCGGACGCTCGCGGTGTCGCTGACGTCGACGGTGACGGCTTCCGATGCGCACCTCTACGCGCTCGACTGCGGCAGCGGGCAGCTGGCCGGCCTCGCGGCCCTGCCGCACTGCGGCGCCGTCGTGACCGTGAGCGAGCCCGAACGCGCCGAGCGGCTCCTGACCCGCTTGGCGGCTGAGGTCGAGCGCCGCCGCCGGCAGCTGGCCGAACGCGGATTCGCCGACCTGTCGGGGCAGCGCGCGGGCACCGCTGACCCGCTCCCCTACCTGGTGCTGCTGATCGATTCGTGGGAGGGCTTCGCCGCTGCGCTGGAGCGACACACCGACATCTTGCTCGAGCTGCTCCGTGAGGGCGGGCCGGCCGGCCTCCGGGTCGTGCTCACGGGCGACCGCTCCCTGTTGTCGACCGAGCTGGCTGCCGCCGTACCCGATCGTCTTGTTCTGCGGCTCGACGACCGGTCCGACTACGCGTCGGCCGGTCTGACCCCCGTGTCCATCCCCAGCCAGGTCCCGGCCGGCCGCGGGTTCCGTGCGACGGCCGGTGCGACGGTTCCGGCGGTGGCGTCCGTGCAGGTGGCACTGCTGACTGCTGACGGGTCCGAGTCCGGTCAGGCCGCCGCCTTGCGCGACCATGCCGCGACGCTGCCGCCTGCCCGGGGCCGCAAGCCGTTCCGCGTCGACGTGCTGCCCGAGCGGGTCACGGTCAGCGAGGCGCGGGAGCTCGGTGCTTCAGGTCCCGGCGCGGAGTTCGCCGTCGGCGGCGACGAGCTGCGACTGCAGACCGTCAACCTGCTGACCTGCGGGCCCGGCTTCACGATCGCAGGCCCCCCGCGGTCGGGCCGCTCGACCGCACTCGCTGTGCTGGCCCGTTCGCTGCTCGAGACCGGCACCCAGCTGTGCCTGATCACCCCGGTCGCCTCGCCGCTGAGCGAGCTGAGCGATCTGGCCGGCGTCCTGATCGCCGAGCAGTCCCCCCTGGCAGGTGACCTCAGGCGGCTGCTCGACCGGACCAACGGGCCGGTGGCGGTGCTCGTCGACGACGCCGAGCAGGTGGCCGACGACCAGCTCGACGAGCTGCTGACCGATGAGCTGCGCAAGGGCCGCTCCGGGTTGCACAGCATCGTGGTGGCTGGCGGGCTGGAAGAGCTCAGCGCGATCCACGGCGGCTTCGCCTTCGATGCCCGCAAGTCGCGGTCAGGGCTGCTGCTGTCGCCCGACTCGGCGTCGTACGGCGACCTGCTCGGGGTCCGACTCCCGGCGACGGCGGCCTTCAGCGGTCCGCCGGGGCGGGGCTTGCTGCTGCGCAGCGGCCAAGTGCAGCTGGTGCAGGTCCCGCTCCCAGATTGACTGTTCGCGTGGGTCAGTCGCGCTGGTCGGCGAGCTTGCCGCGCAGCTGGAGCACGGCCTTGGTGTGCATCTGGCAGATCCGGCTCTCGGTGACTCCGAGGACCTGGCCGATCTCGGCGAGAGTGAGGCCCTCGTAGTAGTAGAGGGTGACGACGATCTTCTCGCGCTCGGGCAGCGTGTTGATGGCCTTGGCCAGGAGGTACTTGGTCTCCTCGGTCTCGAAGGCGGCGACCGGGTCCTCGGCCTTGGTGTCCTCGAGGGTGTCGACCAGGGAGAGCTTGTCGCCCTTCTCGCCACCGGCGGACAGCAGCTCGTCGAGGGCGACGACGTTGACGAACGAGACCTGGCTGAAGATCGCGTGCAGGTCCTCGAGCTTGATGCCGAGCTCCCCGGCGACCTCGGTCTCGGTCGGCGACCGGTGCAGCTTGGCCTCGAGGGCGGCGTAGGCCTTCTCGACCTCGCGGGCCTTGAAGCGGACCGACCGCGGGATCCAGTCGATCGACCGCAGCTCGTCGATGATCGCGCCCTTGATGCGGGCGATCGCGTAGGTCTCGAACTTGATCGCCCGCTCGAGGTCGAACTTCTCGATCGCGTCGATCAGCCCGAAGATCCCGTAGGAGACCAGGTCGGCCTGCTCGATGTTGGGTGGCAGGCCCACGCCGACCCGGCCGGCGACGTACTTGACCAGCGGTGAGTAGTGCAGGATCAGCCGCTCGCGCAGCGCCTCCTGCTTGTTGGCTTTGTACTCGCGCCACAGCACCGCGATGGCGGCCTCGATCTCCGCCCGGTCCTCGTCCGACACGCCGGCATAGCGACCCGTCTTGCGGACCGGCTTCGGCGCCTCGACGACCTCGGGTGGCGCCTCGGCGGTGACCACCGGGCCGCCCGAGGGCTCAGGCTCGGGGGTGCGCGCGCTCATAGCTCGTCCTCAACCGCTCGATGCTGACATGCGTGTAGATCTGGGTCGTGGCGAGCGTAGCGTGGCCAAGAAGCTCTTGGACGCTTCTTAGGTCAGCTCCGCCTTCCAGCAGGTGTGTCGCTGCGGTGTGCCGCAAACCATGCGGACCCATGTCAGGAGCACCGGGTACGGCGGAAAGGCGCGCGTGCACGAGAGTGCGGGCCGCCCGTGGGTCGAGCCGGCCGCCACGGGCGCCCAGCAGCAGCGCCGTGCCGCTGGCAACACCTGCCCACTGCGGCCGGCCTGACGTCAGCCAGCGGTCGAGGGCGTGCTGGGCCGGGACGCCGTACGGCACTGATCGTTGCTTGTTGCCCTTTCCGAGCACCCTGATGACCCGCCGGTGCTGGTCGACGTCGTCGAGGTCGAGGCCGCACAGCTCGCTGACCCTGATCCCGGTGGCGTAGAGCAGCTCGAGTACGACCGCGTCGCGCAGGTCGCTGACCTCGTCCCCCCTGACCTCTACCAGCTGCTGGGCCTCGTGGACGTTGAGGACGTCGGGCAGCGGGCGGTGGCCTTTGGGGCTGGCCAGCAGCTGCCCAGGGTCGCTGGGCATCAGGCCACGGCGGCTGGCCCACGCGGTGAAGGTGCGGGCTGCCGAGCCGCGCCGGGCCAGCGTCGCCCGGCTGCCACCGGTGGTGCGGAGCTTGGCCAGCCAGCTGCGCAGGACGCTCAGGTCGATGCCACTCGGGTCCTCGACGCCGAGCCTGGCGGCGTGCGAGAACAGCGAGCCGAGGTCGCCGCGGTAGGCCCGGAGGGTGTGCGCCGAGCGGTTGCGCTCGAGCGCCAGGTGCTGCACGAAGCCATCGAGGGCGGTGTGCAACGCGGGCGGCAGTTCCATCTCGGTGCTCTGCCCGCTGCCCATGGGCCCACGCTCCGTCACGCGGGTGATCCGGTCAAGCCGCCACGCACTGGTCGAGCCGGCTCTGACCGCTTAGGCGTTTCAAAATGCCCAATTTGTGGCATCCTGGTGCTGGCCGCCGCTACCCAGCTGAGCGAGCCGCGCCGAGATGAGGAACGTCGTGACCCAACCGATCACGCGCAGCATGCCGTTGACGCCCGAACGGCCCCCTGCGGTGCACGCTCCCGCCGTCGTCCGCTCCGAGGCCGACTACATCATCCGGCCGGCCGCGATCATCCCGATGACCTCGGCGCGGGCGCTGATCGACTGGCTGGCGCGCAACACCCTCGAGCTCGGCGGGGTCTGGAGCGTCGGGGAGACGACCGGCATCTGGCAGCGCTACGACAAGCCCTGGACCGGTGACTTCGGCTCGCGTGGGGAGAGCCAGCTGCTGGGCACGATCTACGTGACCTACGACAAGCCGCGGCGGCACGACGTCGTGCTGCACCGGGTGCAGGTCACCGATCACGGCCTGATGCTCGGCTGGACCACGATGACCCTGGTCGATGAACTCCTGGGCCGCGTGGGCCTGTCGATCGCCACCTGTCCGCGGGACACCAGCATGCCTGCCAGCGCGCCGAGGCAAGACCCCTTTCGGCGTGCCGACGCCTACACCCGCGGCCAGGTCTGACAGCCGGTTTCGTTACCGAGGGGCGAGTCGTCGGGCCGCACACGGCCGCTGAGGTGCTCGCCGAAGAACTGCTCGATCCTGCTCACATAATGCGCGCGGTGCGCCGGGCTCATCGACGAGCCGAGCGAATGGCCTTCCCCCGGCAAGATGTGCATCTCATGCGGCACGCCCTCGCGGTCCAAGGCAGCCGCGAGCTGCTTTGCCTCCGACACGGGCACCCGCGGGTCCTGCTCGCCGTAGAACAGCAGCAACGGCACCTTTACCCGGTGGGCAAGGCGCAACGGCGATCGCTCCCAGAGCTCTTCCGACGGTTCATCCCGCGACTGCGGTTCCCTCGTACATGGCGCCAAATGGCTTCGGCTCACCCTTGCTGTAGTACTGATCCATGTGCGTCATCGCCAGTCCGCCGGCTGCCACGATCCCGGTGATGTCCCGGTTGAGGTTGCAGCCGCCGCCGACGCGGTGCTGAAACCGGTTCAATCGGTTCTGCCATCGACGTACACCCTCATCTGGCGCCCGCCCATGCTCAACGAAGTGGAGCGATCCGCCAGGGCGTAGGACCCGGCGTGCTTCGCGGACAGCGGCGACCGGGTCCGGGATGGTGCACAGGCTCCAGGTGCAGAGCACCGCGTCGACGCTGGCATCGGGCAGCGGCACCCGCTGCCCGTCCAGACCGATCACCTCCATGGGCACCGACGAGGCAGCTATGCGCTTTCGGGCGAGCTGCACGCCGACTCCGGATGGTTCGACCGCGTACAGCCGGCTCACCTCCGCCGGGAGAAACGGCAGGTTGTGCCCGGTGCCGAACCCGATCTCCAGCACGTCACCCTTGAGGTTCGCGCACACCCGGCGGCGGATCTCCCGGGTCTGCTCGGTGTTCATCACCAGGTTGATCACGTGCGGCAGGATCCGCTCTTCATACCGGCCCATGTCCGCTCCTCCCCACCGTTGCTGCAGCGAGTACGGCGTCGATCGTGGCCCCGGGCGGATCACATGGCAAGTAACGCTTCTGCAAAAGCGCGTGCGTGCCAACGGCTGCCCACTCACACCAGGTCGAAGGCCGCCTGGAGGGCGTCGTGCAGCTCTCGCTCCTGGTGGTCGAGCAGCCAGCCGCAGGGCTCGTGCAACTGGCCGGCCGGGATGCTGGTGACGTGGTCGCACTTCACCACCGACGCCTCGGGCAAGCCGTTCCTGGTTCCGAGCAGCACTTCCGAGGCAAGCCCGTGGATCGTCGTCGTGATCGGCGCGACCACGACCGTGGACAGCCGCCCTACCATCACGGCCCGCGTCAGGACCAGCACGGGTCGCCGCTTGTCCAGCGTGGCCCAGTGGAGCGGACGCATCAGTCTCCGTCGATCGGGGTGCCCGAGGTGGCGAGTGCCATGGCCAGCGCCTCGACGTCCTCCAGCGCGCCGGCCTCGACTAGGCGCAGCAGGTCCTGCTCCGCGCGATGGCGTCGCGCTTCTCGCGCGATGAGGCGCGCGACCAGCTCTGCCCGGCTCTTCACCCGCCCGTCAGCGATCGCCTCGTCGAGGTAGGCCACTAGCTCGTCCGGAAGGCGAACCGCGATCTGAGTGCTCATGCCCAGCATGGTACCGATTTGGGATGCAGCCCTGAAGGCGCTCATCTGCCGGCGCCGAGGGTGGTCAGGCGCCAGCCACCGTCGCGCTGCTCCACTAGCCCAGCGACGAGCAGTGGCGGCAGGACCTGCTGGACCACAAGGGCTGACACGCCGGCGGTCCTGGCGATGCGGGCAACACCGACGGGCACCCGGACGGGCACGGCATCGAGCACGCGGCGCACTATTTCGGGGAGCTTGTCGCGCGGGTGAACCGGCCCGCGCATGCTCTCCGGCAGGTGCTCGCCGATGGCGCCGGTGAGCTCCAGGACCTCACTGAGCTGTGTCGCCAGCACCGCCTTCCCACTGCGGATCAACTCGTGGCAGCCGGCCGACTGCGCCGACGTGACCGGACCGGGGACGGCCAGCACGGGCTTACCGAGGTTGATGGCGCGGCCGGCGGTGGACAGTGACCCGCTGCGCAGAGCGGCCTCCACCACCACGGTCGCCCCGGAGAGCGCTGCGATGATCCGGTTGCGAACGAGGAACCGGACCCTGGTCGGCGATGATCCGGGTGGGACCTCGCTGACCAGCAGCCCCTGCTCGGCCACCTGGGCGAGCAGCCGTTCGTGGGCGCGGGGGTAGGCCACGTCGACGCCGCTGGCCAGCACGGCGACGGTGGGGGCTGCCTGAGCGTCGAGAGCAGCGCGGTGGGCTGCTGCGTCAATGCCGTAGGCGCCACCCGACACCACGGTCACGCCGGCTTCGGACAACCCGAAGCACAGCTGCGAGGCCACGTGCGTGCCGTAGGCGGTGGCCGCCCGGGCTCCCACCACCGCCACCGATCGGCTGCACAGGTCAGCGAGGTCGGCAGGCCCGCGCACGAACAGCACCCACGGCGGCGCCATCTGCTTGACGTCGCCCTCCATCACGAGCGGGTCCCACGCCAAGGACACAGCAGGCCACTCGGCATCGCCCGGGCAGAGGACCCGCGCGCCCACCTGCTGCAGCCGATCGAGGTCGCGCCGCGGGTCATAGCCGTCCGCCCGGCCGGCAATGCCGTCGAGCGCCTGCTGCCCGAGCTGGCCGAGCGGCGCCCCCGCACGCAACCGCTCCCAGACCGCCGTGGCCGGTTGGGACGCGAGGGCCCCGTGTACGGCGATCGAGCCGGGCTCGATGATCCGGGCCAAGGCCAGCCGGGCCAGTCGCTCGTCGTCGGACGCTTCCGCGGAAGCGTCGGACGGCGACGCGGAAGCGCCGGGGGACATTGCGGAGACGTGGGGCGCGAAGGGGAAGCTCATGCCGCGACCCCCTCGTAGCGCTGGCCGATCCGCATGCCGAGCGCCAGGTCGACCTCGCCCTTGCCGGGCACCGCCAGCCCGGCCAGGTCGGCCAGCGTCCAGGCCAGCCGTTGGACCCGGCCGAAGCCCCGCGCCGTGAGCAGGCCCTTGTCCATCGCCCGGCCGGCGTCGAACAGCGCGGCTCGGGGGATCGGCCAGCGCTGCGTCTGGATGGTGGGCGGCACGTCACCGTTGGTGCGCCAGGGCGTGCCCGCCAGGCGCGCCCGGGCAGCGTCGCGGGCCTGCAGGACGCGGGCGGCGATCACCGCCGACGACTCCGCTCCCCCGCGGTCGGACATGATCTCCTGCCGCGTGATCGCCGGTAGGTCGATCACGATGTCCATCCGGTCGAGCAACGGACCGGACAACCGCGTCAGGTAGTGCCGCCGCCGCTCCGAGGTGCAGGTGCACGACCGCTCCGGCTTGGCGCACGCGCACGGGTTGGCCGCGAGCAGCAGCGAGAAGCGCGCGGGGTAACGAGCGGTTCCGCCGACTCGCCGGATGCTGATCTGGCCGCTCTCCAGCGGCTGGCGCAGCGCGTCGAGCACGCCGCGTTGGAACTCCGGCGCCTCATCGAGAAAGAGAATTCCTCGATGGGCCAACGAGGCCGCGCCCGGCTTGGCGATGCCACTGCCGCCGCCGATGATCGAGGCGGCGGTCGCCCCGTGGTGCGGCGCTTGGAACGGTGGCCGCACGATCAGCGGCGCCACCGCTGGGAGCAGCCCGGCCACCGAGTGGATGGCGGTGACCTCAAGCGACTCAGCCAATGACAGCGGCGGCAAGATCCCTGGCATCCGCTCGGCCAGCAGCGTCTTGCCGCAACCCGGCGTGCCGGTCATCAGCAGGTTGAGCCCACCCGCGGCAGCGACCTCGCACGCCAGGCGCCCCACGGGTTGCCCTGCCACGTCGAGGAAGTCACCCCTCTCGGGCTCGGGCTCGGGTTCCGGGTCAGGGTCGGGCAGCGGCTCGTCGAACGGCTCGCCGCGCAGTAGCGCCACGAGCCCTCTCAGGGAGCGAACGCCGCAGGACGTCACGTCCGGCAGCAGCTGGGCCTCGGCCAGGTTGCCAAGGGGGACGATGGCCCGAGCGATGCCGGCCTTGTGCGCCGCGGCAAGGGCCGGCAGCACGCCGGGGATGCGCTTGACCCGGCCGTCCAGCCCGAGCTCGCCGAGCAGCAACAACTTGTCGAGAGCCGACGAGGGCACCTCTCCGGCAGCCGCCAGCAGGGCAGCCGCCAGCGCCAGGTCGAAGCCGCTGCCCTTCTTGGGAAGTGCGGCCGGCGACAAGCCGAGGGTCACCTTCTTGTTGGGCCACGGGTGCCCGGAGTTGACGACTGCGGCCCGCACCCGGTCCCGCGCCTCGGTCAGAGCAGCATCGGGTAGGCCGGTGATCGACAGCCCGGGGATGCCGTCGGCCAGGTCGGCCTCGACCTCCACGACGTGCCCGTCCATCCCGACTAGGGCCACCGCAAGGCTCCTGGCGAGGGCCATCAGAAGGCCGCTTGCAGGTGCACGAGGTCCGGCGCCTGCCCGTGCCGTCGCACGATCGACACCACGTCGAACCGCAGGTCGTGCCGGCCCGGAGGGCGGAACTCGCTCAGCCAGCGGACAGCCAGCCCGTGGATGCGCCGGGCCTTGACGCGCGACACCGCTTCCGCCGGGGCGCCGAAGGCCATCGAGCTGCGGGTCTTGACCTCGACGAACACGACGGCACCCTCCCCTAGGGCGACGATGTCGAGCTCGCCCTCCCGGCAGCGCCAGTTGCGCGCCAGGACCGTGTAGCCGGCGCCCTCCAGGTGAGCGACGGCAAGGTCCTCACCCCATGCACCCAACGCGCGCCGGTCGACCACGGCAACCACCTCCACCTCAGAAGGTGGCGATCACCGACCGGTTGCGGAGGTTCCGTCGTACAGGCTGTGGATGGCGGGTGTGCCTGTGGATCAGGTGCGCGGTTCTGTCTCAGGGAGGTCGGGGGCCCGGACGCCCTGGATGACCGGTAGCTCCTCCGACGTGCCCGGGGCGAGATCACCGTGGATCGCGGGCACGGAGCCAGCCAAAGAGGGGGCCTGCGGATCCCCCTCGCCCGGTGTCTCGGTCTGGCCGTCACCGGCGCCCGGGGGGTGCGGTTCGGTCTTGCTCTGGTTCGCGGCGAAAGAGCTCATGCGGCTGGCCTACCCGCTATCCGGCCGGGGGAAGCTCCAGGTCCGGCTTGTCGAGCCGCTCGATGTTGACGTCCTTGAAGGTCAGCACGCGCACGCTCTTGACGAACCGCGCCGGCCGGAACATGTCCCACACCCAGGCGTCGGTCAGCTCCACCTCGAACCAGCCCTCGCGAGGGGTCACCTCGACTGCATTGCACAGGTAGAAGCGGCGCTCGGTCTCGACCACCCAGTCGAAGTGGGCGACGACATCGCGGTACTCCTGGTAGAGCGACAGCTCGAGCGTCGCCTCGAAGCGCTCCAGGTCCTCGGGGCTCATGTGTGCGCCTTCACGTTGACGTAGGAGAAGCGGTGCTCCGGGCACGGCCCGTGCGCCTGCAGTGCGCTCATGTGCTCGGGCGTCGAGTAGCCCTTGTGCTGCGCGAAGTCGTAGTGCGGGAATCGCTCGTGCAGCTCGACCATCATCCTGTCTCTGGTCACCTTCGCGACCACTGATGCGGCGGCGACGCACGCAGCGACGCGGTCGCCCTTCCACACTGCGAGACTCGGCGCCGGCATCCCCGAGATGGCAAACCCGTCAGTCAGGATGTACGACGGACAGGGGTCGAGACGCAGGACGGCTTGGCGCATCGCGCGGACGTTCATGACGTGCAGCCCAGCGGCGTCCACCTCCTCAGGCGGGACCACGACAACCGACCAGGCGAGCGCCCGCTTCACGACCTCGGCGTAAGCCTTCTCACGTGCCGCCTCCGTCAGGAGCTTCGAGTCGGCAAGGCCGGGCACCTCGCCTCGCCTGCCCTGGGGCAGGACGACAGCGGCGACGACGAGCGGGCCGGCGCAGGCACCGCGGCCGGCCTCGTCAGCCCCTGCTACGTGAGGGAAGCCGTGGTTCTGCAGGACGCGTTCCAGGGCCCACAGCCCGTGCTCGGAGCGAACGACAGCGCGCGGCGCGGTGATCACAGGAACCGCTCCAGCAGCTGGCCGAGGCAGCGTGGGAAGAACTCGTCGGTGGTGGCCCGCAGCTCATCCAGCGACCACCAGCGGTGCTCGAAGATGCTGCTCGCCTCGATCTCCTGGAAGCCCGAGATGTCGACCACGTGCTCGTCGACCCGGAGCACGAAGAACGTGGAGTGCTGCTGGAAGCTCCTGGTGGCGAAGCGGAAGAGCGACTCCTCCTCGTGCACCGGGCCCTCCAGCTCTGCCGGGTCGACGCGGAGGCCGGTCTCCTCGAACAGCTCGCGGGCGGCACCGGCGCGCACGGTCTCGCCGGGGTCGAGGCCGCCGCCAGGGGTGAACCAGAAGCTGCCGCGCTCGGGGTCGGCGGGGTCGGCGCCGCAGAACAGCAGCACCCGCTGCTGTCCGTCGATGAGCAGCACCCGGCCGGACCGGCGGGGCTCGACGGCTGGCTCGGTGGGGGCAGTCATGGCCCCCCCGATGGTAAGGCCCGGCGATCAGCCGAGGCGGGTCTTCCGCCGCCGTCGGAGCAGCGCGATCGGCAGCGCGCCGATCCCGCCGAGCAGGTAGACGGCACCGGGCTCGGCCAGGGCCAGCGTGAAGGTGCTCGGCACGGTCAGGACGTCGCCCCGGGTGAGCGGGTAGACCACGAGGAAGGCCCGGCCCACCACGCGGTCGATGGCGATGGTGCCCTGATGGGAGTCGGTGATGTGGCCGCGTGAGTCCGACGACTGGCTGCGATGGTCACCCATCAGCCACAGCCGGCCCTCCGGAACGAGCAGGCCCTCGGCGCCGGGCGGGCAGACGTCGCGGGTGCTGCCGGCTGCGCAGAACCACTTGTTGGCGTCCTCCTCGTCGGAGGCCGCGAGCAGGTAGGGCTCCTGCAGCTCCACCGGCTGGCCCCCAGGCGGCTGGACCACCACCTTGCCCGAGGGGCTGCAGCACATGACGCGGTCAGCGGGCAGGCCGATCACCCGCTTGATGTAATCCTTATCGTCCGAGACGACGCCGAAGAAGGTGCCGACGCGGTGCAGGGCGCGATCCCCCAGGTTGCTCCGCTCGACGACGTCAGCCTCGGAGGCCCAGTCGTCGATGCCGTTGAAGACAACCACCTCGCCGCGGTGGATGCCGCGCACGTCGTAGATCAGCTTGTTGACGAGGACCCGATCACCCTTCTCGAGGGTGTGCATCATCGAGCCGGACGGGATCGAGAAGGCCTGGATCAGCAGCGCCTTGATCAGCAGCGCCAAGGCGATCGCCATGACCACGAGGAAGGGGAGCTCGCGCCAGGGCGACCGGCTCTTGCGGCCGTCGGCCTCCGCAGCGTCCGGGTCAGCCGTTTGCGTGGTCACGCGACGTCAACGAAGCGGCGACTGGAGACGTGCCGGATCAGGCGTCGGCAGGACTGGCAGAAGCAGCGGGCTTGACGTCGCGCTTCTCCTTGATCTTGGCCTTCTTGCCCCGCAGCTCGCGCAGGTAGTAGAGCTTGGCTCGCCGGACGTCACCGCGGGTGACGACCTTGATGTCCTCGATCACCGGGGTGTGCACCGGGAAGGTGCGCTCCACGCCGACGCCGAAGCTCACCTTGCGCACCGTGAACGTCTCGCGGACCCCACCGCCCTGGCGGCGGATGACCACGCCCTGGAAGCGCTGCACGCGGGACCGGTTGCCCTCGACGACCCGGACACCGACATCGAGGGTGTCCCCGGGCCGGAAGTCAGGGACGTCGCTGCGCAGCGAGGCGTTGTCGAGCTCGTCGAGGGTGTGCATGGCGGATCGCTTCTCTCAGGCGTCTGGCGGGAGCCGCTGCATCACAGCGACCCTCTATCTTGCCACATCGCCGGGTTCGGGGTCGATCCGCAGCAGCTCCGGCCGGCGCTCTGCCGTGCGGGCCAGGCTCTGCTCATGGTGCCACCGCGCGATCGCGGCGTGATCCCCCGACAGCAGCACCTCGGGCACCGCGAGCCCCTGCCAGACCGGCGGACGGGTGTACGACGGAGCCTCGAGCAACCCAGCACTGAAGGAATCGTCTTGGTGGGACAGTTCGTTGCCGAGCACACCGGGCAGCAGCCGGGCCACCGCCTCGATGATCACCAGTGCGGCAACCTCTCCCCCGGCCAGCACGTAGTCGCCGATCGACACCTCGTCGACCTGCATGGTCTCGCGTGCGTGCTCCACCACCCGCTGGTCGATGCCCTCATAGCGGCCGCAGGCAAAGACCAGCCAGGGCTGCGCGCTTAGCTCGGCTGCCATCGCCTGGGTGAACGGCCGGCCCGCCGGCGTCGGGACGATCAGCCGCGGCCGGCCCGGGCCCTCGAGTGCCTCGATGGCCCGCTTCCAGCACTCCGGCTTCATGACCATGCCCGGCCCGCCGCCGTACGGGCTGTCGTCGACGGTCCGGTGCACGTCCTCGGTCTGGTCGCGCAGGTCGTGGACTCCGAGCGTGATCAGGCCCTTGTCGATCGCCTTGCCCACCAGGGAGAGGCGCAGCGGTGCGAGGTAGTCGGGGAAGATCGAGATGACATCGACCTGCATCTCAGCCCTCGCTCAGCTGCAGCAGGCCGTCAGGCGGCGTGAGGGTCAGCGTGCCCCCCGCGAGGTCGACCGTGGGGACGATCGCCCTGACGAACGGCACCAGCGCCTCGGTCCCCTCCGGCCGCTGCAGGACGAGGGTGTCCCCGCCGGGCAGGTGCAGCACATCGGTCACGTCACCGACCTCGGTGCCGTCCTCGAGGACGGCGCGCAGCCCGATCAGCTGGGTGTCGTAGTACTCGTCCTGTTCGGCCAACGGCGGCAGGTCCGCGGTGTCGACCAGCAGCAGGGTGTCTCGCAGCAACTCCGCCTGGTTGCGGTCGTGCACCCCCTCGACCTGTACGACGAAGTACTTCCCCTGGCGACGCGCACCCTCGATGGTGATGGGCCCGCGCTCCGGTGGGGCGGTCTGCAGGACCTTGCCCACGGCGAAGCGGTCGTCCGGGTCGTCAGTGCGCACCTCGACGGTGAGCTCGCCCTTGATCCCCTGGGGCCGGCCGAGCCGCCCAACGACGATCAGCTCGGGCACGAGCGTCGGGTCAGGCGTCGGTGTCGACGACGTCGACCCGCACGCCCTTGCCACCGATCGCGGTGACCACGGTGCGCAGCGCCTTGGCGGTGCGGCCGGAGCGGCCGATCACCTTGCCGAGGTCCTCCGGGTTGACGCGCACCTCGAGGGTGCGACCCCGACGGCCGGCGACCATGTCGACGGTGACGTCGTCAGGGTTGTCGACGATCCCCTTGACCAGGTGCTCAAGAGCTTGCTCCAGCACTACTTGGACTCCGTCTTGTCGTCAGCAGCTGTTTCTTCGGCGCGGGCCTCAGCGTCGACAGGAGCGGCTTCCGCGGCTGGCGCCTCAGCGGCATCGGCGGCATCGGCGGCATCGGCGGCATCGGCGGCATCATCAGCGACATCGTCAGCGGCCGCGGGAGTCTCCGTCGTGTCACCGGACGGCTCGGAGGTCTCCACGACTGCTTCCGCCGCGGGCGCCTCGTCGGCCTTCGGCTCCTCAGCCTTGGTGTCGTCAGCCTTGGTGTCGTCAGCCTTGGTGTCGTCAGCCTTGGTGTCGTCAGCCTTGGTGGCGGCCTTCTTGGTGGCGGCCTTCTTCTTCGGCGTGGTGGCGCCGTCGGCGACCAGCGACTCCTGCGCGGCCGCCTCGAAAGCGGCTCGCTTGTCGACCTTGGGCGCAGCGACGAGCAGTGGCTCGGGAGCCGGCTCGCCCTTGAACTTCTGCCAGTCGCCGGTCTTGCTCAGGATCTTCTGGACAGCCTCGGTCGGCTGCGCGCCGACGCCCAGCCAGTAGGCGGCCCGCTCGGGGTCCACCTGGATGAACGAGGGGTTGTCCTTGGGGTGGTACTTGCCGATCGTCTCGATCGCACGACCGTCCCGCTTGGTGCGGGCATCGGCGACGACGATGCGGTAGTAGGGGGCGCGCATCTTGCCAAGGCGCATGAGCTTGATCTTGACGGCCACGGGGTGTTGCTCCAGTCGTACGGGCGTGGGTGAGCGGCTCGGTCGCGCGTGGGGGTGCGCGTCGGGCCGCGTCGTGCGGACGCGCCGTCGACGGGTAGAGGGCCGTCGGTCGGCGGTGACTCGCCTACAAGTGTGCCAGACCCGCGCCTGAGCCCCCCGCCCCGCCGGGCTCCGACCCGAACCCGGCCGGGAGGATGACCAGATGACCAGCATGGCCCCCGAGGACCTGGCCCGCGCCCCCAGCGGTCCGCTCTGGCGCACGCCGGGCCTCGGGGTTCTCTTCACGGCGAGTACGACGGCCCGGCTCGCCAACGAGTGTGCCCGCGTCGCCGTTGTCCTGCTGGTGCTGGACCGGACCGGCTCATCGGCGCTAGCCGGGGCCTTGGTCGCTGCCCTGACCTTGCCCTCGCTGGTCACCGGGCCGCTGCTGGGAGCCTGGCTCGACCGGACGGCCCACCGTCGACTGGCCTTCGTGGCCAACCAGCTGCTGCTGCCCTGCGTGCTTGTCGGCCTGCTCGCCGCCGCTGGGCACGCACCGGGCTGGGCGGTCGTCGGCCTCGGCGCGTTGGCCGGTGTGACGAGCCCCGTCCTGACCGGTGGGTTCACCGGGCTGATCGGACCGCTCGTGCCCGCCCCACTCATGCGGAGGGCCTACGGGGCGGAGTCGACGTCGTACAACGTGGCGGGCGTTACGGGGCCGGCCCTCGCTGGGGTGCTGACCGCAGCCGCGTCCGCCGAGGTCGCCGTGGTGACGTCCGCAGCGCTCAGCGCCGTGGCCCTCGTCGCGGTGCTGCGGGTACCCATGCCGCGGCCAGCCGAACGGTCGGAGCAGAGTCTGGTGCGGAGCGTGTGGACGGGGCTACGGCATCTTGCGGCCACGCCCGCGCTGAGATCGGTGACGGTCGCGACGACACTGTCGTTCGCCGGAATGGGTGCGTTTCCGGTCGTGTTCCCAGCGCTCGCGCAGCGGGTCGGCGCGCAGGAGGCGGCGAGCGGCGCGCTGTTCAGTGCCTTCGCGATCGGGGCTCTGCTCGGCAGTCTGGTGATGGCCGCCCGAGCGCCGCGGACCGGGCCCCTTCGCCTGGCAATGCTGGGGATCGCGGGCCTTGCCGTTGTGTTCGCGGCCCTGACGGTGGTCGAGTCGCTGCCGCTGGCCCTGGCGCTGGTAGTGCTCGGTGGGGCGTTCGAGGGGCCGGTGCTCACCTCGACGCTGACGGTGCGCGAGCTGCACTCCCCCGCATCGATGCGCACGCAGGTGGTGATGACGGCGGCCAGCCTGAAGTTCGCCGGCTACGCGGCAGGATCAGCGGTCGCGGGACACGTGGTGTCGGCACAGGGCGCACAGGGTGGGCTGCGGCTGGTGACGTTGTGCCAAGTCGCCGGTCTGGTTGCGGGGGCGGTTGCCCTGGGTTGGCCGGCGTTGCGGCACCGCCTCTTTCCACGGTGAGCGGTCACCGCTATAGATCGGTGGCCGCATCCACGGGCTGCTCAGCACGCTGTACCGGAATGAGGGTGGCGACGTCCGGCCGAACGGGCTCTGACCGCACGGTCGACCACTGGGCTACCCGGGGCGGACGCTGGAGCAGCGCGGGGATGGTCGAGCGCACTGTGACCGCCGCCATCATCAGCCAATAGACCAACGGGTATATAGGCGCGAGCCACATCGATCGTCGCACCGAGGGGTCGTAGCGAGCGTCGACCC
>Ga0136633_1001007_pt1 | contig 21065 bp, 20 predicted proteins | sample AntDrymeUQ832206_2_FD_105494 | JGI IMG/M metagenome (GOLD analysis project Ga0136633, IMG submission 105494) | Polar desert sand microbial communities from Dry Valleys, Antarctica - metaG UQ83 (22.06) | ecosystem: Environmental > Terrestrial > Soil > Desert | place: Antarctica: Dry Valley...
CAATAGCCTGATTGCTCGAGAAAGCTTTTCACGAACCGCCTGCGCGGACTTTGCCAATTCAGGATTATCGATCGCCTGCATCGAGGCCACCGGGTCAATCGCGGCAACTTCAACCTCGCCAGAGGCCGATTGCTGAACAATGACATTACACGGCAACATCAGACCCACCTTGTCTTCCAGTTGCAACGCCTCATGGGCCAAGGCAGGATTGCACGCTCCAAGGATCGTGTATGGCCGGAAATCGACATCGATTTTTGACTTGAGTGTCTGCTGGATATCGATTCGGCTGATGACGCCAAATCCCTCTGTCTTGAGTGCAGCCTCGGTGCGCGCGATGGCATCATCGAACGGAACCTGCAGCTTGGCGGCCATATAGTAGATCATCGTCTATCCTCTCATCTCCGGCATCCCGGTCTAGTCAGCCCATCGCCTTGTGATCACCAAGCGGCGGCTGAACCCGTCAGCGAACCGAATGCGTGGTGATGACAGGCGTTCCTTCGAGTGTACGCTGCACTGGGCAGCGCGCCGCGATTGCGTTCAGCTTATCTCGCTGTTCCTCGGTCAGGTCTTTACCAGAAATACGAATCGTCTTCGCGAAATGATCGGTTTTCGCCGATTTCCCCTCTAGGCCACCCTTGGTATGAGTGAGGCTTATTTCCACCCGTTCAAGCGGCCACTGCTGCTGACGGGCATACCAGCGCACCGTCATGGCCGTGCATTCGCCCAAGGCCGCAAGCAAGAGATCATAGGGCGCGGGGCCAAGGCCGCCACCGCCCTTGGCGAGAGGTTCGTCTCCGACGAGGCTATGGCCCGACACGTCAATGCTGACCGCAAACGCACTTTCGCCCGTTTCAATAACCTGAGCAGAGGTGGTCTCTTCGCTTAACGCATCCCTCCTACTGCTTGTTTCGTTAATACGACTTACCAAGAAGCGCTCCCTCCCAGCACTGGATTGTTCCCGACAATCATCGCCGAACATGGTCTCCGCAACGATTGCCTGACTTCAATCGCGCCGACCGGCACGACTTCGCTCCTCGCTGGGAATGTGTCGTAGGGGATTGAGCCGGTGTTTGCCTAATCGTACGGGCGACGAATTCTTCAGTCGGACGGCAACGCGCGGTTCGAGCCGGTCGAGGATTATGAGATGCAGGTCTGGCGGCAGCTCGGAGGCGACGAGCCGTTACCCGAAAAGCTGTTCGTCAGTGCACGGACTTTGACGTCTCCGGATCATCTCGCGATGCAGGCCGCAGCCCAGGCGTTGGTGGACAGTTCGATTTCGAAAACCGTCAATTGCCCGGACGACATATCGTTCGACGAATTCGCGGACATCTATGTCGAAGGATACCACCTCGGCTGCAAGGGACTGACGATTTATCGTCCCAACCCATTACCGGATCGGTGCTCAAACTATCGGCAACCGAGGAGCAGTCCGGTTAAATGGCCTCCAAGGCGCGCATGCGGTCTACGTGACACTCAACGACGTCGAAGCCGACGGCGAACGTCGACCGTTCGAGATCTTCGTCAACTCCAAAAACTTGGATCATTACGCTTGGACCCTCGGTCTGACCTGCATGATTTCGGCGGTTTTCGGCGAGGCGGCGACATCTTCTTCGTGCCTGAAGAGTTGAAAGCCGTGTTCGACCCGAGGGGCGGAGCATGGATGAAAGGTCGTTATGTCCCTTCGCTACTCGCGGCGATCGGCGAGGTTATCGAACGTCGTATTGGACAACATTACTGGGATGTCCCAAGGCGGACGAGACCGTTGCGGCGACCGTCTTCGAGCCCTGCTGTCCGAAATGCGCGATGCCGGCGCTGATCCGGGTCGAGGGCTGCGACAATTGCCTTGAATGCGGTCATCGAAAATTTGGCTGAGTTGATTTGGATCATCAACTGGTCTTGAAGGGTGTGATTAGCCCGATCCTCTTTTCGAGTCGGAGAAGCAACGGGATGGATGTGCTCGCGGGGATCGCGCCGAAGTCGATGGTCGACAGCTTCGGCCGCAAGATTGATTATGTGCGGATATCGGTCACCGACCGGTGCAATCTGCGGTGCCGTTACTGCATGGCCGAGCACATGCAGTTCCTGCCCAAACGCGACATTCTGACGCTGGAAGAAATTGTCGAACTTGGCGACATCTTCATTGCGCACGGTGTTCGTCGGATTCGCCTGACGGGCGGTGAGCCGCTTGTCCGGCGGGGAGTTGGGGAACTGTTTCGGGCACTCGGCAACCGCATCGGCGATGGTCTCGAGGAAGTGACGCTGACGACGAACGGCGTGCTGCTCGCCCAGTTCGCCGGATTGCTTGCCAACTCGGGCGTTCGCCGCGTGAACGTCAGCCTCGACAGCCGCCGGCCGGAACAATTCTCTCACATCACGCGAGGCGGCGACTTGGGTAGCGTCCTTCGGGGCATTGCCGCCGCGCGGGATGCCGGCCTCAAGGTCAAGATTAATATGGTAGCGCTCGCCGGCCTTAACGATGATGAGTTCGAGGATATGCTGTTGTGGTGCGACGGCGAGGGACTCGACCTTACCCTGATCGAGACCATGCCCCTGGGCGAGGTCGAGGAGGATCGGACCTGCCACTATTTGCCGCTCGACCGTGTCAGACGCCATCTCGAAGAGCGCTTCACCCTTACACCTTCGCTCCGCCAAACCGGCGGCCCGGCGCGTTATTATGACGTGATGAGGCTCGAGGCTCGGCTGGGAATGATCACGCCGCTCAGCGACAACTTCTGCGCTGGCTGCAACCGGATCCGGGTCGCCGCCACGGGCACGGTCTACGGCTGCCTGGGGCATGAACAGAAGGTCGAGTTGCGCGATGCGCTACGGTCCGGCGGTCCGGCGCAAGTGGATGCGCTTCTCGACATGCTGCTCGCGGGCAAGCCGAAAGGGCACGACTTTCGCATTGCCGCTGCCGCGCCGGCCGTGGCGCGGCACATGAGCGTCACCGGCGGTTAGGGGCATCGACCGAAATGATCCTGATCAAAACAATTGACCAGCGAATCGGCCAGAGGACGGCCGACGAATTGCCTACCGAAGGATCAAGCCGATGACCGCGATCGTCGATGAGTCCCCCGCAAGTGGCGCCAATCGCGTCCTGTGGACCAGCACAGCGGCCTTCACCGCCTGCTTCGCGGTCTGGACGATCTTCTCGATCATTGGGCTTGGCATCAAGGACCAGCTTGGCCTCAGCGAAACCGAGTTCGGGCTTCTCATCGGCACGCCTATCCTCACCGGCTCGCTGACTCGCGTATTTCTGGGAGTCTGGGCGGACCAGATCGGCGGTCGGCGAGTGTTCGCCGCGGTCATGGTCCTCGCCGCGATCGCCACGTTCCTCACTTCTTATGCCGATACCTACGGAGAGCTGCTGGTGGCGGCGCTGGGCGTCGGCATCGCCGGCGGGTCATTCTCGGTCGGTGTCACTTACGTCTCGAAGTTCTTCCCGCAGGGCAAGCAGGGAACGGCGCTCGGCATCTTTGGGGCGGGTAACGTCGGCGCCGCGGTCACCAAGTTTCTCGCTCCGTTCGTCATGGTTGCCGCAGGCTGGCAGGCGGTGGCGCAGGTCTGGGCCGTGGGCCTGGTCGTCATGGCAATCCTGTTCCTGGCCTTTACCAAGGAGGATCCCGATCAGCAGGCCCGAGTTCGCGAAGGGCGCAAGGCGGCGCCGATGAGCAGCCAGCTTTCAGTGCTCAAGAACATTCAGGTGTGGCGCTTCGCGCTATATTATTTCTTTGTGTTTGGAGCCTTCGTCGCGCTCGCGCTGTGGCTGCCGCGTTACCTGATGGGCGTCTACCACCTCGACGTAAAAACCGCGGGCATGCTCGCCGCTTTCTATTCGGTCCCCGCCAGCGTCTTTCGGATTTATGGCGGAAAGCTGTCGGACCGCTATGGCGCACGGTCGGTGATGTACGTCACTTTCGCCGTGTCGGTGTTGTGCACCTTCATGCTGTCCTACCCGCCCACAACCTACATCATCGAAGGCGTCACAGGTCCGATCAGCTTCCGCACCGAAATGGGGCTGATCCCGTTCCTGGTGACGATTTTCGTGCTCGGCTTCTTCATGAGCCTTGGGAAAGCGGCCGTCTTCAAGCATATCCCAGTCTATTACCCCAACCATGTCGGGGTCGTCGGCGGGCTGGTCGGCATGGTCGGCGGGCTCGGCGGGTTCGTGCTGCCGCTTGCGTTCGGCGCCCTCAACGATCTGACGGGAGTCTGGACCAGCTGCTTCGTTTTGCTGTTCGTACTCGTATCGGTCGCCCTCGCCTGGATGCACTTCACGATCCGCCACATGGAACTGAGCGCCAGCCGCAAGGGCGTCAGCGAGAAGATGCCCGAGCTACCGGAGATGCAGGGGCTCGGCGAACCGGGCGTCGTCGTCCCGCCGCGACGGGCTGGGCCGATAACCGATTGGCGGCCGGAAGACCCCGAATTTTGGCGTAGCGGCGGGCGGGCGATCGCGCGCCGCAACCTTTGGGTTTCCACCTACTGCCTGTTGTTGTCGTTCGCGGTGTGGATGGTGTGGTCGGTGGTGGTCGCGCGACTGCCGGCGATCGGCTTCGAGTTCACCACCGGGCAGCTGTTCTGGCTGGCGGCGCTGCCTGGCCTTTCGGGTGCCACGCTGCGCATTTTCTACGCCTTTCTCGTGCCAATCTTCGGTGGCCGACTGTGGACGGCCATGTCGACCGCCTCATTGCTAATTCCGGCGTTTGGCATCGGCTATGCGGTGCAGAGCCCCGACACACCCTATCTCATCTTCCTGGTCCTGGCGCTGCTGTGCGGCCTCGGCGGCGGAAACTTCGCTTCATCGATGGCCAACATCAGCTACTTTTTCCCCAGAGCGGAAAAAGGCAATGCGCTCGCCCTCAACGCCGGGCTCGGCAACCTCGGGGTCAGTGTCATGCAATTCTTTGTGCCGGTGGTCGTGACCATGAGTGTGTTCGGCGCGCTGGGGGGACAGGCGCAAACTGCTGCAGACGGCACGCAATACTGGATGCAGAACGCCGGTTTTCTCTGGGTGCCTCTGATCCTGCTGGGCAGCGTCGCCGCCTGGTTCGGAATGAATGACATACTGTCGGCCAAGTCATCCTTCGCGGCGCAGGCGGGCATCTTTGGCCGGCTCCATACCTGGCTGATGTGCTGGCTTTACACCGGCACGTTTGGAACCTTTATCGGCATGTCGGCCGGTTTCCCGTTGCTCGCGAAACTGGTTTTTCCTGACATCAATGCGCTCCGCTACGCCTTCATCGGTCCATTGCTTGGCGCCCTGTCGCGCGCAGGAACCGGCTGGGTAGCGGACCGGTACGGAGGGGCGCGGGTCACCTTCTTCGTTTTCCTGATCCAGATTGTTGCGATCGCCGGGATGATTTACTTCCTCGACGCGGCTAGTTTCTGGGGATTCTTCTCGATGGTGCTGTTGCTCTTCGTTGCCAGCGGCGTCGGCAATGCGTCGACCTTCCAAATGGTGCCGGGAATCATGCGCCACGAAATCGACCGGACCGAACCGTCGCTCAGCGATGAACAACGCCGACAGCAGGCGGAGCGGGAGTCGGCGGCGGTAATCGGCTTCACTTCAGCGATCGCGGCCTATGGTGCCTTCTACATTCCAAAAGCCTATGGCTCGTCGATCGAGCTCACTGGCACCGCCAACGCGGCGCTATGGGGCTTCCTTGTCTTTTACGTGACCTGCGCGGTGTTGACTTGGGTTGCTTACAGCGGGCCTCGCGGAATCCTGTACGACATCGAGCGCCGTATGACGCCCGTCCAACCGGCGACTGCGCCCGCCTAGGAGGATCAAACCGATGAGTCATTTCCTCGATCGCCTGAACTATTTCCGCAGGACGCGCGAAAAGTTTTCGGATGGGCATGGCATCACCACTGACGAGGCCCGGGACTGGGAGGATGCCTATCGCAAACGCTGGGCGGCCGACAAGATTGTCCGCTCGACGCACGGCGTAAACTGCACTGGCTCCTGCTCGTGGAAGATCTACGTCAAGGGTGGAATCGTTACATGGGAAACCCAGCAGACCGACTATCCGCGCACCCGTCCCGACTTGCCCAACCATGAACCGCGAGGCTGCCCGCGCGGCGCAAGCTACAGCTGGTATCTCTATTCAGGGACGCGCATCAAATATCCGCTGGTCCGCTCAAGGCTGATCAGACATTGGCGTGAAGCCCGCAAATCGATGAGCCCAGTCGCCGCCTGGAAGTTCATTGTTCAGGACAGTGACAAGCGCCGCGACTGGGTCGCCAAGCGGGGGCGGGGTGGGTTTGTCCGGGTCGGCTGGGACGAGGTGACTGAGCTGATCGCGGCCGCCAACGCCTACACGATCAAGGAATATGGCCCTGACCGGATCGCCGGCTTCTCGCCAATCCCGGCAATGTCGATGATCTCCTATGCCGCCGGCAGCCGCTATCTGTCGCTGATCGGCGGCACTCTGCTGAGCTTTTATGACTGGTATTGTGACCTGCCGCCATCGTCACCGCAGACCTGGGGCGAGCAGACCGATGTTCCCGAAAGCGCGGACTGGTACAACGCCGGCTTCCTGCTGGTTTGGGGGTCGAATATCCCCATGACCCGCGCGCCTGATGCTCACTTCTACTCCGAGGTGCGCTACCGCGGTGCCAAGAGCGTCGTGATTGCGCCCGACTACAACGAGGCGGCCAAGTTCTCGGACATGTGGCTTCACCCCAAGCAAGGGACCGACGCAGCGCTTGCACTTGCGCTTGGCCATGTAGTGCTGCGGGAATTCTACGTCGATCGTCAGACAGAATATTTTGCCGACTATACGCGCAAATATTCCGACTTCCCGCTGCTGGTGAAGCTGGTGGATCGTGCCGGTACCCTGGTTCCCGATCGCCTGCTCCGCGCGGCCGACATCAAGAGCGGCCTCGGCGAAAAAGTCAATCCTGACTGGAAAGCTGTCGCCTACGACGAGTTGAGCGGCAAGCTGGTTGCGCCGGCTGGGTCGGCGGGCTTCCGCTGGGACGGGGGAGGCAAATGGAACCTTGAGGAGAAGGACGGCCGCGGAAAGGAGGTGCGGCTTCGCACCACGCTGGCGGACGATCATGACTCCATCGAGCCGGTCGCATTCCCCTACTTCGGGGCCGAAGCGCCGCACGATTTCGTCGCAACCGATCATGACGAAATTCTGCTCCGCAACATTCCGGTGAAGCAGGTCAAGCTTGCCGACGGCAGCAGCTGTACCGTGGCGACCGTCTTCGACCTGTTCTGCGCGAATTATGGAGTCGATCGCGGATTTGGCGGCGGTAACGTCGCCAAGAGCTTCGACGACGAAACTCCCTTTTCGCCTGCCTGGGCAGAGAAAGTCACCGGAGTTCCGCGTCAGGCGATCATCCAGGTGGCGCGCGAATTCGCGGCTAATGCCGAGATCACCAAGGGCCGTTCGATGGTGATCCTCGGAGCCGGACTCAATCATTGGTACCACATGGATATGAGCTATCGCGGGATTATCTCGCTGCTCGTGATGTGCGGTTGCGTGGGTAAGTCGGGCGGAGGCTGGTCCCATTACGTGGGTCAGGAGAAACTTCGGCCGCAGACGGGCTGGCTTCCGCTGGCGTTTGCGCTCGATTGGACCCGTCCGCCTAGGCAGATGAACGGTACCAGCTTCTTTTACGCGCACACCGACCAGTGGCGTTACGAATCGCTGAGGATGTCGGAAATCCTCTCGCCGCTCGCGCCGGAAGGCGACTGGTCTGGAAGCATGATCGACTACAACGTCCGGGCAGAACGGATGGGCTGGCTGCCATCCGCCCCGCAGCTGCAATCCAACCCACTCGACCTTGGCCGACGGATTCATGAGGCCGACAGCGATCCGGCAGCCGTAGTCGTGGAAGGACTGAAATCGGGCGAGCTGAAGCCGGCGTGCCATGACCCCGACAATCCGATCAACTGGCCGCGCAACATGTTCTTCTGGCGCTCCAACGTGCTCGGCGCGAGCGGCAAGGGCCACGAATATTTTCTGAAGCATCTCGTCGGCTCGCTCCATGGCGTCATCGGCACGGATGAGGAAGCTGCCGGGCACGATCGGCCGACCGATGTCGTGTGGCGTGACGAAGCGCCGGTCGGGAAGCTCGACCTGATGGTCAACATTGACTTTCGAATGTCGACGACCAGCATCTATTCCGATGTCGTGCTACCCACTGCGACCTGGTACGAAAAGAACGACCTCAACACTTCGGACATGCATCCTTTCATCCATCCCTTGCAGGCAGCGGTGGACCCGGCCTGGGAAACCAAAAGCGACTGGAACATCTTTCGCGCCATTGCCAAAAAATTCTCGGATGTGGCCCCCGAAGTGCTGGGCATCGAACATGACGTGGTGATGTCACCCATTCTGCACGACACGCCCGCGGAACTTGCCCAACCCTATGAGCCCAAGGACTGGACGAAGGGCGAATGCGAACCCATTCCCGGCAAGACGATGTCGACAATCCACATGGTCGAACGCAACTATCCCGAAACCTACGCCCGTTTCACCTCATTCGGGCCGCTGCTTGAGAAGCTCGGCAACGGTGGCAAGGGGATCAGTTGGGACGCAAAACACGAAGTCCAGCTTCTCGGTGATCTCAATGGCCGCGTGATCGAGGGGCCAACTGCGGGCCGGCCCAAGGTCGATAGCGATATTGACGCCTGCGAGACGATCCTAATGCTCGCGCCGGAGACCAACGGCGAAGTGGCGGTTAAGGCATGGGAAGCGCTGGGCAAGATCACCGGGCGCGAGCATCGCCATCTGGCGCATGGCAAAGAAGAAGAGAAAATCCGATTCCGCGACGTCGCCGCTCAACCGCGCAAAATCATTTCCTCGCCGACCTGGTCAGGGCTCGAGAGCGAACATGTCTGCTACAGCGCGGGTTACACCAACGTCCATGAGCTGATCCCATGGCGGACCCTGACCGGCCGCCAGCAACTCTACCAGGATCACCAGTGGATGCGCGCTTTTGGCGAGGGTTTCGTCACCTGGCGGCCGCCGATCGACACCAAGACGGTGCGCCAGGTACTTGGCAAGCTGCCCAACGGCAACAAAGAGATTTTGCTCAACATCCTGACGCCGCACCAGAAGTGGGGCATCCACTCGACCTACACCGAGAATCTGATCATGCTCAGCCTTAATCGGGGCGGACCGACGGTGTGGATCAGCGAAGACGACGCGAAGGCCGCGGGCATCGTCGATAATGACTGGATCGAGGTGTTCAACGTCAACGGCGCACTGACGGCAAGGGCGATTGTGTCGCAGCGGATCATGTCGGGTTCGGCGCTCATGTATCATGCTCAGGAAAAGCTGGTGAATACCGTCGGCTCAGAAATTACCGGCCAGCGCGGCGGAATCCATAACAGCGTTACCCGCATCAACATGAAGCCGACGCACATGATCGGCGGTTACGTCCAGCTTGCCTATGGCTTTAACTATTACGGCACCGTCGGGGCCAACCGCGACGAGTTCGTCATCGTCCGCAAAATGAGCGAAGTTAACTGGTTCGACAAGGCAGCTGACGACAGCGCGAATGTTGTGGGCGGAACGGCCGACTGGGGCACCGGCGTCAAAGATGCCCGCGCCGCCGGAAAGGAGGTGGCGTAATGAAGGTTCGCGCGCAGATCGCGATGGTGCTCAACCTTGACAAGTGCATCGGCTGTCACACCTGCTCGATCACATGCAAGAATGTCTGGACCAACCGCGAGGGCGTTGAATACGCCTGGTTCAATAACGTCGAGACCAAGCCGGGCATCGGCTATCCCAAAGATTGGGAAAACCAGGATCGGTGGAAGGGCGGCTGGGTACGCAAAAAGAACGGCAAGATCGTTCCCCGCCAGGGTGCCAAGTGGCGCATTCTGTCAAAGATTTTCGCCAATCCGCATCTGCCGGAAATTGACGACTTCTACGAGCCCTACACATTTGATTACGAGTGGCTGCAGGCTGCTCCCGAGCTGCAAGCCCAACCAACGGCCAGGCCCCGCTCACTTGTTACCGGCGAGACGATGAACAAAATCGAGTGGAGCGGCAACTGGGAGGACATGCTCGGCGGGGAGTTCGAAAAACGCAGCCATGACAGCAACTTCAATGGCGTCGAGAAGGAAATTTATGGCCAGTTCGAAAAGACGTTCATGATGTATCTGCCGAGGCTGTGCGAGCATTGCCTCAACCCGACCTGTCTCGCCTCCTGCCCGTCGGGTGCGATTTACAAGAGGGAGGAGGACGGAATTGTCCTAATCGACCAGGAGAAGTGCCGCGGCTGGCGAATGTGCGTGTCCGGCTGCCCTTACAAGAAAATCTATTACAACTGGTCGACGGGCAAGTCAGAGAAATGCATCTTCTGCTACCCGCGGATCGAGGTCGGCCAGCCAACGGTCTGCTCGGAGACTTGCGTCGGCCGAATCCGCTACCTCGGCGTCGTTCTGTACGATGCCGACAGGATCGAGGCGGCGGCATCGATAGAAGACCCCAAAGACCTCTATCCGGCCCAGCTCGGAGTGTTCCTCGATCCCAACGACATCGCCGTACAGGAAGCGGCGCGGGCTGAGGGCATCACCGACCAATGGCTTGAAGCAGCGACCCGTTCGCCAGTCTACAAGATGGCGATGGAGTGGAAGATCGCGTTCCCGCTACACCCCGAATACCGCACCTTGCCGATGGTCTGGTATGTGCCGCCCTTGTCGCCGATCCAGTCGGCGGTCGAAGCTGGCAAGCTTTCGGCCAAGGACGGCATGCCCGACGTTCGCAGCTTGCGCATCCCGCTACGATACCTCGCCAACCTGCTGACCGCTGGTGACGAGGCCCCGATCGCCGCGGCGCTCGAGCGGATGCTGGCAATGCGCGCCTACATGCGCGCCAAGAGCGTCGAGGGTCGCATCGACGAAACCATCCCTCAGCGCGTCGGACTCACCCGTGACCGGATCGAGGAAATGTACAAGATCATGGCGCTCGCCGCTTACGAAGATCGCTACGTCATCCCCACTGCCCACCGCGAGTACGACGAGGACGCCTACGTTCTTCGTGGCACGTCCGGGTTCGGCTTCGGCGAGCCAACCCAGGGGTCCAACAAGGTCAACCTGTTTGGCGGCGCCAAGCGCAGCCCAAGCAAACCGCGCATGGATGTCCCGACATGAAAATGACCCTGAGAACGCTTGCCGCTCTGCTCAGCTATCCGTCCGAAAAGCTTAAAGAGCACGCCAGTGAATTGCGCACGGCGATCCGGGGCGAGGGGGCAATGGCCGCCGCCGGTTGTGATCGCCTGGAGCCTCTGCTCCGGTCCTTGGAAGCCGACGATCTGCTCGACCTCCAGTCAGCCTACAGTGAGCTGTTCGATCGTTCGCGATCGCTGTCGCTGCACCTGTTCGAGCATGTCCATGGCGATAACCGCGAGCGCGGCCAGGCGATGATCGATCTCGGCCAGCAATATCTGTCCAGCGGCTTTCTTCTGGAGGCCAACGAGTTGCCCGACTTCGTGCCGGTCTTCCTCGAATATGCGTCATGCCTGCCTACGACCGAGGGACGTGAAATGCTGGGTCAGCCCGCCCATGTCTTTGCGGCGCTGGCAGAGCGCCTCGATAAACGGCAATCGCTCTATGCTTCGATCTTTCACAGCCTGGTCGCATTGTCCGGGGTTCGACCTGATGCCGAAGCTCAGGCGGGGATCGACCAAAATACGCCGGCCGAAGATTCAAAGGCGATCGACGAGGAATGGGAAGAGGCTCCCGTAACGTTCAACGTCGGTGGCGCTCACGAGATGGGCGGACCGACGGGGGTGGTTGCGAAAATCAGGGCATCGAATCGTCGCATGAACAGGGAGGCCGGAGCATGACGAATTTCATCAACCAGCTTGCGTTCGGCTGGTATCCATACCTTGCCGTGACGGTGCTGGTTGTCGGCAGCGTCTTCCGCTTCGATGCGAACCAGTTCGGCTGGCGCTCCCAGTCAAGCCAGTTTCTGCGCAAGCGCCAGATGATGATCGGATCCAACCTGTTCCACATGGGCATCCTGGTACTGTTGATGGGCCATTTCGTTGGCTTGCTTACGCCAATCAACGTGTTCGATGCGCTTGGTGTCAGCCATTCCTTCAAGCAAACCACCGCCCTGGTTGTCGGAGGCATCGCAGGGTTGGCCGCCTACGTCGGGTGCACGCTCCTACTGCACCGCCGGCTGTTCGACACGCGGATCCGCAAAAGTTCTTCGTGGGGCGACATCCTGGTGCTCGTCCTGCTCTGGCTGCAATTGACTCTCGGACTTCTGACGACCTGGTGGACACTGGACCATCTCGACGGCAGCGAGATGGTGCGGTTCATGGGCTGGGCCAACGGCATATTGACGCTCAACCCGGCGGCTCCCGAGCAGCTCAAGGACGTGGCGCTGGTCTACAAGCTTCACATCATCCTCGGGCTGACCTTGTTTCTGATTACGCCCTTCACCCGGCTCGTGCACATCTGGAGCGCGCCGCTTGGGTTCCTGCTCAGGCCCGGCTACCAGATCGTCCGCTCGCGCCGGCTCGGCGGGGCTCGTTCGCCCACCCGCGGGTCGGCCGGAGTCGCTCCAAGCTATGGGGGCGACACCGTCATGCGCACGGCACTGGACGAGGGCCGTGCCACATGAGCCGCCACCTCGATGTGATCAACCTTGGCGATCCTGCCCAGCAGCCTGCGCCGAAGATGATGAACTCGTGTGAGACGGGCGGGTGTGGCGGAGGTCCCGAGCCGGTGATGCCCCCTCCGCCAACCTTTGGCGAAGTCCGGGTCAACGGCGTGGAAATCATGCCCGAGGCAATCGCGCAGGAAATCCAGCACCATCCCGCGCCGGATGCCGAAACCGCATGGACCGAGGCGGCCCGGGCCCTCGCCGTTCGGGAACTGCTGCTGCAGGAAGCGCGCAGCCTCGGTCTGGAAGCGGAACCAGAGAGTGACGAAACGGGCCGATGCGAAGCCGAGGACGACGCGCTCGTCCGGTTGCTGCTCGAACGCGAGGTCAAACCGGCCGAACCGGGCGAAGAGGAGTGCCGACGCTTTTATGACTCCCATCGGGAACGGCTCCGTACGCCTGACTTGTTCGACGCAGCCCATATTCTGATCGAGCCGGAATCGGACGATGAAGCGGGTTGGGCTGCGGCGGAGCAACGGGCCTGCGACCTCGTCCGGCAAGTGGGCGACGACGCTGCTGCCTTCGCAAGCGCGGCCCGTTCCTTCTCGGCCTGCGCGTCCGCCCAGCAAGATGGCTCTCTGGGTCAGGTAAGACGCGGCGAGCTTGTACCGTCGATTCAGCAAGCGCTGGAAGCGCTTCGCGACGGGGAAACCCGCGGGCAGCCGGTCCGGTCGCGGTTCGGTTGGCATGTGCTGAGGCTGCAACGGCGCCTGCCGGGCCGGACCCTGCCGTTCGAGATTGCCAGGGACAAGATTGCTGACACGCTGGAGGCGCGAAGCTGGTCGATCGAAGCCGCGCGCTATGTTGCCGCGCTGGCCGCCGACGGGTCGGTCGAGGGCATCGTCATCGAAGGCGCGGGCGGCTGATGCCGATGCTTGGCGATCTGCTCGCGGCGGCGCGGGATGGTGCCGGAGACTTTCGGGGCTGGCTGAACAGCGCCAAGCCGGAAATTGCCACGAGCGTCGACGCGGCCGCCACTTCAGAGTTGATGACGCCGACAGCATACGTCCGGGCGGCGATCTCCGATTTCGCACGTTTTGCCAGCGAGGAGGACTGGGCTACACTTACATCGACACTCAAAAGCAGCGAGGATCCCGGCACCGCTTGCCTCCTTGCCATGGTTGATTGGCGATTGACGGCCAAGGCGTGCCAGGAACATTCCCACCAGCATCAACCTATACAAGGAGTGGCCGATGATCGATCCGACCAAAAATCAGCCTGAAGATGCGCCACTCAATCCCGCGCTGAAAAGCACCACTGAAACGGTGTACGATACCGAGCATTCATCTCCGCCGCCGATCGACACGACTTCGGCAAGCGAGGGAGAGGGCGAAGGCTGGCCGGTTGTCTGGCTGATCGTAACGGTGGCCGGCGTCGTGCTGGCGATCGTCTTGATGTCCTAATCCGCGGGTTCCAGCTTCGGCCGAGCACGGTCCGAGCAGAATTCACCCTTTAGATGCCGCACGAACTCAATCGTGCCTGCCGGTAATCTAGTGACTCCAAGCCACGGCGCCCCGCGAGCGCGGACTGAACCGGCCTTTGGCGTCGAGGCTGACCACCACGACCTTGCAAATCTTTGGTCAAAAGAGTGCGCCAAGAACAGTTTTGTCGGATCAAGGTCACGGTACTTCTATCGCTGTATCAACGTGCTTTTTGGCGCCGGTTGGTTCTGAGCTGTGCGACCCACCATTCAGATGATTTGCGTCAGTTCGCCACCCCGCTACCAAGGGTAAAGGCCGCGATTGGAGACGCCGGGTAATGGATGCAGCAACCGTCGCGACGATCGCAGTCCTCATGGGTCTTGCGGCGGCGCTTTATTCGACCGTGGGTCATGGCGGTGCATCGGCCTATCTCGCGATCATGGCACTGTTCGCGGTCGCGCCGGAGACCATGCGTCCTACCGCCCTGGCGCTCAACCTGGTCGTGGCGGGCCTTGGCAGCTGGCGCTACTGGCGCGCCGGTCAGTCCAATCTGAAGCTGATGCTGTTATTCGCTGTGGCCGCCGTACCTGCCGCGTTCATCGGCGGCGGAATCAGGGTCGCGCCGGAGTTCTATCGACCAATTGTCGCGGCTCTCCTGTGGCTGGCTGCCGCCCGCCTGTTCTGGCATCCATCGCTACTGACTGAGCGCAAGGTGCATATGCCATCGGCCATGGTTGCCTTGCCCCTGGGTGCTGGGCTCGGCTTCCTTGCCGGATTGACCGGCACGGGCGGGGGCATTTTTCTGAGCCCGCTCATCATCCTGTTCGGATGGGAGGACGCACGGCGCACCTCAGGTGTGGTCGCTGGTTTCATCCTCCTGAATTCCGTTGCCGGCCTGGCTGGAAACGTTACTTCGATGCAGGCGCTCCCAGCGGAATTGCCAATATTCGCGGGGGCCGTCATATCGGGCGCGATCGCTGGTACCTGGCTTGGCGCGAGCCGCTTGCCCAAGCCAAGGTTGCTTCAAGGACTTGGGCTCGTACTGGTCATCGCCGGCGCGAAGCTGATTTTTGCATGATCGACCCATCGAATATCGCCGTGGTCGTGCTTGCCGGCGGACAAGGAACCCGAATTGGGGGCGGCAAGCCGCTCATCAAGCTGGGCACCAGCGCGCTGATCGAGCAGGCCTATGATCGGGCAAAGGGCTGGTCGAGCGAAGCTGTGGTTGTCATCCGTTCGCTAGAACAGCTTGGCGGGCACCAATTGCCCTGGATTGCCGATGCGCCGGCGATTGAAGGGCCACTTGCCGGACTTGCCGCAGCGCTCGAATGGGCTCGATCGCAAGGCACCCAGGCCCTCCTGACCATACCGTGCGACATGCCTTTCCTGCCCCAGGATCTTCCGGAGCGCCTGCTCGCTGGGATCGGCGAGCGGGGCGCTGCAATCGCATCCAGCGGTCGGAACATGCATCCCGTCTGTGGCCTGTGGCGCGTAGCGACGTTGCAGGCGATTCCCGCATACTGTGCCTCAGGCCGGCGGTCCCTAAGGGGGTTTGCGGAGCAGGTGAGCTGTGCCGAGATCAACTGGACGATCAGGCTCTATGACCCATTCTTCAACATCAACAGCCCGAGTGATCTGACCGCCGCCGAGAAGGTGCTTGCCTCCTAAAAGTCGAGCACCGGGACGGTGTCGCCCGGTTCGGCCTGCGCTGCGCCAGCCCGGCGCCGCATCAGCAGATCGGCAATGACCAGTGTTTTCTGCGCGCTGGAATCCTGGTTGGACAAGGCTTCAACCCCGTCCTGTATTGCGCGCGCCCTGACGAAGGTCTCGCGATCCCCGCAAGCGGGAAGAGGCCCCAGAAGCGCAGCCTTGCGCCATTGCAGCGCCGAGTTCGGATCGAGTCCCGACAGGCCGGCCACGAGCGGTGCCAGAAGCAGCCTCGCTGTAACCAGGGCAGAAGTCGGATTGCCCGGCAGTCCCAGGACCAGTTTCCCTCCCGCGCGCCCGAGCCAGACTGGTTTGCCGGGCTTGATCGCCACTTTGCAAAACAGCAGCTCGAGTCCATGGCTCGCAAACATGGCCTTGGCGAAATCCTTCTCGCCGACCGACGCACCGCCTGTGACGACGACCAGGTCGGCTTGTTCAAGGGCGCCAGCAGCAGCCTTCTCCATCTTCCTGAGATCGTCGGGCAGCCGGATCCGTCCCTTGACGGATGCGCCCCAGTCGTCGGCCATGGCGGCAACACCGAAGGACACGCTTTCGGGGATGGCGCCGGGTTTGGCGGCAGCGCTGCCCGGCGCTGTCAATTCATCGCCCGTGCTAAGGATCAAAGCGCTGGGCTGACGCCATACGGCAAGATCAGCCAGGTCCGCGCCGGCAGCGGCGACCAGCTGGCGATACCCGAGGCGCGTTCCCGCTTCGACCAACCGGACACCCTTGTGAAAATCGGAGCCGCAGCGGCGAATGTGCTTCGCTGCACCGGGGTAGTCGGCGATGGTCGCAACATCGCCGTCGCGGCTCACGACTTCTTGAATTATCACTCGATCCGTGCCGCCTGGGATGGGGGCCCCGGTGAAAATCCTGACGCAGCTATTGGGCTCCACTTTTCCTCTGAACCCGGCGCCGGCAAAGGATTCGCCGATGATGTTGAGCCTCGCGGGCAGAAGCAGGAGGTCTTCGCCGCGGACCGCATAACCGTCCATGGCGGAGACGTCGGAGGGCGGCGAATTGACGCGGGCGACCACCGGCTCTGCCAGGATCCGGCCGGAGGCCTGCGCGATCGGCACGATCTCAACGCCAATCGGTTTTGCATTGTCGCCAATGATCGTCGCTGCCTGGTCGAAGGTAATCACGCTGCCGTCCAGTGCCCTGAGGTCCCGCCGGATTTTTCGGTAACGCCGATGCCGGCGATCTCCATTGATCGATCGACCGCCTTCAGCATGTCGAACAGCGTCAGGCAGGCCACCGATACAGCGGTTAGCGCCTCCATCTCCACTCCTGTTTGAGCAATGGTGCGGACTTCAGCTGCAACGCGAAATCCGGAAAGGCTATCGTCGAGTTCAATGAACACTTCGATCTTGGTCAAAGCTAGCAAATGGCAAAGCGGGATCAGCCCTGCGGTCTGCTTGGCAGCCATGACACCGGCGAGCTCGGCGGTCTGAATGACCGAGCCCTTCGGCGTTCGGCCCTTGCGTACAATATGAAGAGTCCCCGCAGCGCGGATGAGGCAGCCCTCGGTCCTAGCAAGTCGCGCCGTCGAATCCTTTGCGCCAACGTCGACCATGCGCGCCCGGCCCTTGTCATCGAGATGGGTCAGGTTGCTCATGCGCAAAGATCCCGAAGCCGCGGAATCTGGCCGGCGAGCGAGCAGGGACGGTATCGGCTGTCGAGCTCGAGTGCGAGAACCCGGTCCCAGCCGTCGCGGCACGCGCCGGTAGACCCTGGCAAGCAGAAGATAAAGCTGTCGTCGATCTGTCCCGCAAAGGCCCGCGACTGCAACGTCGAAACGCCGATCGTCTCCAAGCTGGCATGGTGGAACACCACGGAAAAGCCATCCATCTCGCGCCGGAAAAGCGGCTTCACTGCTTCGGGCGTGACGTCGCGTGGCGTGAACCCCGTGCCTCCGGTCGAAATGATCACATCGACGCATTCGTCTCGGGCCCAGCCGCGCACCCGATTTCTGATCGCTTCGATCTCGTCGGGGACAATCAATTTGGCCGCCAGTTCGTGGCCAGCAGCCTGAAGCCGTTCGGCCAGGAGCGCTCCCGACGTGTCGGTTTCCGCTGTGCGGGTATCGGAAACGGTCAAAACCGCAATTCGGAGCGGGTGAAAGGTCAGGCTGTCATCAATTCCGGCCATTCACTCGCTCCAGCGCGCACGGTCAAGGTGGTCGATCATCGTTGGCTCAATCCAGCGGGAACCGTCAACCGCATCTTCGCGCTTCCAGAAAACGGCCTCGGTCTTCAACCTGTCCATGGCATATTCGGTTGCTTCGAAGGCGGCGCGGCGATGCAGCGCAGCCGTGGCTACGAACACAATCGGTTCGCCATGCGCGACATTGCCACGCCGATGGACGACCCGGATCGCCTCGACATCGAACCGCCGGCCGGCATGTTCGGCAATGTCACGAAGTGACACCTCCGTGAGCCGCGGATGATGTTCAAGAAAAAGTCCCACGAGTTTGCCGCCAGCGACCGCCCTCGGTCGCGCAACGCCCACGAAAGTGACGATGGCGCCGGCCCAGTCAAGGCTGGATTGAAACGCAGCATACTCCGCGCTCAGGTCAAAACGAACAGCGGCCAAGTAGGTCGTGCAGCGCATTTCATCCACCCGACAGGGGCGGGAAGAATTCCACCCCTTGGGCACCGGCGAGTGGATAATCATCGCTTACGATCATGTCCGCAACGCAGGCGCGCGTTAGCTGGAGAAAGTCACCCGTCGCTTCCGGAAATTGCTTCGCGAGAACGGTTCGAAGACGTGCGACCGTATCTGTCCCGCTTGGCAAGTCGAGATCAACCTCGCTGCCCAGCTTCTCTCCAAGTTGTCCATAGAGCATAATCTTCAAGAATCGTCCTCCTTGACGCCCAGCTATCAAGGCCCTCGCAAGATTCCGATGATCTACATCATGTCCCTGGAACGCCGCGCGAGCAAGCCGCTCGCGGCCATGCCTATGCACAGGGCCTCATGCGAAGCCTGCCATGCCATCGGTGGCGACTCCGCCTCCCTTTACTCAAAACCCCCGTCATTCTCGGCCATCGTCAACCAGGAGGGCTTGACGGCGGAGACCTGTTTTCCGGACTGCGGGGATGCGCACAACTACCCGGTCGACATGGGACTTCTACTCGACTCGAGCAAGGTAGACGATCTTATGTCACCTACATGCCCACACTGAATGATTCCAAATACAGGCCGCCCAGCTGACGCTCAATTAGAGCGGCCAGAGGTCGTGCCGCCCCAGCTCATGCCACCGTTCAGTCCGGAAAAGGGAAGCGACACCTCAACCTCGCTAACTTGTTCCAAGCTAAGCTAACGACCGCTTTCGCGACTCGCGCAACCTCTGCGCATTGACCGAAATGGGCGCAAAGCGGTCAGACTATACTCCGGTGGCGGCTTCGGCGTCGAATTCTAGGCTGGTTGACCGCAGCGACTAGCGGCCCGAGACGGACAATCCAGCTTCCGCCCACGCAGTGCACCGACGGGTGGGCCAGCCAGATGGGGGCGCTGTCGAGGGTGATGCCGCCGGTCGGGCAGAGCAGGACGTCGCCAAACGGACCGGCGAGCGAGGCGAGCGCTTTCAATCCGCCCGCCGCTTCAGCCGGGAAGAATTTGAAGCGGTCGAGTTCCATGTCGAGCCCGCGCATGACGTCGCCGGCGTTGGCGACACCGGGAAGGAAGGGGATGCCGCTGGCGATCGCCGCGCGTCCGAGCTCGTGATCGCAGTTGCCGCCAGCGCGGCGGCGCTGTTTGTCGCGTTCATCGCGTTCCAACTGGCGCTCAATCTGACGTTCTCGCCGCTCGGTGCGCTCCTTGCCGATCATGTCGCCGACCGGCGCAAGGGCCGCTTATGATGCACGCCATAAGCGGCGGATTGGGGTAAAATCGTGCCGCCACATGGTGCGGAAAAGGAGCCAGAAGCCAGTCACCGCGAGCCAGGCCATTGAGAAACCGACCATGATGATCAGCGGGTGGTTAAAGCTCGTGCGCTTCGCATAATCCATGTTGTGGAGCATCCAGAAAAAGTCCCACCAGCGCCAGCTGTCATTGCGACGCTCAAGGATTTCGCCGGTCGTGCCGGAGACATAATAGCTGCTGTTCACGTCATCGCGGAAATCGACCTGCCAGACGGGGAGCTGATGCTCGCGCACGGCAAGGGTGAGTTCGCCCAACGACGTTGTTCTTGCAGGTGACGCCCTTTCAGGGTGCGCCGTGCGGGCGATTGACGCCGCTGCGTCGCGATCGATTGAAACGGGACTCCCGTCGCTGGCATCGAACAAGCGGACGCCGGTGGGCGTCGTAACCGTCAATAGCTGGCCCTGCGGCCCGCTAAGGATGGCAAGCGTGGTGATGGTCTGACCGCCTAGCGCCTGTTGCACGCGAGGCCACGCCGTTCCGCCAGACGGAAGTGCCGAGGCCGCTGTTTCGGGCATTGTTCCGCCCGCGACCTCGTCCATGTCGAGGAGGGCCATCGCCGTGCCGCTGATCGCCCAAATGAGGAATTGGAGGCCGATGACGAGCCCCACCCATTTGTGAATGCGGCGCAACCAAATTGATTTGATGGTCACGTGCGCGACCCCGCCTTCTTCTTCTTTCGGTGGAAGGAGTAGAACAGCAGCCAGATGCCGGACGAGGCCATCAGCACCGCGCCCCAGGTGAAGGTGCGCAGCAGGGTGTTGTTGACGTTCTCGCGCTCATTATAATCCATGATGTGCAGCATCCAGACGAAATCGAAGATGCGCCATAGTTCGTGCCGGCGCGACAGAAGTTCGCCAGTCGTCGGAGAGAAATAGAGCGTTGGCTTGTTCCAGTGCGCGAATTCGACCCGCCACAGTGGCGGCTTGCGTCCGCGGATTTCACCGGGGATTTCCGTGATGAGCGCGGCCGAGGCGATTTCCTCGCTACCCGTATAAGTCGTCCTGGCGATTGTGCGAATCTCGCCTTCGGCGAGCGGACGAACCGATTTCCCGCTTACGGCATCGACTATCTTTTCCCCTGCCACCGTTTTGAGGACATAAGCCGGCTGATCGCGCACCCAAGCCAGGCGGAAGCCTGCAGCCTGGTTAGCTGAGGCGACCGCCAGAGGATCAGCTAGCGCCGCAGCCTCGGCGGACACGGAGGGCCTTTCTCGAATGAGGTGGTCACCGTGAATCGTGTCGATGTGGACGACCGTCATGTAGAGACCGCTCAGCGACCAGATGACCACCTGGAGTCCGATGAACAGGCCCAGCCATTTGTGGGTCTTGCGGGCAAGTATGCGAAAACGAAGAGCCAAAAATCAATTCCC
>Ga0136633_1001008_pt1 | contig 21052 bp, 20 predicted proteins | sample AntDrymeUQ832206_2_FD_105494 | JGI IMG/M metagenome (GOLD analysis project Ga0136633, IMG submission 105494) | Polar desert sand microbial communities from Dry Valleys, Antarctica - metaG UQ83 (22.06) | ecosystem: Environmental > Terrestrial > Soil > Desert | place: Antarctica: Dry Valley...
AACGGTGTCCCCGGCTCTGCAGATCTAGCCCGAATCAGCCGTACTCAGCCGGTCTCGATTCGGCTCAGCTGAGCCAAAAGTACCTGTAAATCGACAACTCACGAAGAACGTGACGAGCGCGCCAGAAGCGGTGTGTCTTCGCAACTGGACCGAGATCTCCGCCGGCTACTTCCCCGGCTCTCCCCGAGATCGCCGAGAACCCTCACAACGACGTGTCTGTCTGCGATCCACTCAGCTCGGCCATCGCCGGCCAGCAACGCAAGATCGTGGCGAAGCCCGAGCACCACCCCGGTTCAGCGGGTCCGTGAGGATGTCGGCCGCGCCCGTACTGCTTGCCGGCCTCACGTAGGCCGGTACGTCATGATGAGAGGCGCGGTGATCTTCCTACCCGACATCACCGCGGCGACCGCGTGACCGAGATACGTCCAACCGGGGATCCGTCGAAGGTGGCGCCGCTGCTGATCGCCTACGACGGCTCGCCCCACGCCGATCGGGCCATCATGGCGGCGGCCGCGCTGATGCCGGGCCGGCCGGTGCTGGTCCTGACCGTGTGGCGGTCGGTTCGGCACGCGGCGGCGTCGACCCGGATCGCGTTGCCCGAGGACGTCATCGCCGGGGGCGTCGCTGCGCTCGATGCCGAGGCGCAAGACGAGGCGTCGCGGCTTGCCGAGCAAGGCGCTCGCCTGGCGCGCACCAGCGAACTTCAGGCCAGCGCCATCGCGGCGCAGCTGCACGGCAGCGCAGCCGCAACGATTCTGACCGTGGCCGACGAGCACGATGCGAGCCTGGTGGTTGTCGGCTCACGAGGTCACTCCGCCGTGCGCTCGACGATCTTGGGCAGCGTGACCTACGGGCTTCTGCACGCGACCCGGCGGCCCACCCTCGTCGCCCGCGACGTCGCTGCGACCGACCGGCCCCTGCCGGAGGGGCCGGTGATGCTCTGCTACGACGGTTCTCCGGCGGCGCGTCATGCCGCCGAGGTTGCCGGAGGGTTGCTGCGCGGGTCTCGCGGGCTCGTGGTGCACTGCTGGGAGCCCATTCCCGATCGGCTCCTGCGCACCGCCTCCTATCCGCCTCTGGCGCCGCAACTCCGGGATGTCGCGGTCACGCTCAACGACGCCGATCGCGAGCTGGCCGAGACGGTTGCCGCAGAAGGCGCGAACGTCGCCCGCGCAGCCGGCTTCGAGGCGACACCCCGGATCGTCGGCGAGCGAGAGGGCGTCTGGGAGGCCCTGGCCGGCGTGGCTGAGGACGAGGATGCGCGACTGGTGGTCGCGGGGTCTCGTGGGCGGTCCGCGTGGTCCTCACTGGTGATCGGAAGCGTCTCCCATGGGCTCCTGCACCACTCCAGCCGTCCGCTGCTCATCGTCCCGCCGCCCGAGGAACCCGAAGCTCGCTCCTGACCCAGGTCCGGGATGGCCGCCACCGATCGGCGCTAAACTAACGGTTATCCGAAGATTCCTTACCGTATCTGACGATCATCGGGAGTTGGTCGTTCATGGCTGCCACTAACGGACGCTTCTCGCTCGCGGATCAACGCGAGGTCTTCTTCAGCAGCGCCGGCGTCAGTGACGCGGTGCGCTACGCCGTGCGGACCGGCAAGGCGCGCCGGCTCGGGCCCCGGCTCTACACGAAGAACGTGACGAGCGCGCCGGAAGCGGTGTGTCTTCGCAACTGGACCGAGATCTCCGCCGGCTACTTTCCCGGCTCGGTCATCGTGGGCCGGACGGCCATGGACTTCAAGCCCGCCGCCGACGGGTCGGTGTTCCTGGTCGCCGCGACCACGAGGGACGTGCGGCTGCCCGGGCTGCGTCTACGACCGCGGCACGGCGCCGGCCCGCTGGACAGCGACCAGACGTTCTTCGGCCACGACGTCCACATGAGCTCCCGTCCGAGGGCGTTCCTGGAGAACGCCCAGCCGTCGCGGGCGCGGGGCGGAGCCGCTTCGCGGACGCTCAGCCGCGGCGAGCTCGAAGAGGCGTTGGAGCGCTACGGTCGCAATGACCCCGCGAGCCTGACCCGGCTCCGTGACGTAGCCTGCAACGTTGCGCCGCAGCTTGGACTCGTCGAGGAGCTCAAGACGCTCGACGGACTCATCGGCACCCTGCTCGGCACGCAGGACGTGAAGCTTTCCTCCGCGCGCGCGAGAGCGACCGCGAGCGGCGTCCCGTACGACCCCGTCCGCATCGAGCGCTTCCAGCAGCTGGCCACGCACCTGCTCGCAACGGGACTCCCCGAGATCGCCGAGAACGCTCACCACGACGTGTCCGTCTTCGCGTTCTTCGAGTCCTACTTCTCCAACTACATCGAGGGGACCGAGTTCACGCTCAAGGAAGCCGAGGACATCGTGTTCGGCGGGGCGGTGCCTGAACAGCGGCAGAAGGACGCCCACGACATCCTCGGTACCTACCGTCTCGTGTCCGACGGTCACGAGCGCAGGCGCGCCCCCGCCAACGCCGACGAGCTCGTGCACACCCTCAAGGCCCAACACGGCACGATGCTCGCCGAGCGCACCGAGATCGGCCCTGGTGAGTGGAAGCAGCGCAACAACCGCGTCGGCGGTCGCGAGTTCGTCTCACCCCACCTCGTCGAGGGGACGCTGCGTGAGGCCTACCGCTACTACGCCTCGCTGCCGCCGGGGTTCGCGCGCGCTGCCTTCGCGATGTTCCTGGTCGCGGAGGTCCACCCGTTCGCCGACGGCAACGGGCGTACCGCGCGGCTGCTCATGAACTCCGAGCTGAGTGCCGCCGGCCAGCAGCGCATCGTCGTCTCCACCCGGAACCGCAGCGACTACCTGGCCGCTCTGCGCGGAATGACGAACGACTTCAATATGCCGGGTTACATTGCGGTGCTCAGCGGCATACAGCAGCGCACTTTTGAGACCGACTACTCGACGCTGCCCGCGGCCGAGCAGGACCTCACGAGCAACAAGGCGTTCACCGACCCCGACGAGGGGCCGGCTTTTGGCGGTTTCTTCGAAGCGGCGGGCGAGCGCCGCGACGACTCTCCCAGCTGAGAGATCCCAGACGCGCCATGATCGGGCGGGCCCCGTCAGCGCAGCGTCACTGGTCCGCGGGCGACGACGCGCTTGCCGATGGCGACCACGAACTCGTAGCGGCCGCGGACGAGCCGGTGGCGCGCTCGCAGGACGACGCCTGAGCGGCCCTTGTCGAGCCGGCCGCGGCCGCGGGCGCGGGTCACGCCCGCGCGGTGCAGGCTGACGCTGGCACGGCCGGCGCTCTTGGCGGCCGTGACCTGGCACTTGATCTTCGTGCGCTTGATGAGCTTGCAGGTGACCTTTCCGATCACCCCTGCCGGACCCTGCGGGCCGGCCACGCCCTGCGGCCCAAGGGGACCCTGAAGTCCGGCGACGCCCATCTGCCCGGTCTGGCCCGTCTGGCCCGTCTCGCCCGTCTGGCCCGGCTGGCCCGTCTCGCCCGTCTGCCCGGTCTGGCCGGTCTGCCCGGTCTGGCCGGTCTGGCCGGTCTGGCCCGTCGGCCCGGTTGGGCCCGGTCCGTTTTGGCCCGTGGTCGTGAAGCTCCGCGGCGGGTCGGCCACCCCGGTTGCCCGCACGCCATCTGAGCCGAACGTACGCCATGAGTAGCCGGTTCCCGGTGTCAGTCCGGTGATCTTCTGGAAGACGGTCTGCACGCCGTCGTCCGTGGACGTCGTGACGACCGGCGTCTCGCTGCCGAAGCCGGCGCCCGGGCCGTATTCGAATCGGATCGGGTACGGGACCCCGAAGGTCTTCAGGCGCTGTACGAGCAGGGCCTCCGTGTCGTTGGTGAGCTCGGAGGCGTCGAGGAAGTCGGGCTGCAGGCGGCTCAGTCGCACCTCGTTGTTCGTGGTGTCGGGCTCGCTCCACACGACCCACGGGATGCCGCCGATGGAGATGAGGCCGGGACCGGATGCGGGCCTACTGGGCCGGTGGTTGACGGGACTCGCGCCCCCGACCACCTCGGCCCAGTCGTCACGCGTCGGGACCAGCCGGCTCACCCGCATCTGGTCAGTGGTCCCGTCGTTCTCGGTGAAGGAGACGAACGGCAAGCCGCCGAGGTCGGCGAGGCTCACCTCGGACGCCGTGCGGGTGCTGCTGCGGTTGATGGGACTGTCGCCGCCGACGATCTCCTCCCAGCCGGCGAAGCGGAAACCACTGACCCGGACCTCCTGGTTGACGCCATCGGACTCGACCCACGCCACGTGGAGCGTTCCGGCGATGAGCGCGAGGCTCGGTTTGAGGCCATCGCTCGAGTTGCTGTGGTTGATCGGGCTCGCGCCGCCGCCGACCTCCACCCACCCGGTTGCAGGGTCGTCTGGATCGACCGCACCGGACAGTCCGCCGCTGCTCACCCGGATCTCGAAGTTGGTTCCGTCGGACTCCGCCCAGGCAACGCTTCCCGTATTCCCCTGAACGATCAGGCTGGGACTGATGGCGACCGCGGTCGGGCTGTTGTTCACGCCGTTGCCTCCCGCCACCTCGTCCCAAGCGGTGCCGCCAGCATTCAAGCGGCTGACGCGTATCTGGGAACCTGTCGCGCCATCCTCGGACCATGCCACGGAGAGCTGGGCCGGGTTCACATCGGGATTCATGGGATCCCCGTTGGTTGCCGCCAGGCTTGGCGTGTAGGCGTTCCTGGCTGCGTCGTGGTTGATGGCCCCGCCTACGGCCTCCCACGTGGTCCCGTTGAAGCGGCTGACGCGAATCTGAAAGACGTTGCTGGCGTCGCGCTCGCTCCAGGAGACATACGGGACGCCGGCGATCTCCGTGAGGCTCGCGTCGGTCGCCTCGGCAGCGGGGTCGCGGTTGATCGGGCTCGCGCCGGCTCCCAAGTGCTCCCAGTCGTCTCCGGCGGCGTTCAGGCGCGCCACATGGATCTCGTTGTTGACCGTGGGGGTGGTACGCAGCTCATGCCAGGCGACATGCGGAACGCCCGCAATCGAGATGAGGCTCGGCGCGCGGCCGGGGCGGTTGTTGGCGAAGTTGATCGGGCTGCCGACCGGTCCGATCTGCGTCCACGCCGCAGCGGCCTGCCCCGGGATGGCCAAGGCGAGCGATGCCGCGAGAACGACCATCCAGGACTTGTTCATGACGTGGCCCCCGAGGTGATGTGCTCGATCACGCGGTTGAACTCGTCCGTGGGCGAGAAGTCGACGTACTCGGAGTCCTCGAGCGCCTCCGGGGCGTGGCCCGCGCGCCAGTGGAAGGCCTGGCCCGCGACGAAGTCGTGGTGCCCGTCTTGAGTATGCATGCGCACCCGCCCCTTGATCATGTATCCCCAGTGTGGGCACGGGCAGAGGTCGTCGGGCAGGCCCTTGGTAGCGGGGCGGAGGTCGGCGCCGGCGGGCAGCCGCACATAGCCGACGGACAGCCCGTCCTCGTCCTGCAGGCGGACCTGGAGCGGCCCGTCCTCGATGACGATCGGCAGGTCCTGCAGCGTGATGGCCTTCATGGTGCGTGCTCCTCCTACTGGAGTAGTTCGGCGATCCGGACGGCCGCCCGGCGGGCGCCTCCGGGGTTGATGGGAACTGGGTCGGTGTCGCGCCCGATCTCGGATGCGATCGCCTCTGCGATCGCATCCGGCGTGGCGCCGGCGAGGTCCATGCGCCGGCCAGCCCGGTGGCGTTCGAGCCGGTGCGCGACGTGGAACTGCTGCTCGAAGTGATGGCCGAGCGGGAAGTAGAGAAACGGCCGCCCGGCGGCGATCAGCTCCATCGCCGTCGCCAGGCCCCCCTGGATGACCGCGAGATCGCAGGCGGTCAGATGGCGGTACAGGTCCGGGACGAATGCATGGAACTCCAGCCCGGCGAAACGCGGCAGCGTCCGGTGGTCGATGCGCGGCCCGGCGACGACCACCATTCGCAGGTCGGGCATGAGCCGGCGGGCGGCGGGGAACGCGTCCACGATGCTGCGCAGCAGGTGCGCGCCGACCCCCGAGCCGCCGACGGTGACGACGCAGACTCGCTCGTCCGGCCGGTAGCCGAGTTCGGCTCGCAGCCGCTCGCGGTCGCTCGCTGCCTCGTGATCGAGCCCGGTGATGTAGCCACAGAAGTCGAAGTGCTGCTGCGTCCAGTCGCGGATCAGCGGCAGGCCGGGCCCGAGCCGATCGGCCACGACGTCCTCGGGGTCGCCGACGAAGATCGCGCGGTCGCGGACTTCCGGATGGTCGCGGACGTGCTCGAGCATCTCGGCGTTGTAGTCGGCGGTCAGGAACGCCTCCTGCTTGCCACCGTCGGGCATCGGCAGGTAGCCCACGAAATCCGTCAGCCAGGCGAACGGCGCCCGCTTGCGGCTCGGGTTCTTGTGCAGGTGGTAGTCGAGCTCCCAGGCTTCGTCGCCCACCCACAGGTCGTAAGCCCGCTCGCGAACGACTTCGTCGAACACCATGAAGTTCGCCAGCAGGATCTCGTCCATCCTCCGCAGCGCCTGGAAGGCATGAAGGTCGTGGCCGTCGGCCTCGGACTCCAGATGGCGAGACTCGCTGGCGAGCAGGGCGCTCGCCGGATGGATCCGCTCGCCCTCGGCCTCGAGGACGCGCGTGACCGGGTCCTGGGCGAGCCAGTCGATCTCCAATCCGTCGACCAGTCCGCGCAACTCTCGGGCGATCGCGACGTCGCGGCGAGCATGGCCGAGGCCGATCGGTGAGCTGACGAACAGTGCGCGGCGCCGGCCGTTCGAACGGTGGACGGTCGCGTCGCGCTGCGAGGCCGGGTCGGCGAGCGCGCGGATCGCGAGGTTGACCTCGACCGGGTGGCGGACCTGCGGAACGTGGGAGGCGCCCTCGATCGCCATCAGGCGCCCGTTCGTCGCCCTGGCCAGCACCTTGGCGTCGGCCATCGTGGTGATCCGGTCGGCGGTCCCGTTGATCACGAGCACCGGGCACTGGATGCGCCGCGCGAGCTCGATCTGGGCGCGACGCGTCACCGGCACGGCCGCATCGGACTGGATCGTCCGGATGAGCGTCGCGCCATCGGTCTCCATCGCCCAGCCCACGATGTCCTCGACGACCTTGGTCGTGTGGGGCTCGTCGGCCGCGCGGGCGGCGAACCACTCGACGAAGTCACGGAAGTCCCGGAGCATGTGCACGGCGTTGAACTTCGCCCACCCGCGCGTCGTCATCGGACGCATCCCGAACAGCGGCGCGAGCCGGGGGTGTGACATGAGGCGCCAGCGCAAGCCGCTCAGCGACCGGCTGGCCGGGAAGAAGGCGCCGATCAGCACGAGGGCGAGCACGCGGTCGGGATGTTCGGCCGCGAGCAGGAGCGCCCGCTGCGCCCCCGACGAGAGACCGACGACGATCGCCTGCCGTGTCCCGGTGGCATCGAGCACGTCGAGCGCGTCGCGGGCGAACTCGCGCTCGGCATAGGCCTCGACCGTGGCCGGCCGGTCGCTGCGGCCGTTGCCGCGTGGGTCGAACACGATCACCCGGTGGTGGCGGGCCAGATACGGCACCTGCATCTTCCAGATGCGCGAGTGCACGAGCGTCCACGTGGGGCAGAGGAGGATCGCCGGCTCGCCGCTGCCGAACACCTCATAGAAGACGCGCACGCCATCGCGCTCGATGTATCCCTGATGATCTGGTTCGCGCGCTCTCATAGGAGGTTGGTCGTACGACCAACCGATTTATACCCTATGCTTCTTTCCGATGTCAACCGCCGACCGCCGCATCGCTCGCGGGCAGGCCACCCGCCGGCAGCTGCTCGATGCCGCGGCCGCCGTGCTGAGCGAGCAGGGGTACGCCGCGACCACGATGCGCGCCGTGGCGGAGGGCGCCGGGGTGCAGCTCTCGCTCGTGCACTACCACTTTGGCTCCAAGGGCGGGCTCCTGGCCGCCGTCATGGACGACCTGACGGCCGGCCTGCTCGAGCGGCAGAGGGCGATGTTCGGCGACGACCGGCCCTTCGCCGAGCAGTGGCTCACGGCGTGCGCGTACCTGCGCGAGGACGTCAGCTCGGGCTACGTGCGCATCCTCTGGGAGCTCTGGGCCGCAGGGCTCGCCGAAGAGGACCTCGCCGAGCGCTGGCGAGCGACCCAGCGCGGCTGGCGAGACCTGATCTCAGAGCGTCTCGAGCGCTGGCGTGACGAGCGCGGCGTCGAGCTCCCGATGTCCGCTCGCGCCCTCGCCACCCTCGTCGGCAATCTCTTCGAGGGCGCCGAGACCGAGATTCTCGCCGGCGTCGGCGAGGGCGAGGCCCCGCACCTGGCGGCACTCGAGGCGCTCGGCGCGCTCATCGAACGCGCCGAGCGGCGACCCTAACTCGACATACCGCGCTGCTCGGCGCCGGCGACGCCCGTTGCCGTGGGGGTCCTGGTCGGGGCTACTTGAGTCTGAGCGACTTCTTCGGCCCGCGCGAGAGGTTGCCCGCCGCGTCGGCCGCCTGCACGGTCACGACGTAGGAGCCCTTGGGCAGCTTCGCCTTGACCGCGTAGGAGAACGTCTTGGTGCCTTTCGCCAGCTGTAGACCGCGCGCGCGGCAGGGGCCCGGCTTGGCGAACCTGCCCTTGGCGAGCAGGAAGGCGCACTTCTTGCCGACCTTGCGCGCGACGGAGACCGACACGCGCGCGAGGTTGCCATTCTTGCCGCAGGCCTTGTCTGAGGCCATGCCCTTGAGCTGGACGCCCTTGCGGGTGAGCTTGAGCTTGGACAGCCTCGCCCCCGGCGGGGTCACGTCGATGCAGCCGCCCCCGCCGTTTTGGATCGTCACCCCGCCGTCCGTGCCTGCCACCAGCGTCGGGTCGAACTTGTAGGAGTACATCCCGCCGTGCATGTCGTAGGCGAGCATGTAGCCCTTGTAGTAGTTGACGTCCCACACGGTCCCCGGGCTGGCGAAGAACATCGAGATGAACCCGCCGTTGACCGGTGGCCGCGACGGTTTGAAGATCGGTCGTGCGCCGGAGTGCGGGATCGTCACGGCCTCCTCGTAGGGTCGCTCCTTCTTGCCCGCGAATGCGGCTTTCGCGTTCAGCACCGTGACGCCTCCGTGGTAGGCGGAGAGCAGGATGTGGTCACCGAAGATCGTCTGGTTGTGCGGCCCGAACTTCAGGTTGCCGCCGGCCGCATTCGCGGCGTTGTGCCAGGTCGAGATGAGCGCGGCCTCGGAGTTCTTGGCGAGCTCGGGATTGGGCGGGTCGTTGCCGTCTGACGCGTCGGCGGGGCCGAGCTTTGAGAAGTCCGTCGCGTCGACGATCCACATGACGCCGGGCTTGTCGCCGTTGCCGTAGATCTCGCCGCAGCCCAGCTCCTGTTCGGCGCTCGGCTGGGCGCCGAAGTAGAAGCCCTCGGTCGGCATCGTCACGATGCGCCGGCCGTTGGTCGTGGTCACGTCGATCGTGTGTGCGTACCAGTCGCGGTGGCACTCGGGACGCAGGTCCCACTCGGCGACCAGCGTCGAGGAGAGCGGGTTCGTGACGTCATAGACGTAGAAGCCGGAGGTGTTGCCGGCCGCGATGTACATGTAGGTCTTCTTGTCGGTCGGGTCCTCCTGGATCAAGAAGTCGTGGCCCTCGTCTATCCGGACCACGGGCCCCGGAGACAGCCTCCCAGAGCCACCCACCCGCGCGAGCGGCGCGATCTGGACGCCGACGCCGTTCTGATTGATGAACAGGTACTCGCCTGCGGCGGGACCCGTCGTGATCTTGTGGTAACTCGCGGTGTGAACACCATTGACGCCGGCGACCGGGAAGAAGTCGGTCAGCACCGGCTGCGCGAGGTTCTCGACGTTGATGACCTGCACGCCCGGCTGCGTCGACGGGCTCGTGCCGTTGAAGCCGCCGTTGCCGAGCGGGCTCGCGGCCTGGATCGACAGGAACGCCGTCTTGCCGTCATCGGCCAGCGAGACGTACGCGCCGCAGTCGGTGTCCAGCACGACCGTGTCGCAGTCCCCACCGCGGTACCAGGACTTGAAGACCGGTTTCGCGGGATCCTTGACGTCGAAGAGCAGGACGCCGGCCTCGGGATAGGCGACGGCCACGGCCGCGACGTCGTTCTTTACATCCGACTCCCCCAGCCACACGTCTGGCCGTGCCGTGAGGACATCGGTCAGCGGGAGATGCGCCTCCTGCTTGAAGCCGCAGGTGAAGTCGTGCTGGGCGTTCGAGTTGTGGTCATGCTTTTTGCCGTCGGGCATCGAGGCCACCGCCGCGTCGAAGCACGGCCCCTTCGTGACGATCGGCGAGTCCGTGCGCGGCGCGGTGCGCGGCTGCTCGGGGAAATCCTCCTGGGCGAGGGCCGTGGCGGTGAAGGCCGGGAGGGAGAGAAGAGCGAGAAGGCAGGCGAGGCGCAGGCGGTGGGAGGTCACGCAGGCCTGAACGTAACGGTGGGGATGGACTTGCGGGGATGGGCTCCGCGGTCCCGGCCCAGCGGATCGGTCAGCGAGGTGTCCTTGCGGCTACCTCGTCCTGGCGTTCGCGCTGCCGGGGGTGTGGGCCTGGTTGTGCAGTCGAGTGCATCCTCGAAGCCCCAGATTTGAGATGATCGCCCCATGGGACTCATCGGAAAGATCTGGTGGCGCAAGAAGATCGGCTTCGACCCGACCGCGGTGCTCAACGGCCGCAAGGGCGAGATCAAGCGACTGCAGGGGCTTGTGATCTACGACGTGCTCGAGGGCGCCGGCGCGAAGGGTGACCTCGCCCATGTCGACCTGGCGATCGCCTGGGCGCCGGACGGCCGGCGGATCCTGTTCGAGTGCCGCGTCGAGTCCCCGTCCGAGCAGGGCTGGCTCGCAGCCGACGACATCGTGGATGTCTTTGACCGCACCGCGTCATTGCCCGACATATTCGAGTTGGAGGAGGTAGACGACTCGGCATGGCGGGTGCCGCTCCCCGCCGAGTCCGACGCTGCTGAGATCGCGGGCGTCGGCGCTGTAACCGTCACGGCGTCCCGGATACAACGACGCGTGACCGAGGGGACTCACGCACCGTCGATGCCCGAGCTCGGGTGGTACGCGAAGGCATGGCCCGCCGACGAGGACGAGGACAGCAAGACGCCGTGGTGGATCCTTCTTGCCGACGACGGCGCACCGGTCATGGCGTTCAGGGGTCTCAAGCTCAACAAGATCTAGTGGAGCGTCAGGCAACGCTTGCCGTGTTGACGAGGTGGCGTAGGCGTCGGTCGCTGGGGTTGCGGTTTCGCCAGGCGATGTAGCGGCGGATCAGGCGGGCCTCGACGCGCTGAACGCGGTCGGTTTGCGCGGACGCCGCCTTCTACGGTTGTTCGCGCGCGCGCGGAGTGTGGCGGCAGCCTGGCGTAGGTAGCCGATCAGCGGATTACCACCGTCGAGCGCGCTGTCTTCCCGCGGCGGGTGAGCGAGAGCACGTAGCGGCCCGGCGGGACCCGCCGGGCCGCGCGCAGCCGCAGCGAGGCGGTTCGGCCGCTGCCGGTGGCGTAGGTCACGCCGGCCCTGCTGAGCCGCGCCCGCGTCGCCCCGGTGACGAGCGAGACCTTGCAGGTGACGCTCACCTTCACGCCCTTTCTGGTCTTCTTGGGCTTGCCGACCTTGCAGGTCACGCGAGCGTCGCGGCCTGGCCTGCCGGCTGCGCCGGGCGAGCCGGCCGTGCCGGGGGAGCCGATCGGGCCGGCCGGACCCGCTGGGCCCGCTGGGCCCGCTGGGCCCTGGGCGCCGACGGGTGCGGAGCTACCGGTGCCCGAGAGCTGCACCTCGGGCGCGGTGCCGGCGGCGTTGCTCTCGATGCGCAGGACGCTGGCGCGGGCGCCGGGCTCCAAGGGGCCGAAGCGGAGCGTGACCGAGCACGAGCCGCCGGCCGGAACGACCGTCCGCTCGCAGGTGTCCGCCGTCTCGACGAACTCGTCGCTCGCCCCGCCCGACGTGCTTACGCGCTCGATCTGCAGTTCGCCGTCACCGGTGTTGGTGACGGTCACGGACTGCGCCGGCCCGAGCGTCCCCACGGCCTGCGCGGCGAAGGTGCGGCTCGGCGCGCTGAGCGACACGGCGGGGGCCTTGGCCAGGAACACGGTCACGGTGTCCTCGATGAAGTTGGCGGTGACGACGTCCGGCCACGAATCTCCGTTCATGTCGGCGATCGCGTGGCCGGCGGCGGCTCTCGACCCGAAGGCCCTCGGGGCCGCGTTGGTGAAGGTCGCGTTCCCGGCCCCGAGCATGACGAAGGGGCCGACCTGGGAGCCGACGATGTCCACGTGGCCGTCGCGGTTCATGTCGGCGGTGTTGAGGTCGTAGAACTCGCGCGAGAACGGGCCGGGGCCGCGCTCGCCCTGGGCGTTCTGGAGCCCCGAGGGCCCGCCGAGGAAGATGTTGACCGAGTAGTCGGAGCCGCCCAGTGCAACGGCGGCGTCGTCACGGCCGTCCTCGTCGAAGGTCGAGGTCGCTGTCGCCATCGATGTCCGACAGGGCGAGGTCGTAGGGGTTGGACACGCCGGCACCCAGCCCGATGATCGCGGGCGCTCCCAGCGTCCGGCCCCGTTGCCCGCGAACACGCGCACGTCGTCGCTGCTACGGCTGTGACGAGGCGCAGGGCTACTCCTTCAGCCGTCCGATGGCCGCGGAGGGGATCTCCGAGTGGCTCGAGACATCTCCGTTCGGGCTGCCGCGCCGGCGCGCCGGCTTCGTCGCGGGTCTGCTCGCGGCTTAGGGGGCACGAGGCCGGGGTCCCCGATTTGAGGTAAGTCGCCCCTCAGCGCCCGCGGTACTTTGAGTGAGTCGACTCTCTGGAGTCGCCCATCCAGACGAGGCACCCGACGGCGACCTTCGCGCCTGGCGCTTCAGGAAGGTCTCAAATGATCCCAGGGCAGGACATCCGTGCAGGGCGCACAGGAGTATCGGACGAGGGCCCGCGGACCACGCGGGGCCGGCCGATATCGGTCGTGCTGATCGAGGACCACGTGGCTCTGCGCTCCGGGATCCAATTGATGCTCAGCTCGCAGGGCTTCCAGGTGGTCGCCGCGGTGGCTTCCATCCAGGAAGCCTGCGAGGCGTACGATGAGCACCGGCCGGACGTGGCGCTCGTCGACTTGGACCTCGGAGGGACGAGCGGGCTCCGTGCCATCGAATGCATCCTCGAGATCGACCCCGAGGCGGGCGTGCTCGTCTACACCGGCACGATCGACCGCGCGGCGGTCACCGCGGCCGCCGAGCGCGGAGCGCGCGGGTTCGCCCTCAAGACCGGCGACGTCAACGAGCTCGTCTGCGCCATCCGGGTCGTGGCCGGCGGCGGCGTCTACGTCGACCCCGCCGCGGCGCCGATCCTGGCGGGCCCCGAGGCGGGCTGGGTGCTGACCGCCCGGCAGCGAGCAGTCTTCGGCCTGCTGGCGGTCGGCATGACGGGAGCGCAGGTCGCCAAGGAGCTGTACCTGTCCCCGGAGACGGTTCGCACGCACATCCGCAACGCGATGCAGCGCCTCGGTGCGGCAACCAGGGTGCACGCCGTCACCCTCGCCGTGAGCACGGGTGAGGTCGTGGTCGCCGCGCCGGATCGCAGCGATGCCAGTCCTGCGGCTGCGCGCGAACCGGACCGGGATTTCGCCGCGCTCCCCGCGCAGCCGACGACCACGCCCCCCGACGACGCCCACTGGCTCGGCCACCTCCACCGCGCGCTGGCCCTGGACCGCTTCGAGCTCTTCGCGCAGCCGATCTTCGAGATCGCCACCGGCCGGCTCGCGCAGCACGAGTTGCTGCTGCGGATGATGGGCGACCGCGAGGCGCTGATCAAGCCGAACGACTTCCTGCCGACGGCGGAGCGGTTCGGCCTCATTGCCGAGATAGACCGGTGGGTGGTCGTGCGGGCGGCGCAGTACGCCGCCCAGGGGCACCGGGTCAACGTCAACGTCGCCGCCGGTGCGCTCGCCGATCCCGACTTCGGGGCCCACGTGGAGCGTGAGCTGGCCGCGGCGGGTGCAGAGCCGTGGATGATTGGTTTCGAGGTCACCGAGACGGCGCTCGTGACGAACGAGGGGCTTGCGGCGATGTTCATCGAAAGGGTGCGTTCGCTCGGCTGCTCGGTCGCGCTCGACGACTTCGGGGCGGGCTACGCGGGCTTTCACTACTACAAGCGCTTCCGCGTCGACTGCCTGAAGATCGACCGCGAGTACATCAAGGACCTCGCCTTCGATGCCGCCAGCGAGCACGTCGTCAAGGCGGTCGTGCAGCTCGCCGACGGGTTCGGTCTGCAGACGGTCGCCGAAGGAGTCGAGGACGCCGCCACGCTGGAGCGCGTCGGCGCCCTGGGGGTCAGCCACGCGCAGGGCTTCCACCTGGGCCGTCCGCGTTCGGCGCTGAGTGCGCTGCACCGACACGACCGCGTGGCGGTGATGTAGCGACCCCGGCTCGTCCGGTCAGGCCCTCCGAGGCGCCTGGGACGCGCAGACGGCCCTTTTCGGCCGTCGCTTCGGTGAAGCGCTACGCGTGCGCGACACACGCGCCGCCGAGCGCATCGCAGCCGCGGCGCTCGAGGCGGGCATGTCACCCGAAGTGGTCCAGTCTCTGGTCGTCGAGCCTGCGATGGTGCGGATCGGCCTGCTGTGGGAACGCGGCGTCATCGGCGTCGCCGAGGAGCACATCGCCACCGCGATCGCCGAGCGCGCGCTGGGGGTCGTGTCACAGGTCCTGAGGGCTCGTCGCCCACGGGATCGCCTCGGGGGTGGGGCCGCTGGCCGATGCCATAGCAACCGTCCACGAGACCGCGCCCGACGCCCGGATCATCCTCGGCGGGAGAGCCGTCCCTCCCGGATGAAGCGCGGCCGGCTACACCGTCGTGACCGACTGCATGGCTGTACCCGTGGTCGAGGAGTTGCTCGCCGATGTGCCACAGCCGATGCCGCCGGTGATCGACCTGCTGCGCCAGCGCGCGCGGGGATTTAGCCGCGCGAGCGACGTCAGATGTCTGACTTCTGCTGACGACAGTCTTGCCAGAAAGGAGGATATTGGACTCATGGTGGGTCGCGTGCGGGAGGCACGCGGGGAGCCTCTGAGACGGACACTGCAGTCGGCGTTCGTCCTTCTGGTCCTCGCGATCTGGATTGATCGGTTCGAGCTGATCGAGCCGGCCGACGAGCAGGTGACGAAGCCCTTCGCGCCGGCCGAGCTGCTCGACGCGGTGCGCGACACGCGCCAGGTGGCTCCGTGAGCGACGGCCCCACGCTCGTCCTGGTCGAGGACCACCTCGCGCTCCGGCGCGGGCTCGAGATGCTGCTGCGCTCGGAGGGGTTCTCCGTGATCGGCGTCACCGACACGGCAAAGGAGGCCCACCGGATGGTCGGTCGCCGGCGCCCGCAAGTCGTGGTGCTCGACCTCGACCTGCGCGACGGCGACGGTCTCGAGCTGGCGCTCACACTGGCCGCCGGTGACCGCCCGCCTGCGGTGCTGGTGCACACCGCGGCGGCGGCGACGCCACGCCTGCTCGAGCAGGTGCTGGAGGCCGGTGTCAGCGGGGTCGCCCTCAAGACGTCCACCCCGCACGAGCTGATCTCCGCGATCCAGACGGTCGCGTCCGGCGGGCGCTACGTGGACCCCGTGCTCGCCCGGCTGGCGGCGATCGTCCCCGAGGAACCGGTCTTCGTGCTGAGCCCGCGTGAGCGCCGGATCCTCACGCTGCTGCTGCACGGAGCGTCGGGGGCGGAGGCCGCCGACGCCCTCGGGGTCACGATTGAGACCGTCCGCACGCACGTCCGCAACGCGTCGCGGAAGCTGGGGGCGCGCACCCGGGTCAACGCGGTCTCCGAGGCGGTCCGCCGCGGCGAGATCGTTCACGACAGCCCTGCCTGAGCCACGTCGGGCCGGTGTAGGCGTCTGCGGTATGCGTCCGCCTGCCCGCGGACTCAGCCCGAGGTCGACGTCTCGAGGTCTTCCAATGTCGAGTGCCCCCATCCGAGGCGGACGCCCATGGCCTGCAGGCGTGCCAGCGTCTCCAGCACCGCGTCGGTCTCGCGCGACAGAGCCGACTTGGTGATCTCGAGCGTCAGGTCCTGCGCGGGCAGCCTGCTGTAGGTCAGCGCTCCCTGGACCTGGTCGGCGATGCCGGGCACCTCGAGCTGGCGCATGGAGACGTTGAGATCGGGACGTCTCCCGAAGATCCGCTCGACCGTGGGACAGGGCAGGGACGCCTCGATCACCTCGGCCGGGGGACGATGTCGGCGAGGCACTTCTCCGAGCGCGCGAGCGCGACTGGTCCGGTCAAGGTGGTAGCAGGCACACCCCGTTGATCGGCCCCGACATCCTCACCTGAACGCGCGGTGAGGCTACTTCACGACCTCGCTGCATCAGCGCTCGGGGTCCTCCGGAAGATAGTCGCGTACCGCGTCGCGCACGGCCAGTCGCGCACGATGCAGGCGGCTCTTGAACGCCGCCTCGCCCATGTCCAGGATCGCTGCGGCCTCCGCCGTGCTCAAGCCCTCGATGTCGCGCAGGACGAGCGGGGCGCGTTGGTCTGGCTTCAGCCCCTGCACCGCCCGCTCGAGCGCACGGCGCAGGTCGTCCTGCTCGAGGCGGCGGGGAGGCTCCGGCCGCGTGTCGGCGGGCTCGACGAGTTGCTCCTCCAGCGAGGCCACCGGCGAACGGCGGTGAGACGTCCGACGGTGCGCCTCGTTGACACCGATCCGGTACAGCCATGTGAAGAACTGGCTGTCGCCCTTGAAGGTGGCAATCCCGCGCCACGCGCGCAGAAATGCCTCCTGGGTGACCTCCTCCGCCTCGTCCTGATTGTCGACCAGGCGCCGTACGACGGCGTGCAGGCGATCGGCGTACATCCGGACGAGCTCTTCGAACGCGAGAAGGTCGCCCGCTTTCGCGCGAGCGACCAGCTCGCCATCCTGGGCGCTCGGTGGGCTCTGCTCGCTCATCCGAGTTCCCCGCGCATCCCCACCAGCTTGCCACTGTCGCCGCGCGGCGGCCGGCATCATTCAGCGCGGCCAGGGAGCGCGACCGGCCGTCGGCCGGCGCTCGCCCGGATGTGCGCGCAGGTGCTCGAGGACCGCAGGGACGACGGAGCCGTCGGGGGTGCCGCCGTCTGGGTCAGATGCGTCGGTGGCGATCGACCGAAGCGCGACGCGCAGCCGGATGAGGCTGCGGAGCATCGGTCCGCACTCCGGGCAGTCGTCGACGTGCTGCGCGAAGCGCGCCCGCTGGCGGGGCGTGAGCGATCCGTCCAGCGCATCCGGCATCGCTCGCTGCACGAAGCGGTGATCTCGATGCATGCGATCCCATCGGGGCACATGAGATCGGACCCGTGGCCGCACAGAACGATTCACTCATTTGGAACCCGCAAGGGTTCACGTTCGTGGCGTAGCCCGCTGCCGGCCCGTCAGGACGGCCATCGTGCGCGCAACCGGTTGCGCGCCAGTCGGCCGTCGAGGCCCCAGACGATGCCGGCCGGGACGAGAGCAAGGATCACCAGCGGCACCCATTCGTGCGGCTGTTCCCACATGAATCGCCCGCTGGGGAGGTAGACGAGTTGCAGAAAGAGCTGCTGGCCGAGGGCGGCCAGGGCCGCTCCCCGCGTGGCCAGACCCAAGATGAGCGCGAGACCGACGCCGAGCTCGACGGCGGTGGTGACCCACTGGAAGACGCCCCAGTTGTTGAGGATGACGTCGTTGACCAGCGGCTTGAGCCCGGGCAGGTGGTTGCCCGTCCCGCCTCGCTCGTTGACCTCGAAGTCGAGGATCCCCCGCGCCTCGGGCCGGTCGATCAGCGACGCCTTGTAGATCCCGACGTGCACCTGCGTGAACGAGAAGAGCTTGGCAAGCCCGTTGGAGAAGAGGATGACCCCGAAGAAGACGCGCAGGACCGCAAGCCCCCGCGCGAACGCCAGGGCATCGATCGCCGGGAGACCCGCCCCTGTCGCGGCGGCCTCGCCGCTCGGCTGCTCCGGATGGCGCTTCACGTGGTTCCTCTCGTTCGTGGCGAGACCCGACCGGGTCCCCGAAGGATCAAGCTCACCGGATGCCCAGCCGAGCATCGCGACCGCTCTCGGCGCTCCCCACCAACCGCGCGAGCGCGCCGGCGGGCACCGAGAGCGGCTCAACGGTACGGGTCACCAGCAGATCGCTGTCGAGCTCGCCGGCCCGGACCGTCGGCCCGAACGGACTTGCGAAGGCGCCATCGGCGGTGATCGTCAGCTCCGGCTCGATCTCGTCGAAGCCCACGGCCAGCCCCATGTCCCCGGCGACCGCACGACCGCGACGGATGATCGGTCGCACGATGTGATCCTCGTCGCCGACGCCCAGCGAGCGGTGCAGCTCGCAAAGCCGGTCGCGCTCAGCGGGGTCCTGGCCGTCCGGGTCCTCCAACGTGGTGGCGATACGCACGCCGATTCCTCGCTCGACGAGCGCGGGGATCGCCGCGACCGCCTTGGCGAAGTTCTCCGGGCCGCGCATGGCGTCGTTCTCCTGCGGAGAGGCGCTGTCGAGGGAGATCTGGATGCGCACCGGGAGTCCGGCGAGCGGCTCGAGTGCGGCCAACCGGCGGCCGGTGAACAGCGTGGCGTTCGAGAGCACGATGACGGGCAGGATCTCGGCCAGCTCCGCCAGCAGGGCGGGCATCCACTCGAGCAGGAACGGCTCGCCGCCGGTGATGCCGACCCCGGTGAATCCCAGCTCGCGCGCCTCCCGGGCACGAGCGAGGATGGCCGCGGCGTCCAGGACCCGTCGCCGGACGCCCGGGGACGATTCCGTCAGGCAGTAGCTGCAGCTCAGGTTGCAGTGGTAATTGGAGTACAGCCACAGCCGTCCACCCATTCCGCCGTTTGCGATCGCGTCGGCGACGGAGCCCATCACAGTCCCTCGGCTGCGAGGCGCTCGACGGTGGCCGCCGATACGGGCAGCCCGAGCGCCGTGCAGTAGCGGTTGAGCATCAACGTCGCGGCACACAGCAGTGTGAGCTCGACGATCTCGGCCTCGTCGTAGTGAGCGGCGAGGTCGGCGGCGGGCGCCACGGCGCCGGTCGCACCGATGACCGCATCGACCCACCTCAACAGCGCTCGCTCAGCGGCGCTGAAGATTGCGTCGCTCTCGTCGGTGCCGACGCGCAGGGCACGCACCTCGGCGGCAGTGCATCCGCTGTCGAGGGCGACGACGGAGTGCGTGGCGACGCAGTACTCGCACCCAAGGCGCGCCGACGTCCGGAGGATGGCGAGCTCCTTCGTGCGCGCGCCGATCGCCGATGGGCCCAGGACGGTGGCGATGAAGGGCATCGTCACGGCGAGGGCCTCGGGGACATGGGCGAGGGACGTCACGATCGGACTCGTGCCCTGCTCGCTGTAGTACGGGCGCGCCAGCAGGGGCGCCTGAGGGGCGGCCAGCGGCCGCACGAGTTGCCTGGAGGTCACGCCGGACTCAGACCCGGGTTCCGGGCAGAGGGTTCACCCGTCGCGTGCGCGGTTCTCGCGTTGGCGCCGGAGCGGTCACTCACACGCCCGAGGTTCAACGCAACCTCGACCGCGCCCAGGGCTGGACGGTTCGTCGTGCCTCAGTGATACAGGCCGACGACGCTGAGCGCGACGACGACGAGCACGCAGGCAGCGAAGAACAGCGCCGCGTATCCCAACCGGCGCCACTCGGCGCGCAGGTCGGGCTTCTCGCCACTGCGGCGCATCACTGACCTCCTCATCTGACTGGGACCCCAGCCGAGTGAAAACGATTCGTCTCCCCCCGGGCGAGCCGGTGAGCGGGCCGCGTCCGCTCAGACCTGCTTCGGCGCGGACCGTCCCCCGCGGACCATCTGGTACACGCCGCCTGCCACATTGAGGACACCCACGACACCGAGCGCTATCGCATACGTCGTCGCGTCTTCGAGCGTTTCGGCCGCCCGTGGAGTGAGTGCCAGCGTGAGACCGCCCAGGGCCACGGTCGCGGCGAACCCGAGATCGCTGATGAGGAACCCGCGACGGCGCAGCACTGCGGCCACCACGCCGGCCAGCCCGACCCCGGCGAGATACGCCCCAGCCGTGTCGATGTCCGGTGGCCGCGCCTCTCCGAGGTAGACGACGGCCAAGCCCCATCCCGTCAGCCCCAGCGCTGTCGCCCAGTACCCACCACTCCGCCCGTCGGCGATCGCCGCCACGAGATACGTCAGGCCAAGGATCAACGGCGTCCAGTAGAAGGGGATCCTGTCGGCCCCAGCGGTCACTGCCAACAACGCGGCACCACCACCCAGCAACACCCCCTGGACCACGCGGTTGCCCGGAGAGCGGATCGGCGGGGAGGACGGGGAGACCGTCGGGTCTGGAGGGTGCATACACGCCTTCGACCCACATCAGACCCGTTCGGTTCCTCGCAACCTGCGAAGCGCCAACCGGGCTCTACCTCGACGGCTCCACCTACGTGTGCGCGCCTCGATGAGAATCGTGATCCCGGAGGGTGCTGATTGGGAGTAGTGTCGCTGTGTGAAGATCCCCGCCCGTAGTCGGCACGGGGGCGCGCGGATCGTCCTGATCGCGTGCGGTGTGCTTGCGCTCACGGCACCCGTCACCGAGGGCAAGCCTCGCCGGGCGGATCTCACGGTTGGTGCGGGCACGCTCTCAGCTCCGCCGGCGGTTGGCGCGACGGTGACTCTGCGGGTGACGGTCCGCAACGCTGGAAGGCTCGCGGCGCCGAAGTCACAGCTGTCGGTCGGGCTGGCCAGGATGCGAACGCCACTGGCCCGCGCGACCGTCGCAAAGCTCAAGCCGGGCAGGAAGACGACGGTCTCGGTGTCGGTCGCCTTCCCGCGCATCATTGCGCTCGGGAGCTACCGGATCGTGATCTGCGCGGACGCAGCGAAGCGCATCAGGGAGCGCAGCGAGACCAACAACTGCCGCACCCTTCCCCAGCTCCTCACGGTCGTGACGACCGTTCCCGTCCCCGCGGTGGTCCCCGGCCCGATCGTCGCACCCGGCCCGACCGCGTCGCCCGTCGCCACCCCGGTGCCGACGCCGATCCCGACGCTGACGCCCGCCCCGACCGCGACCGCCACGGCGACCGCGACCGCCACCGCGACCGCGACCGCCACGGCGACCGCGACCGCCACGGCGACCGCGACCGCCACGGCGACCGCGACCGCCACGGCGACCGCGACCGCCACGGCGACCGCGACCGCTACAGCGACCGCCACC
>Ga0136633_1001009_pt1 | contig 21015 bp, 21 predicted proteins | sample AntDrymeUQ832206_2_FD_105494 | JGI IMG/M metagenome (GOLD analysis project Ga0136633, IMG submission 105494) | Polar desert sand microbial communities from Dry Valleys, Antarctica - metaG UQ83 (22.06) | ecosystem: Environmental > Terrestrial > Soil > Desert | place: Antarctica: Dry Valley...
ATCTGACGGCGCCGGAACGTGTTTGCCGGCACCCGGCATCCACGGCCGTACCACCGGTACGACGGTGGATGCCGGTCACCGGCAGACACGCTCCGGCATCCCTCAGCTGCACACGAACTTCCGCCTCACGCCACTAGGATCCGCTCGATGGCTGACGATGTCCTGCCGCTGCGTCCGCGCCACCACCCGCCGGTCGCGGGCGAGGTCCGACGCACCGACGCCGACCTCCCGGATGATGTGCGCCGGATGCGGCTGCGCACCGCGGCCGTCGCCGCTTCGATCAGCGGCACGCGGCCAGCGTCGCCCTCGCTCGTCGCCACGGCGCAGGGAGCGATCGCGCGGCTGCTGCTGACGATCCCCAGCTACGCCGTCGAGGGCGGCGACACCAACCCGTACGCACTCGTCTACCGCGACCTGATCGCCAAGCTGCCGCTACAGACGGAGCTCGTGATCCTCACCCATGACGCCGTCGCCGCCGACGTTCGTGGCTGGCTCGCGCGCGCCGGCCGCACGGCCGGGGACCGCGACACCGTCGTCGCCACCGACGACTTCCTCGGCTTCTCGGTGTGGGCGGAGGATGCGTACGTCGTGATCTCCGATGGCGACGACGGGTCGCATGCGTTCGTCGAGCCCGCCGCCTTTCCGCGCTATGGCGACGCGCTCGTCGCCGACCAGGTCAGCTCCGCCGCGCAGCTCGGCCTCTACCAGGCGCCGCTGCACCTGCAGGGCGGCAACGTCCTCATCGGCGACGACTTCTTCTTCATCGGCATCGACTACCCGCTGCTGACGTTCGAGGAGGGCATCCTCACGGCGCCCACCCAGTCCGGCGAGGACGAGCTGCTGCGCCAGGTCTACCGCCGCTACCTCGATGCCGAGCGGACGTTCGTCCCGGTCGGCACGACGCTGCCCGTGCCGGCGGCCGCGCGGCGCGAGTTACGCCTCGGCGGCGCCACCTGGGTCGAGGACGTCTACGCCGGCAACGCGCCCGGCACGCGCCAACCGATCTTCCACATCGACATGTTCGTCAGCCTGGCCGGCCGCGGCGAGGACGGTCGCCGGCGCGTGCTCGTCGGCGACCCGCGCGCCGCCGCTCAGCTGTCCGGCGAGCGGCTGCAGCCGCACGCCATGGCGCCGGTCTTCGACGACATCGCCCGCGACCTCGCCCGGCGCGGCTACGCGGTGACGCGCACGCCGCTGCCGCTCGTCTACGCCGACGACACCGACGCGCGCGTGCGCTCGTGGTACTTCGCGACCTCCAACAACGTGCTCGTGCATGCGCCCGAGAACGAGCGGCCGACGGTCTACATCCCCACCTACGCGCACGGCCCGTTCGCCGACACGCTCGCCGCGACCGACCGGCGCAACGCCGAGATCTGGGAGGGTCTGGGCTACCACGTCGTGGCGCTCGGCGACTTCCATCCGTTTGCGATCAACCTCGGCGCGGCGCACTGCATCAAGAAGTACCTCGCGCGCGGCTGAGCGCCCCGGTTCGTGTCCTGGCGCGGGCGCCGGGGTACCGTCGGGCGCAGAGCAACCGACTTCGAACGGAGACCCATGGCCACGACCGAGCAGATCATCACCGCTGACCCCGAGCGCATCCGCGTCTGGGCGCAGGAGCGCGGCGGCGAGCCGATGCGCATGCGCGGGACGGGTCAGAGCACCACGGACCCGGCGATCCTGGACATGACCTTCGGCGGCGCCGAGAAGCCGTCGCTGGAGCCGATCTCGTGGGAGGACTGGGTCAGGGAGCTCGACGAGCAGGCGCTTGCCGCAATCCTCGACGGAGACGGCGCCGGCAGCACGATCAAGGTCGTGCGGCGCGAGAAGGTCGTGATGACGGGGGAGTAGCGCGCGGGCCCTTGCGTCAGCCGCGCGAACGGGCGCCGACGCCCGTCAGGAACTCGCGCACGCGCAGCGGGCCGGCGCCGCCGGCCTGCAGCGGCGCCGTGTCGAGTCCTTCGCCGCGGCGCATCGCGTCGATCAGCTCCAGCAACGCCTCGCCGGCGGTGTGCTTTGGCGTCCAGCCGAGCTCCTCGCGGGCGCGCGTCGTGTCCATCAGCGGAACCCCGAGCGCGAGGTCCAGCCAGCCCGGCGGCGTCGGCTGCAGGCGCAGCTTCCACGACGCGTCGACGACCGTCCGCAGGACGCGCGGCGCCACCGGCACCGGCCGTGCCTCCAGCAGCCGCCCGAGCTCCTCCGGATCGAGCACGGGATCGGCGGCGACGTTGAACGCGCCGCGCACGTCGCGCGTGATCGCCAGGTGGTATGCCTCGCCGATGTCGAAGGAGTGCACGCCCTGAAAGCGCAGGCGCTCCATCGCCGGGACGATCGGGATGAGCTTGCGGCGCAGCAGCGACGTCGGCAGCAGCGGGCCGGCGAACAGCCGCCGGATCCCGGAGGCGGCCTCACCCTTGAAGATCAGGCCCGGGCGCAGCCGCACGACGCGCATGTCGGGATGCGCCGCCTCGAAGCCGTCGAGGATCGCCTCGACGTCAGACTTGTCGCGCGAGTAGAACGACGTCGGGATGCCGCCGGTCGGCCAGCTCTCGTCGACGCGGCGATCCTTCGGCCCCGGCGAGTAGGCGCCGACCGAGGAGGCGTAGACGAGCGCGCCGACGCCGGCGGCCGCCGCAGCCTCGAACACCCGCCGCGACCCGTCGACGTTGACGGCGCGCGTCGTGGCGCGGTCGCGCGAGGGCTGGATCAGCCAGGCGAGGTGCACGATCGCGTCGGCTCCGGCGAACGCGCTGACGAGATCATCGCGCGTGACGTCGGCGCACACCCACGTCGTCTTCGGGACCGAGAGCTGCGGGCGGCGACGGGCGATCCCGACGATCTCGTCGATCGCCGGGTCGTCGGTCAGCGCGCGCAGCACGCTGGTCCCGGCGTTGCCGGTGGCGCCGACGACGGCGACGCGCATCAGGCGCGGCCTGCGGGCGAGGCGCCGAGCTCGGCCACGGGACGAAGCGGGGCAGAGGCGGGATCGGGGAGAGTGGGTTCCACGACACGACGCCGTACCCGGCCTGCGTGCGTCGTCAACGCGAATATTTCCGCCTGCCGGCTGCAGCCCCGGTCCCGGCGGGCCGTGTCCGGCAGGGGTGAGCCAGGGCGGGCCGTGGGTAGGCAGAGGGCCAGCCCCGTACACATCGAGATCGAGGAGGTGCTCGCGGAATGTCGAGCGACGACCCGAAGCATGCCCCGCCCCACGACAGCGAAGCCGAGGAGCCCCTCGGACCGCTGACTCCCGACGACGCGACGCCGACGGGCGACACCCCCGAGGCGCACGACGAGATCTCCCCGCACGACCTGCCGCCCGATCATCCCGGCCGGGCCAAGGCCGAGGAGCTCGCCGGCGGCGAGGAGGGCACGACGCGGGGCAACGTCTGAGAATCGACGCCGGCGCGCTGCCCGGGTGGCGCGCTGGCAGAATGCTCGCCGTGGACGCCCTCCGCACCCAGCTGCTGCTGCCCGCCGGGGTCGACGCCTCGGGCGCCGCGGACCGGCTCGCCGCCCACGTGGCGGTCGTCACGCAGCGCGCGCACCGCACCGACCGCACGTTCTGGGACACCTTCGACGGCCGCCTGCACGCGGCGGGCCTCGCGCTCGCCGATACCGGCAATCGCATCGCGCTGATCGACGCCGCCACCGGGGCGGAGCGGGCGGCGGGAGACCACGTGCGGTCGCTGCGGCGGCTGGCCCTCGTCGACCTCCCCGAGGGGGGGCTGCGCGAGCTGCTCGCGCCGGTCGTCGAGATGCGCGTCATGACGCCGATCGTCCGGGTGCGCAGCCGCCGGCTGCCGGTCAACATCCTCGACGAGCTCGGCAAGATCGTCGTGCGTCTGCAGGCCGAGGAGCCGACCGCGGTGGCGGGCCAGGACGTCAAGGTCGCGCTGCGCTCGCGCCTGAACGTCGCCGGCGTGCTCGGCTACGCCGCCGAGTACAACCGGGTGCTCGAGCTGCTGGCCGCCGAGCTCGATCTGCGGCCGGTCTCCCAGCCGGTCCACGACGAGGCCGTCGAGGCAATCGGCGGCGTGCCCGGCGGCACATCCTCGAAGCTGCGCGTGGCGCTGTCGCCCGAGGCGCGCGCCGACGTCGCCGCCGTGACGGTGCTGCGCCGCCTGCTGGAGATCATCGAGGTCAACCTGCCGGGCGCGCTGGCAGACGTCGACAGCGAGTACCTGCACGACATGCGCGTCGCGGTCCGCCGCTCGCGGGCGCTGCAGCGCGAGCTGCGCGGCGTCTTCCCGCCCGAGCCGCTGCGCGTCTTTCGCGACGGCTTTCGCGAGCTGCAGGTCCTCACCGGGCCGACCCGCGACCTCGACGTCCAGCTCCTGGAGTTCGCCGACCTGGCCGCGACGCTGCCATCCGAGACGGCACCGGATGTCGCTCCGCTGCGCGAGCTGCTCGAGCTGCGGCTGGCCGCCGAGCGGGCGAAGATGGCCAAGGGGCTGCGCTCCGAGCGCACGCGCGCGCTGCTCGACAACTGGGGCGACTTCCTCGACGCGCTCGTCGCCTCGCCCGAGGACGACCGCCCCGACGCCGCGCGGCCGGTGGCCGAGGTGGCCGGGGAGCGGATCGACAAGGTCTACCGCCAGATGGTGAAGATGGGCAGCGCGATCGGCCCGGACACGCCGCACGAGGCGCTGCACGACCTGCGCAAGAAGGGCAAGGAGCTGCGCTACCTGCTCGAGTTCTTCGCCCCGCTGTATCCGAGCGAGATCGTCAAGCCGATGGTCGCGACGCTGAAGGGGCTGCAGGACGTGCTCGGCCGCTTCCAGGACCGCGAGGTGCAGGCCGACGCGCTGCGCGCGCTGGGCGACGAGATCGCCGCGCTCGACGGCGGCGCCGCGGCACTCATGGCGATGGGCGTGCTCGTCCAGCACCTCGCCGCGGAGCAGGAGCAGGCCCGAGCGCAGTTCGACGAGCGCTTCGAGCGGTTCGCGGCGAAGGCCCAGCGCAAGCTCGTCAAGCAGACGTTCGGCTGAGCGTATGACGAGCGTGGTCGCGCTGTACAACATCAAGGGCGGCGTGGGCAAGACGTCCGCGGCGGTGAACCTGGCCTGGACGGCGGCCGAGGAGGGCGCGCGCGTCCTGTTGTGGGATCTCGATCCACAGGGCGCGGCGACCTACCTGCTGCGCATCAAGCCGAAGGTCCGTGGCGGCGGCGCGAAGCTCGTCCGCGGCCGCAGCGACCCGGCGACGCTGCTGAAGGGATCCGACCACCCGCGCCTGGATCTCCTGCCGGCCGACTTCTCCTATCGCAACCTGGACCTCGCGCTGGACGCGACGAAGCGCCCGACGGAGGGCCTCGGCCGCGTCCTCGCGCCGATCGTCGGCGACTACGACTATGTGTTCCTCGACTGCTCGCCGGCGATCTCGCTGGCCTCCGAGAGCGTGTTCCTCGCCGCCGACACCCTGCTCGTGCCGCTCATCCCGACGCCGCTGTCGCTGCGCGCCTACGACCAGCTGCGCGGCTTCGTCGCCGATGAGGTGGCCAAGCCGCGGCCCCAGATCCTGGCGTTCCTCTCGATGGTGGACGGGCGCAAGGCGCTGCACCGCAATGTCGCCGAGGAGCTCGGCGCCGACGACAGCGTGCTGCGCAGCACGATCCACGCCGCGAGCGACGTCGAGCGGATGGGCTCACAGCGCCGTGCCCTCGCGCAGTTCGCGCCGCGCGGGCGTGCGGCGCAGGCCTACGGGACGCTGTGGATCGAGCTGCGCGGCCGGGTGACGGGCTGGCGGACTACAGCCCCGCCTGCGCGAGCACGCGGGCGATCGCGGCCCGGCCCTGCGTGAACGCGCCGCGGTCGCGGCTGATGCGGAAGCGATGGTTGGCGGCGGTGAGCAGCGCGTAGAGCTCGAAGCCCAGCTGCACGGCGCCGCCGGGGTCGATGGGCTCGCTGCGCACCGCGTCCTCGAGCGTGGCGATCTGGCGTCCGATCACGGCGGCGAGTGCGTCGTGAACCGGTCCTTCGCGGTTGGCGAACTCCATGCCGGCGGTGACGAACAGGCAGCCGCCACGGAAGACCTCGCGCTCGTAGTAGAAGATCCAGCGCTCGACGAGCGCCTGAAGGCCATCGGGCCCGGGCTGCACCACGTGCTCCTCGAAGACCGTCCAGGCGCACTCGATCGTTGCCAGCTGCAGGTCCTGCTTGGACGTGAAGTACGCGTACAGCCCGCTCTTGCTCATGCCCATCTCGCCCGCGAGGCGGCTGATCGACACCTGCTCAAGGCCGTCGATCGAGGCCAGTTCGGCGGCGCCCCGGAGGATCTGCCCGTGCAGGCGCAGCCCGCGGACGCGGGGCGTGCGATCCTGCGCCGGGGTGGGTATAACGGGCTCGCCCATGCCGGCCAAGCGTATGCCGAAACGTAATCCAGTGCTAACCGATTTGCACGAACGGTCGTGCTACCGTCGAGTGCCTCGATGAGAACCGACCAACCTGGCAAGCAGCAGCAGAGCGGTGACGTCCCGACCGACGCCCTCGATCTGTTTCTGCGCGACATCCGCGACATCAGGCTGCTGCGCGCCGACGAGGAGATCATGCTCGCCCACCGCATCGGTCGCGGCGACCTGCGCGCCAAGGAGCGCATGGTCGAGTCCAACCTGCGGCTGGTCGTGTCGATCGCCAAGCGCTTCCGCGGCCAGGGGCTGCCGTTCCTGGACCTCATCCAGGAGGGGACGCTCGGCCTGATCCGCGCGGTCGAGAAGTTCGATCCCGTCAAGGGCTTTCGCTTCTCGACCTACGCCACGTGGTGGATCCGCCAGGCGATCGCCCGCGCGCTGGCCGACAAGGGCCGCACGATCCGCATTCCGGTCAACCTCAACGAGCAGCTGAAGACGATCGTCGCGGCCGAGCGGGAGCTGGCCGCCACGCTCGGGCACGACCCGACGGTGGAGGAGATCGCCGCGCAGGCGGGCCTGCCGACGCCGCAGGTCATCGCGTTGCGCGCATGGGCGCAGACACCGGTGTCGCTCGAGCAGCCCGTCGGCGACGACGGCAGCTCCGTCCTCGGCGAGTTCATCGCCGATGAGCACACCCCGTCGGCCTACGAGAGCGCGTCGGCGAGCGTGTACGTCGACGCCGCACGGCAGATGCTCGACACCCTCAACGAGCGCGAGCGGCGCGTGCTCGAGCTGCGCTACGGCCTCTGCGGCGAGGAGCCCTGCACGGCCACCGAGGTGTCGCGCCGCTTCAACGTCTCGCGCGAGCGCATTCGGCAGATCGAGTCGCGTTCGCTGTCCAAGCTCCAGAACCTGGCAAAGGACGAGTCGCTGGGCGAGCTGCTGTAGCGGCACGCATCGCCATCCCGCAGCTCGCCTTCCTCGCCGCGCAGTCGGCCGCCGCCGCCGTGCTCGCCGCCCGCTTCGCCCGCGGCCGCCGCCGGCGGGCCCCGCTGACGGCCGGCGCGCCCGCCCCGCAGGGCACCGTCTCGATCGTCATCCCGGCGCGAGACGAGGAAGCCCGACTGGAGCCCTGCCTGCGGGCGCTGCGCGACGCCGACGCGGAAGTGGTCGTCGTCGACGATCGCTCGACGGATGGAACGGCGCAGCTCGCCCGCGCCCATGGCGTCCGGGTCGTCGAGGGCGCCGCGCTGCCCGCCGGCTGGGTCGGCAAGCCCTGGGCGATGCAGCAGGGGCTGGAGGCGGCGACCGGCGACTGGGTGGTGTTCCTCGACGCCGACACGCGTCCCGGGCCGGGCCTGCTCGCCGCCCTGATCGAGGCCGCGGAGCCGTACGACCTGCTCAGCGCCGCGCCGCGCTTCGTGTGCGAGAGCGCCGCCGAGCGGCTGCTGCATCCGGCGATGGCGGCGACGCTGCCCTATCGGACCGGCCCGCTGGACGTCGACGGCTGGCAGCCCAGCCCGCGCCGCGCGCTGATCAACGGGCAGTGCGTCGTCGTCCGTCGCGAGGCGTTCCTCGCCGCCGGGGGCTGGGGGCGGGTGCGCGGCAACCTGTCCGAGGACATCGCGCTCGCCCGCTCCCTGCGCGCCGACGGCGCCCGGATCGGATTCGCCGACGCCGCCGACCTGCTCGACGTGCGGATGTACGCCTCGGCGCGCGAGACGTGGACGGGCTGGGGCCGGTCGCTGATGGGCTCCGCGGCGACGGGCCCGCTGCAGCAGTCCGGCGACGTGGCGCTGTTGTGGCTGACGCTCGCGCTGCCCCTGCCGCGCATCGTCAGCCGGCGCGGCACGCCGCTGGACACGGTCCTGCTGGCGGTCCGCATTGCGATCCATGTCGCGCTGGCGCGCGCGTACGCCAAGCCGCGCGGCCTGCCCTACGCGCTCGCCCCGCTGGTCGACCTGCCGGTCACGGCGTGGCTGACGTGGAGCGCGATCCGGCCGTCGCGGTCGTGGCGCGGGCGCACCTACGACCGGCCGGGACGAACCGCCCTCCGGTCAGCCACGTGAGTCGGCCATCGCCGAGATCTCCTACGGCTGCAGCGTGCCCTTGACGAAGCCCGTGTCCGTGACCTTCTTGATCGTCGAGTTCAAGCATGGACGAGTCGGGCGCGGGAGCTCGCGGGATCGCATACTGCACCGATGCTCGCGTCCTTTCACCTCGTCCGCTACCCGCGCGCCACCGCGCTGCGGGGGTTGTCGCGGATGGGCCTGGACCGCCCGGCGCTGCGCAGCACGACGGGGCTGCGGTTCTGGCGGCTGATGGGCACCGGGCGCGGGCAGACGATGACGCTGTCGGCCGACCTGCGCCGCTGGGCGCTGTTCGCCGCCTGGGAGGAAGAGGCGGCGCTCGACGCGTTCCTGGCGCGATCGCCGGTCGTGGCCGGCTGGCGGCAGCGCGGGGCAGAGGTCTACAGCGTGCGCCTGGCGCCGCTGCGCGCGCGCGGCGCGTGGGGCGGGCAGGCGCTGTTCGCCGATGCGACCGCCGCGCCGCCCGCGGCGGGCGCGCCGATCGCCATCCTCACCCGCGCCGCCGTACGGCCCACGAAGCTCGTCGCGTTCTCGCGCGCGATCGCGTCCCCGGCGGCGGACCTGCATGGCCGGCCCGGGCTGCTGGCCTCGGTCGGGATGGGGGAGTGGCCGGTCGCGCGGCAGGCCACGTTCTCGCTGTGGGAGTCGCTGCAGGCCGTCCAGGGCTACGCCTATGGGCGCCCGGACCATCTCGATGTCGTGCGCCGCACGCGCGCCGAGCGCTGGTACTCCGAGGAGCTCTTCGCACGTTTCTCGCCGTACGCGAGCTCCGGCACGTGGGACGGCGCCGACCCGCTACGCGGCGGCGGCTGAGGCGATCTCAGCTGCCACGGTCGCGCCGCTGAGCAGCACGAGCGGCAGCCCGCCGCCGGGATGCGTCGTGCCGCCGACGCGCCACAGCCCGCGCACGCCGCGCACCACGTTGGGCGGGCGACGCAGCGTGCCCAGGCGGCCGTGCGGGGCGATGCCGTAGATCGCGCCGCCCAGCGCGCCGGTCTCGCGTTCGAGATCGGCGGGGGTGCGCCGCTGCACGAAGGCCACCTGCTCGCTGGCGATGTCGAGCTTCGCGAGCAGCGCGGCCTCGTAGCGCTCGCCCTCCGCGTCCCAGTCGACCCCGCTGCTCGGCGCGTTGACGAGCACGAAGAGGTTCTCGCCGCCGGCCGGCGCCTCGCCGGGATCGCTGACCCACGACGCCGCGAGGTAGAGCGTCGGATCGCGCACCGGGCGGCGGGCGACGAAGACGTCGTCCCACTCCGCGTCCGTGCCGGCGCCGGGAAAGCGGATCTCGTGATGCGTGCGGTTCGCGTCGCGGCCGCGCAGCCCGACCATGAGCGCGAAGCCCGACAGCGACCGCTCGCGCGGCGACGGCGCGTCGCCGTTGAAGACCACCGCGTCGGCGGGCAATTCGCCGTCGCTCGTGCGCACGCCGGTCACCGAGCCGCGCGCCCCGCCCGCCCCCCACAGCGTCGTCGTGGCGGCGCCGGCCAGCGTCACCGCATCGGCGCGCACACCGCACCGCAGCTCGCCCCCCGCCTCGCGCAGCGCGGCCACGAGCGCCTCGACGATCGCGTAGATCCCACCGCGCACGTGCCACGCGCCGAAGGCGTGCTCGACGTAGCCGGCCACCGCCAGCGCCGCGGGGGCGCGCCGCGGGTCGGCGCCCGCGTAGGTCGCGAAGCGTTCGACGACCAGCCGCAGGCGCGGGTCGCGGATCGTCGCCTGCGCGAGCGAGCGCAGGGTGTGCCACGGACGCACCGCCAGCAGCGCGCGCGGGTCGGGCGGCGCGCTCGTGCCGATCCGCGGCGGCCACGGCGGCGGACCGGTCAGCACGGGCTGCGACGCGCGCCACATCGCCGCGCAGATGCGCAGCAGGCGTGCCCAGTCCGCGCCCGCTCCGGGCGACCACGCCTCGAGCGAGGCGACCGCCCGCGGCAGGTCGGCGGAGAGCTCGACGCTCGAGCCGTCGGCGAAGCGATAGCGCGTGACCGGCTCGACGCGGACAAGCTCGACGGCGTTCCCGAGAAGCTCGCGGACGAGCCACGGCATCGTCAGCAGCGACGGCCCGGCGTCGAAGCGGTAGCCGTCGCGCTCGACCCGCGCGCACTTGCCGCCGGCGGCCGCTCCCTGCTCGACCACGGTCACGGCATGGCCGGCGCGCGCCAGGCGCAGCGCGCAGGCCAGGCCGCCGACGCCCGCGCCCGCGACGACGACGCGGCTCATCGGCCGGCGCGGATGCGGGCCAGCAGCGCCGGGACGGCGAACGCGCCCATCGCCACGCCGCCGGCGAGCGCCACCCGCGACCGGCGCCAGATGACGAGGTTGGCGAACAGCTCGCCGGTCCACGTCCACACGTACAGCGCCAGCGCGCCGTCGCCGTCGGCCACCGGGTCGTCGTCGCCGTCGAGCAGCGCCCACACGGCGAAGACGCCGGCGCCGGTGAACAGCCAGCCGGCGAAGTTCGTCGCGGGGATCCCCTCGTAGCGGCCGCCGCCCGGCCAGGACCAGTAGCCCTCGCGGGCCATCCGCGGATCGAGGAAGACGTCCCACGCGGTCAGCGCGCCGGCGGCGAGCGCCACGCGCGCCGCGCGGCGGCGCGAGATCAGCCCCGCCACGACCCACGCGGGGCGCGCCATCATCGCCCACGCCGCGGCGGCGGCGACCGGCACGCCGCGCACGCGCGGGCCGAGCTTGGCGGAGTACGTGTAGTGGCCAAACGGCCTGCCGGTGGCGACGCCGGCGAGCTCGGCGGCGAACCCGAGGACGCCCGCGCCGGCGACGAGCGCCGGTCCGCGCCGGGATCCGCGCGCTGCCGCCGCCTCGGTCGCCGAGGCGGTCAGCATGAGGCCGACGATCGCGCGGGTCGCGGCCACGCGCCGCTTTTCGGGCAGGAACGAGTAGGCGACCTGCGAGCCGGCGAGCAGGCCGAACAGCGCGTGCGAGGCGCGCGTCAGCGTCATCGGCCGATCGCCGCGACGCGCAGCTTGCGCCGCCGCGGCACGACCGCTCGGCCGGCCCGCGCGCCGTACCCGTCACGCTCGATCTGGCGCAGGATCTCGCGGTACATCGCCGCGGCGGCGGTGATCGCCCGCTGGCCGCGCGCCAGCAACTCGATGCCTGCGCAGCCCGTGTCGTACAACGCGTCGGCGCGCGCGATCTGGTCGCGCAGCAGCGCCTCGCGGTCGCCGGGCGCGAGCGAGCCGCCGAAGCGCCGCAGCGTCGACTGCGCCACGTAGACGCGCCCGGCGCGCAGGTCCTCGTCGATGTCACGCAGGATGTTGGTGCGCTGCATCGCCATGCCCAGCGCCGCCGCCGCGGGCAGCGCGCGCTCGGCATCGTGCATGCCCAGCACGTGCGCCATCACGACCCCGACGGTCCCGGCGACGCGATAGCAGTAGCGGTCGAGGTCGGCCTCGTCGAGGATCGGCACGCTCTCGAGGTCGTCGCGCATGCCGGCACAGAAGTCGGCAAACGCGGCGCGCGGCAGCGGATGGCGCCGTGACAGGCGCTCGAGCACGTCGACCTCGCGGCTGCAGGCGGACTCGCCCGCCGCCCACGCCTCGACCGCGGCCAGACGGCCGGCGGCATCCGGCTCGCCCTCGTCGACCGCGTCGTCGAGCGTGCGGAACACGAGGTACAGCAGGTACACGTCATCGCGCACGTCGCGCGGCAGCATCCGGCAGGCCAGCGCGAACGTCCGTGCGACGCGGCGCGTGGTCTGCTTGGCCGCGACCAGGTCGGCGTCACGCATGGGCGATCGGTCTCCGCGGTGCAGGCAGGTCGGCCGCCATCAGCGCCGTCGTGATCTCCGCGCCGAGCAGCACGCCGGGGATGCCGGCGCCCGGGTGCGTGCCGCCGCCGACGTAGTACAGGCCGCGCAGCGACCGGTCGCGGTTGGGCTGGCGCAGCGCCGCGGACTGCTGCAGCGTGGGCTCGACGGCGAACGCGTTGCCGTGCGCGGCGCCGAACTCGGAGCGGAAGTCCAGCGGGGTCATGCGGTGCTCGACGCGCACGCTCGCGCCCAGGCCCGCGAGGCCGAACGTCGACTCGAGGTCGGCGACGAGCGCGTCGCGCAGCCCCTCCGTCGCGCGCTCCCAGTCGATCCCGGCCCGCAGGTTGGGCACTGGCAGCAGGACCGCGATCGAGTCCTCGCCGGCGGGCGCCATCCGCGGCTCCGTGCGCGTGGGCGCGTGGACGTAGGTCGACAGGCTCGACGGCAGCCGCCCGTCGCGGGTCACGTCGCGGATGAAGCGCCGGTAGTCGCGGCCGACGAGCAGCGTGTGGTGCAGCAGCCCGTCGAAGCGCCGGTCGCAGCCGAGGTAGAGCAGCAGGCAGGACATCGTCGGCGTCAGGCGCCGCAGCGGCCGGCGCCGGCCGGTCAGCTCGTGCGTCGTGAGCACGTCGGCGTTGGAGACGACCGCGTCGGCGGCGATCCGCCGGCCGCCCTCCAGCACGACGCCGGTGACCGAGCCGCCGCGGTGCTCGATGTGCGCCACGCGCTCGCCGCAACGCACGTCCAGCGGCCGCGCCATCGCCTCGACGAGCGAATAGACGCCGCCGTCGGCGTACCAGACGCCGTCGAGGAACTGCAGGTACACGAGCGCCCCGTAGATCGCGGGCACGCGGAACGGGTCGCCGCCGATGAACAGCGAGTGGAAGGAGAACGCCTCGCGAATGCGCGGATGCTCGAAGTGCTTGGCCACCATGCGCCACAACGGCAGCGCCGCGCCGAGGCGCACCATGCTCGGGGTGAAGGCGAGCAGGTCGCGCACCTTGAGAAACGGCCGCCGGCCGGCCCCGAGGATGCCCTGCTCGTAGATCGGCTTCAGGGCGGCCATGAAACCGTCGAACGCAGCGGCGTCGCGGGCGGAGAACCGGGCGATCTGGTCGGGCATCTGCTCGGACGCGACGAAGTCCAGCGCCCGCTCGTCGCCGGCCCAGCGGATCCGGTAGAACGGATCGAGGCGCCGCATCGTGACCTCGCGGTGCAGGTCCAGGCCGCCGGCCGCGAAGGTCTCCTCCAGTACCCAGGGCATCGTGATCAGCGACGGGCCGGTGTCCCAGGTGAAGCCGCCGTCGCGGAGCTGAGATGCGCGGCCGCCGGGCCGCTCCCGGCCCTCCACGACGGTCACGTCGTGGCCGGCGTGCTGCAGGCGCAGCGCCGCGGCCAGGCCGCCGAGCCCGGCCCCGATCACGACGACCCTCATCGCAGGTGCGCTTCGCCGAGCTCTGCGCTGCTCGCGGCGCCGGCGGCCCACGTCGCGATGCGCAGCTGGCGCAGGAGCACGGCGACGGCCTCGTCGGCTTGCCCTTGCTGGGCGGCGATGAGCAGCGGCCGCGCGAGGCCGGCGGCGACCGCGCCGAGCGCCAGGCAGCGCGCCGCGTCGACGCCGTCGCGCACCCCGCCCGATGCGATCACCGGCAGGTACGGCGCAGTGCCGCACGCCTCGACGATCGCCTCCGCCGTGGACACGCCCCAGTCCGCGAACGCCTGCGCCACCGCGCCGGCCGCCGGGTCGCGCAGCCCCTCGACGAGGGCCCAGTTCGTGCCGCCCGCCCCCGCCACGTCGACGGCGGCGACGCCCGCGTCGCGCAGCGCGGCGACGTCGGCGCCGTCCATCCCGAAGCCGACCTCCTTGACGACGACCGGCAGCGGCGCGAGCTGCTCGACGGTCTCGGCGATCCGCTCGATCGCGCACCCGAAGTCCGGCTGGCCCTCGGGCTGCACGGCCTCCTGGATCGGGTTGAGGTGGATCGAGAGGCCGTCGGCGCCGAGCAGCTCGACGAGCCGTGGCGCCGCGTCGGCGTCGGCGAGCTGCACGACGCCGAGGTTGGCCAGCAGCAGCGGCGGCCGAGCGGCCGAGCGGTACGTGCTCAGCAGATCCGGATCGCCGAGCAGCGCGCGGCCCGAGCCGAGGACGAGCGCGATGCCGTGCTCGGCCGCGGCGTGCGCGAGCCGGCGGTTGATGACCTCGGCCTCGGGCGTGCCGCCGGTCATCGCGGAGACGAAGATCGGCGCGGCGAGGCGCGCGCCGAGCAGGTCGGTGGTCAGGTCGACGGCGTCGAGGTCGCGGCCCGGCAGCGCTCGGTGGCGCAACCGCACGGCGGAGAGGCCGCTGCCACCGCGGTGCTCGACGCCGGGCCCGGCCGCGATCCGCAGATGCTCGGCCTTGCGATGGCTCGGATGGGCGAGAGGGGTCATGTTCCTTCGGGCGTCGCGGATGGCAGTCGGCCGTCACGGCCTTTCCCGCATGAATGTACAGGCAAACCTGAACAGCATGTATAAGATTGGCCGCCGTGGGCGTTTTGAGCATCAGCGAGGTGGTCGAGCGCACCGGCGTCTCCGACGGCACGCTGCGGATGTGGGAGCGCCGCTTCGGCTTTCCGACGCCGCAACGCCTGCCGAGCGGCCATCGGCGTTACACCGAGCGTGACCTCGAGCTCATTGGCCGGGTGGCCTCCGAGCGCGCGGCGGGCGTGTCGCTGGCCGCCGCCATCGCGCGGGCCACGCAGCAGACCGCGGCGCGGCCGGCGTCGCTGTTCGCCGCCCTGCGCCGCCTGCGTCCGGACCTCGAGCCGCGGCCGCTGCCCAAGCGGCTCATGCTCTCGCTCAGCCGGGCGATCGAGGAGGAGAGCCTGTCGCGCGCCGCGAGCCCGCTGCTGTTTGCCTCCTTTCAGCGCGAGGCGTTCTACCGCCGCGAGGAGGCGCGCTGGCGCGAGCTGTCGCGCGCGGCGGCGCTGAGCGTGGCGTTCGCCGACTTCGGGCGCTGTGCGACCCCGCCGGGTGGGCCGGCCGAGATCCCGGTCGATCCCGCCGATCCGCTCGCGCGCGAGTGGGCGATCGTCTGCGACTCCGAGCGCAACGCGGTCTGCCTCGCCGGCTGGGAGCCGCTGTCGAGCACGACCGCCACGGCCGGGGAGCGCACCTTCGAGTCGATCTGGAGCGTCGATCCCGACGTCGTCCGCGTCGCCGCGCGGATCTGCGCGGAGATGGCTGCGGCGCATGTCCCCGAGCTCATCGCGTCGGTGCGCGAGCGCCTCGACGCGGCGCCGGCCGTCGCCGTGCGCGACCAGCTGCGCCTGGCGACCGCGATCACGAACCGCACGCTGTCAGAGCTCGCGTGATGGTCGCGGGGCTGACCGCGTCGCATCGCGGCGGCAGCGGCTCGCCGATGGTCCTGCTGCACGGTTTCACCGGGTCCTGGCGGGTGTGGGACCTCGTCCTGGGCGAGCTCGACGAAGTCGGCCATTGCCCGCAGCTCGACGTCCCGCTCGAGACCGCGCAGCTGATCCTCGGCTTCACGGGGCGGCTGAGGAACGTGCGGCACGGCCGGACGGCGCCGGTCACGGCGGCGCGGCGTCGCTCGTGTGAGCGGCGCCGCGCCGACCCGCCCATGCATAGTTCCCTGCGCTGGCGGCTAGGCTGGTCGTATCGCTGGTCGGAGGGGCGCTTCGGCGGACCGGACGCCGGCGCACATACATAGGTCGTCTGGGGTCGGTGCGACGGGACAGCGGCGAAGGGCCCAGAGATCTCCCACAAAACCGAAAGGGGCCTCCGTGGCGCGCAAGCGACCGACAGCCTCCGACGTGCAGCAGGTGCTCTCCGACTTCGATGCGGGCAACGCGGAAGGCCTCGTCTCGGGCGGCGCCGAGCCTGGTCCCGACAACAGCCTCAGCCCGGCGCAGATGCGCGCGCTGCGCCGCAGCGACAAGCTGACCAGCGCCGAGTGCATGGCGCACCGGCGGCGCACCGAGGTGCAGCCGCGAATCCCGAAGCGCGGCCCGATGCCAGGCTGAGACCCGGCTTCGGGCACGCCGCCGCGCGAACCGGTCCGTCCACGCCCGTCCGTCCGCGCCCGCCGCGGTTGCGGCTACGATCGCCCGATGTCCAGCGCGCCCGCCACCAGCCTGCTGCAACGCCCGTTGTCGGACGTGCTCAACGCCCTCGCGTCGCCGCACGAGCTGCCCGGCGGCGGCGGTCCCGCCGCCGCGCTGACGGCCGCCGCGGCCGCGGCGCTGATCGCGAAGGTCGCCCGCGGCTCACGCGCGACGTGGATCGAGGCCGGCGGCGCGATCGCCCACGCCGAGGCGCTGCGGATGCAGACCCAGGCGCTCATCGACCGCGACGCGCGGGCCTACCACGAGGCGTCGGCGGTGCTGGCCCACGACGAGCGCTCGGCGCGCCGCGGCGTCGCGATGCCGGCCGGCACCGAGATGCTGGCCGACAACGACCGCGAGCGGATCGTGGCGGAGGCACTCGTCCAGGCGGCGGATCTCGCGCTGGCGATCGCCGCCGCGGCGAGCGAGATCGCCCAGCTCGCTGCCCAGGTCGCACGCCAGTGCCCGAAGGCCGTGCGGCCTGACGCGCTGACCGCGGTCGCGCTCGCCGAGGCCGCGGCATGCGCCTGCGCCCACCTTGTCGCGATCAACCGCAAGCTCGCCGACGACGACCCGCGCCGTGCGTCGGCGTCGGAGGCGGCGCAGGCCGCGCAGGGCGCGCGCGAGCGCGCGGGCTGAGCCTCACTCGCCGCGGTGCGCGCTGGAGGCGCGCGGCACGGCGACCGGGATGGCGTACTTCGAGGCCTTCGTGTCGACCGCCGGGTTGTCGATCGCGCCCAGCCGGTCGATGAGCTTGATCCACTGCGACGGCTTGAGGGCCGCGTCCACCTCGCCCGCCAGCGGCGATCCCTCGCGGTACTCCGGCCGGAAGCCGACGTGGATGTGGTCGGCGTGATCGCCGAGCGCGAGCGTGTTGTCGTTGCCGTCGTACTTCATGAGGCTGATGATCTGGTGGGGCCTGACCGTGCCCTGCAGCGTCAGCAGCCGGCGGATCGCGATGTCGGCGATCGAGCCCTCGCCCTGGTGGCCGAGGATCGAGATCCCGTTGATCTTCGCGATGTCGACCGCGCTGCCGGCGGTGTGCTCGGAGACGTTGCCGCTTGCCGTGTAGTAGCCGTGCCCGCAGCGCAGTGAGGTGACCGTCGGCTCCAGACCGCTGGCCGCGAGGAACTCGAGCGTCGCCAGCACGCGGCGGTCGACGATGCCCGCCTCGACGTCGCGCCGGCCGCACGAGTACATCTCGATGCGCGGGTTGGCGAGCACCTGCCGCGTCAGCGTCTCCTTGCTCATGAGCAGGATCTGCCCGATCGAGGCGCCGCCGCCGACGAACGCGTTGCGTCCCTCCGCGCGGTACAGCGCCGTCGACTCGAGCAGCTTCCAGCCGTCGAGGATCGGCTTGGGGTCGACCCGTGGTGCGCCGCGGCCGGCCGGGCGGATCTCGAAGTGCAGGCGCGGCGAGATCTGCTTCGCCGTGCGCCCGATGCGGCCGAGGATCGTGCCGGCGATGACGCGGCGCCCGACCATCATGCGCTTGAGCACGACGTCCTCGGCATCGAGGCCGTAGGGGCCGATGAGGTACGAGCCCAGCGTCGCGCCCTGCTCGAGCTGGGCCTGGGCGTCGCGGATCTGCTGGGCGCCGCCGTTGGGGAAGGCGTTGCGCCGGCCCGGGTGGGCGAACAGGCGCTCCTTGGCCAGCGCGGTGGTCATCGCCGTGCTCGCGGAGGCTGCCAGCTTGAGCGCGTGCGTCACGGGCGCGACCTTCGGCGGGCGCCCGCCGGACGCCGCGCGCGTCGGCTTCGGGTCACGCCCGGGCAGCGCGAGCTCGCGGGCGATCGACGCGCGGCTCTGGGTCTTGGGCCTGGGGACCGGCACGACCTGGGAGACCTGCCTGAGATGCGCGTACGTGTAGGTGTTGCCGTACGCGTCGCGCAGCCGCACGTACCTTCCGAGGCGCGCCGACCGGCCGATCGCGGCGATCGTGCCGTCCTGCACGGCGATGGCCGGGGACCCGGCGGCGGCGAAGATGTCGATCCCGCGCCGCGTCGCGTCGGCGTCGATCGTGCGGGCGACGTTGCCGGACGCTCGCGCTCGGCGGGCGGTCGAGCGCTCGGCGAGGTCGTCGGCGTAGCGGGCCTTGGCGACGACCGGGAAGTGGCCCTGGGTGAGGCCGTTGAGCGAGCCCACGAGGTCGCTGGGCATGCCGCCGATCAGGCGCGCGCGCATGAGCACGGACTCGACGTACCAGTCGGCGTGGTTGTAGGCGAAGATCGCGCGGTGCAGGTCGTCGTCGGCGCCGGCGGCGCGCAGGTAGCGGGCGGCGGCGAAGATCGCATCGACGGGGTTGAACGGGTCCTTGCGCCCGTCGCGGTTGGCGTCGGTGCCGTACTGCTTCCACGTCGCCGGCATGAACTGCATCCAGCCGAGCGCTCCGGCGGAGGAGACGTTCAGGTTGCGCCCGTAGTCGGTCTCGATCTCGTTGATCGCGGCGAGGACCTCCCACTTCACGCCGTACTGGGTGCCGGCGGCCTGGTAGATCGGCAGCAGGAACGGCGGGATGCGGAACCGGTCGATGAAGAAGTTCGGCACGCCGACCGGGATCGGGCCGGGCAGCGCGAGCGACATCGTCGGGTTGGCGGTGGTCGGCACGCCCTCGGCGTTGCGCAGCCGGTTCTTCTCGACGCGGTCGTGGCGGGCGGCGCGCTCGGGGGAGAGGGTGGCGGTGGAGCGGGCGAGCGCGCGCTCACAGGCGTCCGCGTCGGCGTCCGCGTCGGCTGCGTCGGCGCCGGCCGTGGCGCGGGACTTACGGGCCTTGGCGGCGCGCCGCTTGGCGAGGTACCTGCGCTTCGCCTCGGCCTTCTTCTCCTCCGCGGAGAGCGCGGGGGTGGCCGGGCAGTCGGCGAGGGCGGTGCGGGTGTCGGGGTCGGAGGGACCGGCCAGGAGCCCGAACGGCAGCGCCTTCGTGCGGGCCAGCGGGTCGGGCCGGGATGCGACGACGACGTCCGGCTGATCCTCCTGCGGTCCGTCCTCGGCCGGACGCGATCCGACGACCTGGCCCGGCCTGTAGTCGTTGGGCACGGGCTTGGCCACCTTGCGCCGCGCGGGGCGCTGCGACGACGAGGACGGCGCCGGGGACGACGCCGGCGGGTCGGCGCCGGCCGGCCTCGAGGGGACGGGGTCGTCGCCCGAGTGGCCGGAGGCGGGGAGCGCGGATGCCGGCGGCTGCGCCGGGGAGCTCTGCTGGGGCGTGGCCGGGGTGGGAGCCGGTTGCGGGCTCTGCACGGGCGGGGAGGGATCGGCGGCGGGCAGCGCGGGCCCCGTCGGCGGGTCGGGTGTGATCTGCGTGGGGGCGGCGGCGACGGGCTCGCCAGGGACCGGCGCGTCCTGAGCGGCGGGGCTGAGCACGTTGCCGCTGAAGGCGATCGCGACGACCCCCGCTGTGCACAACGCAGCCGCGATCCGTCCGCGACTCGTGTGCTGGTTGTTGCCCTGCGGCCTGACCGTCATAAGGGTGTGTCCTGCTGCTGGGTGACGCTCCACCCGTCGCGGGGCGATTGAGCGGCTGTCGGCGAGCGTCCGGGAGGCCTTGACTCGTGGTCGACGTTTCCCGATCGATCGTCCGGCCCAGCCTAGGCGTATCGTAACGGTCGTGTCGCGCACCTTTGGCGTGGCGATCGGGCGGACGCGCAACCGCGTGGGGCCGGCGGCTTTTCGCGCTCGTAGCGCACGAACGGCTGTGAAGATGTTGTTACCGAGTGGCCGCTGGAGGGCGAAAGTGTCGTTGCGCGGCCCTACACTCCGGCCGACATGAGCGATACGACCAACGTCGTCGCAGCGCCGCTGCGCGTCGCCATCAGCGATGGCGACTCAGGGTTCGTCCAGGTTCTCTCCAAGCGCCTCGATCGGCTGGGGTGGGAGTACGTCGTCCTGACCGGCCCCGTGCCCGTCGAGCGTCTCGTGGCGATGCGCCTGGGCGCGTTCGTCGTGGACCTCGCGATCCTCGGCCCGCTCGGCTGGCCCTACCTCGAGCGCGTCACGAACGAGCTGCCGTTCCTGCCGGTCGTCGTCTGCACCGGGCAGTCGACCGTCGCCCAGCGCGTGCGCGGGCTGCGCATGGGCGCCGACGACTGGCTGACGAAGCCCTGCCATCCCGAGGAGCTCATCGCGCGCGTGGAGGCTGTCGCGCGCCGCCGGCGCCGCGCGGAGGGCGTCACCGCCGCGTCGGTCGTGGCCGGCGAGATCGAGATCCGGCCCGACCAGTTTCAGGCGTTCGTGCACGGCACGTCGATCGACCTCACCCGCCGCGAGTTCGAGCTCGTGCAGCTGCTAGCGGCCGCCGACGGTCGTGTCCTGGAGCGCGAGGAGATCTACCAGCGCGTCTGGGGCTACACGATGGCCCACGGCGACCGCTCGGTGGACGTCTTCGTGCGCAAGCTGCGCTCGAAGTTCCAGCAGGCGTCGCCGGAGTGGAGCTACATCCACACGCACTTCGGGGTGGGGTACCGGTTCGGAGCCGAGCGCGCCGATGGTGTCGCGGCCGGCGCTGCGAACGGTTCGCTGGCGGTCGAGGTCGCCCCCGGCGGCCTGGCGGTCGCGGCGCAGGCGGTGCAGGCCGACGGGCCGATCGCGGCGGCTGCGGATGTCGTGCCCGCGCCCGCGGCGCCGGCCGCTGCGCCCGCGGAGCGCAAGGCGCTCCCCGTGTACGCCTGAGCGTCCCATCCTTCCTCGGGGAGCCGGCGCAACCACTAG
>Ga0136633_1001010_pt1 | contig 20966 bp, 23 predicted proteins | sample AntDrymeUQ832206_2_FD_105494 | JGI IMG/M metagenome (GOLD analysis project Ga0136633, IMG submission 105494) | Polar desert sand microbial communities from Dry Valleys, Antarctica - metaG UQ83 (22.06) | ecosystem: Environmental > Terrestrial > Soil > Desert | place: Antarctica: Dry Valley...
ATCACACGGATATCGCCGCGTCTTGCGCGCAATGTCGGCCATCCGGCCGCGGGTCTCTTCGGTCCACACACCCCGCCTGAATCACACCTCAAGCGAAAACGGAATCCCTCAAATCCGATTTTCAAAACGGACTCTTAGAGGCGTCCCGGTAACGGCACGTGGACGGGTGACAGCCAAGCGATCAACGGAGTGCGGCGGCTTGGCTATGGCTTCCAAAGCGAATGGGGAGCAGGTCACCTCCTAAGATCGAGCCCGTTTCAGAATCTAACCAGTACCATGACCACGACGCCGATAAGGATGGCGGCATAGATCCCATATGCCAGCATCATAGAGGGGCTTTTGCCCGCATCACTATGACCGGCCGCTTCGTCGCTCACCTTTGTTGCAGAGCTTGCAGACTGACTTGCGAGCGTGGCCTTATCGCCAGTGCGATCTAGACGCTCAAGGATCATGGCGAAGCCGACGACGATGATACCAAAGATCATAGCCGCCCAACCGCCGAAGAAGGTCATTGTTTGAAGGTGCATACCGTGAAGGTTGGCAACCCGGTCTGGCGTCCCAGCGCCGCCATAACCACCATAATTTATCACGGTGCCGTCCATCCCCAACATCGCCACCAAGACCGCGCAGATGCCACCAAGGATGATGAACAGCCCAAACAGGCGCATAGCAGTTCCCCGTTAGGCGATTGATTGCCGCCGCAACTCCTCGGCCGGCATTGGCGCTTTCGCGCCTTCATATGATGGAAGCGGACACGTACTCAAGGAGGACGTGCTGCCCGCTGGCAATGCCAAAAATCGCGAAAATTATGGCAGGCAGGTTTTCGGGAGTGTCGTTACGGCGTCTGTGGGGTCAATACCAAGAGCGTGGTACCCTTCCCCAGAGGGCCGACCGCTTTGATTACTGCCACAGCGGTGACACACGAAACCCCTGAATTAGGCTGTAGAAATGCCCATTAACGCAGGCTACCCTGGGGGACGAGCGAGGGCATTGGAGCTTTCGCAGGTGTGGCGGACCTAGAGCCTGATACTGCGCTGCCCTCCGAAGGCAGAGGCCAGAGGTTCGAATCCTCTTGGGTGCGCCAGCGTTTTGAAGCGACGCAGCCGCGACAAAGCCGGGAAGCCATTCTAAGGCGGAGCATGGGATTGCTTCCACGGTACCAGAGGTGAGCGCGACTCGTCGCCCAAGCGCCACCGGCCTGCGGCAATTCCTGGATCTCCAGCAGCAGCGCGACTGGATGCACGGCAAGACGATCCCGCGCGAAGCGGACGAGCGTTCGGAGTCCCTAGACCTGCGTTTCAAATATGCCGCGCGGTTTGAGAAGCTGCTGCGCCGGCCGCAGGCGCAGGAGGTCCTGGAGATCCTCCGGCGCTACGGCCGGGATTGCATCTCGATCCCGCGCCAGACGGAGCGGTATTATTGGTCGGTTTCCTGTCTGCCATCGACTCCGGGTAAGGCGCTCGTTCGCGTCAATGCGAGCTGGATGGAGCTTTTCTCGCTTTATGCGGAGGGCGAGGGCATCCGCGCCTTGTTCGTGGTGCATCTTTCCGATTTCACCACCGACCATTCCCTCGATCAGGACCAGGTGGACGACGCTTTGCTCGAGCGCTCTGTTCTGGCGCCGGAAGACGTCAGCACTTTCTTCCCCCGTGGCCAGGACATTTTCGGGATCAAGGTCCGCAGCTTCGCCTCAATCGGCAAATTCCTCGCGGAGCCCCATGCGTTGCAGGCGATACGGACGTTCAACCTGACGCATTTGAACCGGGGGCGGAACGCTTATCAGGCGAGCCACTGCTACAGCCTGGCGGATCACATGCTGAGCGACGAGGGCGCTGGCTGAAAATGCAGAGCCGTTTCGATGTGCTGATCGTCGGCGGCGGCCATGGCGGCGCGCAGGCGGCGATCGCGCTCAGGCAGCAGGGCTTCGTGGGCAGTGTCGCCATCGTCGGGGCGGAGCCCGACCTTCCCTACGAACGGCCGCCCCTCTCCAAGGACTATCTCGCTGGTGGCAAGCCGTTCGAGCGGCTGTTGATGCGGCCCGAGGCCTTCTGGGCCGAGCGCGGCGTGCAGATGCTGCTTGGCTGGCGGGTCGCGCGCGTCGATCCGGCCGCGAGGACCGTGGCCACCGGGCAAGGGACGGCGATCGGCTATGGCAGCCTGATCTGGGCGGCGGGCGGGACGCCGCGCCGCTTGTCCTGCGCGGGCGGCGACCTCGCCGGCGTCCATGTCATCCGCGGCCGCGCCGAAGTGGATGCGATCCGCGCCGCCCTTCCCCAGGCAAGGCGCATCGCGATCATCGGCGGGGGCTATATCGGGCTCGAGGCGGCGGCGGTGCTGCGCACGCTGGGCCATGATGTGGTGCTGCTCGAAGCGCTGCCGCATTTGCTCGGCCGCGTCGCCGGCGCGCCCATCTCGGCCTTCTACGAAGCCGAGCATCGCGCCCACGGCGTCGATGTGCGCATCGGCATCAGCGTCTCCCACATCATCGGCGAGGACGACCGCGCGTGCGGGGTGGGCTTGCGCGACGGCAGCACGGTTGCTGGCGATCTCATCATCGCCGGCATCGGCATCGACCCCGCCGTGGCGCCTTTGCTCGAAGCAGGCGCGGAAGGGGACGATGGCGTCCATGTCGATGAATATTGCCGCACCAGCCTGGCCGGTATCTATGCGATCGGCGACTGCGCGGCGCACGAAAACGCCTTCGCGGGCGGGCTGCGCGTGCGGCTCGAATCGGTGCAGAACGCGCACGACATGGCGGCCTGCGCCGCGCATGACATCGTCGGCCGGCCGCAGGCTTATTCGGCCATCCCCTGGTTCTGGTCGAACCAATATGACCTCAAGCTCCAGACCGTCGGCCTCTCCATGGGCCATGACGAAATCGTCACCCGCGGCGACCCGGCAACCCGTACCTTCTCCGCCATCTATCTGCGCAACGGCCGCGTCATCGCCCTGGACTGCGTCAACGCGGTGAAGGATTATGTGCAGGGCCGAAAGCTGATCCTCGGCAATGTAACGCCGAGTAAAGCGATGCTCGCCAATCCCGACTTACCCCTCAAGGAACTGGTGAATGGTTGAGCGCGTCGCGGCCGTGCTGGCGGCGCTCGAAGAAGCCGCGTCGGCGAAGGTGCGCGACGAGATGGGGCCGCGCTACGGCATCTGGACCGAACAGGCGCTTGGCCTCCCGATGAACGCGATGCAGCGCATCGCCAAGCCGCTCGCGCCGGATCATGCGCTGGCGCAGGCGCTTTGGGACACCGGGCTCTACGAAGCGCGGATCGTCGCCTGTCTGATCGACGATCCGGCTCTGGTAACGCCGGAGCAGATGGACCGCTGGCGCGCCGACTTCGACAATTGGGGGATCGTCGACACCGTCTGCTTCAAACTCTTCGATCGGGTGCCCGGGGCTTTCGTCAAGGTCGAGCAATGGGCGCGCCTGAATGACGAATTTGGGCGCCGCTCCGCCTTCGCTCTACTCGCCTGTATGGCGTTGCACGGCCAAGGCAAGGAGGGCGACTTTCTGCGCGGCCTCGCGCTGATCGAAGGCGCCGCCACCGATGAACGCAATTTCGTCAGGAAGGGCGTCAATTGGGCGTTGCGCGCGATCGGCAGCAAGAAGAGCCCCGACCTCCGCGCGGCGGCGCGCGACATGGCCGCCCGCCTGGCCGCATCGCCGGACAAAACGGCGCGCTGGAATGGCAAAGACGCGCTCAGGGCATTCGCAAAGGCCGACCAAAAAAAGGGCTAGGCGAGCCTCACTCCACTGTGACGCTCTTCGCCAAATTCCTCGGTTGATCCACGTCCGTCCCCTTCGCCACGGCGACATGATAAGCGAGGAGCTGCACCGGCACCGCATAGACGAGCGGCGCGATGAGCGGGTGGACCTTGGGCATCTCGATTGTCGCGAGGCAGCCTTCGCCCGCCTCGGCCAGCCCGTCCGCGTCGGAGATCAGCACCACCTTGCCGCCCCGCGCGCGGACTTCCTGCATGTTGCTGACCGTCTTTTCGAACAAGGGCCCCGAGGGGGCGAGCACGATCACCGGCACCGCCTCGTCGATCAGAGCGATCGGGCCGTGTTTCATCTCCCCCGAGGCATAGCCTTCGGCGTGAATGTAACTGATTTCCTTGAGCTTGAGCGCGCCTTCGAGAGCGAGCGGATAATCCGGGCCGCGGCCGAGATAGAGGACGTCGCGGGCCGGGGCGATGAGATGCGCCATCGCGGCGATGTCGGCATCGTGCGCGAGCGCGGCGTTCAGGGCGGCCGGCGCCTCGATCAGATGGCGGACGATCTCGCGCTCTTCCCCCTCGGTCAGCTTGCCTTTGACGCGCGCGAGATACGCGGCGAGTGCGGCGAGTACGGCGAGCTGGCAAGTGAAGGCCTTGGTCGAGGCGACGCCGATCTCCGGCCCGGCATGGGTCGGCAGGAGCAAGTCCGCCTCGCGCGCCATCGAGCTGGTCGGCACGTTGACGACGACGGCGATGGTCTGGCCGTTCTCCTTGCAGTGGCGGAGTGCGGCGAGCGTGTCGGCGGTTTCGCCCGATTGCGAGATGAACAGGGCGAGGCCGCCCGGGCTCAGCACCGGATCGCGATAGCGGAACTCGCTCGCCACATCGATATCGACGGGCACGCGGGCGAAGGTCTCGAACCAATATTTGGCGACCATGCCGGCATAGAAACTGGTGCCGCAGGCGACGATGGTGATGCGCTCGACGCCGGCGAGATCGAAATCCATTTGCGGTAGCGCGACGGTCTGCTCGAGCGGGCGGATGTAGGAGGAGAGCGTCTGCGCGACGACGGTCGGCTGCTCGAAAATCTCCTTCTGCATGAAGTGGCGGTAGTTGCCCTTCTCGATGGTCGCCGCCGACACGCCTGAGGTTGTGATCTCGCGTTCGACCGGGTGATTGTCCTTGTCGAAGATGCGCGCGCCGGCGCGGGTGACGATCACCCAATCGCCCTCCTCAAGATAGGCGATCCGCTGCGTCAGCGGCGCCAGCGCGAGCGCATCGGAGCCGAGATAGGTTTCGCCGTCGCCATAACCGACGACCAGAGGCGAGCCGAGGCGCGCGCCGATCAGCAGATCGGGATACTGACGGAAGGCGATGGCGAGCGCGAAGGCGCCGCGCAATTCGGGCAGCACCGCCTTTACCGCCTCCTCCGGCGAAGCGCCGGCCTCGACCCGCTCGCTGATCAGATGGGCGACGACTTCCGTGTCGGTCTCGCTTTCGAATTTGCGGCCGCGCGCGGTCAAGGCGTCCCGGAGCGGCTTGAAATTTTCGATGATGCCATTGTGGACGAGCGCGACCTCTTGCGTTGCGTGCGGATGGGCATTCGAGGTGGTCGGTGCCCCGTGCGTCGCCCAGCGGGTATGGGCGATGCCGATCTCGCCCGGCGCCGGATTGCGCGCCAGCTCCTTGACGAGATTGCCGAGCTTGCCTTCAGCCCGGCGGCGCACGAGCTGACCGCCTTCGACGGTGCAGATTCCGGCGCTGTCATAGCCGCGATATTCCATCCGCTTGAGGCCGTCGACGAGGCGGTCCGCGACCGCTGCCGTGCCGACGATGCCGATGATTCCACACATGCCGAACTGGTCTTTCGCTTAGAGGGTATAGGGAATGCGGATGCCCGGCATGTTGGCCGGAAAATCCCTGGTGTTGCGGGTGATTAGAACGCGGCCACGGACAAGCGCGCTCGCCAGAATGATCGCGTCGGGCGACCTCAGCCGGGGCCTTTCACGCCGCAGTGCGGCGGCACGCAAAGCGATCTCGTCATCTATTTCGTCAAGACCGAACCGGCCGAGAAACTCGAGCGCGTCGCGGACGAGCGCGTCACTCCCTTTTGACAGGACTTCGATCCACGCCATCCGGCTGATCCACAGCCGTGCACCACTTGCAGCGATACGCGTGATTTCACGATGCGCCGGAACATGGTCCAGCAGCGCATCGACCAGGATGTTGGCATCAAGGCTGTAGCCACTCATGCGGCGTTCGATTTGCGCTTGTCGGCAGCCTTCTTGCTCAACGCCAGATAGTGCGCTCGCTCCCTGTCATCCTCCTCGGTGAAACATTCGGGCGATTCAGCACGAACCTCTTCGTAATCATCGTCCCACGGGCGGGTCCACTCCGCCCGCCTCTGTCGATCATATTCATGGGGGTCGATGGCAATGCCGTGTCGCGCCCAAAGACCGAACCCCGCCTCCAACCAATCCTTGGGCGTGTCGGCGCGGTAGGCCTTCACCGCATCGCGCAGCACCGAGGCGCGCGACTTGCCCTGCTCGGCGGCGCGCGCCTCGAGCCAGGAAATGTCATCGTCAGGCAAATCGGCAAGGATGCGGGTCATTGATATCGCGATATCATATCATGATATCATGTCAATCCCTTTTTGGTATTTTTGCGCGCCAGCATCGCTTCGCGAAAGCGCTTGGCCCAGCCCGGCTTCGCTTGCTGCGGCGCTCGAACCAGAGCCAGCGCGTCGGCCTCGACATCTCCCGTGACGGTCGCGCCCGCGCCAACAATCGCGCCAGCGCCGATCGTCACCGGCGCGACGAGCGCGCTGTTCGAACCGATGAAGGCCCCTTCGCCAATGATTGTTCTATACTTGAAATAACCGTCATAATTGCACGTAATCGTGCCCGCGCCGATATTCGCGCCCGCGCCGATATCGGCGTCACCGAGATAGGTGAGATGATTGGCCTTGGCACCCTTGCCGAGGCGCGTTTTCTTGACCTCGACAAAATTGCCGACCTTCGCCCCCTCTTCCAACACCGCGCCGGGGCGGAGCCGGGCGAATGGCCCGACCTCGCAATGAGAGCCAATGGTCGCACCTTCGATATGGCTGAAGGCGCGGATCGTGACGTTGTCGCCCACGGTGACCCCGGGGCCAAAGAAAACATTGGGTTCAATGATGACATCACGTCCGATGATCGTGTCGGGAGAAAACCAGACCGTGTCGGGCGCAACCATATCAACGCCTGCCGCCACCGCCTGCTTTCGCCGCCGCTCCTGCCACGCTCCATCGGCGGGAATAGTGTCATGAACCTGCATCGCGCCAGACCCCTCCCGTTATGCGCCAGTTCGCTGGTCACCCGATGAACTCTTGACCAGCTGAGCGCCCAAGACGGCGCCCAAGGCGCCGCTCATGAGCTGTGCGAGTTCCGGCTCATCGAACATGCGGCTGAGAGCGACATAGGCGACGAACAAGGCCGGCGTGGCGGAAAGGAGATTGTTGAGCCCCTGCCCGGCGTCGCCGAGCCGATCTCTGAACCAAGGGGCCACGCGCCCGGCATAGAAGTCGTGCACCGCTTCGAACCGCTCGTCGCCACGCCCCTGTTCGATCGAATCGATCAACTCGCTGATACTCTGCCTCAGCGCTCTCAGATCGCCAAGAATCCGCTCGAATTCATCTTGCTCGACAAGGTTTGGTGGATTGTTATGGGCTCTCGCTTCAATCGTCAGGATGGTTTCGGACAAACTGCAAATCACCGCTGGGCCAAAGTCGACGATGACCCTGGCCCGCTCGCTGAGAGAAAATCTTCCTGTCCACGCAGAGCTTCGACAAGTGCTCGTGTTCGCGAATGTGTAGAGGTTCGACCTCTTCACCAGAGTGTCAGCGGGTATCTCGCTATTTTCGGGGATTATCAGATGGGGCTCGATGCGCGATCGGTCGCCGATTCTGACACCCGGCTCGATGAATACGTTTGGCTCGATCGTAACGTCGCGGCCGACCTGCGTATCGTAGGCGAACCAGACAGTTCCCGGAGCCGTCAATGTCACACCCGCATCCATCATCGCGCGCCGGCGCCCGCGCTGCCAAGCCAGCTCTGCGTCGGCGAGCTCGCCTCGGCTGTTGACGCCCTCGACCTGTCCGGGCGCGACTTCGATCACGGCCGAGACGCGGCCCTCGGCGGCGGCGAGCATGACGATGTCGGGGAGATAATATTCGCCGGCCGCATTGTCGTTGCCGACGCGGGCGAGCAGCGGCCAGAGATCGGCCGAGCGCGCAGCCATCAGTCCGCTATTGCACAGGTCGATCGCCCGCTCGGCTTCGCTGGCGTCCTTATATTCGACCATCTTTTCGATCGCGCCGTCAGGCCCCGCAAGGATGCGGCCATAATGTTTGGGATCGTCCGGCCTGAAGCCGACGACCACCGCCGCCGGCGTGTCCGGGGCGGCGAGGCGCTCGATCATGCGGCGCATTGTGTCGGCTGAAACGAACGGGACGTCGCCGTAGAGGATAAGGACATCGCCGTCGAAACCGGCCAGCGCGCTTTCCGCCTGTTGCACGGCATGGGCGGTGCCATGCTGCGGATACTGGACGGCGACGACGCCGCCCTCCCCCTGCACGAACGGCTCGACCTGTTCGCGCCCGCTGCCGACGACAACGACCTTATGGGCGGGGGCAAGCGCATCGACACTGGCCAGCAAATGGCCCAGCATCGGCCGCCCGGCGATCGGGTGCAGCACCTTGTGCATATCGGATTTCATCCGCGTGCCCTTGCCGGCGGCGAGGATCACGGCGGCCAGCGGTCTTGCAGTCATAATGCTCCCTGTTCGGGGGCCGAATGGCACGGAAAGCAGCCCTTTTCCAGAGCGAGTGCTTAGCTGGTCGCCTTCGTCCACAAATGCCGCGCCAACATCAACGGCGGCATGCGCAGCCAGTGCGAGCGGACGTAGAAAGCAAATCGCAGCAGCTTGCGCCTCTCCTGGCCCCAGCCGTTGCGGGCGAGCAAGCGCGCTTCGAACAGGCGGTCGGCCAGGCGGGGCCGGCCGGCAAGGGCACGATCGATCGGTGTGCCGTAGAGGCGCGCGCTCAGTCGCAGCGCGAGGGCGACATGACGCTTGAGCCGGTGGTGTTCGGCGCGTTCGGCGAGCCGCGGCCAGAAAGCGGCGTCGGCCGCGAACTCGCGCAACAGCCGGTCGATGTCCCATAGATTGCGCAGACCCCCGGCGAGATCGCCGTCGGCGAAGAGATGCGCCGCAGCATGGACGATGATGTCCGGTGGCGAAAGCAGGCGCAGGCCATTGTCCAGGGTCACGCTGTCGTCGATCAAAGCCGCCGCATCGGGAGTCGGCCGGGCGGTCGGCGGCAGGATGGTGTGGTGGACGTCGATCATCCTGTCGCGCTCGCGGTGGATGAGCGGCGGCAGCTCGTGCATCCAGCGGCGGTAATAGAGATCGTCATAACCGCCATCGTCCTTGAGCCGCTCCCAGCCGGCCGCGATCAGCGCTTGCTCCACCGCCTCGATCGCGTCGCGCGGTACGAGGATATCGAGATCGCCGACGGAACGGCCGATGCTTGCGTCCAGGCCTGCGGCCTGGAAGGCGGCCCCTTTTAGGAGAATGACCGGAACGCCGAGAGGCGCGGTGGCGCGGCGGGCCATTTCCGTTTCCCAGAGCGCCTGTGTCCGTGCCTGGGCGGCGTCCCGGCGCGCGGACTCGAGGATCGTTTCCACCTTCGCGGGAACGGGCGCGCCCTCGAGCCGAAAGGCGAGGCTGCTGAGCAATTTCTCGGCGCGCGCGGCGGTGAGCAGGGCCGACCAATCGCACGTCCGGACGCTGTCCGGGTCGCGCAATGCGCGGACGAGGAGGCGGGCGGCCTTCACGCGGCCTCCCGCCAGAGCTGCTCGACCAACCCGATCGCGGCATCCGTGTCGGGATAGTCGATCGCCGCCGCTGGGCAGCTTGCGACAAGGCCGGTCAGCGCGTCGAAGCCGGCCTGCCCAAGCGCGACATAATTGGTCGAGGCCTGGGTCAAGCGCATGAAGATCTCGGCCTGGCCGACCGGGCGGATCGCCTCGCTCGCGCCGAAGCGGGGGAAGAGGATCAAGGCCGGCTTCGCCGCTTCGCCCATTCCGGAGAGCGCCGCGTCATTGGGGCGCATGTGCCGGATGTCGCCCTTCGGCGTATCCGCGATCAGCGGCCCGAAGCGATCGGCGGCGACTTCTTTTTCCATTACCTTGATCGCGCCATTCTTGAGGCTGACCGCGCGCGGGAAAGGCCAGAGGCGGCCGTCATCAAGATCGAGAAGCGCGAATTCGTCGCCCATGAAGCGCCAGCCGCGCTCGCCGAGCAGGGCCGAGAGCGTCGATTTCCCAGCCCCCGATTCCCCCGTCATGATCAAGGCGCGGCCGTCTTTCTCCGCGCTGGAGGCGTGGAGCAGCAGATAGCGCTTCTGACCGAGCGCCATTTGCAGGTTCATGCCCATTTCCGCCGCCAGCAACCCCATGCTGAGCGGCAGCGGCGCGGCATCGGGAAGCATGTAATCGCCGTTGATCGCCACCGACGGGCGCAGCCAGCGCCGCCACGGCTTCTCCGGCTCAAGCCGCACGGTGAAATCGCAAATGTCGTTTTCGGGTCTCGGATAAGCCGCATAAAGCCGCGCAAGCGCATCGAGCGGCGCGCGCCACGTCGAGCCGATCCGGAAGGCGACCGGGCCGATCTGCAAGGCGAGTTTGTACCTCATGCCCGGCGCACCAGGCCGGCCTGTTCGAGCTCGATCAGGCGGATGCCGATCGCCTCGTCGGCACGCTCCTCGAGCTCGTAGCGCTCCCGCAGGCGCGCCAGCAATTCGGCGGCGTCCGCCGGGCCTTCCTGCAAGGCTTCGAGGATTTCCGGTGCGGGCGGTGCGACGATATGGGTTGTCCCCGACGGCAGATGATAAAGGGCGGACAATCCGTCCAGAGCCACCAATCGGATCGCGTCGCCCGGATCGGCGACATAGCGGGGCGCGGCCATGCGGCCCCCTCCAGATCAGCGCGGCATCTGCAGCGAGGCGTAGCAGGTGAAGCCGCTCATCCCCGACTGCAGGCGCCTGATATAATTGGCATAGGCCTGAGCGGAGCCCGGATTGACACCCGGCGGGGTCGATCCATTGAGCAGAATGCGCGCTTCCTCGCCGCGCAATGGCCGCGCCAGGGGCGGAACAGCGCCGGCGGTGCCCGCAGGAACCGGGGTGCCGTCCTGCGCAATATAGCTGCCCGCCGCGTGCGGGCCGGGCACCGGGATCTCGCAGGTCAGCACCGATCCGGCGGTCTGCGCCAAAGCCGGGCGCACCGTCACCACCGTCGATGCCGCGGCCGCGCCCAGATAAAGCACCGTGCGCCGGCTCGGCTTGAAGGCGTCGTCGCCAATCTTGTCTCTGCCGCTCATGTGAAATTCCGATACACCCGCGCCGTTTAATAAGGGTAAAGCGACCGCCAAGCGAGCGGGCGGCAGGGGCCGTGTCCCGCGACGGGACGGAGCTTGATGGGCGGACAAGGGCTGGTGCGGACGCTGATCGCCTTGCTCGTGATGGCCGGCGGCGCGGCGATCGCGTTCTGGCTGGGGGCCGGACCTGCCGCCATCGCCATCGTGCTGGCCGCCGGTCTTGCTTCGGGCGCCCTGGTGCTGCGCGACGGACCACGCCAGCCGCTGCCGCCGCTCGCGGATGAAACGCCGCCATCGCCGCCGTCGGCCGCCGACCTCCTCGACGCCGTGGACGAGCCCTTGCTAATCGTGCGCGACCGGCGCGTCCTGCTCGCGAACGAGGCGGCGCGGCGCCTGCTCGGCGAGCATATCGAAGGGGTCGATGCGCGACTTGCCATCCGCCACCCCGCGGCTGCCGAGGCGCTGGCGGGCGCGGCGGCTTCGCGGACCGAAATCGCCGGGATCGGCGAACCGGGACAGCAATGGCTGATGGCGGTGAGCAGCCTGCCCGATGACAGCCGCCTCGTCCGCCTCAGCGACCAGAGCGCGGCCCGCGCCGCCGAACAGATTCGCGCCGATTTCGTCGCCAATGCCAGCCACGAATTGCGCACGCCGCTGGCGACCCTGCTTGGCTTCCTCGAGACGCTGGAGGATGAGGACGCGGCCGGCGATCCCGCGACCCGCACGCGCTTCCTCAAAATCATGGCCGGTGAGGCGTCGCGCATGCGCGATCTGGTCGACGATCTGATGTCGCTGTCGCGGATCGAGGCGGATCGCTTCACGGCGCCGCGTGAGCCGGTCGCACTGGCGCCGCTGATCGATGAGGTCCGCCGCGCGCTGGCCCATCTCGCCGACGCACGCGGCGCGAAGATCGTCGTGGAAGACGAAGCGGCCGGAGTGGTCGTGGCGGGAGATCGCAGCCAGCTCGGCCAGATGCTCAACAATCTGATCAGCAACGCGCTCAAATATGGCCGCGAGGGCGCTCCGGTTCGCGTCCGGGTGGCGCGCACGAGCGAGGATATTGTCGGGATCACCATCGCCGACCAAGGCGAGGGCATCGCCGAAGAGCATCTGCCGCGCCTCACCGAGCGCTTCTACCGCGTCGATCCGAGCCGAAGCCGCCAGGTCGGCGGAACCGGCCTTGGCCTTGCCATCGTCAAGCATATCGTTCTGCGCCATCGCGGCCTGATGCAAATCAGGAGCGTGCCGGGTGAAGGAACCGAGGTCCGGGTCGAACTTCCGGTTGATCAGGGGCATGTAACGCAATTGTCACAAAGCTGACGCGGACCGGTCATTTCTCCCTCATAGGAGCGTCATAATCCGGGAGATGTGATGAGCCGCTTGGGTGCATTTTTGGGGGCGCTGACGCTGACCGCCTTGGCCTTTCCGGCCGAGGCGATGCAAACGCCCGAACCTTCGTCCCGTTTTGCCGGCGCCCCAAGAATAGGCTCAACCTCCGGCTGGTCGCTGAAGCCGCGCGGGCGCGTGCAATATGACGTTGGCGATATCTCGGCTCCCGCCGGCGTTCCCGCCGCCGGCCTCGGCTTCGTCAGCGAATTGCGGCGCGCGCGGCTGGGCGTGGAAGGGACGATGCCGGGCCGGCTCAATTATGTCTTCGAAGTCGATCTGTCCGAGGGGCTTGTCGAAATCACCGACGCGACGATCGCCTGGCGCGCTTCGGACGCGGTGACGGTGACGGCTGGCCATCAAAACAATTTCCAGAGCCTCGACGAGCTGACGAGCAGCCGCTTTGGAACCTTCATGGAGCGCGCGGCCTTTACCGACGCCTTCAACTTCGAACGCCGTCTCGGCTTTTCCACCACCGTCACGAGCGGCGACCTGATCGCTCAGGGCGGCGCCTTCACCGATAACCTGCTCGAAATCGACGAGGGCGATGGCCAGCTCAGCATCGACGGCCGCCTCGTCTATGCGCCGATGCTGGGCGAGACGCGGCTCCACGTCGGCGCCTCCGCACACTGGCGCGACAATGGCGACCTGCTCAGCACTCGCTACCGCCAGCGCCCGGCGATCCACGCGACGGACGTGCGCTTCATCGCCACCCGCGCGCTCGATGTGGAAAGCGAGACCCATTTCGGGCTCGAAGCGGCGCTGATCCGCGGCCCCTTCCACGCCGTCGCCGAGGCGCATTGGCTGCGCGCCGATCGCCTTGGCACCGCGCCCGATCCGAGCTTCTTCGGCGGCTATGTCGAGCTTGGCTGGTTCCTGACCGGTGAATCGCGCGGCTACCGCGCTGGCCGCTGGGATCGGACCCGCGTCCGACGCACGCTTGAGGAAGGGGGCTCCGGAGCGTTCCAGCTCGCTTTGCGATACGATTTCGTTGATCTCTCCTCGAACGGCGTGGTCGGCGGGCGGCAGGATGGCCTGCAGGCCGCCTTGATGTGGATCCCCAGCGACCATGCGCGGCTGATGATCAATGTTTCGCGTCTCTACGTGAACGATTCGCGCATCCCCGCTGCGGGTGGCGACCGCGATTATGCCATCGACGTCATCGGCGCGCGCGCGCAGTTCGATTTCTGAACAGGTCGGGCAGCCGCTGTCACGAACCTGTCACCAAAGCGTCACAAGAGGCTCTCGTGCCCGACCTATTTCAGTCGCGAGTCGGGATTAGCCACCGGATGGAGGGGGATGGAATGAAGAAGCTGATGACGATCGCGATCGCTGCGCTGGCACTCGCCGGTTGCGGCCAGAGCGCAACGGGGGGTGGCGACACCGGCTCACGCAACCAAATCCGCGTTGTCGGCTCCTCCACCGTCTATCCCTTCTCCGTCGCGGTCGCCGAGCGCTTCGTTCAGGCCAATCCCAATTTCGGCGCGCCCATCGTTGAATCGACCGGCACTGGCGGCGGCCTGAACCTGTTCTGCGGTGGCGTCGGACCGCAGCATCCCGACGTCGCCAATGCCTCGCGCCGGATCAAGGCGACCGAGATCGAGCAGTGCAACCGCAACGGCGTCAACCAGATCATCGAGGTGCCGGTCGGCATTGACGGCCTCGCCCTCATCGAATCCGCGGGTCGCCCGACCGGCTTCCAGCTCACCGTCCGCGACGTCTACGCCGCGCTCGCCGCCAATCCCTTCGGCCGCCCCCAGACCGCGCGCACCTGGCGCGACGTTAATCCGGCGCTGCCCGACGTGCCGATCCGGGTCTACGGCCCGCCGCCGACATCCGGCACGCGCGACAGCTTCGCCGAGCTGATCCTCGAAAAGGGCTGCGATAGCGATCCGGCGATGGTGGCACTCAAGGCCAGCGATTCCGATCGCCACCGCACCACTTGCACCCAGATCCGCGAGGACGGCGCCTATATCGAGGCCGGCGAGAACGACAATCTTCTCGTCCAGCGCGTCTCCGAGAATCAGGGCGCGATCGGCGTGCTCGGCTATTCCTTCCTCGAGGAAAATGGCGAGCGGGTGCGCGGCATCCCGATCGGCGGCGTCGCGCCAACGGCCGCGACGATCTCCAATTTCACCTATCCGGGCGCGCGCCGCCTCTACATCTACGTCAAGGGCGAGCATCTCAACGCCATTCCGGGCCTGTCCGAATTCCTCACCGCCTGGACGCTGGGCTGGGGACCGGGCGGCTATCTCACCCAACGCGGCATGATCGCGCTCCCCGACACTGAGCGGCAGGCGGCCGAGCAGGCAGTGCGCAACCGCCGCGTCGTCACCGCGCGCGACCTGCAATAAATTGACATGATATGCTCCGGGCCCATTCGGCCCGGAGCCTGTTTTTGGGACAATCGCATTGTCGATCGCCTTCATCGCGCTGCTGGTCGCCGGCCTCGGCCTGATCGCCTGGGTCTCGGCCCGCGCGCGCGCCGCGGCCTTTGCGGGTGGCGGCGGGGCGCGGACGCGGGCGCATTCGCGGCCCAGCCAGCACGGCTGGTACGTCGCCTTGTGGACAGTGGTTCCCGCTCTTCTCTTCCTCGCCATCTGGAACAATGCTGCGGGGCACCTGATCTACGCCTCGGTGCTGGCGAGCCCGGAGGCCGCTGCGCTGCCAGGCTTCGGTCTGCAGCGCGCGACGATCCTCAACGAAGCCTATGCGCTCGCCACCGGCGCCTCGACGACCGCGTTCAACCGCGAGGCTTTCGCGCTTGCGCCGGTCTATGCGCGCGCCATTTCCTTCTACAACATGATCGGCCTCGCGGTCGCCTTGCTCTCCGCCTTCGCCGCCGGGGCTTGGGCGTTCAGCCGCGTCTCTCCCGCCTTCCGCGCCCGCACCCGAGTCGAGCGGGTGGTGATGGCGGTGCTGCTCACCGCTTCCTCGATCGCGATCCTCACGACGCTCGGCATCGTGCTTTCACTGCTCTTCGAGTCGCTGCGCTTCTTCTCGATGGTGTCGCCTGTCGAGTTCCTGTTCGGGCTGAACTGGAGCCCGCAAATGGCGATTCGCGCCGATCAGGCGGGATCGTCGGGGGCGTTCGGGGCGATCCCGCTCTTCTGGGGGACGATCTTTATCGGCGCGATCATCGCGATGATCGTCGCCATCCCGCTCGGGCTGATGAGCGCGATCTACCTGACCCAATATGCCAGCGCCCGCGTCCGCCGCTGGATGAAGCCTCTGCTGGAGATCCTCGCCGGCGTGCCGACCGTGGTCTATGGCTATTTCGCGGCGTTGACGGTCGCGCCCGCGATCCGCGACCTCGGCCTGAAGCTGGGCATCGCCGCCTCGACCGAATCGGCGCTCGCCGCCGGCTTGGTCATGGGAATCATGATCATTCCCTTCGTCTCCTCCATGGCCGACGACAGCCTCGCCGCGGTGCCGCAGGCGATGCGCGACGGCAGCCTGGCGATGGGCGCGACCACCAGTGAAACGATCAAGAAGGTGCTCGTCCCCGCCGCCTTGCCGGGCGTCGTCGGCGGCGTGCTGCTCGCGGTCAGCCGGGCGATCGGCGAGACGATGATCGTCGTCATGGCCGCCGGACTTGCCGCGAACCTCACGCTCAACCCCTTCGACAGCGTCACCACCGTGACCACCCAGATCGTCCAGTTGCTTACGGGCGATCAGGAGTTCGACAGCCCCAAGACCCTCGCCGCCTTCGCGCTCGGGCTGGTGCTGTTCCTGGTGACGCTCGCTCTCAACATCGTCGCGTTGCGCGTCGTGAAGAAATATCGTGAAGCCTATGAGTAGCCTCGCGCTGGCCCCCGAGACCGTGGATCCGACGCCGACCGATTGGGCGGGCGCGGAGATGCGTGCGCGCATCCGTCGCCGTTACGGCGCGGAGCGGCTTTTCAAGCTGATCGGCCTCACCGCGATCCTGATTTCGGCGGGCTTTCTCGCCTTTTTGCTGGTGACGATGGTCGGCAATGGCGCGCGCGGGTTCACCCAGTCAGAAGTGCGACTCGATGTGGATTTTCCGCGCTCATCGCTCTTCCTCGATCCCGCCGCCTTGCGCGGGTTCGGCGCGGCGCAAGCGCTGGCCGGGGCCGATTTCGAACGCGTCGTGAATGAGGCCGCGACGGCGCAATATGGCCAATCGGGGCCGTCGCTCTTCTCGCAAGGCGCGCGGCTCAGGCTGCGCGACGCGGTGCGCGACGATCCCGATCTGCTGAGCGGCCGATCCACAATCTGGCTTCCCGCCGCCACCGCGATCGATATCGCCGCCAAGAGCAGCGGCACGGCGGCGGCGGAAACCGCTTATGATCGGCTCGCCGCGGTCGAGGCGATCCGCACCGGCCTCAACTGGTCCTTCCTCACCGGCGCGGATTCGACCGACCCGACCCTCGTCGGCATCTGGGGCGCCTTCAAGGGCTCGCTGCTGACGATGATCGTCACGATCGTTCTGGCCTTCCCGATCGGCGTGCTGTCCGCTGTCTATCTCGAGGAATATGCGCTGCGGAATCGCTGGACCGACATTATCGAGGTCTCGATCAATAATCTCGCCGCGGTACCCTCGATCATCTTCGGCCTGCTTGGCCTCGCGGTTTTCCTGAACTTCATGCACCTGCCGCGCTCCGCACCCTTGGTCGGCGGCCTGACGCTGGCGCTAATGACGATGCCGGTGATCGTCATCGCAGGGCGCAATGCGATCAAATCGGTGCCGCCCTCGATCCGCGACGCGGCGCTGGGCGTCGGCGCGAGCCGCGTGCAGGTCGTTTTCCACCATGTCCTGCCGCTCGCTCTTCCGGGCATCCTCACCGGCACGATCATCGGCATGGCGCGCGCGCTGGGCGAGACCGCGCCGCTGCTGATGATCGGCATGCGCGCCTTCATTGCCGCGCCGCCCGGTGGGCTCAGCGAGCCTGCCACCGCGCTGCCCGTCCAGATCTTCCTCTGGTCGGACGAGGTCAGCCGCGGATTCGTCGAGAAGACGTCCGCGGCGATCATCGTCCTGCTCGCCTTCCTGCTCGCGATGAACGGGCTGGCCATCTACCTTCGCAACAGATTCGAGACCCGCTGGTGACCGACACGCAAACCCAGACCCTGAAGATGACGGCGCGAAACGTCAGCGTCTTCTATGGCGACAAGAAAGCGATAGACGACGTTTCGATCGACGTGACGCGCGAGAACGTGACCGCCTTCATCGGCCCCTCCGGCTGTGGCAAATCGACCTTCCTGCGCACCCTCAACCGAATGAACGACACCATCCCCTCGGCGCGCGTCGAAGGTCAGATCGCGCTCGACGGCGAGGATATTTACGGCTCGGACATGGATGTCGTCCAGCTTCGCGCTCGCGTAGGCATGGTCTTTCAGAAGCCCAATCCCTTCCCCAAGTCGATCTTCGAGAATGTCGCCTACGGGCCGCGCATCCATGGCCTCGCCACCAACAAGAGCGAGCTCGAACAGATCGTCGAGCGCTCGCTGAAACGCGCCGGGCTGTGGGAGGAGGTCAAGGACCGGCTGACCGAAAGCGGCACCGCGTTGTCGGGCGGCCAGCAGCAGCGTCTCTGCATCGCCCGCGCGATCGCCGTCGATCCCGAGGTGATCCTGATGGACGAGCCCTGCTCCGCGCTCGACCCGATCGCCACCGCGCGCATCGAGGAGCTGATCCACGATCTTCGCGGCCGCTACGCGATCGTCATCGTCACCCACAATATGCAGCAGGCGGCGCGAGTCAGCCAGAGGACCGCCTTTTTCCACCTCGGCCACCTCGTCGAATATGGCGAGACGTCGGACATCTTCACCAATCCCCGCGAAACGCGGACCAAGGATTACATCACCGGCCGCTACGGCTGAGGAGCAGCCAAGCATGATAGGAAGAGTGGGAACCGGTTTTCCGGCAATCATGCGACAACAAGGACACTAGGATGGCGACGACAGGTCACACGATCAAAGCGTTCGACGAGGAGCTCGACCAGCTTCGCGCGACCATCTCCGAAATGGGCGGACTCGCCGAGGCCGCGATCCGCGAAGCGATGGAGGCGCTCGTCCGCCGCGATGGCGAAGCGGCGACACGGGTGATCGAGCGCGACGCGCGGATCGACGCGCTTGAGGCCGAGGTCGAGCGCCGCGCCGTCCAGATCATCGCCTTGCGCGCGCCGATGGCGGACGATCTGCGCGAGGTCGTCGCGGCGCTCAAGATCGCCGGCGTGGTCGAGCGGATCGGCGACTATGCCAAGAATATCGCCAAGCGCGTCGCCAGCGTCGAGGACAGCAAGATCAGGCCGATCTCGCTGCTTCCCGAAATGGCGCGGATCGCCGGCGAGATGGTGCGCAACGTGCTCGACGCCTTCGCCGCGCGCGATGCCGACAAGGCCGTCGCGGTGATCGAGCGCGACGCCGCGGTCGACGATTTCTACAACAGCATCTTCCGCGCCCTCCTGACCCACATGATGGAAAATCCGCACAACATCACCCCGGCGACGCATCTGCTCTTCGTCGCCAAGAATCTGGAGCGGATCGGCGATCATGCGACCAACGTCGCCGAAATGGTCTATTTCGCGGCGACCGGAACCCATCTCGGCGACCGCGCCAAGGGCGCGGACCCGACCAGCATCCAGGCGGGCGAGATCGGCCCCGCCGCATGAGCAAGGCGCGCATCCTGCTCGTCGAGGACGATCCGGCGCTCGTCGAACTGCTCACCTTCCATTTCGAGCGTGAGGAGTTCGAGGTCGAGGCCACGGCAGACGGCGAAGACGCCCTGATCCTCGCCCGCGAGGCCGCGCCCGACGTCGTCATCCTGGACTGGATGATCGAGGGCGTTTCGGGGATCGAGGTGTGCCGGCGGCTGCGCCGATTGCCCGAGACCGCCAATGTGCCGATCATCATGCTGACCGCGCGCGACGAGGAAACCGACCGGATCCGGGGCCTCGAGACCGGCGCCGACGATTATGTCACCAAGCCCTTTTCGCCCAAGGAATTGGTCGCCCGCGTCGGCGCGGTGCTGCGCCGCGTTCGCCCGGCACTGGCCGGCGAGCAATTGAGCTATGCTGACATCGAGATGGACCTGGTCGGCCACCGGGTGCGGCGCGGCGGCGTGGGCGTCGCGCTGGGGCCGACGGAATTCCGCCTGCTCAAGCATTTTCTCGAGCATCCCGGCCGCGTCTTCTCGCGCGAGCGGCTGCTCGATTCGGTGTGGGGCCGCGACAGCGACATCGAGCTGCGCACCGTCGATGTGCACATCCGGCGGCTGCGCAAGGCGGTGAACGCCGGCGGGCGCAGCGACATCATCCGCACCGTGCGCTCCGCCGGATATGCGCTGGATGCCGACGGGTCAGCCTGAGGCGGAGCAAAATCCGACCCGTGTCGTTATGCCTCCGTCACGCCGGTTCCAACCGGCGGGCATGACTGGCGCGCGCCGATTTGCGCGCCGCAGCCCAAGGAGAGAGTCATGAAAGCCACCCTGTTCCTGATCGCGCTCGCCACCAGCGGCGCGGTGATCGCCCAGACCGAGATGCAGCCGGCCGCCGGCCCGTCGACGCAAATGGCCGCGCCCGGCAACACCGCGCCCGAGCGCGATGCGCGCGGCATTCCGGTCATTTCCGATCCGGCCGAAGTCCCCGCCGGCTGGAACGAAGCGCCCCGCCCGGGCGGCACCGGCGCATCGCCCACCGCGCGCCCCGCGCCGATGCCAGCGACCGAGGAGTATCGGATCTGCTCGCGCACCGTGACCGACAATTGCGTGCAGGCTTATGAGAGGGGCGTTCGCCGCCCGCGCGGTTGATCGCAGCAGCGCCGCCGTTGGTCGCGCCTGGCGGAGAAAAGGCGCGAAACGCGCGTTCAACCGCCACCGACCGCGGCCTAGCCGCGGCCAGCCCCGCCTGAAGACAGGAGACGAGCGATGAAGACGGCCCTTTTTGCAATGGCGCTCATGGCGAGCAGCGCGGCGATCGCGCAAACCTATCCCAAAGATACGAGCATGACCACCGCTCCAATGGTCTCGACCGGCCAGATCCAGACGGCCGACAACACGACGACCGAGCGTGACGCCCGTGGCATCGCGGTCATCTCGGACCCGGCGGTGGTGCCGGCGGGCTTTAACGGCACGCCCGCCACTGGCGTCGGCGGCCCGCTCGTTGATCCAGCGACCGGAGAAGCGGCGAACCCGACCGATACGGCGCATCCGCCCTGCACGCGCGAGGTCACCGACAATTGTGTGCAGACCTATGAGCGGGGCCGCAGCCCGCAATAGCGGCGCTTTTCGGCTTGCTCTGAATCCCCTACTCCACGCTCCAAGATGAGCGTGGAGGGGGGATTTTTCAGCTTATGACGATCAGCTTCGAAGGTCGCGTTGCCATCGTCACCGGGGCGGGCGGCGGCCTCGGCCGCGCTTATGCGCTCGAACTCGCGAAGCGCGGCGCCAAGGTGGTCGTCAACGATCTGGGCGGCGG